>Ga0182039_10000142_pt1 | contig 37595 bp, 33 predicted proteins | sample sta12Can44000111_FD_125975 | JGI IMG/M metagenome (GOLD analysis project Ga0182039, IMG submission 125975) | Lab enrichment of tropical soil microbial communities from Luquillo Experimental Forest, Puerto Rico - statanox.12C.anox.44.000.111 | ecosystem: Environmental > Terrestrial > Soil >...
CCCTGGCCAGGCCCGCCAACGACAGGTCGCCGGCGTTGTGGACGACGGGGGAGAGCAGGCCCTGCTCGGTGTCGACGGCGAAGCCGAGGTGCTCGGCGTCGTAATAGGTGATCTCCTTCGTTTCCTCGTTGTAGCTGGCGTTGATGTTGGGATGAATCTTGAGGGCGTCGATCGCGGCCCTCGCGATGAACGGCAGGAAGGTCAGGTTCACCCCCTCACGCTCGGCGAACGCGGCCTTGGCCCTGGCCCGCAACCCGACGATCCTGGTCATGTCGACCTCGTGGGTCTGCGTGAGCTGGGCCGTGGCCTGCAGGGATTCCCGCGTCTTGACGGCGGTGATCTGGCGGATCCGGCTGGCCTTTTGCGTGGTGCCCCGCAGGTGTGCCAGCGCGGGTGCGGGAGTGGGCGCCTTCGCGGCCGGCGCGGCGGGCGCCTGCGCGGGCGCCTTCTTGGGCTCTTCCTTTGGCTGCGCTTTCTGCTCAGCTGCGGCGAGGACGTCCTGCTTACGGATGCGACCGCCCACCCCGGTGCCCTTGACCTCCGCGAGGTCGACGCTGTTCTCGGTGGCCAGCTTGCGCACCAGCGGGGTCACGTACGGGGTGCCGTCGGTACCCGGGCCGCCTGCCTCCGCCACGGGCGCGGCCTGGGCCGGTTCGGGTTTCGGCGCCGGTGCGGGTGCCGGCGGCGGTTCCGGTGGCGGCGGCGGCTTGGCCGCAGCTTCGGGCCTGGAAACCGGCTGAGCTTCGGGTTGTGGTTCGGGTTTGGGCGCCGGCGGTGCCTTGGGAACGGAGGGGGCCGGCGCGCCGGCCTCTGCAGCCTCCACGCTCGAGCCGATCCGAGCCAACTCGCCGCCCACTGGCACGGTGGCGTCTTCGTCGGCGGTGATGCTGACGAGGACGCCGGCCACCGGTGACGGGATTTCGGTGTCCACTTTGTCGGTGGACACTTCCACCAGCGGCTCGTCCACCTGAACCGAATCCCCGACCTTCTTGAGCCAGCGAGTCACGGTGCCCTCGGTCACCGACTCGCCGAGCTCGGGCATCAGCACCGGCGTCGCCCTGCCGCCATTGGAGTCACGCTGGGCCGGCGCCGGTGCGGGTTCCGCGCGGGTGGGCGCTGCGGGTGCGGGTTCGGGTTCCGGTTGCGGTGGGGCTTTCTGCCCGGGGGAGGCCTGGGGTTCCGGTTGGCTTGGCGCCTGGGCGGGCGCCTCCGGCGCCCCGCCTTCGGCGGCGTCGCCGATGACGGCCAGTTCGCCGCCGACCTCGACGGTGTCGTCCTCCTGGGCGATGATCTTGGTCAGCACACCCGCGGCCGGGGATGGGATTTCGGTGTCGACCTTGTCGGTCGACACCTCAACGAGCGGCTCGTCGAGTTCGACCGTGTCGCCCTCCTGCTTGAGCCAGCGGGTGACCGTCCCCTCGGTGACGCTCTCACCGAGTGCCGGCATCTGGACGGAGAAGGCCATCTCTTTTGACTCCTCGATCGCTCGTGGTCGGCAGGGTCGACATCTGGCTTACCACACCGTCGCGCACCGGGCGTGGAAGCCGACTTGATGTCAAAACTATCCTGTCACTGCGCCTGAATCGGCTCACCTCCAGGGCGGACGGGCCGGGGCGCCAGACCGACCCGCTTGCTACGGTGTGGCGACTCCCAGTCAGGGTTCGTCAGAACAAATGCGGGTGGCGGAGGTCCGATGCCGGCTTTACAACAGGTACCCGAGCAATTCGTCGACAGCGCCGACGGCGCGCGGATCGCGGTCTACGAAGAGGGCAACCCCGAGGGCCCGACCGTCGTGCTGGTGCACGGCTTTCCCGACTCCCACGTGCTGTGGGACGGTGTCGTTCCGCTGCTGGCCGGGCGCTTCCGCATCATCCGCTACGACAACCGTGGTGTCGGCCTTTCTTCGGTGCCCAAGCCGGTTTCTGCGTACACCATGGAGCGCTTCGCCGACGACTTCGCCGCGGTGATCGGCGACCTGAGCCCCGGCCGCCCGGTGCATGTGCTGGCCCACGGCTGGGGTTCGGTGGGGATATGGGAGTACCTGAAGCGCCCCGGCGCCAGCGACCGCGTCGCGTCGTTCACGTCGGTCTCCGGCCCGAGCCAGGACCAGTTGGTCGAATACATCTTCAGCGGCCTGCGGCGGCCCTGGCGCCCGCGACGGTTCGCGCGGGCGATCAGCCAGGCTCTGCGGCTGACCTACATGTTGTTCTTCTCGATACCGGTGCTGCCGTCGCTGCAGCTGCGGTTGATGCTGTCGGTTTCGGCGGTCCGGCGCAACATGGTCGACAACATCCCCGACGACCAGATCCACCACTCCGACAACCTGGCCAGGGACGCCGCCCGATCGGTGAAAACCCACCCCGCCAACTACTTTCGTTCGTTCAGGCGCGGCCACCCCATCCAGCTCGTGGACGTGCCGGTGCAGCTCATCGTCAACACCGAAGACGCCTCTGTGCGGCCGTACGGGTACGACGAGACGGCGCGCTGGGTGCCGCGGCTGTGGCGTCGCGACATCAAAGCCGGTCACTTCTCACCGATGTCGCATCCCCAGGTGATGGCGGCCGCGGTGCACGACTTCGCCGACCTCGCCGAAGGCAAACCGCCGAGCCGCGCGATGCTGCGCGCGCAAGTCGGGCGTCCGCGCGAGTACTTCGGCGACACCCTGGTGTCGGTCACCGGCGCCGGCAGCGGAATCGGCCGCGAGACCGCGTTCGCCTTCGCGCGCGAGGGTGCCGAAGTGGTTGTCAGCGATATCGACGAGGCCTCCGTCAAAGAGACCGCCGCCGAGATAACCGCCCGTGGCGGAGTCGCGCACGCGTATGTGCTCGATGTGTCCGACCCCGAAGCGGTCGAGGCATTCGCCGAACGGGTCAGCGCCGAACACGGTGTCCCCGACACCGTGGTCAACAACGCCGGCATCGGGCAGGCGGGGCGATTCCTGGACACCCCGGCCGAGGAGTTCGACCGGGTTCTCGACATCAATCTGGGCGGCGTGGTCAACGGCTGCCGGTCTTTTGGCCGGCGGTTGGTCGAACGCGGCACCGGCGGCCACATCGTCAACGTGGCATCGGCGGCCGCCTACTCCCCGCTGCAGTCACTGAATGCCTACTGCACCTCCAAGGCGGCCGCCTACATGTTTTCCGACTGCCTGCGGGCCGAGCTTGACGCCGCCGGGATCGGGTTGACCACGATCTGCCCCGGCGTCATCAACACCAACATCATCAACACCACCCGCTTCGACGCACCCGTGGGCAAGGGCGAGGCCGTCGATGGCCGGCGGGGACAGCTGGGAAGGCTGTTCGCGCTGCGCCACTACGGACCGGAGAAGGTGGCCAAGGCGATCGTGTCATCGGTCAAGAAGAACAAGCCCATTCGCCCGGTCGCTCCGGAAGCCTATGCGTTGTACGGCATTTCGCGCGTGGCGCCGCAGGCGCTGCGCAGCACCGCGCGAGTGCGGGTGATGTAGGCCCGGTTAGGGCCCTTAGAGGGTCCTGGCCGCTCCTTCAGGCCGTCGTACCAGCAGCGAGCCCGCGATCCCCAGGACACCGATCACCGCCAGCGGAATGGTCCACATTTGCCGATTGTGGACCGACGAGTTGCATTGAGCCACAAAGTCGGTATGCGGGAGGACTTGGTTCAGGATTGGAATGTTGGCCAGGTTCTTGTCGTTGGCGTTCTTCGCCGCGGAAGTATCCGGGGCAATTGCGCTTCCGCATGAAATGAAATTGCCGTTGCCGTCGGAGGTCGAAACCGGCACCAACAGCCCGATTACACCGGCCAGCAACAGCACGGCGCCCACCGCCATGATCAACCGTCGAACCGTCACGATCTGCCTTTCGCCGTCGGGTTTCGATTGCTAGGGGATTAGCCGCTGGGTGCGGCCGGTAAACCCCCGACGTGGCGCTCGGCGGCGAGGTCTCGGCGGCTCAGCCGTTTTCGGCTATGTCCGTCAGCACCGCGAACATCGTGCGGGTCGGCACACCTGTGGCGCCCTTGGGCGTGTATCCCCATGGGCTGCCGGTGTTGTAGGCCGGGCCGGCCACGTCGATGTGCGCCCAGCTCACGCCGTCGGCGACGAACTCGCGCAGGTACACCCCGGCCACCAGCATGCCGGCGAAGCGCTGACTGCTGACGTTGGCCAGATCGGCCACCGTGGACTTCAAGTCCTCCTTGAGCTCGTCGGGCAGCGGCATCGGCCAGCCGTTCTCGCCCACCCGCTGCGAGATGGTGGCGACGCGGTCGCGGAATTCGTCGCTGCCCATCACCCCGGGAATCCGGGCGCCCAGCGCCACCGTCTGCGCGCCGGTCAGTGTCGAGGTCTCGATCAGGTAGTCGGGGTTGTCCTCGCACGCCCGGACGATGGCGTCGGCCAGGATGAGCCTGCCCTCGGCGTCGGTGTTGAGTACCTCGACCGTGGTTCCGCCGTACTGGGTCAGCACGTCGCCTGGGCGCTGCGCCGTCGCCGACGGCATGTTCTCGGCCATCGGCACGGTGGCGATCACGTCGATGGGCAGCTGCAGCTGCGCGGCCAGCGAGACGGTCGCGATGACCGCGGCGGCGCCGGCCATGTCCGAGGTCATGTAGTGCATCGACGCCGCCGGCTTGATCGAGATGCCGCCGGTGTCGAAGGTGACGCCCTTGCCGACCAGCGCCACTCGCTTTCCAGCCTTGCCCTTCTTGCCCTTGGCCAGCTGAGAACCCCGGTGGATCAGCCGCACCAGCCGCGGGGGGCGAGACGATCCCTGGCCCACACCGATCACCCCGCCGTAGCCGCCCTTGTGCAGCGCCTTGTCGTCGAGCACCTCCACCTCGAGACCGGCGGATTCGCCCAAAGCCTTTGCGCGCTTGGCGAATTCGGCCGGAAACAGGTGGCTCGGCGGGGTGTTGACCAGGTCACGGGCGATGGCGACCGCGGCCGCCACCGCCGCGCCGTGCGCGGCGTGCTTCTTGGCGTCTTTGGAGGCGGTGAGCATGGTGATCTTGCCCAGCCCTTTGTCTTTCGGCGCGGTCTTGTCGCTGCGGAAGGCGGTGAACCGGTAGGCGCCCAGGATCAGCCCTTCCACGGCGGCCGAGCAGACATCTTCGCCGGGCAGCGCGGCCAGCGTGGTGATCACCACCTCGGCACCGCCCAGCGACCGCGCCGCCACCCCGGCGGCGCGACGGATCGTGTCGGCCGGCCACTCCGATTGCAGCTTGCCCAAGCCGACCGTCAGCACGCTGGCCACCGGCAGCGACGGCACCACCAGCCGGTGCACCTGTTCACTGGCACCGGTGGCTTCCAGCGCCCGCAGCCCGGCCTCGATCTCGGCGACCGCTTCGGCAGTCAGGAACGGACCGGCCGCGGACACGACCGCGCCCGGCTTGTCTTCGTCGCCTGTCGAGACGACGGGCACGAGCAATACCGAGGAATCCACACCGCTTTTCGGCAGCGACGTGGTGACGTTGACTGAGGGGGATTGGTAACCCGGTTCGGTGGCCACGCCCAATTACCCTAGTCACCGGTGGTCGGGCTTAGCTCGGAGCGCCCCCGCCGCTCAGATCGAACGCGGTCACCGGCTCGTCGAAACCCTTGAGTGTCAACGGACCGTGCGGGGTCGCGGGCCAGTCGGGCAATTTGTCATGGACCTCGGGGGCGGCCAGGACCTGCCCCGGTGCCGCGGCGGCCACGAGTCGCGCGGCCAGGTTGACGGGGTTGCCGAAGTAGTCCCCGTTGATGGCCAGCACGGTGCCGTAGGCAAGGCCGGCGCGGACCTGCAGTCCCTCCTCGCGCGCCCGCGGATGGTCGACGAGATCAAGCGCCGCCTGGGCGAGCCCCTCGGGCGCCCCGCTGACCCACATCACCTCGTCGCCGATGAACTTCACCACCCGGCCGCCGTCGGCATGCACCACGTCGGAGACAGCACCGGCGAACTCGTTGAGCAAGTCCGAGAGCTGTGCGGGCGTAAGCGCCTGGGTCAACAGGGTGAAGCCGGAGAGGTCCGCAAAGCCAATGCCGCACACCACGGCCGCCGACGTGTCACGGATGACGCCCTCGAAATGGGTTCGCGCGCTGATCAGATGGTGGCGGTGGACGGTGTCGATCAGCGCACCGAGCCGCGGGATGAACTCGGCGATGGCGCGGTAGGCCTGCGCCGTGGCGAGCTCGTCGTGGGTGTGGTCCATCTGGATGTCCGGCATGCCGGCGCGGATCATTGTCGACTCGGCCTCGGCGAGCCGGGCCATGGCGGCCCCGAGCACCCGCAGCCACCCGTACGCGCCGTCCTCGCCTACCGCCGCCTTGAGCGCGAGCCACGTCGCAACGGCGTCGACGTCGGCCTGGCTCAGCGCGGGAATATCGGGACCGGCGACCGTCAGGCCGAGCAAAGCCCAGGCGCGTGCGACGTCGGCGGCCGATATCCCGAGTTCGTCGGCGGCTGCCTGCACGGTGTACACCGGGGGCCCAGACCATTGCAGGACATCACCGGCAAGCCCGAACAGCCGGCCGCGACGCTCGGCTTCCGCCATCTCCTCGAGCGTGAAGCCGAGCCCGTCCAGGTACTTGATCAGGTCGGCCCGCTCGCGCGGGTTGGCGATTCCCGCGGCTTCCAGCGCTTCGAAGTCCCAAGAATCGGACACCTACCAAAGTGTGCCAGTTGCGCCGCGGATTAGGGTGGGTCGCCGTGAGCGAGCTACAACACGGGCCGCTGGACGACCGCCACCGCGAGCTGGGCGCGAGCTTCGCCGAGTTCGGCGGCTGGCTGATGCCTGTTTCGTATGCCGGAACCGTCAGCGAACACAACGCCACCCGCAACGCGGTCGGCCTGTTCGACGTCAGCCACCTCGGTAAGGCGTTGGTCCGGGGGCCGGGCGCGGCGCGGTTCGTCAACTCCGCGCTCACCAACGACCTGGGCCGCATCGGTCCGGGCCAGGCGCAATACACGTTGTGCTGCACCGAATCCGGCGGGGTCATCGACGACCTGATCGCCTACTACGTCGACGACGACGAGATCTTCCTGGTGCCCAACGCCGCCAACACCGCCGCGGTGGTCGAGGCGCTGCGGGCGGCCGCCCCCGCGGGCCTGACGATCACCAACGAGCATCGCTCCTATGCGGTGCTGGCCGTGCAGGGGCCACGGTCGAAGGAGGTGCTCGGCGAGCTGGGCCTGCCGGCCGAGATGGATTACATGGGCTACACCGATGCCTCGTACTCGGACGTGCCGGTGCGTGTCTGTCGCACCGGATACACCGGCGAGCACGGATACGAACTGCTGCCGCCCTGGGAGGCCGCCGGGGTGGTGTTCGACGCGCTGATCGCGGCGGTGACCGCCGCGGGCGGCGAGCCCGCCGGCCTGGGTGCCCGCGACACACTGCGCACCGAGATGGGCTATCCGCTGCACGGGCATGAACTTTCGCTCGACATCTCGCCCTTGCAGGCCCGATGCGGCTGGGCGGTCGGCTGGAAGAAGGATGCGTTCTTTGGCCGTGACGCGCTGCTGGCCGAGAAAGCGGCGGGACCGCGGCGGCTGTTGCGCGGGCTGCGGATGGTCGGCCGCGGTGTGTTGCGTGCCGGGCTGACGGTGCTGGCCGGGGACACCCCGGTAGGGGTCACCACCTCGGGAACCTTCTCTCCTACACTGCAGGTCGGCATCGGGCTGGCAATGATCGACACCGACGCGGGTATCGAAGACGGCCAGCGAATCACCGTCGACGTCCGCGGCCGCGCCGTCGAGTGCGAAGTGGTACGCCCGCCGTTGGTCGCCGTGAAAACGCGTTAGCCGCCACCGGTTGGCATTTGCCAAAAATCCATTCGGCGAGCGGAGATACAATCGGCCCCATGACCAGCGGCGCGCTCGAGTTCACGGTTATACGCGCGTCTAATCCCGCTAGCGACGCAGAACGTGAATCAATCCTGACCGACCCGGGATTCGGCAAATACTTCACCGACCACATGGTGTCGATCGACTATGCCGAAGGCCAGGGCTGGCACAACGCCCGCGTCATCCCGTACGGCCCAATCGAGCTCGATCCGTCGGCGATAGTTCTGCACTACGCCCAGGAAGTGTTCGAAGGGCTCAAAGCTTACCGCTGGTTGGACGGCTCCATCGTGTCGTTTCGCGCCGAGGCGAATGCGGCCAGGTTGCGATCGTCGGCTCGGCGGCTGGCGATCCCCGAACTGCCCCAAGACCTTTTCATCGAATCCCTTTGCCAGCTAGTCGCTGTCGACAATGCCTGGGTGCCGCGGGCCGGAGGCGAAGAGGCGCTGTATTTGCGGCCGTTCGTCTTTGCCACCGAACCGGGGCTGGGTGTGCGGCCGGCCAAGCAGTACCGCTACCTGCTGATCGCCTCGCCGGCCGGCGCGTATTTCAAGGGCGGTATCAGCCCCGTCACCGTCTGGGTGTCGACCGAGTATGTGCGGGCCAGCCCGGGCGGCACGGGTGCGGCCAAGTTCGGCGGCAACTACGCCGCCTCGCTGCTGGCTCAGGCCCAAGCCGCCGAAAACGGTTGCGACCAAGTCGTATGGCTCGACGCCGTCGAACGCCGCTTTGTCGAAGAGATGGGCGGGATGAACCTCTTCTTCGTGCTCGGCAGCGGTGGGTCGGCGCGACTGGTGACCCCGGAGCTGTCCGGCTCGCTGTTGCCTGGGATCACACGAGATTCGTTGCTGCAGTTGGCTATTGATGCCGGATTCGCCGTCGAGGAACGCAAGATCGATATCGACGAGTGGCAGAAGAAGGCGGCTGCCGGCGAAATCACCGAGGTGTTCGCCTGCGGCACTGCCGCCGTCATCACCCCCGTTTCGCGGGTGATGTACGGCGACACCGAGTTCACCATCTCCGACGGACAACCGGGCGAGGTGACGATGGCGCTGCGCGACACGCTGACCGGGATCCAGCGAGGCACCTTCGCCGACACCCACGGCTGGATGGCCCGGCTGGGCTAGGGCCGCGTGTGCGCCGAATGTGCGGCTGGCCGCACATTGGGAAGCGAATGTGCGGCCAGCCGCACATTGGGAAGCGAATGTGCGGCCAGCCGCACATTCGCGGTCGCGATCGGCTAGAACCGCACCAAGCCCGCAAGCGCCAGGGCGCTCACCGTCGTCGTCAGTTCGATCGCGGCGCCCAGCACATCACCGGTGATGCCCCCGAACCGGCGCACACAGTGCCCCACCAAGGCCGCGCCGCAGCACAGCCCAACCAGCACCGCCACCGGTCCCTGCCAGGGCCGCGAACCCGCCAGCAGCGAAACGGCGAGCAGCACCGCGGCCCAGGCAACCACCACCGATGCGGGCTGACTGCCGGCGACCCGGGCGCCCAATGCGCTGCCGTCGGCGGCCGGCACCGACCGGCGACAGGCCAGCACCGCGGTGACCCGGCCGGCGAAGACCGCCAGCACGATCCCAGCGAGCCCCGCCGCCGTACTGAGCGCCGAGAAGGCCAACCCCTGCAACAGGATCACCAGCACGACGGCCGCCACGCCGAAAGGACCGGTCGATCCGTCGCGCATCACCGCCAGTGCGCGCTGCGGCGGACCGTAGCAGCCCAGACCGTCGGCCGTATCGGCGACACCATCGATGTGCAGGCCGCGCGTCGCGAGCAGCAGCGCCACCACGGCGAGCAGTCCGGGCAGCGCGCTGGACGGCCCGAAAACCAAAGCGCCGCACCACGCAACGGCCGCGGCGAATGCCCCCAACGCGGCACCGACCACAGGCAGCACGGTCATGGCACCGCGCCCCATCGGAGCGTTCCCCGCCCGCGGGATGGGCAGTACCGTTCCGAACGCGAGAGCCGTTGCCAGAGAACGCATCACGACGGCGGCGAGTTGGATGGACCGGCCACACCGGCTTCTGAGAAGGTCGCCATCGACGACAGGGCGGCCACCGCTCCGCGCAGCACCGGCAGCGCGACCGCGGCGCCCGTTCCCTCGCCCAGCCGCATGCGCAGGTCCAGGATCGGGGTTAACTCAAGGGCCTTCAGCGCCAATTCATGACCCGGCTCGGTGGACCGGTGACCGGCTTGCCACCACTGCCGGGCGCCGGGTGCCAGGCGCTCGGCGACCAGGGCGGCGGCTGTCACCGCCATGCCGTCGAGCAGCAGCGGGGTGCGCCGCAACGCGGCCTGCGCGCAAAAGCCCGCCATCGCGGCCAAATCCGCGCCGCCGCAGCAGCGCAGCAGCCCGACCGGGTCGGGCAACACGAGCCGCGTGCGAAACAGGGCGTCGCGTACCGCGGCCGTCTTGCGTGCCCACCCCGCGTCATCGATCCCGGTCCCGGAGCCCACCACCGCCACCGGCTCGGCGTTCGTCAGCGCCGCCACCAAAACCGCCGCCGCGGTGGTGTTTCCGATTCCCATGTCGCCCGCGATGAGCAGGTCGGCGCCGGTGTCGACCTCCTCGTCGGCGATGGCCCGGCCCGCGGAGATCGCGTCGGCGACCTCAACGTCGGTCAGCGCGTCCTGCGTCGTGATATCACCGCTGCCGCGCCGCACCTTGTGGGAGCCGATCCGCTCGGAGGCCGCATCGGCGTCGACCGCCAGGTCGGCCACCCGCACGGTCGCGCCGGCGATATCGGCCAGCGCGTTGATCGCGGCCCCGCCGGCGTCGATGTTGGCGACCATCTGGGCGGTCACCTCCGGCGGATAGGCCGACACCCCGGACCGCGCGACACCGTGGTCACCGGCGAAGACCACCACCCGGGCGCGCTCGAATTGCCTTGGTGGACAGTGCCCTTGGCACGACGCGACCCAGACCGACAGGTCCTCGAGGCGGCCCAGGGCGCCCCGCGGCTTGGTCAGGGCATCCTGACGGGCGCGGGCGGCTGCGGCGGCGCCCGCATCGGGCGGCGACACCGGCGCGAATTCCATCAGGTTGCCGTCGGCTTGATCGGCACCGCCTGCCCGGCCACCACCAGCACCACCCGATCGCACAGCGAGGCGACGCGCTGGTTGAGGCTGCCCAGTTCGTCGGTGAACCGGCGGCCGGACGCGGTGGCCGGCACCACGGTCAACCCGACCTCCGGGCTGACCAGCATCAGCGGGGAACCGAATGCGCTGACCGCGGCCAGCATCGCATCGATCGTTTCGCGGACCGGAACCGCCGCCGACCCGTCATCCCATGCGTTGTTCCGGTCCAGGGTGCCGGTCAGCCAGCCGCCAAGGTCGTCGACAAGCGTCGGCATGTCCGGCGACTGCCGCAATTGGGCTGGGATGTCGTCGGTTTCGACCGTCGACCAATGAGCGGGCCGACGGTCCCGGTGCTGCGCGACCCGGCCCGCCCAGGCGGCGTCGGCCCCGATCGCCGGCCCGCAGGCCAGGTATCGGACCGGCTGGCCGGGTGGCAGCGACTCGGCGATGGCTTCCTCCGCCCACCGAGACTTGCCCGAACTGATCCCACCGAGCACCAGAGTGCGCACTGGATTCAGACGGCTTTCAGGCGTTCAACCGACACTGCTGCCGCGCTCGACCTGGGGCCGGGGTGCCCGCAAGCGGCGAATCTGGAAAGCCCGTCCGACGGCGTAAAGGCCTAGCTTCCAACGACTTTCGGTGTTTTTCGGGAACTTCGCGTCGACCAGCTTGCTTACTTTGCGGCTCAGGAGGAGCCCGTCGACAGTCATCGCGGCCATCAGCACCAGCATCGCCGGGGAGGCGTAGAGCTGCAGCTGGGGGACGACGGACATGACGAGCAGGAGGAGCAGCGTCGCCGGCATCAACAGGCCGAGGAGGTTGCGCCGGGAGTCCACCACATCGCGCACGTAGCGCCGCACCGGCCCCTGATCGCGTGGCAACAGGTATCCCTCTTCGCCGGCCATCATGCGATCCCGGCGGTCCGTCATCCGTGCGCGGCTGGCGGCCCGTTCGGCTTGGCGCTCCTCGCGGCTCAGTTTGGGGCCGGTCAGAGATTTGCGCCGGGCCCGCGCCTCGGATGCGGTCATGGGTGCCGGTGCGACCGGGCCCTTCTTCGCGTTGCGTCTGGCCTCGCTGCGCTTGCGCGTGGGCCGGCCCTTGGGGTCGGTCCTACCGGACCCGCGAGGTGTGGCGTCCGGGGAACCCGCGGCATCGACGAGGTCGTCTTCGTGGCCTTTCCTGCGGCCCATAAGCTTCACAGTGGCCAGGTTACTTCGCGCGTGGTCTACCCGGTAACGGCGCCGGAATGCGTGGGTATTGGCCATGCGCCTGCGCGCCGGTTGGACCTACGCTTACTGTCTGTGATGAATGGCTACCTGTGAGGGACGACGGCACGATGGCGCTGGATGACGATGCCGCTGGCCTCGCTCCCGGGCGCCTCCAATTGCCGGCGATGCAGGTTTTGGTGGCTCCGGATTGCTATGGCGACAGCATGTCGGCCGTCGAAGCCGCCGCAGCCATCGCGACCGGCTGGACCCGGTCACGGCCGGCCGATCGGTTCGTTGTTGCTCCGCAGTCCGACGGCGGCCCGGGTTTCGTGGAGGTGCTGGCCAAGCGGCTGGGGGAGAAGCGGCGATTGCGGGTGTCGGGGCCGCTGGACGACACGGTAGAAGCCGAGTGGGTGTTCGAGCCCGACTCGGCGACCGCGTACCTGGAATGCGCGCAGGCATGCGGTCTGGCATTGCTCGGCGGGCCTCCCACCCCGGAAACCGCGCTGGCGGCCCACAGCAGGGGAGTGGGGCAGCTGATCGCCGAGGCGCTGCGCGCCGGGGCGACGCGGATCGTGGTCGGGCTGGGCGGCAGCGCGTGCACGGACGGCGGGCAGGCCATGATTGCCGAACTCGGCGGCCTGGATGCCGCCCGCCGGCAACTGGCCGACGTGGAGCTGATCGCCGCCTCGGACACCGAATACCCCCTGGTGGGACCCTGGGGCGCGGCCAGGGTGTTCGGGCCGCAGAAGGGCGCGGACACGGCCGCCGTCGCAGCCCTCGAGGTCCGTCTCGAGGCGTGGGCGCTCGAGCTGGAGGCGGTGGCCGGACGAGACGTTAGCTCCGAGCCGGGCGCGGCCGCCGCCGGGGGCATCGGCGCCGGGCTGCTGGCGCTCGGCGGCCGGTGCGAGTCCGGCGCGGCGATCATCGCCGAGCACACTCACCTGGCCGACGATCTCGAGACCGCGGAGATGATCGTCACAGGTGAAGGCCGGTTCGACGAGCAGTCCCTGCACGGAAAGGTGGTCGGGTTTCTCGCGGACGCGGCCCGTCCGCTGGGGATCCCGGTGATCGTGCTGGCCGGCCAGGTCGGCCTGGAAAACTCGGCGGTGCGGTCGTCGGGCATCATGTCCGCGCTGGCCATCGCCGATTACGCAGGCTCGGTGCGGTTGGCGCAGGCGGACGCGGCAAACCAGCTCATGGGATTAGCGTCACAGGTTGCGGCTCGACTCGGGAATAGCGGTCCTGCGAGGTACCGTTGACGAAGTGGGTTTTACCCGAGGGGATCGGGCCCAGACCATGAGCCATGTAGGAGAAGCTATGACGGTGCAAAACGAGTCGAGCGCCACGACCACCCACGGCGTGATTCTGACCGAAGCCGCCGCTGCCAAGGCGAAGTCGCTGCTGGAGCAGGAGGGCCGTGACGACCTGGCGCTGCGCATCGCGGTCCAGCCGGGCGGGTGCGCCGGGCTGCGCTACAACCTCTTCTTCGACGACCGGACGCTGGATGGCGACCTGACCGCGGAGTTCGGTGGGGTGACCTTGACGGTTGACCGGATGAGCGCGCCCTACGTCGAAGGCGCGTCGATCGATTTCGTCGACACCATCGAGAAGCAGGGCTTCACCATCGACAACCCCAATGCCACGGGTTCCTGCGCCTGCGGAGACTCGTTCAACTGACCGGACGCTAGTACGAGCCCGCGGTGCGGAGCACGTACGAGCACACCATGATCTGGCCGCGCTGGAAAAGCAGCTGCGCAACGCCTTGCGCATCTGCGCGGGTCGGGCCCCCGGCCGCTGGCGATACCCGCATGGTGAACAGCGCCTGGGCCTGATATTGCGACAGGTACACAATCTTGTCGATGGACGTCAGCTCGACCTCGGAGAACTGCTTGCGGAACGCGTCGCTGCTCATTTTGGCCAGCGCCTGGTCCGACCGCTTGTCGCGCACCCCGTCGTACATGCCGCACAGCGTGTTGTGGACGATGATGTCGATGTCACGGTGCTCGAGCGCGTCGAGGTACTCCTGAATCGCCGCTTTGGCCGCTCCCTCGGAGAACGAGGTGCCGGTATTGGCCCCGTTGGTGCGGACGCCATACACGATCGCCACTGTCATCGCGGCTACCAGCGCGACGGCCACCAGCAGGCCGATGACCAGCCGCCGCTTGGACCGTCGCCTCGGGTACGGCGCCGGCGGCAGCTGCCCGGCATAGCCGGCCGGAGTGGGTCCCGCGTCGTTGGTTGGTGGGGGGGCGAAGACCGGGTCGCCGGGAGTGGGCCCGGTGGGGAATTCGACCCGCCGCGACTCGGCTTGGCGCGTTGGCCCGTCCGTGCCGACAGTGTGGTTCGGCGGGTGCGGACCGGCCATCGTGGTTCTCCTACGGTGGTAGACGGGACCATGAGCGGGTTCCTAGGCAGGCTAGCGCATCGATTTTTCGCCGACCGCGACGCGACGACCCGCGATACGCCTGAGTAAGCTAGACAACCTTATTAACGAAGGATGGAGATTTCGTGACGATCGCGGTGACGGGTTCGATTGCGACCGACAACCTGATGCGGTTTCCCGGCCGGTTTTCCGAACAGCTGCTAGCCGAGCATCTGCAGAAGGTATCGGTCAGCTTCCTGGTCGACGACCTGGTCGTTCATCGCGGCGGGGTCGCGGGAAACATCGCTTTCGCCATCGGCGTGCTGGGCGGTGACGTCGCGCTGGTCGGCGCGGCCGGCGATGACTTCGCCGACTATCGCGATTCGCTGGAGGCCCACGGCGTCAACTGCGACAACGTCCTGATCTCCGAGACCGCCCACACGGCGCGCTTCACGTGCACCACCGACCTCGACATGGCCCAGATCGCGTCGTTCTACCCGGGCGCCATGTCGGAGGCTCGCAATATCAAGCTCGCCGACGTGGTGTCGTCCATCGGTACGCCCGATTTGGTGATCATCGGGGCCAACGATCCCGAAGCCATGGTGGTGCACACCGAGGAGTGCCGCACGCTCGGGCTGGCCTTTGCCGCCGACCCCTCCCAGCAGCTGGCCCGGCTGTCTGGAGACGAAATCCGCAAGCTGATCGATGGCGCCAAGTACCTGTTCACCAACGACTACGAGTGGGATCTGATGCTGTCCAAGACCGGCTGGTCGGAGGCCGACGTGATGGTGCAGGTCGGCCTGCGGGTGACCACGCTGGGCGCCAAGGGTGTGGACGTAGTGAACCGGGACGGCACGACGATCCACGTCGACGTGGTGCCCGAGACCAGCCAGGTCGACCCGACCGGCGTCGGCGACGCTTTCCGGGCCGGCTTCCTGACCGGGCGCAGCGCGGGCCTCAGCCTGGAGCGTTCGGCGCAGCTGGGCTCGCTGGTCGCCGTGCTGGTGCTGGAGTCGGAGGGAACTCAGCGGTGGACCTGGGACCACGAGGTGGCGGCGACCCGGTTGGCCGGCGCTTACGGCCAGGACGCGGCCGCCGAGATCACCGCCGTGCTCGCCTGATTCGGTGACGCTTGGCGGCGTCGAGTGTGAACTAGCGGCGTTGAGTGTGAGGTCAGGGCGGGAATTCCGCGCGAAATCTACACCCAGGATTCACACTCGAAGCTCCGTTTCCCACTAGAGCTGGACCGGGTAGTGCGGCTCGCTGATCTGCGGCACCACGCTGCCCTCGACGAAGATCGCGTGCCAAAGCATGAAGATCAGCACTGTCCACAGCCGGCGGCTGTGATCGCTGGTGCCGCTTCGGTGCTCGTCGAGCAGCCGGCCCACGGCGGCCAAGTCGACCAGGTCGACCAGTTGGCTCGCCTGCGACGAGGCCACCAACGCGTAGGCCCACTCCAGCAGCTCGCCCGCGCGCAGCCAATGCCGGATCGGCACCGGGAACCCCAGCTTGGGCCGATGCAGCACGTGCGCCGGAACGATCGGCTCCAACGCGCGCCGTAAGGCGTACTTGGTGGTTGTGCGGGTGATCTTCGCCTCCACGGGTAACCGGGAGGCGACGGCGAACACCTCGGGATCCAGGAAAGGTACCCGAAGCTCCAGCGAGTTGGCCATCGTCATCTTGTCGGCCTTGACCAAAATGTCGCCGCGCAACCAGGTGAACAGATCGACGTGCTGCATGCGGGCCACCGGGTCCCAGCCGGCCGACTCGGCGTACACGGCTGCGGTCACGTCGGTGTGGGTCCAGTCGTCGCGGAAACCCGGCAGCACGTCGCGCAATTGGGCGTCCGAGAAGCTGCGGGCGTTGCCGTAATAGCGCTCCTCGAGCGTCAGCGACCCGCGGTGCAGCAGGCTCTTGCCCCGCATGCCCTCCGGCAGCGGCTTGGACACCTTGCCCATCGAACGCCGCAGCGGCCCGGGCAGATAGTCAAAGGGCTTCAACGACAGCGGTTCCCGATAGATGGTGTAGCCGCCGAACAGCTCATCGGCCCCCTCCCCGGACAGCACCACCTTGACGTGCTTGCGGGCCTCGCGGGCGACGAAGAACAGCGGCACCAGCGCGGGGTCGGCAACCGGCTCATCGAGGTACCAGACGATCTCGGGCAGGGCGGCGACGAACTCATCGGGGCTGACCACCTTGGCGACATGGCGGGCACCGATCGCCTCCGCCGAGGCCACCGCGACGTCGATCTCCGAGAACCCTTCCCGCTCGAACCCGGTGGTGAACGTGATCAGCCTGGGGTTGTGCCGGATGGCCAGCGCCGCGATCGCGGTGGAGTCGATACCTCCGGACAGGAACGCCCCAACGGTGACGTCGGCGCGCATGTGCTTGGCAACCGAGTCCTCAAGCACCGCGGTGATCTCGTCGTAGCGCGCTTGCTCGGTGTCCTGGGTGATTGGTGTGGCGGCAAACCGCGGCACGAAGTAGCGGGCCACCTCAGGCTGAAGTCCGGGCGAGATCCGGGCGTAGCAGCCCGACTCCAGCCTGCGCACGCCGCGGTGCAGCGTCTCAGGTTCCGGCACGTACTGCAGCACCGTGTAGTGCTGCACCGCGCGGCGATCGATGCTGGTGTCGAACCCGACCAACCCGGCCAGATCCATCAGGCACTTTTTCTCGCTGGCCACCGCGGTCCCGCCGGTGCCGGTGGCCATGAACAGCGGTTTGATGCCGAAAGGGTCACGGGCGCAAAACAACTCGCGGGTGACGGTGTCCCACAGCGCGAACGCGAACATGCCGCGCAGCCGCGCCAACACCTCGGTGCCCCAGTGGTGATAGCCGGCGACGATGGCCTCGCCGTCACCCTCGGTTGCGAAAACGGTGCCGTGCCGGGCGGCCAGTTCGTCGCGCAGCTCGAGATAGTTGTAGATCTCGCCGTTGAACACCAGCACGTAGCGATCGGGCCTCTCCGGCGGCCCCCACCGCAGCGGCTGATGCGAATGCGCGATATCGATGATCGACAGCCGGTTGAAGCCGAACACGACGGCTCCGTCGGCGCCCGGATCGGACCAAGTGCCCGGCTCATCAGGCCCGCGGTGGCGCATCAAATGCAGGGCACGGGCGATGGCGTTGTCGGCCCGGGTTGCGTGGGCAGCGGCAACCGCGTCGTCGCCGGGGCCGTCGGCCCCGGCGGGGGCCGCGACGAACGCCAGCAGACCACACACGGCGCCCCAGTATGCCTCACTTGGGTGGCGCTTGCAGACGCGCACACCCGGCGGGTCGCGTTGCGGGGCCGAGTGACCGGTCGGGGTTTCTTCGCCGGGGTGAGGGGCGTGGTCTACGCTGCGTAGTATTCGATGTCCAAGCAGGAGGCGCCAACGTGACACCTCGCGAGCAGGTCCGTTCGCAACGTTTGTCGCAGGGCAGGTTTCAGCGCCGTTCCGGGGGCTCTGACCGGCGTCTGTCCCGTCGTCTCCGGCCGCTGGCGCTGGCCGGGACATTGGGCCTACTGGCGGTAACCCTGAGCGGATGCAGCTGGTCGGATGCGCTGGCCCTGGGCTGGCCCGAGGGCATCACCCCACAGGCCCACCTCAACCGGGAGCTGTGGATCGGAGCGGTTATCGCTTCCCTGGTCGTCGGGGTGATCGTGTGGGGCCTGATCTTCTGGTCGTCCGCATTCCACCGGAAGAAAGCAACCGATACCGAACTGCCCCGACAGTTCGGCTACAACATGCCGCTGGAGCTGGTGCTCACCGTGACGCCGTTCCTCATCATCTCGGTGCTCTTCTATTTCACCGTGGTGGTGCAGGAGAAAATGCTGCACCTGGCCAAGGACCCCGAGGTCGTGATCGACATCACGGGCTTCCAATGGAACTGGAAGTTCGGTTATCAGCGCATCAATTTCAAGGACGGCACGCTGAACTACGACGGCGCCGATCCCGAGCGCAAGAAAGCGATGGTCTCCAAGCCGGAAGGCAAGGACGCCCACGGGGAGGAGCGCGTCGGACCGGTGCGCGGGTTGAACACCGAGGACCGGACGTTCATGAATTTCGACAAGGTCGAGACCCTGGGAACCGCCACCGAAATCCCGGTGCTGGTGCTGCCGGCCGGCAAGCGCATCGAATTCCAGATGATCTCGGCCGACGTTATACACGACTTTTGGGTGCCGGAGTTCTTGTTCAAGCGTGACCTGATTCCAAACCCCGAAGCCAACAACAGCATTAACAAGTTCCAGGTCGACGAGATCACCAAGACGGGGGCGTTTGTCGGTCACTGCGCCGAGTTCTGCGGCACCTATCACTCGATGATGAACTTCGAGGTTCGGGTGGTGGCGCCCAATGACTTCAAGGCCTACTTGCAGCAGCGGATCGCGGGAAAGACCAACGCCGAGGCATTGCAGGCGATCGCCCAGTCCCCGATAGCGGTGACCACCCACCCGTTCGAGACCCGACGCGGTGAATCGACCACGGCCAGTAGGTGAGGACGCTCAATGCATATCGAAGCGAGGCTGTTCGAATTCATCGCCGTTTTTTTCCTTTTCGCGGCGTTGCTATACGGGGTGCTGACCGCGCTGTACGCCACCGGCGGTGAGGAGTGGGCGGGTACCACCGCGCTGGCGCTGACCGCTGGCCTGGCGTCCATCGTGGCCACCTTCTTCCGCTTTGTGGCGCGTCGGCTGGATACCCGGCCCGAGGACTACGAGGGCGCTGAGATCAGCGACGGCGCAGGGGAATTGGGGTTCTTCGCCCCGCACAGTTGGTGGCCGATTCTGGTTGCGTTGGCGGCCGCAGTGGCGGCGACGGGCATTGCGCTGTGGCTGCCGTGGCTGATCACCGCCGGGGTGGTGTTCGTCCTTGCGGCGGTGGGCGGATTGGTCTTCGAGTACTACGTCGGCCCCGAGAAGCACTGATTTGCGTCTCGAAGGTAACAATCAGGGCATCAGTTGATCGGTGGCCCGTTTGCCGAGAGTTCTTTGCTCAATTCGGTTCGGTAGGGTTTGCCCAGGCACAATGAGAACCTTCCGAGCGCGCGCGCAACGATGTAGCCGCGGTGCCCCGCGCGCTGGTGATGCAGTTGGACAGGGCAGGCAAACATGAGCGGGCCGAAACCTCCGGGATGGGAACCTGAAGAACCCGATCCCGCCGGCGACTTCAGCCACGAACCTGATTGGGAGCCCGGCGACGAATTGGCAGCTCCGGAACGCGATTCCCACGACGAGCCGAAAGCCGACGACGACAGCGCAGAAATCGCGGCGCAGGATCACACGGGGCAGACCGATGCGTACTCGCGGGCCTACTCGGCTCCCGAGTCCGAGCATTTCATCACCGGTCCTTATGTGCCGGCCGATCCCGGGCTTTACGACTACGACGGCTACGACGGCTCCGCGGACGAAGATGACGCACACGGTGCCCCGCGCTGGCCCTGGGTGGTTGGCGTCGTCGCCATCGCGGCTGCGATCGCGCTCGTGGTCTCGGTGTCCCTGCTCGTCACGCGCACCGACACGAGCAAACTGGCCAACCCCGGCACGACCACCACCGCGTCGGCGCCGCCGATGCAGGACCAAATAACGACCACCAAGCCGCCGCCGCCGCCTCCGCCCACCACGGAGACCCCGACGGCCACGGAGACCCAGACCGTGACGGTGACGCCTCCGCCTCCGGCTCCGCCGCCCCCGCCGCCTCCGCCTGCGACGACCACTGCGGCGCCGCCGCCGGCGCCCACGACGTCGGCGGCCGCGGCCCCGCCGCCTCCGCCGCCTCCGACCCCGACCGGTCCGCGGCAGGTCACCTACTCGGTGACCGGTACCAAAGCGCCGGGCGACATCATTTCGGTGACCTACGTCGATGCGTCCGGTCGGTCACGCACCCAGCACAACGTGTACATCCCCTGGTCGATGACCGTGACACCGATCTCGACGTCCGACGTCGGATCGGTCCAGGCTTCCAGCCTTTTCCGGGTGAGCAGGCTCAATTGCTCGATCACCACCAGCGACGGAACGGTGTTGTCGTCGAACAACAGCGACGCACCGCAGACGAGCTGCTGATGGTCAGTAGATATTCCGCCTATCGGCGGGGGTCGGACACCGTTCCACCGGACGTCATCGATCGCATACTGGTCGGAGCGTGCGCCGCCGTCTGGCTGGTGTTGTTGGGCGTGAGCGTGGCCGCCGCGGTCGCGCTGGCGGATCTCGGCCGGGGCTTTCACAAGGTGGCCGGCAGCTCGCACACCACGTGGGTGCTCTACGCCGTCATCATCGTTTCCGCGCTGATCATCGCCGGAGCGATCCCGGTGCTGGTGCGGGCTCGTCGCATGGCCCAGACCGAGCCGGCCGCTGGGTCGATGGCGGGGCGGCCCAAGCCGCCGGTGCGACTCATGTCTCCCGCCCCGCGCACCGCGGCCGAGCGGGCGCGCCAGCAGAGGGTGATGAAGGCGTTGGAGCCAACGAGCGAGTGGTCGGGCGCGGACGTGGATCGGGTTTGGTTGCGCGGCACGGTTATTCTGACCGGCACGATGGGTGCCGCACTGATTGCGGTCGCCGCGGCGACCTACCTGATGGCCGTCGGTCACGATGGCCCGTCCTGGGTCGTCTACGGGTTGGCGGGCCTCGTCACCGCGGCGATGCCGGTGGTCGAGTGGCTACATATCCGGCAGCTGCGCCGTGTAGTTGCCGCGCGCTAGCCCGGTTGCATTCGACCCCGGCATCGATTGCCGGGAACTTGTCAGGATGCTTTGGCGTACCTGGGAACCAGCTCGTCCTCACCGAACGTGCTCGTGCGCTGCCGGCCGCTACCGTCGCTGCTAAAAAATGTCCACCGCCGCGGAGTTGTTGTTGTTGTCTGCGGACCACTGATCAGCTTGACGGTGAGGCGCAATTCGGTGGGATCCCGCGTGCCGATGATGTCACCGACCCGGACCTGCGATGGATGAATCTGCGGTGCGTCGCACCAGTTCTGTATGGCCACTTCACCCATCCCCACGTTGATTCCATAACGCTACCCGCGATCCGCGTCCCGCGCTGACTGCGCGGACGGCAAGTGCCGCCCTCGTCAGCCTGCGTGGCGCCAGGAACTTTGTTGCGATACCGCAACGACGAGGTTGATACGGGCGCGCCTTCCTCGGCGTGCTCTCGTCAGGGCCTTAGCGTCGCTTCGTCACCTCATATGTCCCGAGATGGCCGAAACGGTGCGTGAAGACTAGACGTGTGGGGGGTGGCGGTGAGCAGATTCGGCGAAACAATGCTCCGCAGCGCAGAGTCGAGTACTCGTGGCCTGGTGACCGGTGACCCTGATTCGCCGGTTCGTTCTACCTGGGGTGAGGTCCATCAGCGAGCCCGCCGGATAGCGGGCGGATTGGCCGAATTGGGCGTCGGCCCGGGCGGTCGGGTGGGTGTGCTGGCCGGTTCCCCAGTGGAGATCGCGCCGACCGCGCAAGGTGTGTGGTTGCGGGGCGCGTGTTTGACGATGTTGCATCAGCCGACGCCGCGCACCGATCTGCAGGTATGGGCGCACGACACCTTGGCGGTCATCGCCATGATCGAGGCGACGGTGGTGATCGTGTCGGACCCCTTCATGGCCGTCGTGTCCGCGCTGGCCGAGCACGGCCTCACGGTGGTGACGATCGCCGAGTTGCTGAACGCCGCGCCGATCGACGTCATCGACAGCGGCGAGGAAGATCTGGCGCTGTTGCAGTTGACGTCGGGCTCGACCGACTGCCCCAAAGCGGTGGCGATCACCCATTCCAATGTGATGGCCAACGCCAAGGCGATGTTCGTCAGCGCTGAGTACGACCTGGATACCGATGTGATCGTGAGCTGGTTGCCGCTGTTTCATGACATGGGTATGACAGGCTTTCTGACGGTGCCGATGTTGTTCGGCGCCGAGTTGGTCAAGATCACACCGATCGACTTCTTGGCCGATATCTTGTTGTGGCCCAAGCTGATAGACAAGTACCGGGGCACGATGACCGCAGCGCCGAATTTCGCCTACGCACTGCTGGCGAAGCGTTTACGTCGGCACGCCAAGCCCGGTGACTTCGATTTGTCGTCGTTGCGGTGGGCGTTGTCGGGTTCCGAGCAGGTTGAACCGGCCGATGTGGAGGATTTCTGTGAGGCTGGTGCGCCGTTCGGGCTGCGTCCTGAGGCGATCTTGCCGGCCTACGGGATGGCTGAAACGACTGTGGCAGTGTCGTTTTCGCAATGCGGCCGCGGACTAGTGGTTGACGAGGTGGACACCGACATGCTCGCGGTGCTGCGCCGGGCGGTACCCGCCACCACCGGCAACACCCGCCGGCTGGCCTCGCTGGGGCCATTGCTGAACGGTGTGCAGGCCCGCATCGTTGATGAGGATGGCGCCGTCCAGGCGACCCGCGGCGTGGGGCTCATCGAGGTGCGGGGAGATCCGGTCACAACCGGATATGTCACGGTCGGCGGTTTTGTGGACGCCCAAGACGACCAGGGCTGGTTCAACACTGGAGATCTGGGATACCTCACCGAGCAGGGCCATGTCGTGGTCTGCGGCCGAGCCAAGGATGTCATCATCATGGCTGGACGCAACATCTACCCCACCGATGTGGAGCGTGCTGCCGGGCGGGTTGTCGGAGTGCGCGCGGGGTGTGTAGCGGCCGTGCGGCTCGACGCCGGTCATTCCCGGGAATCGTTTTCCGTTGCCGTGGAGTCAGACCACGTCGAAAACCCAGCTCAAGTGCGGCGCATCAAGCACGAGGTGGCCCACGAGGTCGTCACCGAAGTCGCGGCGCGGCCACGCAACGTGGTGGTGCTGGCCCCCGGCGCGATCCCCAAGACGCCATCGGGGAAGCTGCGCCGCGCTTACGCGCTGTCGCTGGTCACCTGATCGCCGCTGCCGCGCAGCCGACCCGCCGGACTAGTGCTCGCCGTGCTCGCCGTTCGAACCGTTGGTGTCCTCTTGATATTCGCGTAGCGCGGTCAGGGCACGTTGCTCGGAGGTGTGCGCCGCCTCGCGCAGTGCGGCATCCTCGGACACCGGATCGGCGAACAAGAAGCTGCCGCTGCCCGGCGATCCGGCCGAGCCGAGCTTGTTCATTCGCTTGGGCACCGCCGCGCCCTCGTACCCCAGTGGGATCGCGTGACCGTGGGCGTCGACGGGACCGAGCGGCTGATGCAGCTCGATGTAGGCGCCTTGCGGCAGCCGTTTGATGATGCCGGTCTCGACACCATGCTCGAGCACGTCGCGGTCGCTGCGCTGCAGACCGATGCACCACCGGTAGCTGATGAAGTAGACGAACGGCGGAAGAATCACCATCCCGATGCGCCCGATCCAGGTCGTCGCATTCAGCGAGATGTGGAACTTGAACGCGATGATGTCGTTCATCGCCGCGAGGGTGAGCAGCATGTAGAACGCGATCGCCATGGCGCCGATCGAGGTGCGCACCGGAACGTCCCGCGGCCGCTGCAGCAAATTGTGGTGCGCCCTGTCGCCGGAGAACCGCTTCTCCAGGAACGGGTAGATGATCAGCAGGATGAATATCAGGCCCATGATCAGCGCGACCCACACCGCGGCGGGAATGGTGTGATGCCAGAAGTAGAACTCCCATGGCGGCCAGATACGAGCCAGGCCCTCCGTCCACATCATGTAGAAGTCCGGCTGCGAGCCGGCCGACACCTGAGATGGCTTGTAGGGACCCAGGTTCCAGATCGGGTTGATCTGTAGCAGGCCGCCCATCAGGCCCAGCACGCCGACGATGGCGGCGAAGAACGCGCCCGACTTGACCGCGAACACCGGCATCACCCGCACGCCGATGACGTTGTGCTCGGTGCGGCCGGGGCCGGGGAATTGGGTGTGCTTCTGGAACCACACCAACGCCAGATGCAGCCCGATGAGGGCCAGGATGATTCCCGGCAGCAGCAAAATGTGCAGCGCGTAGAGCCGGGGGATCAGGATGGTTCCGGGGAAATCGCCGCCGAACAGCGCCCAGTGCAGCCAGGTCCCGATCACCGGCATGCCCAGCGTGATCGACGACAGCGCGGCGCGCAGGCCGAGACCCGACAGCAGGTCGTCGGGCAGCGAGTAGCCGAAGTAGCCCTCGAACATGGACAGGATCAACAGCAGCGAGCCGATGACCCAGTTGGCCTCGCGGGGCCGCCGAAACGCACCGGTGAAGAAGATGCGTGCGAGGTGCACCATGATCGCCGCGGAGAACATCAATGCGGCCCAGTGGTGGATCTGGCGGACGAACAGGCCGCCGCGGACTTCGAAGGAGATGTCCAGCGCCGATTGGTAGGCGCGCGACATCTCGACTCCGCGCAGCGGCTGGTAGACGCCGTTATAGGTGACGTCAACCATCGACGGATCGAAGAACAGCGTCAGGTACACGCCGGTGAGCAGCAGCACGATAAAGCTGTAGAGCGCAATCTCGCCGAGCAGGAACGACCAGTGCGTGGGGAAGACCTTGTTGAGCTGTCTGCGCACTGCCGCCGAGGGGTGATAGCGGGTGTCGATGTCTTCGCCTTGTTTGGCTAGGACATCACCGATCTTCGGGGGACTCAGTTTCGGACTCATGTTGTCGTCCTCTCCCAGAATGCCGGTCCGACGGGCTCGGCAAAGTCGCCGTTGGCGACCAAATACCCGTTGCTATCGATCGTTATCGGCAGTTGTGCCAACGCGCGGGCGGCCGGACCGAAAATCGGCTTGGCGAAGTGCAGCGCGTCGAACTGCGACTGGTGACAAGGGCACAGGATTCGGTAGGACTGCTCTTCGTACAGCGAAGACGGGCAACCCAGGTGCGAGCACACCTTGGTGAACGCGAAAAACTCGCCGAAGTTGAAGCTCTCCTGACCCTGGCGTTTGACCACCCGGGGCAGGTCGCTGGGCCGGATGCGGATCAGCATCACCGGGTTGCGGATGCCCAGGTTGATCGCGGTGAGTTTTTCCTTTGATTCCGGGGTCGTGCCGTCGCCGTCGGACTCGCGCCACGGGAAGACGGTCTCCATGCCGCCGGCGTCCATGTCTTCCGGGCGCATTTTGATGAACGGCGCCCCGGCGTGCGTGCCGGTGGCGCGCGCCAGAAAGATCGTTTCGCCCCGGTAGCGCGGGGTCCAGCCGGACGTCCACAGCACGGCCTTCATGCCGTCGGCGGTGGGGACCACCGGCTTCCACGGGTTCTTGATCATGCCACCAGCAAACGCCACCAAAGTGCTGAGCCCGAACGCGCCCAGGCCCATGCCCAACGACAGCCCGACCAGCTTGCGGCGTCCGATTGTCGAACCCTGGTAGGCGTCCGCCAGGTTCGCCACCACCGTCTTGCGGTCGATGTCGCGAGACGCGCCGTCATGCCGTTCCTGGATCGAAATCTCTTCTGGGATAAACCTTTTCTGGTAAAGAACCGCCCCGACGGCGATCGACAGAATGGACAGCCCGAAGGTCAGGCCGTACAGCGGGGTGGCCACCGTGTAGAGCAGGCTACCCGCGGCCTCCCTCGGTTTGTACTCCCACGGCCAGAACAGGAACACCAGCAGCAGCGCCAGCCCGAATCCACCGCCCAGCAAAAGCCAGAGTGCCACTCCGCGCTCGGCGCGCTTCTCGGCCTTGGTACCCTCGACCGGCCAGCGAGGTTCCTTGTAGACGGTCTCGACGCCATCGAGTTTGCCGCCCAACGCCACCAGTTCCTGCGGCGACATCGTGGCCAGCGCCGCCTCGTCGGGGTCCTGGGTTGCCCCGGTGCCCTTGTCGGTGTCAGCGCCGCGCGCGTCGTCGCTCATGCTGATCGCGCCCCAATCCACAGTGCCAGCCCGATGGCGGCGACCATCCCGATGATCCAGAAGGCCATGCCTTCCGGTGCGGGTCCGAATCCGCCGAGACCGTAGCCGCCCGGTGAGCGCTCTTCGCTGACGGTTTTGACGTAGCCGATGATGTCCTTCTTAGCCTCGAAGGAGAGCTGGCGGTCGGAGAACTTCGGCATGTTCTGGGGGCCGGTCAGCATCGCCGCGAGGATTTGCTGCTCGTTGGCGGGCCCCAGTTCGGGCGCGAACTTACCCGACGACAGCGCCCCGCCCTTTCCGGTGAAGTTGTGGCACGAGGCGCAGTTGAGCCGGAACAAGTCGCCGCCGCGGCCCAGGTCGTCGCCGCGCAGCGAGTGCATCGCGAGGCTGCCGTCGGGGTTGCGGACCACGGTGGGACCACCCCCGTTGGCCTGGACGAAGGCGCCGATCGCGTCGATCTGGGCCTCGTCGAAGATCGGCTCTTTACGCGGCGCCTGGGCCTCACCCCGCATAGCGGGCATCCGTCCGGTGGACACCTGGAAGTACACGGCCGCTTCGCCGACACCGATCAGGCTCGGCCCGTGGTCGGTCACACCCTGAAGGTTGGCGCCGTGGCACGACACGCACGACGTGTCGAACAGTTGCTTGCCGGTGCGCAGCAGCGCCGACGCCGACTCGTCGGCAACGGCGACCTGCGGGGTGGGGGTCAGCACGGCGGCCAGCCCGCCGGCGACGGTCAGCGCGATCAGCAGCAGCAGGCCGCCCGACAATCGGCGGCGAAGACGCCGACGCGCGCGATCACCGTGGCTTTTCCGCGCGCGCGGCCGCGTGTTGCCGCCGGATCGGGTAGACGTCAGTTTCCTCAACCGAGCACTCCTGTTCATCCGGCGCCGGCTCATCGGATGAAATAGATCACGGTGAACAGCGCAATCCATACGATGTCGACGAAATGCCAGTAGTAGGAGACGACGATGGCGGCCGTGGCCTGCGCGGGGGTGAACTTGCTCATCGCGGTGCGGGCCAGCAGGAAGATGAAGGCGATCAGTCCGCCCGTGACGTGTAGGCCGTGGAAGCCGGTGGCCAGATAGAACACGCTGCCGTAGGCGCTACTGGGAATCGTGGTGCCATGCGTCGAGAGGTGGAAGTACTCGTAGCCTTGCCCGAGGACGAAGAACAGGCCCATCAGAAAGGTGATCACATACCAGCGGCGCAGCCCGAAGATGTCGCCTTTCTCGGCCGAGAACACGCCCATCTGGCAGGTGAACGACGACGCGATCAGCACCGCCGTGACCGGGACGGCTTGGTAGAGATTCAGCTCGGTCGGCGGCGGCGGCCACTTCCCGCCGGCCTGAGCCCGCGCCGTGAAATACATCGCGAACAGGCCAGCAAAGAACATCAGTTCGCTCGAAAGCCAAACTATGGTGCCGACACTGACCATGTTGGGCCGATTCAGCGAATGCACTCTCGACGTGATCGCGGTACCCGATGTCCCCACAGCGCTGGTCACATCCGCAAGTATGACGCTTTGTAGTTGTCGAACTCTACCCGGGGCGGGAATTTCCGTGATTCGCGTTTTGCGCGTCGCGCCGGGGCCGACACCGGCGCGCTGTCGGCGACGGTTGGGGGGCGGTTGATCCTCGTGGGACCATCGGCGCGTGGCCGCGTCGTCTGAAGCCCCTTCTCCGGGGACCGCGTCGTCGTGGCCGCAGGTCCTGGGTCGGTTGACGGGCGGTCGGGAACTGGCGCGGGGTCAGGCCGCCTGGGCGATGGACCAGATCATGGCGGGCGACGCGAGCCCGGCGCAGATCGCCGCCTTCGCGGTGGCGATGACGATGAAGGTGCCCACCGCGGCCGAGGTCAGTGAGCTCGCCGACGTCATGCTGAGCCACGCGCTTCAGCTTCCCGACGAAGCGATCCGCGGAGACACCGTCGACATCGTCGGTACCGGCGGCGATGGCGTCAACACCGTCAACCTGTCCACCATGGCGTCGATCGTGGTTGCGGCCGCCGGTGTGCCGGTGGTCAAACACGGCAACCGCGCCTCGTCGTCGCTGTCCGGCGGCGCCGACACCCTGGAGGCGCTCGGGGTGCGCATCGACCTCGAACCCGACCAGGTCGCGCGCAGCCTCGCCGACGTCGGGATCGGGTTCTGCTTCGCGCCGCTGTACCACCCGTCGTACCGGCACGCGTCCGCGGTGCGCCGCGAAATCGGTGTGCCGACCGTGTTCAATCTCCTTGGGCCGCTTACGAACCCGGCCCGGCCGCGCGCGGGTTTGATCGGCTGCGCATTCGCCGACCTCGCCGAGGTGATGGCTGGCGTGTTCGCGGCGCGCCGCTCGAGCGTGCTGGTCGTGCACGGTGACGACGGGTTGGACGAGTTGACGACCACCACCACGAGCACGATCTGGCGTGTCCAGGCCGGCACTGTTGACCGCCTGACTTTCGATCCGGCCGGCTTCGGGTTCGCCCGCGCCGAGCTCCACCAGCTGCTGGGCGGCGACGCGCAAGCCAACGCGGCGGAGGCGCGCGCGGTGCTGGCCGGTGTCAAGGGCCCCGTCCGGGACGCCGTCGTGCTCAACGCCGCCGGAGCGATCGTCGCGCATGCCGGGCTATCCAGCCGCGCTGAATGGCTGCCGGCGTGGGAGGACGGGTTGGAGCGCGCCCGCGTGGCCATCGACTCCGGTGCGGCCGAGCAGCTGCTCGCGCGATGGGTGCGGTTCGGCCAGCAGGTCTGAGCCCGGACCGGCCTGTTCGCCAGCCAGGCGCGCCGAGCGGGCCAACGCAGCCCACGCCGCCCAGGCGCCGGCTGACCGCAGCGGTGAGGCCCATCCCTCGTCGGAGACCCGGACGATGCGCACCCCCGGGTTGGCCAGCCAGCGCGCGATGAGCGCGGTCTCCTCGACCAGCGCACCGCCGAGCGGGGCCGCCGCCGGCAGGATCGCCTGTGCGCCAGCGCTGATCGCGTCGACCACGGGCATCGGCGGCACCCCGCGCCTGGCGGTGCCGGCCGCGGCGAGCTGGCCGTACCGAATGACGGCGAGCTGGTAGCCATCCTGACCATTGGGGCCGTCGGGTGCGGCGGCGATCAGCTCGGGCAGCGCGGCCAGCGCGCGCAGTCGCTGTCCGCGCCACAGCGTCTCGACGGCGGTGGCGGTGCGGTCACGCAGTCGGGCTGCGCTCTCGAAATGGCGTTGCTCGGCGAGCATGGTGATCTGGCGCACGGCGGCGGCTAGCGCGCCGTCGTCCAGCCCATCGATCAACGCCGCGGCGCGCGCCACGGCCGCCGCGTATTGGGTGGCCGTCACGCCTCGCCCGGCCGGGCACGGCGATACCTCCACGTCGGGGCACGCCGGTCCGTGGAGCGCCGAACGTCCCAGCCGTCCGGTGCAGGTCCGGACCCCGGTGAACCGCGCGAGCAGCGCCGCGGTGTCGGCGGCGTCGGTGCGGGACCGAAACGGGCCGACCGCGCGGTCGTGCCGGGGTGCTCGCACCACCGACAGCCGAGGAAACGCCTCATCGGTGAGCGTCAGCCACCACCACCGCTGCGGGAACCTCGACCGGCGGTTGTACGGCGGGGCATGCGCGGCCAGCATCCGCAGTTCGCGCACACCGGCCTCGAGCGAATGCGCGCACTCGACATGGTCGACGGCGCTGGCGAGGGTCACCATCTCCTTCATCCGGCCGCGGGGATCGGCGCCGGTGAAGTACTGGCTCACCCGGCGCCGCAGGTCGACGGCGGTGCCGACGTAGAGCACCTCGCCCGCCGGTCCGCGGAACAGGTAGATCCCCGGCCGGTGCGGGAGGCCGTCGGCGAGCGCCCTCTTGCGGCGCTGGGCCGGGGTCACGTCGGGCAGATAGGAGCGCAGGTCGGCGTAGGTGTGCACGCCCTGGTTGCCCACCCGCTCGATGAGTGCGTGCAACACGTCGACGGTGGCGCGGGCATCGTCGAGGGCGCGGTGGGTGGGCTGGACGGCGACGGCGAACAGCCGCGCCAAGGCCGCCAGCCGCACGCTGGGGGCTTCCTCGCGGCTGAGCACCCGGCGAGCCAGCCGGACCGTGCACAGCACCGGCGGCCGGGGCCAGGGGATTTCGCATCGCTGGGCGGCGGCCCGCAGGAATCCGACGTCGAACCCCGCATTGTGGGCGACGAGCACCGCGCCGCCGGCGAACTCGAAAAACATCGGCAGCACGGCGTCGATGGTCGGGGCGTCGCAGACCATCGCGGTGGTGATGCCGGTGAGCCGCACGATCTGGGGCGGGATGTCGCGCCGCGGGTCGACGAGGGTGGCGAACTCGCCGAGCACGACGCCGCCGCGGACCTTGACCGCCCCGATCTCGGTGATGGCGTCGGCAGGCGTCCCGTCGGCGCTTTTCGTGCGTCCGCCGGTGGTCTCCAGGTCCACCACGACGAAGGTGGTTTCGCGCAACGGGACTTCGTCGATCGGGGAGGCGGCCGGGTCCCAGGGTGGTCCCACGTCGGCGAAACTCAGCTGAGTCGAGCCGGCCGCGCCCATGGCCGAGACGGTAGGCATGCCCACCGACAGCTGCCGAGTTCCCACGCCGGGCGAGCGCCGGCGAATCGATGTCGGTGGCCGCGGTTAGCGTTCGAATAGCCGGAAAGCCAGACCGAGAGGACGGCCCTGATGGGATCCAGCGACAGCAAAGCGCAACCCGACCCCAAAGCGCCCGACCCGGGCGCCCCGGTGGTGATCGACTGCGACGACTGCGCGGTGCGCGGTCCGGGATGCCCCGACTGCGTGGTCAGCGTGATACTCGGGGTACCGGAAACTTTGTTGCACGACGAACGTGCGGCACTGGAAGTGCTCGCCGAGGTCGGGTTGGCGCCAAGATTGCGCCTAGTGCCGATTCACCGCGATCGCGGGGCCGGCATAGCGTAATTGCCTTGTGCGCCAAAGTCACTGGGCCGCCGACACGCGGCGACTCACAGAGAAATGACAGAATTCTTTCTATTTTCTTAACGAATCGGTTTGGACAAACCTCGATATCGTTTCGTAACCTATCTGAGACCTAGACCAGCTCGACAGCGATCCGTCGATGGCCGTTGGGGGATGCAATTTTGAGGTTCGACTGTATGTACCCGTGCGTGCGCGTCCTTACACGTTCTGCTCTGGGTACGTTAGCGGGCCTGATTGTCTTCGCGGGGGTTTTTGCTGCGAATTCGGTCGCCGATCCGGCCGATGACGCGTTGGCAAAGCTCAACGAGCTATCTCGCCAGGCCGAGCAGACGACCGAGGCGATGCACAGTGCGCAGCTCGACCTGAACGCCAAGCTGGCAGCCCAGCGCACCGCGGAGAAGAAGCACGCTGACGACCAGGCCACCGTGGACGCGGCGAAGGCCCGCTTGGCGACGTTCCAGAGCGCCGTCAACAAGCTGGCCGCGGCGACGTACATGGGCGGCAGCGTGGACGGCATGCAGGCCATGCTGACCGCGGGGTCGCCGCAAGGTCTGATCGACAAACTGGCCGTGCAACGGCTGATGGCGACCCAAATGCGAACGCAGATGGCGAGCTTCCGGGTTGCCGGCGACCAGGCCGCCAAGGCCGAGCAGGTATCCGCCAAGTCAGCCGCCGACGCGAAGAGCGCGGCCGAGCAGGCCGCCGCGGTCCGCGCGAGCCTGCAGTCCAAGCAGAGCCAGCTGCAGGTGCAGATCGCGGTCGTCAAATCGCAGTACGTGACCTTGTCGCCCGAGCAGCGCACCGCGCTCGCCGACCCCGGGCCGATCCCGGCGGGCGTCCCCGCACCCGGCGCGCCGGCGCCGGACGCTCTGCCACCCGGTACGCCGCCCCCGGGCGACCAAGCGCCGGGTCAGGCTCCGCCCCCCTTCGGACTGCCCGGACTGCCCCCCTTCGGACTGCCCGGACTGCCTCCCATCGGCGGCGGTGACCGCGCAACCGTCGTGCAGGCGGCGTTGACCCAGGTGGGGTCCTCGTATGTCTGGGGCGGCGCCGCACCCGGTGGGTTCGACTGCTCCGGATTGGTGATGTGGGCGTTCCAGCAAGCCGGCATCTCGCTGCCCCACTCCAGCCAGGCGCAGTCTCAGGGCGGTCAGCCGGTGGCGCTGTCGGATCTGCAGCCCGGCGACGTGCTGACCTTCTATTCCGACGCGTCGCATAGCGGCATCTACGTCGGTGACGGCATGGTGATCCATTCCTCCACCTACGGCGTGCCGGTGCGGGTGGTGCCGATGAACGCTGCAGGCCCGATCCACGACGCCCGCCGCTACTAAACACCCCGGCTGGAAACGGCGCCGCTGGCTTCCGGTTCTGCTGGCGTGGGTATTTGTACTCGAGTTGGTTGCGGCCGCGGCCGTTCCTCTGCGCCTGGAGCGGGGCGCATCGCACGCCCAGCTGGTCGTGCCGACCAGGCGGCCCGTGAGCGCCCCCGCGGCGCCCATGATCGTCGGTGACCGATCTGTTCGGCTCATCGGGCTCGCCGGGCCGGCCGGCAACCACCTGTTGTCGCGTGTCGCGTCGAACATGGGCGCCGCGGTCGAAGCGGTGGAGGCGTTTTGGGGAGTCGATTGGTCGCGCACCATCTCGGTGGTGGCCACCGGCTCCGACGACCAGTTCCGCGAGGCCGCCGGCGGCGGGTCGGAGGCGCAGTGGGCGGATATCGCGGCGGTCAACGTCGCCGACTACACCGATCCTGCTAATCGGGTGGCCGTTGGCCAACGGATCGTATTCGCGCCGGGCGCGGCCAACATGAGCGAGTCGGCATTGCGAATTGTGTTGACACACGAGCTTTTTCACTATGCGGCACGCGCCGACACCGCTCTGGATGCGCCGCGCTGGCTGACCGAAGGGGTGGCCGATTTCGTTGCCCGACCGAGCACGCCGAAGCCCGCGGATGCGTTGGATCTTGCGCTGACGCTGCCGTCGGACGCGGACCTCGATACGGCCGGGCCGCAACGGTCATTGGCTTATGACCGCGCGTGGTGGTTCGCGCGCTTCGTCGCCGACGCCTATGGCGCGGGCAAGTTGCGCGCGTTCTACCGCGCCGCGTGCGGCGTCGGGCACGCCGACGTGGTCAGCGCCCTGCGCGACGCACTCGGCACCGACTACGGCGGCGTGTTCGCACGGTGGAAGGAATGGATGCTCGGCTAGCCTGACGCGAGTGAGCCGGGTCCTGCTGGTAACCAACGACTTTCCGCCCCGCCCGGGCGGCATCCAGTCCTACCTGGGCGAGTTCGTCGGTCGGCTGGTCGGCGCCGGGCCGCATTCCGTGCTGGTATACGCCCCGCAATGGAAAGGTGCCGACGCCCACGACGAGGCGGCCGGCACCGCCGGGTACCGGGTGGTGCGCCATCCCGGCACGCTGATGCTGCCCGGCCCGGCGGTGGATGCCCGGATGCGCCGGCTGATCGCCGACCACGGCATCGACACCGTCTGGTTTGGCGCGGCCGCGCCGCTGGCGCTGCTGGCGCCGCGTGCCCGTCAGGCCGGGGCGTCCCGGGTGCTGGCCAGCACGCACGGTCACGAAGTGGGCTGGTCGATGCTTCCGGTAGCGAGGTCGGTGCTGCGCCGCATCGGCGACGGCACCGACGCCGTCACCTTCGTCAGCCGCTACACGCGATCCAGGTTCGCGTCGGCCTTCGGTCCCGAGGCGAGGCTGGAATACCTGCCGCCCGGGGTCGACACCGACCGGTTCCGCCCCGATTCGACCGCCCGGGCCGAGCTACGTGACCGCTACCGGCTCGGCGAGCGGCCCACCGTGGTGTGCCTGTCGCGCCTGGTCCCGCGCAAAGGCCAGGACATGCTGATCAAGGCGTTGCCGGCGATCCGGAGGCGGGTTGACGACGCCGCGTTGGTGGTCGTCGGCGGCGGTCCCTATCTGGAAGCGCTGCGCAAGCTGGCCCAGGATTGCGGGGTGGCCGACCACGTGACGTTCACGCGGGGCGTACCGTCCGCCGAGCTGCCGGCCCATCACGCGTTGGCGGACGTGTTCGCCGTGCCCTGCCGCACCCGCGGCGCCGGCATGGACGTCGAGGGCTTGGGCATCGTGTTCCTGGAGGCCTCGGCGACCGGCGTCCCGGTGATCGCCGGCTTATCGGGCGGGGCTCCAGAAACGGTGCAGCACAACAAGACCGGGCTGGTTGTCGACGGCCGTTCGGTGGACCAGGTCGCCGACGCCGTCACCGAGTTGCTGACGGATCGCGACCGTGCCGCCGCCATGGGCGCGGCCGGTCGCGATTGGGTGATGTCCCAGTGGCGCTGGGACACCCTGGCCGCCCGGCTGGCGGATCTGCTGGGCGGCTAGGGCGCGGTCACTCCGATTCGTAGATCGATTCGATGTCGGATGCGAACTTTTCGGCCACCACCTTGCGCTTGACCTTCATCGTCGGCGTCATTTCACCGGTGTCCTCGGTGAAATCGACCCGCAGAATGCGGAACTTGCGGATCGACTCGGCGTGCGACACCGCGAGGTTGGCGTGCTTGACGGCCGCGTCCACCTCGGCGACCAGGTCGGGGTCGGTGGCCAGATCGCCGACCGACGCGTCGGCCGGCTTGTGGTTGCGCTCCTTCCAGGCGCCGAACGCCTCGGGGTCGATAGTGATCAGCGCCCCGATAAACGGCTTCGCGTCGCCCACCACCATGGCCTGGCTGATCAGCGGGTGCGCCCGCAATTGATCCTCGAGCACCGCGGGAGCGACATTCTTACCGCCGGCGGTGACGATGATCTCCTTCTTGCGGCCGGTGATCTTCAGGAAGCCATCCTCGTCGAGCGCGCCCAGATCGCCGGTCTTGAACCAGCCGTCGGCGAACGCGTCCGCGGTGGCCTGCTCGTTGCGCCAGTAGCCGCTGAACACCACGCCGCCGCGGACCAACGCCTCGCCGTCGTGGGCAATGCGCATGCTGTTGCCGGGCAACAACGTTCCCACGGTTCCGATCTTGACCTTGCCGACCTGGTTGACCGTGATGGCCGAGCTGGTCTCGGTCAGGCCGTAGCCCTCGTGGATGGTGAGGCCCACACCCCGGTAGAAGTGACCCAGTCGCGCGCCCAACGGTGCGCCACCGGAGACGGACGCGCGGCAGTCGCCGCCCAGCGCCGCCCGCAGCTTGTGGTAGACCAACCGGTCGAACAACGCGTGCCTGGCGCGCAGCAGCAGCCCGGGTCCGCCGTCGTCCTGGGCCTGGCTGAAGTCGACCGCGGTTTGCACGGCCATCGCGAAGATCCGCCCCTTGCCGTCGTTGACGGCGTTTTGCTCGGCCGTGTTGTAAACCTTCTCGAACACCCGCGGCACCGAGACCACCACTGTCGGTTTGAACACCGCGAGCATCGGCAGCAGGTTCTTGATGTCGCTGGTGAACCCGACGGTCACCTTGTTGGCGCAGGCCGACAGCGCGAGGGACCGGGCCAGTACGTGAGCCAGCGGCAGGAAAACCAGCAGCCGCTGCCCTTCGCTCAACAGCGTCGGAAGGCATTCCTTGGCGCCCCGGGTCTCATGGAGCAGGTTGGAGTGGGTGAGTTGGCAGCCCTTGGGTCGCCCGGTGGTGCCCGAGGTGTAGATCAGCGTTGCCGGGTCCTCGGCGCGCCGCGCCTGCAGGCGGGCCGTCAGCTCGGCCGGCTCAACCGAGGCGCCGGCCTCGACGAGCTGGTCGAGTGCTTTCGGACCCGAACCGTCGATGTGCAGCACCCGGCGCAGGGCGGGCAGGTCGGCGGTGAGTTCGGTGATCATTGCGGCGTGCGCGTCGGTCTCGGCGAACGCCAACACCGCTTCCGAGTCCTGCAGCACCCAGCGCACCTGCTCGGCCGACGACGTCTCGTAGATCGGCACGGTGACCGCGCCCACGGACAGGATTGCGAGGTCGAGGATGGCCCACTCGTAGCGGGTGGCCGAAAAGATGGACACCCGGTCACCGGCTTGCACGCCGAGAGAGATCAAGCCGAGCGCCGCCGAGCGGACCTGCTGGGCCGCCTCGGCGCACGTGACATCGGTCCAAACGCCGTCGATCTGACGTTGGAAGATGACAAAGCTGGGGTCGTCTCGCTCGTGCTCGAAGACCATGGCCGCGATGTTGTCGTGCTCGCCGACAGAGAAGCGGGCGGGGACGCTGTATTCACGCACTCTGATGACCTCGTTGGACCTAGTGTGGCGTTGCGTGGCCCGTTGCGGGCCGGCTTGTTGTCGATCAGCCTAATCCGAGCGTTCCCGCTGCACGGCGGCAATCGGTTGGGCCTGACATGAGCGATTCGGATCGGTGTGTGAAGCTGAGGCGATGAACAGCATCCAGATCGCGGACCAGACCTACGTCGCCGCCGACGGCGCACGGGTCGGCGCCGCGGTCGCCGATCCGTCGTGCTGGCGTCGGTGGTGGCCGGACCTATGGTTGGACGTCGTCGAAGACCGCGCCGAAAAGGGGATCCGGTGGACCGTCACCGGCGCGTTGACGGGCACCATGGAGATCTGGCTGGAACCGTCGCTGGACGGGGTGGTGCTGCACTACTTCCTGCACGCCGAGCCCACCGGCGTCGCGGCCTGGCAGCTGGCCAAACTGAACTTGGCGAAATTGACGCACCGCCGTCGCGTGGCGGCCAAGAAAATGGCCTTTGAGGTCAAGAGGACGGCTGAACGGTCACGTCCGGTCGGAACTTCTCCGGTAGTTTAATCCGGATCAAGGTTTGGCAGGGAGAGTACCGAGCCAAGTTAATCCTGGGTAGTCCGGCGTTAATCGCGGGGTCTACCCGCTTGCGGGAGAGAGGGCGGCAGCCAGGTGGCGGACAAGACGACGCAGACCATCCACATCGAAGCGGATCCGGGCACGGTGCTGGAGGTGATCGCCGATATCGATTCCTACCCGGAGTGGATCTCGGAGTATAAGGAAGCCGAGGTGCAGGAGAGGGGCGCCGACGGCTACCCGAAGGTCGTGCGATTCGTGATGGACGCCGGCATCATCAAAGACACCATGGTCATGACCTACCAGTGGCCCGCAGACCGTCACTCCCTGAGCTGGACCCTCGTCTCCAGTTCGCTGCTGCGTTCACTCGAAGGCTCTTATCGTTTGGCGCCCAAGGGATCTGGCACCGACGTCACCTATGAACTCTCGGTTGATCTTGTCCTCCCGATGATCGGGTTGCTCAAGCGCAAGGCCGAGCGCAGCCTGACCGACTCCGCATTGAAAGATCTGAAGAAACGAGTCGAGGCTGAGTGAATCCGCTGCGCCCACACCGGCTCGGATCAGTCTCTTCGTCGGCAAGGGCGGGGTAGGGAAATCCACCCTGGCGTCCGCTACCGCGGTCTGTGATGCAGGCTCGGGGCAGCGGGTGCTGGTGGTGTCCACCGACCAGGCGCACTCGCTGGGCGACGTGCTGGGCATCCCCGTCCCACCGAGCGGCCGGGGCGAACTGGTTCGGGTGCTCGCCGATGACGCGCAGGCTGGCGGTGGCTTCCTCGA
>Ga0182039_10000144_pt1 | contig 37174 bp, 28 predicted proteins | sample sta12Can44000111_FD_125975 | JGI IMG/M metagenome (GOLD analysis project Ga0182039, IMG submission 125975) | Lab enrichment of tropical soil microbial communities from Luquillo Experimental Forest, Puerto Rico - statanox.12C.anox.44.000.111 | ecosystem: Environmental > Terrestrial > Soil >...
ATCGAAGATCGACAGCGCGCGGTGCGTCGGGCCCAGATCGCGGCTCGGGAGAAGGAGCGGCGCCGCAAATCACCGCGACCTGCGACGTTGAAAAGAAAAATCCTCGAATCGAAACGAAGGCGCGGGCAATTGAAAAAACTCCGCGGATGCGTCAAGCATTAAGCGTTACTAAATTCTGAAGCGCTTTGATCTGCGCCTTCACAGTTTGCATTTCTCCTCCAGTGAAGACGCGGCATCACGTTTTCTCAACCATTCGGTTTGCTCTTTCTTGACCGTGGCAAGACCCGCACGCGGCAAGATGAACTGCGCGGCCTTGTAAACGTTGTTAATCGATTGGTCCAGCGCGTCGGCCGAGAACTCTGAATCGCCCGATGGCCAATACAGAATGATCGTTCCGGGTCAAGAATGAGACTACCGCAAACGATACTCGGCCGCGTGTTGGACCGGGATCATCGGCGGATATTGTTCACAGGATCGGCCGCGGGCAAGAATCGACAACGACGCGCTACTTGTGAACCACGTAACCTTCTGGCCAATCGGCGGCAACAACTCCACTCAATGAGGGGAGTGACAGGTGCAACTTCCCGCGACGGGAGAGCACGCGGCCACGTGCCCTTCCCCTTAAGATTTTTTAGGCACGGATTCTTCGGCGCGTTGGGCCTCTTCTTCTGCTGCCTGACTCACCACTGGCGCAGTCGCCTGTAATTTTTCGCCACTTCGAAGGTCCATTAGTTTTACACCCATCGTGTTGCGGCCCGTCTCGCGGATTTCTTTCACGCGCGTGCGAACCATCTGGCCTTTGGTCGTGATCAACATGATTTCGTCTGAATCGCGCACCGTCAGCGCGCCGACGACGTCGCCCGTTTTTGCCCCAGTCTTCATCGTGATGATGCCTTTGCCGCCACGGTTTTGTTTGCGGTAATCATCGAACGGTGTGCGTTTGCCGATTCCGTTCTCACCGGCAACCAGGAGCATGGCATCCGGATCGACAATCGCGATGCCGACAACGTGATCCTTTTTCTCCGGACGAATTCCCCAAACGCCAACCGTATTGCGGCCCTGATCGCGCAACTGTTCTTCGTGAAACCGAAGGCTCATTCCTTCTTTCGTGATCAGCACGAGCTCGTTGTTGCCGTTCGTCAGTTTAGCGTCGATCAATCGATCGCCCTTTTCGATTTGAATGGCGATGATGCCACCTTTTCGGACGTTTCGGTAATCGGAGAGGTTCGATTTTTTGACGATGCCGGATTGCGTAGCGAAGACGACGTGAAGATTTTCATCCCAGGTTTGATCGACAGCGTTCGCACCGGTGCCGGACTTCTTCGATTGAATCCGAATCGTGGCGGCGATTTTTTCATCCGGCTTTAATTCGAGAATGTTCGCAATGGAACGACCTTTGGCCGCGCGACCCATTTCCGGGATTTCGTAAACTTTTTCAACGTAAGCGCGCCCGGCTTCGGTAAAGAACATGAGGTAATCGTGCGTCGTCGCGGCGAAGAGATGCTCGACGAAATCGCCTTCTTCCTCCTCTGTCGCGCCTTCGCGCGTCGCCATACCGATGACGCCTTTGCCGCCGCGGCGCTGTGCGCGAAATGCGTTCACCGCCGTGCGTTTGATAAATCCGCCGTGGGTAATGCTGATGATGCAGCCTTCATTGGCGATGAGATCTTCCATGTTGATCTCACCTTCATCCGCGATAAACTCGGTCAGCCGCGGCGAGCGGTGCTTGTCTTTGACCTCACGCATCTCTTTTTTGATGATCGTGAAAACGCGCTGCTCCTTGGCGAGAATGTCGCTCAAATCCTGGATCGTCTTGATTAGCTCCTTGTACTCATTCTGGATCTTGTCGCGCTCGAGGCCGGTTAATTGATACAAGCGAAGATCAAGAATCTGATTGGCCTGGTGCTCGCTGAACGCATAACGCCCTTCGGTCAGGCGGGCAGGATTGCGAATGAGAATGCCGATCTGTTCGACTTGTTTCTTAGTGAAATCGAATGCAAGCAGTTTGATTCGCGCTTCTTCGCGATTGGCGGACCCCCGAATGATGCGAATGAATTCGTCGAGATTCGCGAGTGCAATCAGATAACCTTCGAGAGTCTCGGCGCGTTCTTCGGCTTTCTTTAACTCGAAGCGCGTGCGGCGCAGAACAACTTCACGGCGGTGTTCGATGTAAGCGGCGTTCGCTTCTTTGAGCGAGAGAAGTTTTGGCCGTCCGTGATCGATTGCCAACATGAGCGCAGGAAAAGAGCTTTCCATTGCCGTGTGCTTGTAGAGATTGTTGATGACGATCTTCGGGTTCGCGTCGCGCTTGAGCTCGATCACAACGCGCGTGTTTTCGTCCGATTCGTCGCGGATAGCCGTGATGTCGCCAAGAACCTTCTCGTTAACCAGCTCGGCGATGCGTTCGACGAGCGTGGCGCGATTCACGGCGTACGGAATCTCAGTGATGACGATTTGTTCCTTGCCGCCCTTGAGTTCTTCGACGCCGGCTTTGCCGCGCACTTTCATGCTGCCGCGGCCGGTCTCGAGATACTGTTTCACGCCGCTCACGCCGCAGATCGCACAGCCGGTCGGGAAGTCCGGCCCCTTCACGTGCTTCATCAATTCGTCCAGCGTGATATCCGGGTCGTCGATCTGCGCGCAAATGCCATCGATGACTTCGCCCAGGTTGTGCGGCGGAATGTTCGTTGCCATTCCAACCGCGATGCCGGTACCGCCATTAACGAGAAGATTTGGAAATGCCGCCGGAAAAACGGTCGGCTCGGTCCGCGTTTCGTCGTAGTTCGGAACGAAGTCGACCGTGTCCTTGTCCATGTCGACCATCAACGCGGCGCCGAGATGCGTCATTCGCGCTTCGGTGTACCGCATCGCCGCCGGCGGATCGCCTTCGACTGATCCGAAATTTCCCTGACCGTCGACGAGCGGCTCGCGCATCGCCCACGCTTGCGCCATGTGAACAAGGGTGGGGTAGATCACCGCTTCGCCGTGCGGGTGATAGTTACCGCTCGTGTCGCCGCAAATTTTCGCGCACTTACGATGCTGTCGTCCCGGAAACAGCGACAGATCGTGCATGGCGTAGAGAATTCTTCGCTGCGACGGTTTCAATCCATCACGCGCATCCGGTAAGGCGCGCGAAATGATAACCGACATCGAGTAATCGAGGAACGACCTCGATACTTCTTCGGCGACATTTACGGGATCAACTTTTTCGTTTGCCGTGTACATCAGAAAGTTTGTCAATCTAACACGATGTCGATCTTAGACATCGAGGTTGCGCACGTTCAGTGCGTTGTCCTCGATGAACTGGCGGCGCGGCTCGACCACGTCGCCCATCAGGATTGTAAACATCTTGTCGGCATCGACTGCGTTATCGTCGTTCAAATCGACCTTGAGTAGCTTCCGCTTGTCGGGATTCATCGTGGTCTCGAATAATTCTTTGGCGTTCATTTCGCCCAGGCCTTTGAAGCGCTTGATCTGCACACCGCGTCGTCCAATCTCCAAAATTTTCTGGAGAATTTCCGGAATCGAGAAGAGGGGATGGGTAACGGCTTTTTCCCCTTCGCCTTCGCTCAATTCGAAGATTGGCCGATCGCTCGCGGCGTAGTGATTCACTTTTAAGCCTTTGCGTGCGAGCTCCGCGATAATTTTCTGGATCGCGGCCGATTCATGGAGTTCGACCAACTTTGCACGGCGACGAACGCCATTCGTTTTCGCTGTTGGCGCTCGCGTCTCCCCCAGCGGCAACAGTTCCTGTTGCATCTGCGTGTCGAACAGATTGAGATCGAGATTGGTTTCGTGGAATCTTCGGACCGCTTTCTCGTCGTGGAAATAGTGAACCGTCTCGTCGTTGCCTTCGCGCACTTTCACGAGATACGTCGGCAGCTTGCCACTCTTGGAACTGCGCTCTTCGAGGTATTCCTCAAAGTCGCCACCATGTCGGCGAACAACTTCACTGAGCTTCGCGAGTTTCTCGAGTGACTCGAGAATGTCCTTCAACTGTGCGGCTGTGATCTCCTTGTCGTCCGCAAGATTCTTCAGCTTCACGTCCTCCGCGCCGAGAGAAATCAAAATCTTGTTCAACTGCACGTCGTCATCGACGTACTCTTCGCGCTTCTTGCGTTTGATTTGGTAGAGGGGCGGCTGCGCGATGTAGATCTTGCCGGCGCGAACCAGATCGGTCATTTGCCGGAAGAAAAACGTGAGCAGCAACGTGCGAATGTGTGAGCCGTCGACGTCGGCATCAGTCATGATGATAATCCGCCCGTAGCGTAACTTCGACATGTCGAAGCGCCCTTCGTCTTTTCCGTTGCCGTCTTCTTTCGGTTTACCAATACCGGTGCCGATCGCCGTGATCATCGATTGGATCTCGACGTTCTTGAGAAATTGATCCTCGCGCGCTTTCTCGACGTTGATCAGTTTGCCGCGAATCGGCAGGATCGCTTGATAACGACGATCACGTCCCTGTTTGGCCGAGCCGCCGGCTGAATCGCCCTCGACAATGTAAAGCTCGGTCAATTCCGGATCCCGCTCGGAACAGTCCGCTAATTTTCCAGGCAAGCCGCCGCCGGTCAGCGCGCCTTTTCGGATTGTCTCGCGCGCTTTACGAGCAGCTTCGCGCGCCCGCGCAGCGGTGAGGACTTTTTCGAAAATCCGTCGCGCGATGGGCGGGTTCTTGTCGAAATAAGTCATCAACCCTTCGTAGACCGCCGAATTCACGATGCCGTCGATCTCGGTGTTGACGAGCTTCACCTTGGTCTGCGATTCGAAGCGCGGGTTCGGCAACTTGATGCTGAGCACGCAAATCAATCCTTCTCGCACGTCGTCGCCGGAAATCGAGGGGTCCTTTTCTTTCAAAAGCTGGTTCTGCTTGGCGTATTGGTTGATTGCGCGCGTCAGCGCGGTACGGAATCCGGTGAGATGGGTGCCGCCGTCCGGGTTTGGAATCGAGTTCGCGAACGGCAAAATCTGGTCGTTGTAGCTATCGTTGTATTGCAAGACAACATCGACAAACACTTCCTCGCGCTGCCGCGAGATCACGATCGGCTTCGGATGGAGCACCTGTTTGTTTTCGCCGAGCTGTTTTACGAATTCCTCGATGCCGTGTTTGTAAAGGAACGCTTCCTTCTTTGGCGAATCGCCGCGCTCGTCGGTGAGATTGATCTCGAGACCGGGATTGAGGAACGCCAGCTCGCGCAAACGCGTCGCCAACCGCTCAAACTTAAACTCGGTTGTGATCGTGAAGATCGTCGGATCGGGCAAAAACGTGACCAGCGTGCCAGTGGTCTTCTTGCCCTTGACTTCGCCGATGACTTCCAGCTTTTTGGTCGTTTTTCCCTTGGCAAAAGCCATGTGGTAGACCTTGCCGTCGCGCGAGACTTCCGCTTTGAACCATTCCGAGAGTGCGTTTGTGCACTTCGCCCCAACGCCGTGGAGACCGCCGGAATATTTGTAAGCGCCTTGCCCGAATTTTCCGCCGGCGTGCAGGTTCGTTAGCACTAGCTCGACCGCCGGCATTTTCCATTTCGGATGAATATCAACTGGAATACCGCGGCCATTGTCGCGAACCGAAACGCTGCCATCGACGTGAACATCGACATCGATCTTGTCGCAAAAGCCGGCGAGATGTTCGTCGATCGAATTGTCGACTACCTCATAAACCATGTGGTGCAAACCGCGTTCGTCCGGGTCGCCGATGTACATCCCAGGGCGTTTCCGGACCGCTTCCAAGCCTTCGAGCTTGTCGATCTGCGCCGCGTCGTACTTTTGCAATTTGGCGGCAGTCACGAGATCACGCGGACGGGATTTTTCTGCAGATTTTCCGTCGTCCGGATCAACTCTGACGGCGGCTCGGGCTGGCATCAAAAGAGCGTATCGAAAACGAGCCAAAAAACAACTAATAATCTCATGCGACCGAGCGGCTTATTTGCACCACGGATTGGAGGTGTTGGCCCACCAAAGCCCACGATATTGTGGTCGGCTTCTTCGACTTATTCAACTCTGTTTTTGCCCTCTTGACCAGCCTCTTTTGCGCTTGGAAATTGTGCGCTCGGAATGCGTCTCCAAACTATGCTCGAAGCGCGTTGGATCCTCGGGATTTTGCTTCTGCTCGCGCTCGTGAGCTGGCTGTTTAGCGCGTGGGTTTCGCTTTTTTTTTGGATGCTGATCTTTTACACGGTTTTCTTTTTTCGTGATCCAAAACGCGAAATTCCGTCTGATCCAAACGCGGTCGTCGCAGCCGCGGATGGAACCGTGGCTGACGTCTCCGACGTAGAAGAAACCGATCTTTTAAAGGCAAAATCGCGTCGCGTCGGGATCTTTTTGTCGATCTTTGATGTACACACCAACCGTGCGCCGATCAATGGGCGCATCATTTACCGGCAACATCGCGAAGGCCTGTGCTTGGATGCGCGTCGCGCGGACTGTTCGGAGAAAAACGAAGCCATAACGTGGGCGTTTGAAAATCCGCGCGTCACGATCGTCGTTCGTCAGCTTACCGGCGCAATCGCCCGCCGCATCGTCGCCTGGGCAGACGTGGGCGACGAGCTCAAGAAGGGCGACCGTTTCGGAATGATTCGCTTTGGATCTCGAACGGAAGTATATTTGCCCCTCGCCGCCGACGTGTTGGTCAAAGTGGGCGATCACGTCTCCGGTGGATCGACGATTATCGCACTCCTCCCCTGATTAAATGAGCGAGCATCCTTCCAAGATTTATCTCCTGCCGAATCTAATGACGGCGGGAAATCTTTTTTGCGGATTTACCGCGACGCTCAAAATTTTGGAGGGCGCGCTTTTGCAAAGTACGAACGCTGACGCCGCAGCCGATCGTTTTCATGAGGCGATCTGGTTCATTCTCGGTGCATTCGTGTTCGATTTCCTCGACGGCCGGTTGGCTCGGCTTGGTGGACACGATAGCGCCTTCGGTCGTGAGTTCGATTCGCTTGCCGACATTGTTTCATTCGGCGTCGCGCCCGCGCTTTTGGTTTACCGGATCGTGCTTCAGGAATTTCGGACCGCGTGCTGGATCATCGCTCTTATTTACCTTGCCTGCGGTGCGCTGCGTCTGGCGCGTTTCAATACTGCCGCGGCGAATCATGAGAGGGAATCGAAGAACAACGGCGGCAAGAATTTTACCGGTTACCCGATTCCCGCTGCCGCCGGATTGATTGCGTCAATTACGTTGTTTCTGCTTTGGTTGGCAGAAGGTGAACATCATCTCGGCAAATGGAAGTTCGTTCTGCCGCCGCTCCTGCTTTTCCTTTCCTTTATGATGTTCAGCCGCTTCGAGTATCCCAGTTTCAAAGCGATCAATTGGAAAACGACAAAATCGATCCCGCGTTTTCTCGCGATTAGTCTGCTTCTTGTTCTTACGGCCATGTTCTACCAATGGATGCCGGCCGTTCTGTTTCTTGCCTATCTGCTCTACGGCTTTCTTCGGCCGTGGCTATCTCGCGAATGGCGGCGCGAAATCGAAGAAGAAATCGGCGAAGAAGGTGCCGAAGAGCCGGCCGAGCAGACTTTATAATTTTGTAGGCCGTCTCTATGAGGTGATCGTCTGACACAGACGCCCTACAATTGATTCAGCTTCGCGAGAATTTCCGGATCGCGGACATCCGCCCATTCGCCAGCTAGTTCGAGCACTTGAACTTTTTTGCCGGATTGCGCGAGTTCGCGAATTGCGTCGGTCAATTCGTACTCGCCGCGTGCCGACGGTTTTAATTTTGCCGTGAAATCGAAAATGCTCGGGCGAAATGCATACAGCCCGGCGTTGTACCACGGACTCGTCGCTGCGCCCGGCTCTGGTTTCTCCTGAATATCGACCAGCTCCATCTGTTCGTTTACGAATACGGCGCCGCCTTTGCTCACGTCTTCGCCGAGCGTGACGCTGATGAGCGCCTCAACAGCGTCTGGAAGATCGACAACGCGTTTGTAGTTCGCCGGGTCGACTAGGATATCGCCGTATGCCAAAATAAATGGCGCGCCCGCGACGAAAGTTTTCGCCAGATCGACCACGCGTCCAGTTCCGTCTTGCGTGATCTGCGTCGTGTAATGGATGTCAATCGCGTAGCGTGAACCGTCGCCGAAAAGTTGTTGCACCGCTTCAGGGCGATAGCCGATGATGATTAGCAGTTTGCGAACGCCGGCGGCGCGCAGGCCTTCGACGATGTATTGCAAAACTGGCTTGCCGCGGACTTCGATCATCGGCTTCGGCAAGTCTGTCGTCAGCTCGCGCATCCGCGTGCCCCGTCCAGCAGCGAGGATGACTGCCTTGTCGATCTTTTCAGTTGTCATGTCGAGCGCACGCGCGACATCTCTAAGTGTTCTCCGGCCATTGCGAAACTGTTAATCAGAAAACAGTAAGAGGTTCCGCCACTCTGGTCGGAATGACAGACAAAGAATCGGGAAGGTGATTTCGTTTATTTCGACGTCTCCGGTTTGGCCGGTGGGATCACCAGCCCGGGCAAATTTGCTCCTTTGATCATGTCGCTGACCTTCGCCACATCTTGCGATTTAATCTGCGACCATTTGGCTAATTGATCGTTCAGTTGTTGGCGCAGCGTTTGAAAAACGTCGAGCTGCGATTTTGTTGGTTCGTTCGAATCGCCGGTGTCGATCGTATGGCTGAATGCGTCGAACCGTTCGTTCAGCATACTCGGAAAAGCGAGGTTTGCTTCCGACCCTTTCATGTTCACCTGAATCACTTCCTTCTCGACGTCCGACATTCTCTTCTCGAGATCGTCCGCGGCCGCGAGCGCTCCTTTCAATCGCTCGTCGTCACTGAATCGGTTATGAAGGGTTTTGATCTGCGCTCTAAGATCGCGGATTTCGTTCACTGTCTGATGCAATTGCGAGATGTGATCGTTTACCTGTGTCGACAGTGCGAATTGTTTTTGCAGCGCCGGCTCTGATCCTCTGTTGCGAGGATCGATCACAACCTTCAGCGACACTGTTCGCGATTTTCCGTCGACCGTCATTTTTACCTGGTAATCTCCGGGCAAGGCGAGTGGGCCCTTCGGTCCGGTGCCACTGTAAAACGCTCCCGGAATTTGAATTGGGTCGTTGTAGCGCAGATCCCACGCGAACCGATTCATTCCTTCCTTCGCCGGAATTGTCTTCATGCGCTCGACACGGTCCGGCCATTCCGGTGGTTGTTCGCCATCTTTCTTCTCCTTGTTCGACAAATGGCGAACGACTCTTCCCTGCGCGTCCAAGATATCCATTGTCACTTCGTCTTTCGGCGTTGTCTTCAAATAATAATCAATCACCGCACCGGCGGGAGGATTAGCGCCGACCGGTTGGCGACGATCGAATTCTTCCGGATAATGTAAACGCAGCGCGGTTTGTGGTTGATAAAGAATGAAATCTGCGTTCGCGGACTGCGCATTTACCTGCCGCAGCGGCGTCAAATTATCGAGCAACCAAAAGGATCGGCCATGCGTCGCGACAACGAGATCATCATCTTTCACAACCAGATCGTGAATTGGTGAAGGTGGCAGATTCAATTGCAATGGTTGCCAGTGCACACCGCTATCGAACGAAACGTAAACGCCAAGCTCAGTCCCAGCACAAAGAATTTCCTTTTTCTTTGGATCTTCACGAATCGCGTGCACGTACGCGCCGTCCGGAATTCCGTTCACGATCAACGTCCACGTCTTGCCGAGATCAGTCGTCTTGAAAATGTACGGCTTGAAGTCATCGAGTTTATGTCGATCTATCGCGGCGTAAGCAGTCTTACCGTCGCTCGGCGAAGCCTCGATCGAATCGACCGTGCTCCACTCCGGCATTTTCGGACTGACGTTGCTCCAATGCGCGCCATCATCCGTCGTGACATGAATCAAACCATCATCCGTCCCGGCCCAAAGCGTGCCCTTGTCCACCGGCGATTCGGTCAGCGCAAAAATCGTGTCGTAATATTCAACTGACGTGATGTCGTTGGTCAGCGGACCTCCGCTTGGTTGCTGTTTCGTCTTGTCGTTACGCGTCAGATCTTCGCTGATTTGCGTCCAACTTTGGCCGTGATCGATGGATTTAAAAACGCATTCAGCGGCGGTGTAGATTACCTCCGGGTTGTGCGGCGACAACAATAGTGGCGAGACCCATTGAAACCGATGCTTCAAATCATTCGCGCCGTGGCCAGAGTTATCCATTGGATACGGACTGATGTCCTGATTGTCCTCTTTCGTCTTGCTGTAACGAACGATGTAGCCCTCGCTGTTTGAATAAATGATATGCCAATCACGCGGGTCGGGAATTACAAAGCCGCATTCGCCGTCGCCGGCGGGATACCAGTCTTCGCGGCCGATTACACCGGAATCCGTCCGGCTAGCGATGCAAACATTGGAGTTGTCCTGCTGCGCGCCGTAAATGTGGTACGGAAACGCGTTGTCCACCGCGACATGATAAAACTGCGCCGTCGGCTGATTGTTTTGCGTGCTCCAGGTTTTTCCACCGTCCGTCGAAATGCTTGCACCCCCGTCGTTCACGTTGCCGATTCGATTCGGATTTTGCGGATCAATCCAGAGACCGTGATGATCGCCATGGCGCGCAGGGAGAAGGTTAAACGTTTTGCCGCCATCGACTGATTTGAACGCGCCGGTGTTTAGAAGATAAACCGTGTCCGCCGACTTTGGATCGGCATAAACCCTTGAGAAGTACCACGCGCGCTGGCGAAAACGTCCGTCGTCATTTATGCGCGTCCATTTTTGGCCGGCATCGTCTGAGCGATAGAGCCCGCCTTCTTTAGCTTCGATGATCGCGTAAATGCGGCTCGAGTCCGCGCCGGAAACCGCGACGCCGATTCGGCCGAGAATTCCTTCCGGAAGTCCATTGCCTTCGAGGCGTTTCCAAGTCAGGCCGTTGTCATCCGATCGATACAGGCCGCTGCCCGATCCGCCGCTCGAGAAAAACCACGGCTGCCGACGAGCTTGCCAGAGCGCGGCGAAAACGACATTTGGATTGTGTGGATCGAACACAATATCAATGCCGCCTGTGTTTTCGTCTTTAAACAAAACATTCGTCCAGGTCTTGCCGCCATCGGTTGTGCGAAAAATTCCTCGTTCCTTGTTTGGCCCGAACGCATGTCCGAGCGCCGCTACGAGCACGACGTTTTCATTTCTTGAATCGACAATCACAGCGCCGATCTGGTGTGTGTCTTTCAATCCAACATTTTTCCAGGTCTTGCCCGCGTCGATCGATTTGTAAACGCCGGTACCATAGGTCGCATTTCCGCGAATGGCCGCTTCGCCGGTGCCCACGTAAATGACGTTGTGGTCTGACGGTGCGACGGCGATGGCGCCGATCGCCGAAATGTCTTCCTTGTCGAACAACGGAGCCCAGTTCTGCCCGCCATCCACAGTCTTCCAGACTCCGCCGGCGACTCCGCCGAAATACCAGGTGTCCGGCTCTCCCGGGACGCCTTCAATCGCGAGCGCGCGACCGCCACGGAACGGCCCAATCTGTCGCCACTGCATTCCGTTAAACAACTTTTCGTCGATCGCGCTCGCTGCAAGCGACTTCGCAGAGGCTGTTGGCGAAGCCTTTGGTGACAGCGTTGGGCCGCCTTCGCGCGGAGCCGGACTAACGGCAAACGTATTGAAGCAAACGAAAATCAGGGCAACGGAAGAAACAAAACGCAGAACGGACGTGAGCATCCGCGTAAGTTGGAAAGCTTCGCGCGCCGTTCAACTGGAATCGCGCAATTTGTCCAATCAATCGTGTGGGACTGGAGCGACCAACTTCAGCGCCGCCAAATTCGTACGAGATCCAGAACGAAAGTTGCCACCCGCGGCGAGTCGTTCGTACAACCCAACACCTGTGCGACGCCTAGGCGAACATTTTGGCTACAGCTTGAACCTTTCGCTGCAACAAGCTGTCTCACACGGAGACGAACGAGAATTCGAGATCGCGCAGCGAATCGCTTCCGGAACTGCGCCGAAGCCAAAGATATATTCCAGCGAAGTCATCGGATTTAGCGGGATAGCATTCCAATGGCAAAAGCGTAGCGCGCCTCAAATGGAGCACTGGTTTCGTGCGCGCGATTCTCGATCAAACCGACCTTATTTTCGATTCCGAGCTCGAACCGATGCAGCAATTCGATGATTGCCTTCCCAGACATTGCCAACGAACACTTCGTAGGGCGACAACACGTATACGCTCGTAGTCGATGACATTCGGCTGCGCGTCTTCGCCGAGCTCTGTGAATTGGTCGTGCTCGGATTCCCCTGCGCCAGTGACGACCAATTTCGCGTATACTCTCCTGCGGCCTGTGCGCCAGTGCAGAAGGCTACTATCCAAAAGACGCCGACAAAACAGCGCCAAAGTAGCGACATCATTGTTGCGAGCGTACCGCAAGAACGGAAGCAATGACAGCGTCGCGCTCTTCTGGTTTTCAAACTCGCGCAGGAAGCGACCGAGTTAATGGACCGGCTGCAATTCTTCCGCGATCGCTTCGCGCGCTTCAGCTTTCGCTTCCCGGACCGGTTCTTCGCTAACCAGCATAACGTCGCCGCCTAGTTTTCGCGCCGCGTAATACGATCCGACCACCAAGACCGCGGCGATCAATTGCGCGATCAACGTTTCGTAAGTCGGGAAAACCGAGAACCAGAGGCCCATCCATTTCGGAATCACCGAAACCAGTGACGGAATTGGCGTTGTCGAGATCCAATGGGCGAGCTGCATCTCCTGAGCTTGTTCGCCAACCATCACGAGCAACACCACGCCGAGCAAAATGCCAGTCGTGATCAGCATTTTTCGATACGGCAATTTTTGCTGAACGACGAACGTGAGCATCGCTACAATTGCGGAGAGCGCAATTCCAAGCAGCGCGCCTTGTAAAACAACGCCGCCGCCGAATCGGAGATGATAGGTCTGCAAGAACAAGACGACTTCGAATCCTTCGCGATAAAGCGAAGTGAATCCGAGCAGGATCAATCCCCAGAGTAGTGATCGTTTCGCCACGTCGCTGCCGTGTCCGTCTTCAAGTAAGTGCTTGCGGCGGCGATTGTGTGCACGGATCCAGCCGCCCCAGTAAATCTTGTGGAAGAACCAGTTCATGATCACGAGCAGCACGACGACGGCAAGCAATCCGGTCGCCGCTTGCAGATCGAGCGCGCGCATGTTGTCGCTGAGTGAATCGATAAGTTGCACGGCGATGACCCACGTGAGTAACGTCGCGCCGAATGCGACGCCCGCGCCCGCCGCGACTGGTTTACGATGCGCGCGTTTCGCCCCCGTCATGCTCGCGGTGATCGCTGCTAGAACGAGAATGCACTCCAGTCCTTCGCGAAAGACGAGAACACCGATATCCAACGCCGCGACTGTTGCGCTCGTGTGAGGTTGTGTCGGATCAGGCGCGCCGTGGGCAAAGATCCCCTGCCACACCAAAACCGCGATCACGGCTAGGGCAGCAATCGAAACCCCTACGCCCAAAAAAATCCGCCACGGCTTCTCTACCGGGCGCAAAACTGTCCCATTCACATAAAACATTTATCACACCACTCAACCCGCTGCTGCCGGTTAATTGCGTTTTTTTAGCGGGGAATTGCGCCGCTCAAACGCATCACAGCGGACGCGGAGAATTACGGCTGCCTCGGAACGGTCGGATAGACGGTCAAACCGTCGAGGGTAGACAGTGAGCGAACGGGAGTGAGCGAGTCAGCGCAGAGCTTTCGACAGAATTAACAAAATGAGCCAAATCCATTCTGAACAATTCTGTACATTCTGTCAGAACTTCTTCTTTGCGACCTTTGCAATCTCTGCGGTTAATCATCGGCGCTCTTCGATTAGACGTCGTAGTACATCGAAAATTCGTATGGATGAGGGCGGAGCCGCAGCGCGTCGTATTCTTTTTGCTTCATGTCGATCCAGTTCGCGATGAAGTCGGCGTTGAAGATGTCGCCACGAAGCAGGAATTGGTGATCCGCCTGGAGTGCCTCGATCGCGCCACGGAGTGAGTCGGGCACGCTCGCAATCTGGGCGAGTTCTTCAGGCGGTAGATCGTAAAGGTTTTTGTCGAGCGGATCGCCGGGATCGATACGGTTCTGGATTCCATCGAGGCCGGCGAGCAACATCGCGCTGAACGCGAGGTACGGATTCGCCGCCGGATCGGGCGTGCGAAACTCAATCCGTTTCGCTTTTGGACTCGGTGAGTAAGTTGGAATCCGGATCGCAGCGGAACGATTGCGCGCGGAGTAGGCGAGATTGACTGGCGCTTCGAATCCAGGCACGAGACGCTTGAAGCTGTTCGTGGTCGGGTTCGTGATGCAGGTGAGCGCGGGCGCGTGTTTCAAAATTCCGCCAATGAAAAAGAGAGCCAGCTCGCTCAGCCCGGCGTATCCGTTGCCGGCGAAGAGCGGTTTGTCGCCGTTCCAAAGCGACATGTGCGTATGCATTCCCGAACCGTTGTCGGCGAAAAGCGGCTTCGGCATGAACGTGACGGTTTTGTTGTGCCGCTTGGCAACGTTGCGGATGATGTATTTGTAGTACTGCATCGAATCGGCCATGTGCTTGAGTGGTGCGAAACGCACGTCGATCTCGGCTTGGCCGGCAGTCGCCACTTCATGATGCTGTTTATCGATCGGAATGCCGGCGCGCTCGATCTCGAGCGACATCTCGTTGCGAATGTCTTGCAAGGTGTCCATCGGCGGCGCCGGAAAATAACCTTCCTTCGGCCGAATCTTGTAACCGAGGTTCGGAAATTCTTCGCGTGCGCTGTTCCAATGTCCTTCGCCGCTTTCGACGCTATGCATTGACGCGTTGCCCGAGTAGCTGAACCGCACGTCGTCAAAGATGAAAAACTCGGCCTCCGGCCCGAAGAACGCGGCGTCAGCGATACCGGTGGATTTCAAATATGCTTCGGCTTTCTCGGCGACACCACGCGGGTCGCGGTCGTACGGCTCGCGCGTGATTGGATCGACAATTGTGCAAATCAAACTCAACGTCGGCTCGGCGTTGAAGATGTCGATCCACGCCGTGTTCGGATCCGGGATGACGAGCATATCCGAGGCGTTGATCACTTTCCAGCCGCGGATACTCGATCCGTCGAAGCCGATCCCCTCAGTGAAGACGTCGTCGTGAAACTCGCTCAGGGTAGTGGTAAAATGCTGCCAGGTGCCGAGCAAGTCGGTGAACTTGTAATCTACAAGTTTCACCTTGTTGTCTTTGGTCATTTTGCTGACGTCGGATGGAGTTTTGTCTTTGGCCATTGGGTGTTGGGATGTTTAGAAGTTGATCCGCCTTCGCATAAAGCTAGGCAGACAGGTCTGTTCAGAAGTTGAGTTGGTGAAACACTGTGAACAACCGTGTCGGTTATTCACAAAAACCGCTGAAAACAAAAAGAGCCGAGACAACCCATCGAGGGATGGATTGAATGCGGCTCGCGTAATCACACTGCTTTTTCGCCGATCTCTTCCGTGCGGATGCGGATCGCATGTTCCACCGGAAGCACAAAAACTTTTCCGTCGCCGATTTTGCCGGTCTTAGCCGCGCCGACAACTGCGGTCACAGCCTTCTCGACCATGTCATCCGCCATGACGACTTCCACTTTCACTTTCGGCAGGAAATCGACGGTGTATTCACTGCCGCGATAAATTTCGGTATGACCTTTCTGGCGACCGAACCCCTTCACTTCGGTGACTGTCATCCCTTCAATTCCGAGCTCCGCCAGGGCCTCCTTGACCTCCTCGAGCTTGAACGGCTTGATGATCGCTTCCAGTTTTTTCATTTCGGCCTCACCGCGCACTTATTCACTTCAACAGAACTTGACGCGCAGCACGCGCTTCATTAACAATGCGTTCACACGATTGCAAACAAGATTTTTCCGCGATGACGAGCACGAATGCTTGGCAAATTTGACTGACCGCGTTTGACTGCATTTATATCAACGATGCCGCGCGATTCGTTCGTTCACCTACACCTGCATACTGAATACTCGCTGCTGGATGGTGCGGTGCGGATGAGGGAACTGATGGTCAAAGCGGCCGAGTTCCACATGCCGGCCGTAGCCGTGACTGATCACGGCAATCTTTTCGGCGCGATCGAATTTTACCAGGAAGCCCAGCGCGCCGGGATCAAACCGATCATCGGTTGCGAAGCGTACGTGGCGCCGCGCTCACACAAGGAAAAAGCGAGCTCGCTGCGAGACGCGGCATATCATTTCACGCTGCTCGCGGAAAACGAGATGGGCTATCGCAATTTGGTGAAGCTGATCACGACCGCGCATCTCGATGGATTTCATTATCGACCGAGGATCGACAAAGAGTTGCTGGCGCGACACTCAGCAGGGTTGATCGGACTGAGCGGTTGTCTCGCGGGTGAGGTGAATTCGGCGATTCAAGCAAACAACATCGAGAAAGCGAAGCAGGCGGCGGCAGAATATCGCGACATTCTCGGCGCGGGGAATTTCTTCATCGAGTTGCACGATCACGGGCTCGAAGAGCAAAGATCGTGCAACGCAGTGTTGCCAAAGATCGCGAAAGATCTCGGCGTCGGGGTTGTCGCCGCGAATGACGTCCATTTTTTGAATCGCGCCGACCACGACGCTCACGACGTGATGCTTTGCATCGGCACCGGCAAGATGGTGCAGGACGAAAGCCGGATGCGTTATGCGCCGGAGCTTTACTTCAAGTCGCCGGCGGAGATGCGCGAATTGTTTCGCGATTTTCCCAAAGCAATCGACAACACGTTGGAAATTGGCGAGCGCTGCGACCTCACGATCGAGTTCGGTCGATCGAAATATCCGGAATATCCGGTACCTGCTGGACAAACTCGCGAAGGTTATTTGCGCGAGCTCTGTTACAAAGGACTTGAGGAGCGTTACGGCGAGCAAGCCAAGACCGACAATCAACTGCGTGAACGGCTCGCTTACGAACTCGGCGTCCTGGTGAAGACGGGCTTCGTCAGTTATATCCTGATCGTCTGGGATTTCATTCATTTTGCGAAGGACCGGAGCATTCCGGTTGGACCAGGGCGCGGATCGGCCGCTGGCTCCCTGATCGCTTACGTTCTCGGAATCACGGACATCGATCCGCTCCAATACGGATTGATCTTCGAGCGATTTCTAAATCCGGACCGCGTGTCGCCGCCGGACATCGACGTCGATTTTTGTGAAGCGCGCCGCGGCGAGGTTCTGGAATATGTTCGACAAAAATACGGCGAGCGTCGGGTCGCGCAGATTATCACGTTTGGAAAACTGAAGGCAAAGAGCGTGGTGCGCGACGTCGGTCGTGTGATGGGTCTTCCATATCGCGACGCCGATCGCATCGCGCGGATGATTCCGAACGAGTTGGGGATCACCCTTGAATCGGCCGCCGAGAAAAATTCTGAGTTAAAACGCGCGATCGCGACTGAGCCGCAGACCAAACAACTCTTCGAATACGCGAAGACACTCGAAGGATTGTCGCGCAACGCGGGTGTGCATGCAGCGGGCGTCGTCATTGCTGATCGCGATCTCTCCGATTACATCCCGCTTTGTCGCGACGTCAAAGGCAACGACGTGATCAGCCAGTATCCGATGGGGCCGCTGAACGACCTCGGGCTACTGAAGATGGATTTCCTCGGGTTGAAAACGCTGACCGTGATCGAGGACACGATGGCTTTGATCCACAAACGCAGGCCGGAGTTTTCGCTGAAGAATATCCCGCTTGATGACAAAGCAGCGTTCGATCTCTACAACCGCGGCGAGACGATCGGCCTGTTTCAAATGGAGTCCGGCGGGATGACGAACTTGTCGAAGCAGTTCGACGTCACGAAACTCGACGACATTATCGCACTGATCGCGCTCTACCGACCTGGGCCGATGGAGCTGATTCCCGAATATGTGAAAGCAAAGAAGGGAGTCACGCCGATCAAATACTTGCATCCACTGCTCGAGGAAATCTGCGCCGACACCTATGGCATCATGATTTACCAGGAGCAAGTGATGGCCGCGGCGAGCAAACTCGCCAGCTACTCGCTCGCGCAAGCCGATCTCTTGCGCCGCGCGATGGGCAAAAAGGATCGCGAGAAAATGGCGAAGGAGCGCAAGAACTTCATCGAAGGTTGTGCGCGCATAAACAAAATCCCGGAGAAAAAAGCCAACGCGATTTTCGATTTGCTGGAAAAGTTCGCCGGCTACGGATTCAACAAGAGCCACAGCGCGGCTTACGGCGTCATCAGCTATCAGACGGCCTATTTGAAAGCGCATTATTCGGTTGAGTTCATGGCCGGCTTGCTCAGCAACGAAATTAACAACACCGACAAGATTTCCGTCTTCGTCGGCGAGTGTAAGCGAATGGGCATTTCGATTTTGCCGCCCGATATCAACAAGAGCGCGCTCAAATTCATTCCGGAAGAGCATGAGGGGAAGATGGCAATCCGTTATGGCTTGGCCGCGATCAAAAACGTTGGCGAAGCGGCGATGCAAAGGTCGATCGAGGAACGCGAACGGGCAGGGGAGTACATGGCGCTGGAAGATTTTTGCGGACGAATTGGACCACGCATCGCGAATCGGAAGATGCTCGAGAGTTTGATCAAAGCAGGCGCCTTCGATTTTGTCGGCCGCGATCGCGCCGAACTTTTTGCCTGCATCGACGAGTCGCTTTCCTGCGCGGCGGCAGCGTTGCGAGATCGAGCAGTCGGTCAAGTCTTGTTGTTCGACGATGAAACGCACGCGGCCACGACCAGAAAGCGCATGGTAACGGCATGGAGCGATCACGAAAAACTTTCGTATGAGAAGGAGCTGCTCGGATTTTACGTCAGCGGGCATCCGCTCGACGCGTATAGCCATGTTTTCGCCAGGAAAGATTATCAACCGGTCAGTTCGTTAGGCGATTTGGAAGACCGCGCGCAGTTCAAAATGGCGGGCGCGATTGTGCAGCTCGAAAAGAAATTCACGCGCAAAGAAGGCAAACCATTTGCGGTTGTGTGGGTGGAGGACCGGACAGGTGCGCTTGAGGTCGTGGTTTGGAACGACGTTTTCATCACAGTTTCGGAGCTTCTTGTTCCGGGTCGCGTGGTCGAAATTCTGGGAACGATCGACACGCGCGGCGATTCGCTTCGCGCGACTGCGCAGAAAATCAGAGTACCGAGCGCAAACAAGACGAACGGGGTTTCGAATGGAAATGGAGGATCCATGCCTGTCGATGAGCCAGCCGTGCTTCTGCAATTTTCGCCGGCGACAACAAGCGAGGAATTGCACGAAGTCCATGAACTGCTCGCCAGCTCTCCCGGTCAACGTCGCGTGCAACTTCTATTCGATCGCCCAAACGGCCCGTTACGGGTCGATGCCGGTGCGGAGTTGTGTGTCGATCTCACTCGCGATCTCGAACAAAAATTGACGCGCTGGCTCGTGACCACGAAATCCGAGCGCCGCGATCTTTCGATCGATTCTGACGTTTAGCGGCTCCGTCCGCGTTTGTGCGGGCTCGTTGGTGAACGCGTTGGTCGAGGCCGCGCGCCGAAGTTAAAGATTTCGCCTTGTGGCGTTGGACCACTGCAGAAATGAAATTCGCGAATCAATGGATTTGCCACAGCAGTCGCTGAAGAAGTGCCGATTTCTCTCAATCCCAACTTCCAAGTGGTGCCGAACAAATCTCCACGAAGTTCGACCTCTCGAACGGTCGGCGCGAGTGTTACGTCGACCGGTGAAATCTGAATTCCGCGGACGCAATCCTGAATGCTTGTCGTCGTGTCAAAAATCGGAAACGTGGTTGAAATTGTCGCCACCAAGTCGTTGCTGTTGCGCAAGTGGACTTCACCGTTCAAAGAGAGATCGACGTCGTTGGTTGCGGCGTTGAGAAATTCGAGCGTCGCTCGCTCGCCGTAGAAAGTCATCCGTCCGCTGGCGCGGGTCAGATCGAGCGGAGCATTTTGCAAGACGCCATTTAAGAGCTGGAGTTCGCCGGTGATGTCGGGATGTTCCAGATTCTGAGTGAGCGAAAGCGTTCCACTCAAGATTCCTTCGTTGAAAATCGCGGGATGCAGGAATTGAGGCGCGCTCGCAATGACCACTGTCGGAAAGTGAATGCTCGCCTCAATGGGCGACGCCAGGAATGTTTTCCAATCCTCACCGATCTTGAGTGGAAATTTGGCGGCGAAATCAACAGGACTCGATCCCGGCAAAGTAAAGGTTGCCTGCGTGTCCCACGAACTGGACGCGATTGTCGTCTTGACCTCGACCGGAATGGCTGCGCCCATTCCACTCGCACGTCCGAGCAGGAAATATTCAGATGCGTCGCCGACCTTCGCTTCGATCGTGCCTGAATAATCATCCTCATGTGCAATGTCGATCCTGCCCTGTGCGCGCAGAAAATCTTTTTTCCGAATGACCTCGAACTGCTCGAGCTCGAGTGCATCCGCCTTGAGATTCATTTTGGCGGCGAACCGATCGATCTGGCGTTTAAAGAACGAGAGTGAATTTCCTGCCGCCGCTAAGTAGCCGCCAACCCTCCGCTGGCCAGCGTTCAAGGTTCCTTCAATCGCGACGGTTCCAGCAAAAGCGCGCGGTGCGGCCCCGAAAAGTTCCGCAAATTGTCCGAGATCGTTGATCTTGCCAAGAATTTGACCGCGGAAATCGGGATTGAGCCAGTCGGTCGATTTCAATGGAATCGCGCCCTGACCGCTCATGCTCAGCTCATTCTTACGTTGTTTGATGTAGAGCTGCTGGAGCTGAATTTGACGGCCGTAGAAAACTGCGCCGAGCATAATCACGTCGGCTGCGCGATTGTGCCAGCTCAGGCCGTTCAGCTCGGTCCAAATCGACACAGTCCCGCTCATTGGATCGCGCGGGTCGCCGCGAAACGTGAAATTGCACGCGCGCAAAGATCCACCGAGCCGGTCGGTGAACCCGAGCGCCTCGGAACTTTGTGCGAGGGAAATCCCGCTGGCGGTGCCGGCGACGTTCCAAAGCGAATGCTTTCCGGGCCATTCGTTTGAAACGCTGCCGCGAATTTTGCCGCCAAAGACGTCGAGATCGAATTGGAGATCAGCGCGTTCTCTATCGAGTCGCGAGAGATCGATGGTGATCGTTTCAAGATCCAGGCCGCGTGCAAGATTCATTCCGCCGACGCTGAGGCGGTTTTCCTGCCATTTCGTTGCGCCACGCAACTGCGAAAACGTTTGTCGCAATAATGGCGATGCAATGGTGAATTCTCCGGCGGTCAAGCGACCGGACTCGATTTGATTTCCCGAGATCGCGCCATTATGAAGAACAACGACGGTTGGTCCGTTCTCTACCCTTAGATCGAGATGAGCGATGTCGAAATTAGCAGGGAGCAGTGATTGCAAAGCGCCCCAATTGAAACGCGCCGGCCGCGCGCTCTCAGAATAATCTCGACGGATCTCAACGCGGGCGGTGTTGATCGACAATGTTCGAATGCCATCGCCCTTTCCGGAGACGATTCTAATGAGCCTGAGATGAAATTGCGCCTGCTCCCCGGTGAAATCGATTCGTGTCGCAGAACCGGGCTCGCTCGTGACGTGGATCCGCTCGATCGAGACGGGCCGAAGCAACGGCGCGCTAGTCTTGCCAAGTTCGATTTTCAGTTGTTGGCGATGCGCCTGCCAGTGCAGCCAGATGCGAAGTCCGTTTGAAGCGACAAACGGCGCGAACACAACCGTACCGAGCGCCACCATGAGGGCAGCGAACGACATCATCAGCAGCAGGCGATTCTTCCGCATCCGCGCTCACTGCTTTAATGTCAAAATCGTCCCGCGAAAAGTAGCTTCGTAAATTTCCTACCGGTTGGTGACGGGCGACTCGGCCGAGTTGGGCGGGGTAAAGATAAACTTGAGCGGCTGCCGTGCGTGGATGCGCTTGTTCAGTTGCCGCTGCAATTCTTGTTCGGCTTCCGCCGGCAAATCGATTTCCAGTGCCTGCTGTCGCGCCATTTCCGGAAGCTGACCAAGTTCCTTCTCCAAGTCCGTGCCTTTGATCCGGTTCCAAAGACCGTTCTCGAGCGCAAGTACGTCGACGTGGTTTTCTTCGATTCCGACGATCGCGGCGTGCGGCAGCTGAATTCGAATTTCATCAGCGCGTACATCAACCGTCACGTCGTGGCGCAAATCGAATCCCGCTTTGACAACAAACGTTCCGCTTAGCTTGATCCGCTTCGAGCTGCCGGCCCAGCTGTGCTGGAATTCGCGTTTCACTTTTAGTTGTTGCTCAAGAATTGCAAGCTCCGCGGTCGGCGTTGTTTCATCGACAACCGTCCGATTATTGATCGTGATCCTTGGCTGCAAATTCGCGATGTCGATGAAAGCCCAGCGCAAATCTTTCCCGAGCCGCTCCAAAGCTTCAGTGTCCTGACGAATCGTTCGCGCGGGCCACGTTTCCAATCGCCAGAAAATGGAAATGCCGGCGGCGGCGAGAATTAACACGACCAGCGTCAATGCGACCGGCCACGATATTCTTGCTGAGTTCGACATTCGGCGTTGGGCGTTCAGCGGTGGACGTTTTACTTTCGTCCGAAAAAAAGTACCGCCCCCCACGCCCGATGGGCGTGAAGGGCGGCTGTTCCCCCCAGAACAATCTTCCAAAATCTGCGGAGCTACTAGCCGAGCTTACACGCTACCGCAACAAAAATTTCTAAAAATGGTACGTTCCTCCTTCAGGCGCGGACAGGCAAAGGCATTGGCAACAGGCATTTCAGTAAGAGTTCAGTGGCACTTGCGGAAGGCTGTGATGCGCAGTTTAATTTTGTATGCGCAATTTGCGTCCAGGAAAGCCGCGCCGACTGGCGGGATCGTTTTTGGTTGCGCATCCGTACATGCTCGACCCAAACTTTCGGCGGACCGTGCTTTTTATTTCAGCGCACGATCCCGACGGGGCAATCGGTGTGATCATCAATCGTCCACTCGACAAGAGCGTGGCGGATTTGGTGACTGAAACACCGCCGAAAAATCTGGCGGACGTTCCGGTCTTTTTCGGCGGGCCGATTGGAAACAATCAACTCATGCTCGCTGCGTTTGAGTGGCACAAGGACGAGGGACTCAAGTTGAATCAGCACTCGATCGACGCGGACAAATCTTTTTTCAATGCATCCGCCGACGCGCTACCAATTTTTGCGTTCCTCGGTTACGCGGGCTGGAGCGCCGGACAGCTCGAAGCGGAGATGAAACAAAAAGCGTGGATCGTTCAAAAGCCGAGCCGCGCAGCATTGAAATCGGATCGGCTCTCGCGCCTTTGGTTCGACATCATGAACCGGCTCGGCCCGTGGTACCGCATGCTCGCCGCCGCGCCCGACGATCCGTCGCTCAACTGAGTGACGAGTTGTCCGAGCAGGAACTGGCGTGGTGACGAGATTCGGATGTTTTTGTCTTGTCACTTGCCACACGTCACTTATCACTTCGTCAAATGATCATCGGCGTTCCCAAGGAGATTAAAGAACAGGAACAGCGCGTCGCTCTGCTGCCTTCGGCAGCGGAACAATTGACCAAGCGCGGTCACACCGTGCTTGTCGAAAACAACGCCGGCGTCGGCTCCGGTTATTCTGACGCCGAATACAAAAAAACCGGCGCGGAGATTGTTGATCTTGCCAAGGATGTATTCGCGCGCGCGGAAATGATCGTGAAAGTGAAGGAGCCTCTTCCGACGGAGTTCCCGCTTTTGCGCAAGGGACAAATTCTTTTCACCTATCTTCATCTCGCCGCCAGCAAACCGCTCACCCAAGCGTTGCTGAAGTCTGGCGTGACCGGTATCGCTTACGAAACAATTCAGGTGAACCATCGTTTGCCGTTGCTCGAGCCGATGAGCGAAGTCGCCGGGCGTATGTCGGTGGTGATGGGCGCGAATTATCTGGCAAAACACAATGGTGGCAGTGGCGTATTGTTAGGCGGAGTGCCCGGAGTTTTGCCGGGGCGCGTGGTTGTTGTTGGCGGCGGCACCTCCGGCGTCAATGCCGCGCGCATGGCCGCCGGGCTCGGCGCAGATGTCACCATTCTAGATGTCGATCTTGAACGGTTGCGTTATCTCGATCTGGCGATGCCGCACACCAACACGTTGTTTTCCAACGAAGCGAATCTGACCGAGTTGATGCCGGACTGCGATTTGTTGATCGGCGCCGTGCTTCTGCCGGGTGCGAAAGCGCCGAAACTGATCACGCGCGCGATGCTGCGAAAAATGAAATCCGGAAGCGTGTTGGTGGACATTTCAATTGATCAGGGTGGTTGCGCTGAAACGTCGCGACCGACCACGCACCTGCAGCCGACCTACGTTGACGAAAGTGTGATCCATTATTGCGTCGCCAATATGCCGGCCGCTTACGCGCGCACATCCACGCAGGCGCTGACGAACGTGACCTATTGCTATGTGCAACTGCTCGGCGATCGCGGTTTGGAAGGAGCATGCAAGCAGCAACCCGCTTTGGTCGGCGGTATCAACACCCGCGACGGTAAGCTGACCTGTCGCGCGGTAGCCGAGGCGCACAGCTTAAAATACGAAGCGCCATTGTAAATCGCACAGCTAACAAGCGTTTCTTGTTGCGAAGCAGCGTTGGACTGATCTTGTTTATTATTATGAAGCAATTAATCTGCATCCTGGCTGGCGCCGCCTTGCTTGCGGCTTGTGAACAGAAAACCGAAACCCCGGCTACGGCTGCAAGCGCGTCCCCGGAAGCGACGACCAGCACAGCGACGGAGTCGACGACCACGACGACCACTCCTTCGCCGGAGTCTTCGCCGACCACTGAAACCAAGATTGGGTCCTTTAGTTCCACAACCTCGCCTTCGCCCTAAACGCCTGACTCTGGTTATTTGCGAAGTCTTTCGTCTACAACTGCGAAGCGAAAGACTTTTGCTGGTATCGACTCTTTCTCATGTCGAGCGAGAATGCCAGTCCGGCTCGGACCGAGACATCTCTAGATGTTTCTGATTAGAAATATTAAGAGATTCCTCGACTCCGCTTGGAATGACAGAACCTGTATCGAGAAACCGCTTTGCATTTCCCGAAAGCCGTCGACTCACGCGCTCAGCCGAATTTGAGAGGGTAAAGAGGGACGGCAAGGTCGAGCGCGGCATCTTGATCTTGCTCAGCGTGCTCGAAACAAACGAGCCTGTTCCTTTTCGAGCCGCTTTTATCACCTCGCGAACACTCGGGTCTGCAGTGACGCGCAATCGTGTCCGGCGTCGCCTGCGCGAAGTCGTTCGCAAACATCAGCACGAGATTGTGAATGGGACATGGATCGTTATGATCGCGCGCACCAGCGCGGCCAGAGCGAGTTATCAGGAGTTGGAAGGTGAGTGGTTGCGTCTGGCCAAGCGCGCTTCTATTCTAGCCGCCTGATGCGCGGACTCATTCGCATTTGTATTCGAACTTATCAATTAACGCTTTCGCCGCTGCTGGTTGCAATCGGCGGTCCCGGGTCTGGTTGCCGATTTCAGCCGACCTGCTCTGATTATTTTTTGCAAGCGGTGGAGAAACACGGCGCTTGGCGCGGGAGTTGGCTCGGATTGAAAAGGATCGGGCGTTGCCACCCTTGGGGCGGGTCTGGCCACGATCCCGTTCCGGTCTCCGACCGTTGCGCGTGATTCCGCGACACCAAAGATTTTATGGATCGAACTGCGTGGATCGTCGTTACACTTTGCGTCATTGGTTTGATTTTGTGGACGTGGTGGACAGGCAAACAAATGCCGCTGCGTCCCGCGCCCGTGCCACTGTCAGCGACTGCCACGCCGCTCGCGGCACCCAGCGAATCCGCGGTTCCTTCAACTCCGCCGTCGTCCGTTCCCGCCGCAAGCGCGACTCCCGCCGCCGAAGCCACACCGACGTTCGCTGAGAAAACAGAAACGTTGCGCAACGACGACGTCGAGCTGCGCCTAACGAATCGCGGCGGCGGAATCGCGGAGGCCGTTTTGGTAAATCACATCGGTCAGAACGCCCAACGAGTCGTCATCAATTCCAAGGATCAGACGCCGGTCGGCGCGATGATCGACCAGTCAGCTTCGCTGAAGTTGGACGAGTTCACGTTGACTCGAGAACCGGACGGCAGTGTTAAATGCGAACGGAACCGAGACAACGTTGCGATTCGGAAGAAGTTTTTCTTTCCATCGAGCAACGAAAAGAAAGACAACTTCGTTGCCGAGATGGATGTCGATCTTGTGAACGGCGGTGGGCAGCCGTACGCGAATCCCGGTTATTTCATTGCGCTTGGCGCGGCGGTGCCGATTCACCCAAAAGATTATTCGTATTATACGCGACTCGTTTGGTGCGTAGACGGCAGGGCAAAAGGCGTCGATGTGAATTGGTTCGGCGGCAGCGGAGGATTTTTCGGAATCGGTTCGCGCGCGCCCCAGCCTTTTTACCAACAGGACCTCGCGAACGCCGATTGGGCCGCGGTAAGCGATCAATTTTTTACCACGCTGGTCGCGCCGTTGAACATGAAAGCTAGCGGCGTTTGGGGGCGGCGTGTCGATATTTCGTCCGAGCAAAAAACTTACGGAATCGCGGGGGCGCTGCGCATGCCTGGTTTTCAATTGCCGCCTGGCCAGACCTATAGCGCGAAGTTTGAGATTTGGGTCGGACCGAAAATTTATCATCGCCTCGCGCGACTCGACCACAACGAAGCCGAGATCATGGATTTCGGCGTGTTCAAAATCGTCAGTCAGTTTCTGCTCAATTTTTTAAACTGGCTGCACGGCTTCATCGGTTCCTACGGTTGGTCGATCCTCGCGCTGACTGCCATTATCAAGATCGTCCTCTGGCCGCTCCAAAATAGAGCCAACCTTTCGATGCGCAGGATGTCGCTTCTCAATCCGAAAATTCAGGAGCTGCGCGAAAAATATAAAGACGACCCGACGCGGATGAATCAGGAGGTGATGAAGCTCTACAAGGATTACGGGATCAATCCGGTTGGCGGCTGTTTGCCGATGATGATTCAAATCCCGATTTTCTTCGGCTTGTTCAAAATGCTTGGGCAAGCCGTCGAGCTCAGGAACGCGCCGTTTTTGTGGGTGAAGGATTTGTCTCAGCCCGACACGGTCGCGCATTTGCCGGGGCTCGGGTGGCCGATCAACATTATCCCGCTCTGCATGGCTGCGACTCAAATCTGGCTTATGGCGATGACACCGAAGACCGGCGATCCCACGCAGCGCCGCGTCATGATGTTCACGCCGCTGATCTTTTTGTTTATCTGCTACAATTTTGCCGCGGCTTTGGCATTGTATTACACCGCGCAAAACCTTTTCAGCATCGTGCAATTTTATTATAACAAACGACAACCGATGCCGACGCTTGAGAAGCGCATGCCGCCTGGAAAACGAAAATGATGACGCCGAAAGAATTACTCGACACCATTTTGGGTTATCTTGGCTTCGTCGTCGAAATCGAAGAGTCGCAGAACGAAGCCGGCAATCTCGTCCTGCAGATTTACAGCGAGGAAAGTCGTCGTTTAATCGGGCGCGACGGCGAAACGCTCGAAGCGCTTCAGTTTCTGCTGAATCGATTGCGGCAGGCGAAAGACAAAGACGCGCCGAAAGTTGTGGTCGATTGCGAGATGTATCGCTCAATGCGCGAGGACCGCATCGTTCAGCGCGTTCGCGGACTGGCCGAGCGTGTGCGCGCGACCGGGCGATCGCTTCAGCTCGAACCGATGAATTCCTACGAACGGCGCATCGTTCACAACGCCTTCAAGGACGATCCCGACATCGCGACCTGGAGTCCATCCGATTCCGCGCGGATCAAACAGATCACGCTCCTCAAGCGGCAGCCGAAAAAAGAACCAGCGAACAAAGAAGGCTAGCCGCCAAATCGGGCGGCTTCTTTCGTTTCGCCGAATCTCACTTCTGGCCTCCAACGGAACTTTTGCAAAAGTGGATTTGGTTTGTGTTCGACTGCGTCAGCGATGATTTCGCCCAGAACGGGCGCGAATTTGAATGCGTGTCCGCAATCGCCCGTGGCAACGACCAAGTTCGGCCGCTCCGGGTCGGGCGCGATCCAAAAATCTCCATCGTTTGTGTCGCAATACGTACAGGCGCGCGAATAAACAATCGGCGCGTCCGCGAGCGCGGGGATTGTCGCTCTTAAGAACTTGCGCAGATTATTTTCGTCCTCAAACGTGACGACACACTCGGGGGAATCGGGCGACCTCTCCCGGCCGGGACCGTGGTTTGCGATTTTTACGACGCCCTGATTGAACGGAAATCCATAAAAGCCGGTTGTCGAGATGTCCGCGCCGAAAAACGGAAAACGTTGCGGTAAAAATAGGTCGGGCTCTTTCGGCTTCAAATAAAAAACCGGATGGGCGGTCGCGCGCAGAAATTTCTTTGTGAACGGCAGCAGATACGGCGTCCACGCTCCAACCGCGATCACGACTGCGTCGCCGCTGATCCGAGGTCGATCTTCCAAAATAATTCCAGCGACGCAGTGATCGTTTTCATCGAGCGCGGTAAGTTTCGCTTGTTCGCGCAGTTCAACGCCGAGCGATTTCGCGTACTTAACAAGCGTTGTAACAACGCGACCGCTTTCAACGTAACCAGCTCCCGGATCAAAAAAGCCGTCGTGAAATCGGTCCGGCGCGAACGCAGGAAAACGTCGATGGAATGTCGCCGGATCAAAGCGCTCGAACGGGTGGCTGCGTTTCTCCAGGACACGCGCGCTTTCGAATTCGAAACCGCCGGGCTGCATTGAGTGCTCGCAAACAAACAAGACGCCGGTTTGGTGGTAAAGCTCGGTTCCGAATTGGGCGTTCCACTTTTTCCAAACCGGAATGCAACGATCTGCCAGCGCGGTGTAATCTTCGTCGGGACCATAAGCCGCGCGGACCGCCTTACTGATGTCGGTCGAAGCAGCCAGCGGATGGGGTAGGGGGCCCGGATCGACAAGAACAACTTCATGTTCGCGCTTTTTTAATTCGATCGCGGAAGTAACGCCGTTAATCCCTGCGCCGACAACGATTACGGTCACATCTTGAACTCGAAAATGATTTTGCCGCTGCGTTTCGGTTGCGTCGCGTGCGCAACGGCCGCCTTAACGTCGTCGATCGTGTAAGCCTTTTCGACTTTCGTGTTCAGCAGGTCGCGCTTCGCCATCTCAAACAACGGTTTAAATGCTGCCATTCTTTCCTGTTGGGTGGCGTTGTCGTACCATTTGTTGATCCATATTCCGCGGAAACGCAGATCTTTGAAAATGAGAAGGCTGGTCGGGATTTTCAGTGGCTGCAAACTCATCGCCCCGAACGACACAAGCGTTCCGCCAAACGTGAGACAATTAGCCAAGCGTAGCGCGCTGTCGCCGCCGACTGAGTTCAGACCCAAACAAATCGGTGCTCCGTTCGTCGCCGCGTTCACTTCGCCGCGCAGCTTTTCGCCGTCGACCAGAACGATGTCGCCGCCCAAAGCGTGCAATTCGTTGATCAACTCCGCGCGCCGGACTATGTTGATCGTTTTGAATCCAAGCTCGTGCGCGATTTGAATCACCGCGCGTCCCGCTGCGGAATTGGCCGCGTTCTGAATCAACCAATCCCCGGGCTTGAGATCGACATAATCGTGCAGCAGTCGCCACGCGGTCAGTGGATTGATCTTTAACATCGAAGCGTGGACCGGATCGATCTCTGGCGGAACCGGGACCAGCTCGCTTGCTTTAACCGTAAGCGCTTCACGCCACGTGCCGATGGTGTGAGGCAAAATCACTAATGTCCCTTTTGCGATCGTTGAAACGTTCGCGCCAATTTCCACAACAACGCCGGCGCCTTCGAATCCCGGAACCGCCGGTACTTCGCGCCGTCCCGGATATTTTCCTTCGATGGCGTTGATGTCAGCCGGATTGATCGGCGTTGCGCGCATTTCGACAACCGCTTCGTCCGCCGCCGGCTCCGGCCATGGTTCGGTTTTGATTTGCAAGACCTCCTCCGGTTTTCCGTGCGTTTCGTAAACGATCGCCTTTATAGTTTTGCTCATTCGATGAATTCAGCGTCGCATCCTCAGCCTGTCGCGCAAAATCTGCAAACCGGCGTGCGCCTCGCCCTCATTGGGCTCGCCGTTAACATCGCGTTTGCCATCATCAAAATCGTAGGCGGGATTCTCGGCAATGCCTACGCGCTGATCGCCGATGGAATGGAATCGGCGCTTGACGTTGCCGGTTCCATCGTCATTTGGGGCGGGCTGCGCTTCGCGGCACGACCGCCGGACGCAACGCATCCGTACGGTCATGGAAAGGCCGAACCGCTCACTGCGATTTTTGTCGCGTCCATTGTGTTGCTGGCGGCAATCGCAATCGCCATCGAAAGCGCGCGGACAATGTTTTTGCCGCATTCAAAGCTGGCCGCGTCGACCCTACTAATTTTGCTCAGCGTCGTTGTCGTCAAGGAAACTCTTTTTCGCTATGTCGTCCGCTTCGGGAGATCGGTTGAGAGTATGGCAATCGAGGCCGATGCCTGGCGTCATCGCGCCGATGCTGTGAGTTCCATCGCCGCTTTCATCGGAATCTCAATTGCGCTGATTGGCGGGGAAAAATGGCGCAGCGCCGATAATTGGGCCGCAATTTTTGTTTGCTTCGTAATCGGAAGCATCGGCGTTCGGCTTCTTCGCCCGGCTCTCTACGAGATTCTTGATACCGCTCCGCGCGGCGACATCGTCGAACGAGTGCGTGAATTGGCGGTGTCGGTTTCCGGGGTGGTGCGGATCGATAAGAGCTTCGTGCGCAAAATGGGTTTGAGTTTCTATGTCGATCTTCACGTTGAAGTCGATGGCGACATTTCAGTTCGCGAAGGTCACCACATCGCGCACGCGGTCAAACGCGCAATTCAAAAAAGTGACCCGCGCATCGCCGATGTGCTCGTACACATCGAACCAGCGAAGGAAAACTAAAGTTCTTTCACCAAGGTAACGATCGCTTCAGTCAACGTTGAGCGAACTCGTCTGATCTGTTGGGTAAACCGGTACAATCGCCCGATCGAAGCAGGGTCTCTTAATATATAGGAAAAAAGCCGACCAAAGCTTGTTCGTTGCCGCTCGATGTCGAACAAAACCGGTGGCGGTGCAGGAAGCGGCTCTTGCGGCGAATCGCTAATCCCGCGTAACGAAAGTAACGGAATGCCGTGCGCGTTGCAGACCGCAACAATCGCACCTGTTTCCATATCGACCGCCGCGGCGCCGGAGTTGCGCGCGATTTCGTTGCGCTCGGAAATCGAATCGACGACGGATGTCGATGTAAAAAGTTTTACCGTCCGTGCTTTACGCCTGCGCAAAATTTCCTTGGCTAAACGGAGTAGGTTTGGGTCGGAAAAATTCTCTGCCACGATCAGGTCGCCAACGCTCAATTCCTCGCTGACCGCGCCGGCGAATCCAGAGGTGATTACGAACTCCGGTCGCGCCTTGTGCAGAAGGATTTCGAGGCGCTCGTTGCAATTGTTCGCGCCGACTCCGGTATGCACAATTGTGACATCGCGATCGCCGATCTTTCCCCAAAGCAGATTGTCGCCATTTTCAACTTGGCGGAGTTGCCTGATGAAATCCGAGCTTTCCGAATGCAGCGCGAATGTGATCCCGATTGGCAACTTCTCAGGCATCTGCATTTTTGCTCACCAAGCACTTCGCGTCTTCCTCTCAACGCTCCACCCGGTCGCGACCCCGATTGGAGGATTGAGGCAAGGGTGCTCGGTCATTGCTGCACACCGCTGGTAATTCTTATCTGGAGAATGTTTTTTTCCCCGGAAACATTCTGGGCTGGAGGGACCGGAACATTTCCACCCAGTTTCCTCATCCCATCGCGGAACTCTTTCAATCGTGGAGTGGGAATTTCTGCGAAAAGTAAAACTCCGCTCTGATCGGTCAGGCCTTTCGCTGCCGAGCCGCCGACCGCTTTCGCCTCACCGACGATTGCGTTGGCGAGTTGATTTTGTTCCGCGATCGGCGCGGTGAATTTAATCTCCTCGAGCTCGAGAGTTGGTGTCGGAAGGGCCACTGCCGCGGTCCGGGCCAGACTTTCCGTGAGATCGCTCCGATTTTGTTCCGCGCTGACCTTCGCGCGTTCTTTCTTCTTCATGAATGCAATGGCGTAAATGCCAAAGACGACATTGGCGAAAACAAGCACGGTAAACACAACCGCCACCCGCCGGGCCAGCACCGCGCCGCGCTGTTCTAGCGTTGGCCCCGCGAATCCGACGATTTCCCGAGAATCTCCGATCTGGGCATGGATTTGGCGCGCGACCGCGAGCTCTTTGCGCAACTCCGGTTCGGACATGAAACGTTCCTCTAACGCCGCACGCTCCTCGGGGGACAACTTGCCGTCGAGATAATCGAAGAGCTTATCCGGATTCATACCTGGGTTGGACAAGCGTGCGGCGACAGTAGCTCGCCTGCAAACTGGAATTGCGTTGCCCGGCGGGCCCGATTTGCGCTTTGGCGTCGTCCGGTAGAGGGGTTAACCCGTCGTGTTCGGGAGTGGTCAGGCGAGTTTCCACCGGAGAAATTGGCGTCGCCGCGCGGTTTCGTGTTCAATAATACTCTCGGGGTTCGCGTTTTGAAGAACGAATCTAAGACTCCACCAAACGAAGTCCGAGCCGGACAGGCATTAGGTGACACGTCAATCGCGGAGTTCAGGCGAGAATTGCACGAGCTCGCGGATTGGATCGCGGATTATCGCGAGAAAATCGAGGAACGTCCGCTTTCCACGAATGTGCAACCCGGCGGGATTCTCTCGCAGCTGGATCGAGATTCGCCGGAAAAGGGCACACCATTCGAAAAAATCTTCGCCGAAATCGACCGCGTCATCGTACCAGGCGTGGTCCACTGGGACCATCCGCAGTTCATGAGTTATTTCGGCTGCACCACAACGAACCCGGGAATTCTCGCGGAGATGATCACCGGAGCACTGAATGTAAACACGATGACATGGCGAACGGCGCCGGCGGGCGTTGAATTGGAAACGCTCGTGCTCGATTGGCTACGGCAATGGCTAACATTGCCTAACGAGTTCACCGGCGTTGTCTACGACACGGCGTCGACTTCAACGATGCACGCGCTGGCAACGGCGCGGGAACAAGTTGCGCCGAACACACGCAAGCTAGGGTTGACCGGCCGCGATCTACCTGGCTTTCGAATTTACGCTTCCGATCAGGCGCACAGCTCGGTCGAGAAAGGAACGATCGCGATCGGCGTTGGCGAAGACAATGTACAACGCGTCCCGACCGATGCCGAGTTTCGAATGGATGTCGCGGCGTTGCGCGCGATGATCGAACGAGACCTCGCGGAGAAATTTCGGCCGCTCGCGGTTGTTGCCACCGTTGGCACAACATCGACCGCGAGTGTCGATCCGGTTCCCGAAATCGCCAAAATCTGTCGCGAACACAAAATGTGGCTGCATATCGACGGCGCTTACGGCGCAGGCCTTGCCCTTTTGCCGGAATGCAAATCGGTCACAGCAGGTTGGAACGAAGCCGATTCAATCGTCGTCAATCCGCACAAAATGCTTTTCATCCCGCTCGATTTTAGTGCGCTTTACATGCGCGACATTGGGAGATTGCGCCGGCTGTTCACGCTCGCGCCGGAATATTTGCATCTGCGCGATCCAGTTGGCGCGGAGATCAATTATATGGATTATGGGGTCCAGCTCGGTCGCCGTTTTCGCGCGCTCAAAGCATGGGTTGTTTGGCGCACGTTTGGTCGGGAAGGAATTGCCGCCCGCATTCGCGATCATCTCCGACTCGCAAGGCTTTTCGCGGAGTGGCTTAAGAACGATGAGCGATTCGAATTGGCCGCGCCGGTAATGATGGGCGTGGTCTGCTTCCGTTTCATCGCGAGCAATCCCGATAATCTCGATAACCTGAACGCGACGATGGTCGAGCGGATCAATGCATCGGGGATCGGTTACATCACGCAAACAAAATTGCGCAGCCGCACTGTCATGAGGATCGGTCTTGGAAATATTCTCACGACGGAACAACATCTGCGCAACGTCTGGGAACTGATCCAGACAGCCGCAAATGGAATTTGAGGCTGAAAATCCCAAGCACCAAGTTCCAGAACAAGCGCGTTTGAGCTTTGGGAGACTGGATTTTGGATTTTCCCTGGGGTTTGGGCTGTTGGCGTTTGGGTTCCGAATTGCCGCCTCCATTTGCAGGTTTATGGCGGTACTCTAAAGTGTCGCCCCGCTAAGAATCTCCCACTCCATGATCAAAATTCTCCGCAAACATCGGAACTGGCTGATGATCGTGATTGCGATCCTGGCCCTGCCGTTCTGCCTCTACTTCGTCAAGAGCGACACCAGCCTGATTCGCTCGGATGAATTTGCAAACCTGTACGGCCGCAAAGTTACCTTGTCCGAAGCGCGTTGGGACGCACGCCTGTTCCAATTGTCCCGTGTTCTTGGGATAGCCGAACTTCATGGCCTCGCGCCCAGCGCTGGCAGCGACGATCAGAAGCTCCCGGCATTTGTTATTAATTTAATTGTGTTACGACACGAAGCCGAGCGGCTCGGCATTTCGCCCTCGAAAGCCGAGATCGTCGAGGCGGTGCGAAATTTCCCGGCTTTCCAGGGCACGTCCGGTTTCGATTCCGCGAAGTACGACCAAATCGAGCAAAATGTGCTTCCAGCGTTCGGTTTTACTAATGAGCAACTGGAGCAGCTCGCGCGCGACGAGCTTTGTCTTAAACGGATCAAAGATGTTGTCGTCTCGGTGGTGGCGCTTCCGGAAAGCGAGAGCAAATCGAACTACGAACAGCTTTACGGGAAAATTTTCATCAGCGTTATCCGTGTCCACGGAACGGATTTCCTCAAGGAGATTAAAGTCAGCGATGACGACATCAAAAAATATTACGAAACGCACAGAAGCGAGCTTAAGGCCGAAGAGAAACGGAAAGTTGAGTTCGTTAAGCTAGCACTCACCGACGAACAGAAAAAACTGAAGGACAAGGAGCGGATCGACGCGCTACAAAAACTCGCCGACCGCGCGAATGACGTTTCGCAAGCGCTTCTTGAGAAGGAGGCCGATTTCCACCAGATCGCGACGAAATTCCAGTTGCCGGCAGAGTCGACCGGAGAGTTCACGATGTCTGCGCCGGATCCGAAATTGAAAGGAGAATCGCAGCTAAATCAGACTGCATTCAGATTGACGCCGCAGGAACCGAACAGCGACCCGATCCAAGTGGCAGATGGTTATGCCATCTTGCATCTCACGGGAGTTGTCGAAGCGCGGCTACTGACACTCGATGAAGCGAAGCAAAAGATTGTCGATCAAATAAAGACCGAGCGCTCGCGAGAAATGGCAACTGCCAAGGGCCGCAAAGGCGCTGAAACGTTGCGCAACGGGTTGCAAGCGGGGCACCCGTTGCAACTCATTTTAGAACAGGCTGACGGTTTGAAACCGGAGAAAATGGAGCCGTTCACCATCGGCGACGAAGCGGACGTAAAAAATCCTCCTGACAAACCGAAGCAACCCGTCGACATGATGATGATCAAAAATGTGGCATCGCAACTTCAACCGGGAGAGGTCAGCGATTTTGTTCCGTGGGTGGACGGCGGATTCATTGTCTTGATGGAAAAACGCGAGCCGCCGGATCCGGCGAAATATCAGGGGACCAAGGCAACGCTCGAAGAAAATTATCTCAAGAACGCGCGCGAATACGTCTTCATGGAATGGCTGCGCGATCGCCAGCGCAACGCGGGTCTGTCGCCGGTCAAAGGATGAAGCTGTAGAGGCGGCCGTGTCGGCCGCGAATGCCCATGCCTACACGCGACGAAATCTTTGACAACGCCAACGGCGATCTCGCCATTGGCGATCTGGAAAACGCCGTGACGAAATATCGGCGCTGCGTAGATGTCGATCCCAATTTCTTCGACGGCTGGCACGCGCTTGGCATGGCTCTGATGAAACTTGGCCACTTCAACGAAGCGATCGAGGCGGGCAAAAAAGCAGTCGAGCTAAAACCGAACGATCAAATCGGTTGGACGAGTTTGTCGTTGTTCTACAATCGCGCCGGCAACATCAAGGAAGCCGAAGCCGCCGGCGCGAAAGCGAAAATCATTTCCTGGGGTGGGAAGCTGGCGCGCGAATAGACATTCGCGCGTCATCCTGAGCACAGCGAATCTCTCAGAGAGCGGAAAAACTATGCCGGGGTGATCGTCCTCAATCGCCCGCCTACTTCATTACGGCCGCATCGAAGCTCACTTCGAACAGGTACTTCTGAACGCCGTCTTCTATCGCCAGCGCGACTTTGCCTTTGGCTTTGCCGTCTTTGAAACTGGCTTCGGTTTTCGCTGCGTCCATTGTTCCGCCGGTGCTGATGGAGTTATTGTCGGCCCCAGACGAAAACAGACGAAACACACGAAAGCTTCCCTGCCTGGTCGAACGTGAGCTGGTCTGCGGTTCAAAAACAAAAAAGCTGAGCGCTTCCTTTTTTGAGTTTGTCCTTCAATTCTTCAGAATGGTGGGGCAGTGGTTGGCAACAGCGTGTGCGTTAGAATTTTCATCTCCTAACTCCTACTTCTTGCTACCAAATGTTCACGCGTTTGTTAGCGGGTCGCACCATCGGCGCGTTGTCCGAAACATTGAACGCTTTCGCGAATTCCGGCAGGTCCGAGAGCGGACCGTTCACGCGATAATGCGCCGGTGAATGTGGATCGGTGTTTAAACGTAGTTTTTGTTCTTCGGGACGAATTTTCTGGCGCCAGATTGCTGCAAACGAGAGAAAGAACCGCTGTTCCGGCGTGAAGCCGTCGATCTTTTTGTTCCGATCCTCGGGATGTTTATCGAGCGCTTTTTGCAACGCGGCATACGCAATCTTCACTCCGCCGACGTCAGCAATGTTTTCGCCTTCAGTTAGAGCGCCGTTCACGTGCAGGCCGGGCAACGGCTCGTACTCATTGTATTGTTGCACGATCGCGTCCGAACGTTTCTTGAATTCCGTCGCTGACTCCGCCGTCCACCAGTCGGTCAAATTTCCGATTTTGTCGTACTGCCGGCCCTGATCGTCGAAGCCGTGGGTCATTTCGTGGCCGATCACCGCCCCGATTCCGCCGTAGTTCACCGCATCATCCGCGTTCGGGTAGAAAAACGGCGGCTGCAAAATGCCGGCCGGAAAGACAATCTCGTTCATCTTCGGGTTGTAATACGCATTCACCGTCGGCGGCGTCATCCCCCATTCGGTGCGGTCGACTGGTTTGCCGATTTTGTTCACTTGCCGTTTCGACTCGAAATTTTCCGCGCGCATCTCATTCAAGACGAACGGCCCGCGATCGATCGTCAGCGTCGAATAATCGCGCCACTTTTCG
>Ga0182039_10000147_pt1 | contig 36948 bp, 32 predicted proteins | sample sta12Can44000111_FD_125975 | JGI IMG/M metagenome (GOLD analysis project Ga0182039, IMG submission 125975) | Lab enrichment of tropical soil microbial communities from Luquillo Experimental Forest, Puerto Rico - statanox.12C.anox.44.000.111 | ecosystem: Environmental > Terrestrial > Soil >...
GCGGACGACAGTTCCGAAGTGCCTTCGCCGAAGCTGACGGTGGGACCGGGCACCATCTCGGTGGCCATCACCCTGGGCGCCAAAGGGGCTCAGGGTAGCGATCTGTGGTTCTGGGTCGCCGGCGGCGTGCTGGGATGTCTGGCCATCGCCGCCAGCATCTATCTCAGCTACCGCTTCGCCGAAAAGGTCCTGGGCTTTCTGGGTGAAGCCGGCACCGACGTGGTGCTGAGGCTGTCGGCCTTCATCCTGCTCTGCCTGGGCGTCCAGATCGTCTGGCGCGGGCTGGCGGTGATGACCGGGCATCCCTGACCCCGGACAAAGAAAAACGCCGTTCCCCAAACAAGGAACGGCGTTTTTTGTATCGAACTTCTTTCGAAGCCTTACATATCCAGCAGGATCTCCGCCCCGTCGGCGACCGAGGCCTGAGCCACGTCGTCGGCAGCGCCGGCATAAATCTTGCGGGCCGGCACGCCCAGACGGATCAGCTCGGAAGCAATAGCGTCGGCACGGGCGCGAGCCAAAGCACGGTTGGATTCCATGTTGGTGCGCGGGTCCACATCCAGACGCTGGCTGGCGGAAGCGGCGATCACGCGCAGAGTGCCGCCCTTCTTGCGCAGCAGCGACGCCACGTCGCGCAGACGGGCGTGATCGGCGGACGACAGTTCCGAAGTGCCTTCGCCGAAGCTGACGGTGGCCAGATCGAACGAGGCCGAGCTGCGGCCTTCATTGAAATCTGCCAGCGAGCGCGAACCCGAGGCATTGCTGCGCGACGCCACCGCCGAACGGCCATGATGGCCGGGCGGGGTCAGCTGCACACCACCCTGCAAGGTGCCATTGCCATAGGTGTAGGACGGCTGGGCATAAGGCGTCGGAGCCTGGGCGGCGGCCATCGCCGGCCGGTTATAGCTCTGTTGCGAGGGCTGGAAACCGACATTGGGCTGGCGCACCGGCAGGCGATCGAACTCGCTCAAACGGCGCTGATAAACTTCTTCGACCGTCTCGTTGCCGGCAGGACCGGGGCGCAAGGACTGGGCCGGAGCGGCATAAGCGGTCTGCGGCGCCGAGCCATAGGGCGGACGCGAGGCATAAGGCGAAGAGGGCGGCGGCGGAGCGGCATCGGCGGTCTGCACCGCCGGGGCCGGAGGCACCACGCCAGACGGAGCCGCATTGTTGCGGGCGACGGCGGCATCGGGGTTCAGCGGACGGGTCGGCGTGCCCTCGCGGCTGGCGACCGCCTGCGAGTAATGCGCGTTCGAGCGATCCGACGACAACCCGCCAGACGGCAGAGCCCCTTCGCTGTTAGCGGCAGCGGCGGCGTCGCCCCCCGTATCGGCATTGTCGCCGCTGTCGTCGCCAGGCGACACCCAGGAAGCAACACTGTCGTACCAATGAACCGGATTGACGGAATTGGGGATCGAAGAGCAACCCGCCAGAAGAACCGCGGAAAAGGCCACGCCGGTAGCGGCCAGTCCGGTCTTTTTCCAGGACCGGCGGCGTTGCGGGTTAAAACTCTGCATCGGGATCCCCATGTTCCATCAATTGCAATTGTCTTGGGCGCCCGCCACCATAACGACAAACGGCGGTTTCACTCCATCGGGAATGGCAGTATATAGATGAGTGGAGAGTCTGCACAGAGGGCTGTTGAGGCATATTGCGATTTAAACTTCAAAAATTTCGACTTCAAACTGTCGCTGGCGCCTCTCCCAAAGCCATGCCATGTGAACGCCCGTCAGAGGTGTTCCTTACATTTATAAGGGGATAAGAAGTATGGGCGAGCAAAATGGTGCAGACATGAAGTTCGTGGACCCAGCCGAACTGTCCAAGGCGATGACCAATATCGCCGAACGTAGCCAGCGCATCGTCACTGATTTCCTGACCCGCCAGGCCAGCGACAGCTCGATGGGCATGGGCGATCCCCTGAATATCGGCGAAGCCTTCCTGCAGATGACCGCCAAACTGATGGCCGACCCGGCCAAGCTGGTCGAGGCCCAGATCAATCTGTGGCAGGACTATCTCAGCCTGTGGCAGAGCACCGCGCGCCGCCTGATGGGCGAAGAAGCCAAGCCGGTGGTCGAAGCCGAAAAGGGCGACCGCCGCTTCAAGGACGAGCTTTGGGAGCAGAACGAAGTCTTCGACTTCATCAAGCAGTCCTACCTTCTGACCTCGCGCTGGATGCAGGGCGTGGTGAATAATGTCGAGGGCGTGGACGACCAGACCGCCAAGAAGGTGGACTTCTATACCCGCCAGTTCATCGACGCCATGTCGCCGTCGAACTTCGTCGCCACCAACCCGGAAGTGCTGCGCGCCACCGTCGAGAGCGGCGGCGAGAACCTGCTGAAGGGCCTCAATCATCTGCTCGAGGATCTGGAGCGCGGCAAGGGCAAGCTGTCCATCCGCATGACCGATCTCGACGCCTTCAAGGTGGGCGAGAACATCGCCACCACCCCGGGCAAGGTGGTCTATCGCAACGATCTGATGGAGCTGATCCAGTACAGCCCCACCACCGAGACCGTGCATAAAACCCCGCTGCTGATCGTGCCGCCGTGGATCAACAAGTTCTATATCCTTGATCTGCGCCCCAAGAACTCCTTCATCCGCTGGGCCGTGGCTCAGGGGCATACCGTGTTCGTGGTGTCCTGGGTCAATCCGACCGAGGCGTTGGCTCAGAAGAGCTTCGAAGACTATATGAAGGAAGGCCCGCTGGCCGCCCTGGGCGCCATCGAAAAGGCCACCGGCGAACGCCAGATCAACGCCATCGGCTATTGCATCGGCGGCACTCTGCTGGCTTCGACCCTGGCCTATATGGCCGTGAAGAACGACGACCGCATCCTGTCGGCCACCTTCTTCACCACCATGGTCGATTTCTCGGATGTCGGCGAGATGTCGGTGTTCATCGACGAAGCTCAGCTGCATTCGCTGGAAGAGCGGATGAACAGCCAGGGCTATCTGGATGGCTCGGAAATGGCCGGCACCTTCAACATGCTGCGCGCCAACGACCTGATCTGGTCGTTCGTGGTCAACAACTACCTGCTGGGCAAAGAGCCGTTCCCCTTCGATCTGCTCTATTGGAACAGCGATTCCACCCGCATGCCGGCGGCGATGCACAGCTTCTATCTGCGCAATATGTATCTGAACAACAAGCTGATCGAGCCGGGCGGCATCACCCTGGACGGCGTCGAGATCGATCTGCGCAAGATCAAGGTGCCGACCTATCTGATCAGCACACGCGAAGATCATATCGCGCCCTGGAAGACCACCTTCACCGCCACCCAGCTTTATTCCGGCCAGGTGAAGTTCGTGTTGTCCGCCTCGGGCCATATCGCCGGCGTGGTCAATCCGCCGGAAGCCGGAAAGTATTGCTATTGGACCAACGCCAAGAAGGTGAAGGATCCGGATACCTGGCTGAAGGGCGCCACCCAGACCGAAGGCTCCTGGTGGCCGGATTGGAACAGCTGGGTCGCCAAGACCGCCGGCGAGATGATCCCCGCCCGCGAGCCCGGCAAGGGTAAGCTGAAGGCGCTGTGCGACGCCCCCGGCGAATATGTGAAGTCGCGCCTGGCCTAATCGATCAGGCTAGGCTCAAGAAAAGACGCCGGCCGGAGGGATGCCTCCGGCCGGTGTTTTTTATGCTTAAGCCGACACCGAGGTCGAAGTGACGGTCGAAGCCGAGGCGGCGCTGGAGGACGCCCCATCCATCCCCTGCGCCCCCATGCCTTCCGGCGGCTTACCGCCGGGCGGCGGGCCCTTGGAATTATCGGCGCTCTTGTTCATGCGCGAATCATAGATGGCCTGTTCTTCGGCGGTGACGACCCCATCCTCGTTCAAATCAGCCGGATCATAGGTCTTGCTCGACGAGCCGCCGGCTCCACCGCTGCCCGAAGCGGTCGAGCTGGTGGAACTGCTGGACGCAGCCGAAGCCAAGGCATCCGCCGCTGCCGACAGCTGGGTCGGATCGATGCTGAAGCTTTCCAACGGAATGCCGCTGGCTAACGTGCTGCTGGAACTGACCGAGCTGGTGGTGGAAGCGGACGATGTGGTGTCGGTTCCGGTGGTGGCGGAAGACTGGTTGGCCAGCAAAGCGCCATTCATCATCGCCGCCATCAAGGCCTGATCCGGCGTCAGGCTGGACGAGTCGCCAGAAGTGGTCGATGTGGAACTGCTGGTGGCAACACTGGAGGCGGTAGAGACGGAGGTCCCCGCCGATGCGGCTTCCGTCACCGCGGTCAGCTTGGAATAATAGGCGTTCGACACCCCAGACGAAACGCCATCAACGGACATAGACATAGCTGCCTCCCCCATAGGGAAGACGCCCCTGGTCGGAAAACTGCGCCCAAAGCCGCGCTGGCTCAAGTGTGATCTATCGTCCTGACAATTCTTGATATATGCCGCCCTCGGCCCCTATCCTGTGGCCATGTCACAGGATGTCTTTCTGCAATCCAGCCCGATCATCGACTGGAACCATCTCAGCATCGCCGCCCAGGCCGACCAATTGCGGCAAGGCCTGACCGATCGGCTGGACATCATCCGCGCCTGCTTCCATTTCGTGCGCGACGAAATCCGCCACAGCGTCGATTACCAATGCGGGCCAGTCACTTGCACCGCCTCGGAAGTGCTGCGTCACCGCACCGGCTATTGTTATGCCAAGAGCCATCTGCTGGCCGCCCTGCTGCGGGCCAATGGCATCCCAACCGCCCTTTGCTATCAGCGCCTGCGCTTGGATGGGCCGGAAACGCCCTTCTGTCTGCATGGGCTGAACGCAGTCTGGCTGGAACCCCATGGCTGGGTCCGGTTGGATGCCCGCGGCAACAAGCCGAGCGTCGATGCCCAATTCGATCCGCCAGCGGAAAAGCTGGCCTTCCCGCTGATCCATCCCGGTGAAATTGACCTGCCCGGCTTTCATGCCGAGCCGCTGCCGATCGTCGTGGAAGCTTTGCAGCGTGAACCCAGCTGGCAAAATCTGCTGGCCCATCTGCCTGACATGGAACCGTAACCATTTCGTCATTTCGCTAAATGACGAAATGGTGATAGTCTGCCGGCATGATCGAAACATTCGAAATTGCCGCAAAGGCTTTGGCCGACCGCAGCCGTATCCGCATCCTCAAGCTGCTTGAGGGAGGAGAGCTGTGTGTCTGCCAAATCACCGCCGTGATGGATCTGGCCCCCGCCACTGTCTCAAAGCATCTCAGCCTGCTCAAGACCGCCGGACTGCTCCAGCAACGGCGTGATGGCCGGTGGATCCACTACCGGTTGGCCGAGCGCGCTTTGAATGGCCAGACCATACCGTTCCTGCAACTTCTCGCCGGCGCTTTGAATGACGACCAGACCATCCTGGAAGACCGGGCCATGCTGGAGCGGGTCAATGCCGTGCCGCTGCAAACCTTATGCGACCAAGGCCGCTCCGCCCTGGAGACGCCTGCTTGTTGTGGAGTCCAGCCATGAGCGATAAGCGCTACAATGTTCTCTTTCTCTGCACAGGAAATTCTGCGCGCAGCATCATGGCCGAGGCCATTCTGAATCGGGATGGCGGCGGACGCTTCAATGCTTTCAGCGCCGGCAGCCACCCTAAAGGAACGGTCGAAGCCGCCGTTCTCGATCTTTTAGCGCGCTCGGATTATTCCACGGCTGGTCTTCGCTCGAAATCCTGGGATGAATTCGCCCAGACCGGAGCGCCGCCTCTCGATTTCGTCTTCACGGTTTGCGACAACGCCGCTGGCGAAATTTGCCCGGTCTGGCCAGGCCAGCCGATGACCGCCCATTGGGGCGTTCCCGACCCTGCCGCCGAGATGGACTATTTCAAGAAATCGGTTCTCTGTGCCGATGTGATGCGGATGCTGAGCACCAGAATCGGCCTGTTCACCTCGCTGCCGTTCCGCAGCTTGGACAAACTGTCTTTGCAGCAGCGGCTGAATGACATCGGACAGACGCCTCAACTCGTTCAAGAGCAGCAATCATGACCACGAAGAGCAAGAATGTTCTGGTGCTTTGCACCGGCAATTCCGCCCGCAGCGTGCTGGCGGAATGTCTGATCAACCATCTGAGCCAGGGCCGCTGGAAGGCTTGGAGCGCCGGCAGCCAGCCGACCGGGCGGGTCAATCCTCTGACCCTGTTGGTGTTGCAGGAAAAGGGCCATAGCATCGAAGGCTATCGCTCGAAATCCTGGGACGAGTTCGCCGGGCTGGACGCTCCGCGGATGGATCTGGTGATCACCGTCTGCGACAACGCCGCCGGAGAAGTTTGCCCGATATGGCCGGGCCATCCCGCCAAGCTGCATATGGGTTTCCCCGACCCCGCCGCCGCTACCGGCAGCCAGGAAGAGCGCCTGCAATCCTTCCGCGCCGTCTATGGCATGATCGAGGAAAAAGTCCGGGACATGCTGGCGAACGGAGCCCTGTCATGAACCTGTTCGAGCGGTTCCTGACCCTGTGGGTCGCCCTGTGCATCATTGCCGGCGTCGCCCTGGGCCATCTGTTCCCAGCCCCCTTCCATGCCATCGGCGCGATGGAAGTGGCTCAGGTCAATCTGCCGGTCGCTCTGCTGATCTGGCTGATGATCATTCCCATGCTGCTGCGCATCGACTTCGCCGCCTTGCATCAGGTGAAGGAACATTGGCGCGGCATCGCTGTGACCATCGGCGTCAACTGGCTGGTGAAGCCCTTTTCCATGGCCTTGCTGGGAACCCTGTTCGTCGGCAGCCTGTTCCGCGCCTATCTGCCGGCGGATCAGATCGACAGCTATATCGCCGGTCTGATCCTGCTGGCCGCCGCCCCTTGCACCGCCATGGTGTTCGTCTGGTCGAACCTCTGCGACGGCGAGCCGCATTTCACCCTGTCGCAGGTGGCCGTGAACGATCTGATCATGGTGTTCGCCTTCGCCCCCATCGTCGGGTTACTGCTGGGGCTGTCTTCGATCACCGTGCCCTGGAGCACGTTGCTGCTCTCGGTGCTGCTTTATATCGTCGTGCCGGTGCTGATCGCCCAAGCCGCCCGCAAGATTCTGCTGTCCAAGGGGCAGTTGCAGGCGGCGCTGAAGCGGCTGGGGCCGGTGTCACTGTTGGCTTTGCTGACCACGCTGGTGCTGCTGTTCGGCTTCCAGGGCGAGCAGATCATCCGCCAGCCGCTGGTGATCCTGATGCTGGCGGTGCCGATCACCATTCAGGTTTATCTCAACAGCGGCATCGCCTATCTGCTGAACCGCAAGCTGGGCGTCGCCCATTGCGTTGCCGGTCCCTCGGCCCTGATCGGCGCCAGCAACTTTTTCGAGCTGGCGGTGGCCGCCGCCATCAGCCTGTTCGGCTTCGAATCCGGCGCGGCCCTGGCCACCGTGGTCGGGGTGCTGATCGAAGTGCCGGTGATGCTGTCGGTGGTCAGGATCGTCAATCGATCCAAGGGCTGGTATGGAAACGGAAGGGCTTAGCCCTTCCGGTTCTCCTCCAGATATTCCAGACCCAGCAAGCGATAGTTCTCGGCCGAGACGGGGAAGAAGGCCAGCTCCTTCTCGGTCAGTTCGCGCAGGAACTTGGCCGGGCTGCCGCTCCACAGCTCGCCCTTCTTCACCACCTTGCCGGGGGTAACCAGAGCGCCGGCGGCGACCATGGCTCCACTTTCCACCACCGCGCCATCCATCACCGTGGCACCCATGCCGACGAAGGCGTCGTCCTCGATGCGACAGGCATGCAAAATGGCGCCATGGCCGACCGTGACGCGCGAGCCGATATAGCAGCCGAACTTGTCGCGGGTGACATGCACTACCGAATTATCCTGAATGTTGGTGTCTTCGCCGATACGGATTTCGTGCACGTCGCCGCGCATCACCACGCCGTACCAGATCGAGCTGCCCTTGCCCACCACCACATCGCCGGTGATCACCGCCGTCTCTGCCACGAACACATCCTCGGCAATAGTCGGCAAGGTGCCCTTATAGGGAAGAATATAGCCGGTCATGACGCAGTTGCTCCTTACGGGAAGACGGGACGGACGGCCAGGGCGGTGGTTTCCGGCAGGCCAAACATCAGGTTCATGTTCTGCAAAGCCTGACCCGAAGCGCCCTTCACCAGATTGTCGATCACCGAGCAGATGATTGCCCGGCCGGGACGACGATCGGCATGCACCGAGATATGGCAGAGGTTCGAGCCGCGCACGAAGCGGGTCTGCGGCACCTGACCGGCGGGCAGCACCCGCACGAAGGGCTCGGCGGCGTATTTCTTCTCCAGCGCGACCCGCAGATCATCGGCGGTGGCATTGCCGGCCAGCTTGACATAGATAGTCTCTTCCATGCCGCGGCTCATGGGGATCAGATGCGGGGTGAAGCTGACCAGCACCGGCTTTCCGGCAATAGCGGACAGTTCCTGGTCGATCTCGGGGCCGTGACGATGGCTGGCGACGCCGTAGGGATGCAGGCCTTCGGTCACTTCGCAATAGAGATTGGCTTCCTTGGCGGCGCGACCGGCGCCGCTGGTGCCCGACTTGGCGTCGATGATGATATCGTCGGCCTCGATCAGTCCGGCGGCCAGCAGCGGCACCAGCGGCAGCTGGGCGCAGGTGGGATAACAGCCGGGATTAGCCACCAGCCGGGCCGAGCGGATGGCGTCGCGCGACAGCTCGGTCACGCCATAGACGGCGGCCTTCTGAAGCTCGGGGGCCTGATGCTCGTGCCCATACCACTTGGCGTATTCGGCCACGTCCTTCAGACGGAAGTCAGCCGACAGATCGACGATCTTCACATGCTGCGGCAGGCCGGCGATGACTTCCTGGGTGGTGCCATGGGGCAGAGCGCAGAAGACGGCGTCGATGCCCTTCCAATCCACTTCGGCGATGGTGGTCAGCTTGGGCAGATCCTCGCCGATGAACTGGGGAAAGACGTCGGCCATGCTCATGCCGGCCTTGCGGTCGGCGGTCAGGGCGGCGATGCGGAAGGAAGGATGCCCCGCCAGCAGGCGCACCAGCTCGGCGCCCGTATAACCGCTGGCTCCCAGGATGGCGACGTTGATCTGCGACATGACAATGCTTCCTTCAATGACAGGGGCGGCAAGAATGCCGTGATGTGGGGCGATGGTCCAGAGACTTCAATATGTCAGCAGGGGAAGTCTGATGCGCGATGCAACGTCAGAAACGGTTTGAAGGCATCGGGATGTCTCATAACGAAATCCCTCAAAGCCAGGGTCGATGCGAAGATACGGGTCCAGTCACCTTCGACCTCGCGATAAATCTCTCCTGCAAGCTGATGCTGCTCGACAGCTTGAATAAGCACCTCATCGCTAGGAGCTTTAACCAATAGCTGTTGATCACCCGTCCAATCATAAGAAAGCAGACGTACTAACGTCTCCTCTTTTTTTCCGCTCATGAGCTGTAGGTATCGCAACCCGGCCAAGCTAACCTGACGTGCGACAAAGTCACGACCAATGTCGCATCGCCCGAAGACGACGATCTGCACGCGCAATAAACCTGACGGCAAACTTGTTATTTTTAGATATGCCTTATCATCATCATCGACCTGGACCCGGTTATCCTTGATAACCGCCTGCGCGACCCAAACGCCTTCGAGAAACTGATCGGCCGGCTCGATAGAAGTCGTTTCATCGACCAAGCCGTGATCAAAGGCCGAACAGCCGGTCAGCAACAGCAGAAAGGCCAGAACGGCAAAAGGACGACCCATCCAATCCTCCCGTCAGCAGGGGAACTTGTCGGCCCGCAGCAGGGTGTAGGCCGGCTTGAAGGCGTCGGGATGTTTTAGGATATAGTCCTTCACCACCGGCGGCGACGAGGTCACCACCGCGCTGACGCCGTTGGCGCTATGTTGGGTCGAGCCCGACAGAACCCCCTGCTCCACCGCGCCGGCGAACTGCTCATCGTCCGGGGTCAGGATCAGGATGGTGTTCGGGTCCGCCCATTGATAGATGCCTAAGTGCCAGACCTTCTCTTTCTCCTGACGCACCTGCATGAAATGCTTGCCGTCCAGATTGATCGGGCGAGCCAGATAGGTTTCCAGCCGATTGCAGCGCCCGCGATCGGCCACGGTCAGGATCACCTGACCATTGTCGAAGTCCAAAGCCGCCTTGATATAGCTGGTGCCCTTCTCGCGCTCGGCCTTCCACACCCCTTCCAGATGGCGATCCAACGGCTCGTGGGCGGTATTGGCATCCACCAGTCCGGGATCGAAGCTGGTGCAGGCCGACAAAGCCAGCAGGCAGACGGCGGCAAGGACGGGCTTCAGCATCGGGGCTGCCCCTATTTAATGGCGTTATGAATCAGATAGGCGGCAATGTCGCCCGGCTTGAGCTTAATGGAGGCGGGATCGACGCCGTCCAGCGCCTTCTTGATAAACAGATGATTTTCGACATTCTCCAGCTTGACCTTGAAGATGCCGGCCTCGCCCTTGATCTTCGGGTACAGGCCTGGATCGACCATCTTTTCCTTCTTCGACAGGCGCTCCATCACCTCGGCTTCGGAAACCGGGCAGGGCTCGCGCTTGACGATGGTCCAATCGCTTTCGCCGGCGACGCCGGCCTTCAGCATCGCCAAAGCGCCATCGGCTTCCTCGGCCAGTCCGACCTTGAACAGGAACTTGCCCAAACCGACATCGGCGCCCCATTTCGACAGAGCCGCGCTGCGCGCCACATAGATAATCGCCATCGCCAAAAACACTCCAAAAACCACCAGCCTTGGGATATCACAGCCGCATCAGCCTACCAAGCCTGGAGAATTTTAGAACAAAAGGCAGGGTGATTTTTTGCCCTATCCATTCATTTTTCCTATCGCCAAGTTCGGTAAAACCGATTAGATTTCCTCCCACGATGATGAGCCGAACCAACATCCGCCGCAAATCGACCGTCTCCTGCTCCCTGCTGGGAAGCTTAGTTGTCGTCGGTCTTCTGGTCGCTTCGCCCGCCTCGGCGAAGGTGGTTCAGGCCCACAAGGATCATCACACCACCACCCATTCCAAGCATGTTACGGCCCATGACGCCAAGGCTTCCAAGCATGGCAAGCAAGTGGCCGTGGTCAAGCATGGCAGCTCGAAGCATAAGCTGGCCCATGTGGCGTCTGTGCATCTGAACTGCGTTCAGTATGTCCAGCATGTCACCAATCTGGGCCTGCATGGCGATGGCGGCGACTGGTGGGACAATGCCGAGGGCGTGTTCGCCCGTGGCGAGGCCCCCAAGGCCGGCGCGGTGATGGTGTTCTCGCGTACCGACAATCTGCCCTATGGTCATGTTGCCGTGGTGCGCGCGGTGCAGAACAAGCGTAGCATCCTGGTCGATCACGCCAACTGGTCGCCCATCCATGGCCGTCGTGGTCAGGTGGAAAAGGGCGTGCGCGTCATCGACGTCTCGGCCGACAATGACTGGAGCGAAGTGCGCGTCTGGTACGCTCCGACCCATGATGTCGGCTCCACCGTTTACCCGCTGAACGGCTTCATCTATCCCCACAAGACCCCGCAGCTGCACGGTCGTTAAGACTGTTTCTCCCCTCGCCCGCAGGTGGGAGAGGGAGGTTCAGTTTTCGATAAGCTGAAGGAAGGCCCGCTCTAGGTTCAGAGCGCCGGTCCGTTGCACCAACTCGCCCGGCGGGCCGCAATGCATCAGCCGGCCATCGGCCAGCACGCCGATGCGGTCGCACAGTTCCTCGATATCCGACAGAATATGCGACGAGAAGAACACTGCCATTCCGGCGGCGCGGCAATCCTTCAATCGATCTTTCAAATGAATCCGCGCCCTGGGATCAAGCCCGCTCATGGGTTCATCCAGGATCAGCAAGGGCCGTTCGCTCAGCAGCGCCGAGGCCAAGCCCAGCTTCTGCCCCATGCCCTTGGAATAGCCCTTGCCCAGCCGGTCCAGCAAAGCCGGATCGAAGTCCAGACCGCGACAGAGTTCCGCCGCTTTGGCGCGGTCCAGCGACAGGCCATAGGGCGACAGCGCCAGTCGCAGCACCTCCCACCCCTTCAGCAGTGGCGAGGGCAGATAGCGTTCCGGCAGATAGACCAGATTGCGCCGCGCCTCGACCTTGGCCGCCGGCAGACCGAACAGCGATACCTCGCCCTCGGCCTTATGCAGCCCCAGCATCGAGCGGATCAAGGTGGTCTTGCCGGCACCATTCAGCCCGACCAACCCGAAAATCTCGCCTGGACGTATTTCCAGCGACAGACTTGTAAAGACCCGGCTCTTGCCATAACCGGCAGACAGCCCGGCGATGCGGATGGGATCAGGGGACATCGCCACCCGAGCCCATGGGGCGCAACGAGAGTTGGCGCAAAGCGATCTGTCCATGCGCCCCTTGCGCAGTCTTCTCGATCTCGAAGCTGTCGAGGCGGCTGCGGCCCGGCAGCTTGTCCAGCAGGTCTTGCCAGAACGCTGCCAGGGTTGCCGACTTGTCAGCGGACAGTTCGATCTCGACCGGGCGGGCAACCTGCTCCAGCGCCGACCCCGCCAGCGGTTCGGCCTGTTCCGGCGACAGACGATAATGCAAAGGCTCGGTTTCATGCAGCAGCCGCTGGGCATCAATGGCCTTGACCAGGGCCAGACGCGGCGGCAGACCGTCCTTGCCGGTCAGCACCAACGGAGCCACCAGCTCTTTCAACTGCTCGGCCGAGGCCTGAGCAGCCTGCCCTTCCGAAGCGGCGCGTTCCTTGGCTTCGGCCTGACTGCGCAGCATGTCGAGGCGATCCTGGTTCTGGAACAGCTGGTCCGACAAAGTCAGCCCACCGACCACCGCCGCCAGCAGATCGACCGCCAGCACCGCACCAATCAGCGCCAAAGGCAGGGGAAGAGATTTCAGCCGTACCGCCATCATCAGCTTTCCTTCCTGATCGTCAGCACCAGCAAGGCATCGCGATCGGGCTGGGCACCGCCCTGCCCCAGACTGCCTTCCAGCACCTGCGAGGCCTGCAAGCCCAGCGGCAGGCGCGTCACCAGCACCCGGCAACCGGGGAAAGCCGTCGCCAGCTTGGCCTTCAGATCACGGATGCGATTGACCTGCTCCTCCAGCGGCGTCTTGGGCCCCAGATCATAAGACACCGCCATCTCCCATTTGGCAGGCGGCAGCTTATGGTCGGAATCTTTGGGATTGGCGCTGAAAGCCACCTTGCGTTGGCCGGCATCGGCGGGCAGAGCCGCCACCAGACCGGCCAGATCGATGCGCTCCTTCGCCCATTGCTCGGCCTGAGCGGCGGCGCGGCGCATATCGTCGGCGGGCAGCGGCAATGCATCGGCAGACGAAGCCGCGACCGGCGCCTGGGGCTGCAACTCGGCTTCAAGGGAATCCGCCAGTAGCCCGGCCTGATAGCTGTAAGAGGCCAGCCCGCCCAGCAGCAGCACCACCCCGGCAGTCGCGGCGACGGCGGCCACACGCCCCAACCGCAAAGCCCGGCGCAGACGATTGCGAGCATCGAGCGCCGGAGTCGGCAGCACCAGAATCGGCTTCTTGCGCAAGGCCGCCCATTCGGCCAGCAGCAGGTCTGAATAGCCATCCTTGACCTTGGCGGCACCGCGCAAGCCCAGATGCCCCGCCGCCTCGGACGGGGTAAAGGCCAGCAGACTGCTGACCGCCAGCTCTCGTTCCCTGATCTCGGCACAGAGCGCTTCGTCGCCGATCACCGTCAGGTCCAGCCGCTCGGTCTCGTTATAGCCAAGGCGCTTCAGATAGCTGATCGAAGACCGCAATTCCCGCTCGATGGTCGAGGCCAGGGCGGCGGCATCGTCGGGAGCCTGGGTCAGGCGGGTGATCACCAGCTTGCCGCCGACGGTAAAAATCTGGCGCAGGCCGCCGGTGGCCTGCAAACCGATCAGGGCTCGCCAATGCCGTTCCTTGCCAGTACTTTCCGGCATCAGGAAGGTCAGCAGGTCGACCGCTTCAAGAGGTTGCAGGCAATAGCCGGTGATGGGGTTCGCCAGCCCTTCCAAAAACTCCGACCAGCCGGCCAGAGCCTTGGACTCGGCCAGCACGGCCATCAGAATCTTCTGCCCGCCTTTGGCATCCGCCCCCAGCTTCAGCACGCCCTTGCAGGCATCGCCGGGAAAGGCCATGTCGAGACGGCGGCGGAGCAGCTTGGCTTCGTCCAGCGGCCCGACCTTGGGCAGCTGGTCCTCGCGGTACATCTGCTCCAGCAGATCGGCCAGCACCAGTAAGGGTGCTGCCTTGCGCGAGGCCAGCAGCTTGGCGAACAGCGCTCGGCCTTCCTCCAGCTTATCATGGGGGCAGAACCAGGCCTCGGCCAGCTTCTGCCCATCCAGGCGACCGAAGATGGCGCCGTCATCGCCGATCAGCAGCAGGAACCGCCCGCCCTTGCCCCGCAAAGAGCCCATGCGTCTCTCCAAATCCCCATATGGCTGCGGCCAGCTCTCGGTCATCGCTTATCCCAGTTTACTGAAGCTGCCATAGATCGGCCCGAACACCCCCAGCACGATCCACAGCATCATGGCGCCGGCGAACAGGGTCAGAGCCGGCTCGATCATGGCGATCATCCGATCCACACTCTCGCCCACATCCTGATCATAGAATTCGGTGACGTTTTCCAGCGTCTCGCCCAATCGCCCGCTTTCCTCGCCGATCACCACCATGCGCACCACCAGGGATGGGAACTCGGCGGTATTGCGAAAGGCGACCGAAAGCGGCGTGCCCTGCTGCACATCCTCCAGCACCGCCGCCAGCGATTTCGCCAAGCTGCGGTTCGAAACCACGGTGCGGGCGGTGGTCAGGCATTCCAGAATCGGCACGCCGCTGCGGAACATGGTGGCGAAGAAATGCGAGAAGCGAGACAGCGCGATCTTGCGCGTCAACGGCCCGAACAGGGGCGAACGCAGGCTGGCCGCATCCAGTCGCAGGGCCAGTTCCTCGGACAGATGATGGGCAGATCGCTTGGCGAAGAACAGCGCCAGCGGCAACGCCACCAGCAGCCACCAGAAATCCTGCACGAAGGCCGAGGTGGCGATCAGCGACAGGGTCACCGCAGGCAGTTCCTGGCCGCTGCCCAGCAGGAAGTCCACCACCTGCGGCACCACCAGCAGCATCATGAAGAAGAACAACGCCACCATCACCGACAGGATCGCCGCCGGATAGCGCACTGCCTTCTTCACCCGGCTGGTCACCTGCTCGGACCATTTCAAATGCCGCACGATCTGGTCGAAGGCCTCGGTCAATTCACCGCTGGCTTCACCAGCAGCCAGCAAGGCATGGAACACCGGACCGAAGGTTTCCGGATGCGCCTGAAAAGCCTCCGACAGGGTCTTGCCCTCGGTCACATCGCGCAGAATGTCGGAAACAATATCGCGCAACCGGCGCTGTTCCATGGAATCGCGGACATCGGTCAGGCTTTCCACCAGCGGCACCCCGGCCCCGGTCAGATGCTTCAGATGCAGGAACAGCTGCAACAGGTCGCGGTTGCGGATCGGCGACAGGTCCAGGGTGGCGAACCGGCTGACGCTGCGCGACGGCTTGGCCGAGATCAGTTCCAGCCCGTTTTCCCGCAGGCGCTGGTAAAGCTCGACCTCGTTATTGGCGGTCAGCTGCCCCCTTGATTTGGCGCCTGCCGCCGAGATGGCGGTGTAGTCATAGCCCGGCATCGCTATAGCCGTTCCGTCACATCGACGGAGCGCATCAGGCTTTCCAGGCTGACGATGCCGGCCAGCACCTTGGCGATGCCGTCCTCGGCCATCGGCACGAAGCCGTAATCCCGCGCCGCCTTGCGCAAATGCGCCAGCGACGCGCCCTTGATCACCATCTCGTCCAGCTCGGGATTCATCGGCAGGATTTCCTGCACGGCGATACGGCCCTTATAGCCGGTATGGCGGCAGACCGGGCAGCCCACCGCATGGCCGATCTTCGGCGGTTTGCCGGGATCGACGCCGAAGATGCGGCATTCCTCGGCGGTGGCGGTGCGGGTGGTGGCGCAGGCGGTGCAGAGCCGTCGCACCAGACGCTGGGCGATGATGCCGATGACATTGCCGGCCAGCAGCCCGTGATGCAGCCCCAGGTCATGCAGGCGCGGCAAGGCGCCCGCCGCGTCATTGGCATGCAGGGTGGAATAGACCTGATGGCCGGTCATGGCAGCGCGAAGCGCCATGCTGGCGGTGGCCTGGTCGCGCACCTCGCCGATGAAGATGACGTCGGGGTCTTGGCGCAGCAGCGCCCGCACGCCTTCGGAAAAGGTCAGCGAGGTGCCTTCCCGCACCTGCGCCTGACGGATCAGCGGCAGGGCATATTCCACCGGATCCTCGAGCGTCATGATATTGCGCTCAAGGCTGTTGATATGGGTCAGGATGGCGTAAAGCGTGGTGGTCTTGCCCGAGCCGGTGGGGCCGGTGGCCAGAATGATGCCCTCGGGCCGTTTCAGCAGACGTTCCAGCAGCGCCCGGTTGCTGCCTGAAAAGCCCAGCTGATCCAGCGCCAGCAACGAGCCCGAGCGATCCAGAATGCGCACCACCAGATTTTCGCCATGCACGGTCGGCAGAGCCGCGACGCGGAAGTCCACATGCCGCTGCCCCACCGTCAGGCTGAAGCGGCCATCCTGGGGGTTCAGCTTGTCGGCGATATTCATGCCCGAGATGATCTTCAGCCGGTGCGAAATGGCGGCCCAATGGTCCTTATGCACCGTTCTGATCTGGGTCAGCACCCCGTCGATACGATAGCGCAGGCGCAGGAAACTGCCCTCGGGCTCGAAATGGATGTCCGACGCTCCGGTCTTCACCGCATCGAACAGGATGGCGTTCACCAGCCGCACCAGAGGATGCACATAGCCGTCGCCTGACAAGGCGGTGGCCGACAGGTCGTGATTGCCGGTCTCCAACTCGCGCAGGATGCCGTCGATGGAAAATTCATAGCCGTAATACTGGTCGATCGCCGAGGTCAGTTCGGACTCCGAACAGACCAGCGGAATGATCTCCACCCCCGCCGGCAGATAGCGCCGGGCCTGATCGATGGCCAGCACGTCATAGATATCGGCCATGGCAAGCCGCAGGGCCTCACCCTCCAGCGACACCGGAAGCACCCGGCAGCGCTGGGCCATTTCCTTGGGCAGGCGTTTGATCAGTTCGGGATCGACCACCGTGCTCTTGGGATCGAACCGCTCGAAGCCCGAGCTTTCCGCCAGCACCGTCGACAAAGCCTGCTCGGTGATGAAGCCGAGATCGACCAGCAGATTGCCCATCAGCTTGTTGGAGCGCTTCTTCTCGTACAGCGCCACCTGCAGCTGATCTTTCGAGATCAACCCCATTTCCACCAGCTTGTCGCCGATACGGGCCATGCCGGCGGCATTGCCGGAAGCGGCAGGCGGAGGGTTGGCAGGAACAACCGCCGGGGCCTGAGCAGGCGGGGGGGGCTCGACCGAGGGCGGCGTGATGGGGGCCGGAGCAGCTGCGGCCAGCACAGACCCGCCCAAGCTTAAACCCACCGGCGCTTGTCCGGTGGGTTTGTCGTCTTTTGCCTGGGCTTTACCGCCGACGCGGTCGGAAAATTCCAGCTCCATCCCCGTTCCCCCTCAAGCCCCAATCGGGCTTACTGAAGGGCGAACAGCAGAAGGCAGGACGAACCGCCGTCCGACCCGCGATAGGCGCCGGCATTGGCGACCACGCCATTGCTGAAGGACGGCTTGGTCGAGGTGCAACCGCCGCCGCTCATGGTGACGATGGCGCCGCCGCCCGGCGTGCTGTCGTCATATTTGGCGTCGATGGCAAAAGCGTCCTTGCCCGAGACCACCGGACCGGGAACATTGCCGGCAGCCGACAGGGCGATGTAATAGCCGTTGAACTCGCCGGTAGCGTTCCACAATTCCCAGGCCGCGCCGGAATAGTTGGCCTTCAGGGTATCCTTGCCGGAGACCGGAGCCGCCAGCGAATTTTCCACCGTGATGCCGCCCAGCATCTGCGCCGCCGCCAGCTGCTGCCAGAACTTCACCGACTCGTTATTGCCGATGTCGGGGCGGTTGAAGTTGTTGGAATCGCTCCAGGGCAGCGGGGTGCTGATGACGCCATTGCCGTCGCCGTCGGCAGCAGCCGGGCAGCCCGGAATGGTCGAGGAACAACGGGCATAATCGCCGGGCAGCGCGCCATATTTGTCGAGGAAGAAGTTATAGGCGGCACGGACGCTGTCGGCCTGAGCCACGGTCGTCTTGATGCGGGCGCTGGCGATCATTTCCTGCCCCTTCAGCACGCCGCCGATCAGAAGACCGATGATGGCCAGGACGATGGAAAGCTCGACCAGGGTGAAGCCCCGTTCGTCGCGGCGAATGGCGGGAGAAGATGCGCGGAAGAACATGACGGCCTGCCCCATTTTTATGCCGATGTTAGCTTCGATTTATACTTGAATTCCAATGCTCCAGCAAGCTTGCCTCACGCGGCGTATGGGCTTTCAGCGCGCAAAGCGTTCCAACGCCTTGCGATCCTGGGCAGCCAGATCGGGGCGGCTGGACAGAATCGCCTCGACCATCTGGCGGGCGGCATCCTTATCCTCGATCCGGGACATGATGAAGCGGGGCATTTCCCTGGTCCAGGCCGGAATGGAGGGATCATGGATCGCCGCCAGATCGAGGGCGATCTGCATGGCCAGGGCCGGATCATGGGCGCGGAAGCGGGCCAGATGCACCGCCAGCACCAACCAGTGCCAGTTCCTGGCGGGATTGCTCATCGCCCGGCGATGCAGATAATCGGCCATCAGCCGCGCCTGTTTTGGCTGGCCGGTCTGGCCGTAGAGGGCTCCGGCCAAAGCCAGACTGGCCTGGGACCGCATCTCCATCCCGTCGAGCAGCTCCAGCCATTGCAGCAGGCGGGGATAGTCATAATCTTTCAGCGCCGTGAATTGCCCCTCGCCATCGCCGAAATTCTGCACCTCCAGCGCCAGCAGGCGGAAGCGGGCTTCCTCGTCGCCGAAGGACTCAAGACGCAGCAAAGCAGGCGGCGGCGGAGGTGGCAACAGTTCTGAACGGCTGCGCAAATCCTGCCAATGCGAGGTCAGAACCACCTGCCCGGCCAAGGCCGCCAGCACCACCATCAGGGCGCGGCACCGGCCCGCCATCAGAACCGCCTGCCCTTCAGATCAAATACCGTCGCCGCCAGCAGCAGCGGCAGCGTGACTACCGCCTGCAGCAGCAGCAGCCCCAATCCCCAATCGGTATCGGGGCCATAGATCAGCCAGGAGGACTGACCGAACAGATCCAGCCGGGGCATCACCGCCGCCAGAGCCTCGGCCAGCCATCGCAGCGGCAATCCGGTCACCGGCGAAGCCAGAGCATCGCCGATGCCGGCCTGGGCGATATCCTTGAAGCCATGCGCCAACCGGGCCAGGGCATAGAGCGCCAAGGCCGCCAGCGCCGCCACGGTAGCATTGGACAGCGAGCAAGCCAGGAACAGGGCGAAGCCCGTGGCGACCCAGGCCTCGAGCAGCAGACTGACGGACCAGAGCAGCAGCCCCTGCCCTTGCGGCTGCAACAACAGCCAAAGCAGTGGCACCAAGGGCAGCACCAGCGCCAGCGCCAACAGCCCATAGCCGCCCGCCAGCCCCAGCACCAAGCCGGCACGGGACAATGGCCGGGTCAGCCAAGCCTCGATCTCGCGATTTTCCACCCATTTGCGCATCTGAAAACAGACGGTCATCACCATCCCGCCCACCACCAGCAGCCGTAGCGTCGTGGAGGCGAAGGCCAGCGAGGCCTCGCGCCCCTCGACCAGCATGGCTCCGCCCAAGGCCCGGCAGACCAGCAGCAGCAGCAACCCCAACGCCCACAGGGCCGGCAGCATGCGGTCGCGGCCATTGGTCAACAGGATCAGCCGCAGCACCGCGCTCATCGCAGCAGCTCCAGCGGCAGGCTGGTCAACGGCGGCCAATAAAGTGCGGCCAGATAGACCGCCACAAGGGCGGGAGCGAAAGGAAACACCCGCCCCTTGCCAGCCAGCCGCCAGATCAGACCGAACAGAATGCCGGCCAGCCCGGCTTCCACCAGAAAGCCTGAAGCCCCAGCCATACCGAAAGTGAAACCGGCGACACCGAGAAATTTGACGTCGCCGCCGCCAATACCGTCGATATCGCGAGTGCGCCGCCAAACCCATTGCAGCCCGAAGGTCAGCAAGAACAGCAGCCCGCCGGCCATCAGCCCATCCCAATAACCCTCGTCCAGCAACAAATGCAGCAGCGCCGCCAACGCCAGCATGGGCAGCAGCACGGCGTCGGGGATGATCCGCTCTTCCAGATCAGCAGCCAGGATGATCATTCCGCAGCAAGACAACCCGGCCAGCACCGCCGCTAAAGCCCAATCCCCCTGCCCCGCCTGCCAGGAGAGCAGGAACAGCAAGGCCGTCGCCGCCTCGATCAGGGGGTAACGCGCACTGATGGCTTGGCCGCAATGGCGGCAGCGCCCGCGTTGCAGCAGCCAGGACAACAGCGGCAGCAGATCACCGGGACGCAATGGGGTCTGGCAATGAGGACAAGCCGAACGGCCCAGCAGCGACAGCCCCTTGGGCAAGCGCCAAGAGGCAGCGCTGGCGAAACTGCCGAACACCAAACCCAACAGCGCCGCCAGCGGCCAAGCCAGCGCTTCGGGGATCACCGGTGCTTTCCGGGATAGACGCCCGAACCGGCCTGCTTGGCGTCCTGCAGATCGATTTCCTGCGGGCTGGCCGTCGGTGTCGCCACCGGAGCCGGCATAGGCGGCGGAGGTGCAGCATCATCCGGCGAAACCTGACCGGGATGGGATGGCGGCGGAGCCTGTTCCACTGGCGACGGCGCAGCCTTCACCACTGGCTTGACCACCGGTTTCGCCTTGGGCTTGGCAGCCACTTGCGGCTTGGGTTCAGGCTGAGGCGCGGGCACGGCCTCGACCTTGGGAGGTTCAACCTTGGGCGCAGCTGGCGGTGCCGGCGGCGGCTTGGGAGCCTCGACCTTCGGCGGCTCGATCTTGGCGGCAGGCGGGGGCGCAGGAACCGGCTTGGGAGCTTCGACTTTCGGCGGCGCTGGCGGCGGAACCGGCTTCGGCGCCTCGACCGGCGCCACAACGGCAGGCGGAGGCGGCGGCGGCAGATCCACGGGACGGCTTTCCCGCTTCCAGGTCAGCAGGGCGATGATCACCGACATGACCAGCGCCATGGCCAGCAGCGGCACGCTCCAGGGAACGCCCCTCAGCAGCGACAATCGGCTGGGCCGCCCCGACACCAGTCCGGGATAAGCCCGCGCGGCGGTCAGGACATGCGAGGGCAGCACCAGCTTCGCCCCCTCTTCTCCCGCCTTCTGCAAAGCGCTTTCCGCCAGCAGATTCAATACATAAGGCTTTCCGCCGCCCCAACGGGCCAGCTGCTCAAGCGCCGTATCGGCGAACACCTGCGGCTCGTCCTCGGCCTCGGGCGGACGGGCCAGACGCAGACGATGCAGCAGATAGCGCCGGGATTCCTCTTCGTTCAAAGGCTGAGTCGCCAGCGAGAAGACGATATAACGCGCCAGCTCGCTGCCCTCTGGCTGGGCCAGACGCTCGTCCAACTGGCTATGGCCCAGCAGCACGATCTGCAACAGTTTCTTCTTTTCGACATCGAGCCGTTCCAGCCGCACCAGCGCCTTGAAATCCTCGGGCTCCAGATGATGGGCTTCATCGATGATCGCCACCGTCAGGCGGCCGAAATGATGCTGGGACAGCAAGAAACGCCGCAGCGCCTCGAAGTGATCGGCCTCGGGCTGCAAGCCGAAGCAGGCGCATAAGGCCGGCAGAATGCGTCCGGCCGCCCGCGCATCAAGCATGGCGACAGCCGCATCGTCATGAGCCAGATTGCTTTGCAGCAAGCGCGACAGAGTGGTCTTGCCGGTGCCGTCATCCCCGACCAGCTTGACGATGCCGAAATCGCGGCGGATGGCGAATTCCAGCGAGGCGACGATGTTGGAATAGTCGTGGGACGGAAAAAAGAAGCTGGGATCAGGCGTCGAGGCGAAAGGTGGAATGGCCAACGCAAAATGCTTCAAGTAGCTCACGGAGAGACACTCCCGTTCGCCAAGGCCGACTTCGCCTGCATTTCCCGCCCGTTCATCGCCAGCACGACATCCATCCAGACTGCCCCGGCTTTACGCCAAGCCGGGCCCGAAGCGGAAGACTAGCATGACTTTTCCGCCGGAGCGACTGTACCGAAAGCTTAGAGCCGATTTCGATCAATCGAAATCGGCTCTAAGCATTTGCACGATGCGGCCCGTCCCGGGCCCGCTCACACGCCGCGCGGGCTCATCGCAAATCTCCATCCGATACAGCCAGATCGAAATTTGCTCTATGCCTCGAAACAGACGCGATCCCGCCCGGCATTCTTGGCGGCGTAAAGTGCTTGATCCGAACGCTGCAACACAGTGCTGACGTTGTCGCCAGGACGAATGCCGCAGACCCCGATGCTGGTGGTGAAGGACACCGGGCCATAAGGGCATTGCAGAACGATACTGGCCACCCGCTGGCGCAGGCGCTCCGCCACATCGATCGCTCCCTCAAGAGTGGTTTCCGGCAGCAGCACGGCGAATTCCTCGCCACCCAGGCGGCCGATGGTGTCATGCTCGCGCAGGGTCACGGTGCAGGCCCGCACGAAGGTCTGAATCGCCTCGTCGCCCACCGCATGGCCATAGCCGTCGTTGATCGCCTTGAAATGATCGATATCCAGCATCAGCACCGCCAGGGGCCGACCATGGCGCTGCGCCCGCTCCAGCTCATGGGCGGCGGCATGCAGGAAATGGCGGCGGTTATAGGCGCTGGTCAAGGGATCGATGGTGGCCATGCGGCGCAGTTCGCGCTCCATGGCCTTGCGTTCCGAGATATCCACCATCATGCCGATAACGCCCGCCGGATTGCCGTCGGCGTCATGGAAGGCGGTCTTGCACATCAGCACATCACGCTCGCTGCCATCGCCAAAGCGGGATAGCACTTCGCAAGGCCGGTTAGGCTCGCCGTCCAACAGGCGGCGGTCCAACTGCTCATGCTCCAGCGCAAGATCGGATTTCCAGACCTCGGCCAGGGTACGGCCTACCCAGGCATTCCCCTCGACCCGATTGACCTCGCGGAAGGCCTGATTATAGCTGCGGAAGCGCAGATCAGCATCCTTGAACCAGAGCGGGCTCGGCACGGCATCCAGCAGGCTTTCGGTAAAGCGCTTGGCGGCCACCGCTTCGCGCCGCTGTTCTTCCAGCTCGGCCGTGCGTTCGCGCACCCGCTGTTCCAGCTCCTGATTGAACAGCCGCAATTCGTCCATGTCGCGTCGATGCTCGGAGACATCAAACGCCTCCAGCATGTAATCCAACCCCTCGCCCGAGGGGAACAGAGTCACGCAGATTTGGGCGTCGAAAATTTTGCCGTCCATGCGGGTCAGGCGGACCGGATGGCTGCTGCCCTGGCTGCCCCAGGCCAGCAGATGATCCACCTGCGCCGCCAGTTGCGACCGTTCCGGCTCGGCGAACAGATCCCAGACGGGACGCCCCACCAGCTGGGCCGGCTCTTCGGCCCCCAGCATGCGGCTGCCGGCGCGGTTGACGTAATCCATCACCGAGCCCCGGCAATGGGCCACCAGATGGCCGGAATTTTCCACCAGCATGCGGAACCGAATCTCGGTCCGCTGAATGGTGTTCACCAATTGGCTATGAGCGGTGACATCGCGCCCCAGAAGCACGAAAGCGCCGGGCGTCAGTTCGCGGGCACGATAGACATGAAGCTCCAGTTCCCGCACCCCGCCGTCCAGACGGCGGACTCGCACAGGTAGTGGCTCCTTGCGATAGGCATTGCGGTCCAGCCAGCCATCGTCATAGGCGGCTTCCCCCTCGGAAATCAGCAGATCGAGAAAGCGCGTGCCTTCCAATTCCAGCCCGTCGGCGGCCCCAAGAACCGTCAGACCAGCCGAATTGACCGCTGTGATGGCGCCATGAATCGTCACGCAAAACAGATCGCGCGAAGCCTCGAGCACACTCATCACGTCGCCGTTGAAGCGTGGCCCGCGCCTGCGGCGTTCCTGATTGTCGATCCCCGTATTTACCCCGTCCACCATGCAGGGAGCCCCTAGCGCATGAGAAGGGCGCACTCTAGATGAAAGCCCCCAGAAACACAACCTTCAGTGTGTAAAAGCAGTCACTCATTACCTTCGCCATACCCAAACTTCCGGATGAGTCTGTAGGTGTTACGTTCACTGATGCCGAGAATACGCGCCACCCGTCCGCGATGGCCGCGATAGCGCTCCAGCAATATCTTGAGATAGCTGCGCTTTATGTCTTCCAAACTGGGTTCGGCGGACAGATCGACCGGCAGTTCGGCCAGCCCCAGCGGTGGAGCATAGACCTCTGCCACAGGCGCAATGGCCAGATGGCGGGGCTCGATCAATTCGGCGTCGCCAGACAGAATCAGCGCCCGTTCGACCACATTTTTCATCTCGCGAATATTGCCCGGCCAGTCATAGGACAGCATCTGCCCCATGGCGTCGGGCGACAACTGCTTCTCGATACGGCGCGAGAAATCGTGATTGCGGATAAAATGCCCGACCAGCGCCGGAATATCGCCCCGACGCTCTCGCAATGGCGGCACCGAGATCAGAAAGCCCGACAAGCGATAGAACAGGTCCGAGCGGAAGGTGCCTTCCTTGCACATGGTCGCCAGATCGCGATTGGTCGCGGCGACGATGCGCACATTGGCGTCATGATCCTTGGTGCCGCCGACCCGGCGAAAACGCCCGGTTTCCAACACCCGCAGCAGCTTGGCCTGTACCGCCGGATCGATTTCGCCGATCTCATCCAGGAACAGGGTGCCGCCCTCGGCTCCCTCGATCAGGCCTTTTTTCAGCTTCTCGGCCCCGGTGAAGGCGCCGCGCTCATAGCCGAACAGCTCGGATTCGAACAGATGCTTGGGCAGGGTGCAGATATCCACCGGCACGAAAGTCCGGCCAGAGCGGTGCGAGCGTGAATGGATGGCATTGGCCACCAGTTCCTTGCCCACGCCGCTTTCCCCCTGGATCAGCACCGTCATGTCCGACGGCGCCACTGCGTCGATCAGATGATTAACCTCGCTCAGGGCCGGCGACGAGCCAATCATGGCATCGGCCCAAGCCGGCGCATTGGCCATGCGGCTTTTCAGGAACTGGTTTTCCCGGCGCAGCGCCGCATTGTCCAATGCGCGCTTCACCACCAGTTCCAGCTCTTCCAGATTGACCGGCTTGACCAGATATTCAGCGGCGCCCAGTTTCATCGCCCGCACGGCGTTCTGCACCGAGGCATAGGCCGTCAGAATGATCACCGGCTGCTGCTGGGCGATCTGCGGCAACAGTTCCAATCCGTCGGCATCGGGAAGACGACCGTCGAGCAGCAGCAGTTCGGGCTCCTGCTCGTCGATGATTTCCTTGGCCTCGGCCCAACGGGCGGCGCCCACCACGGAATAGCCGGACCGTTGCAACTGCCCAACCAGAAGCTGGTTCAGCAGCGCGTCATCCTCGATGACCAGAATGTTCAGCTTCACGGCATCCCCCCTTCCGGAAGCGGCAAGGCCACCGTGAAGCGGGTTCCGCCCCCCGGATGACTTCGCACGGCAATGCTGCCGCCCAGATCCTCGATGATCGAGCGGCAAATGGTCAGACCCAATCCGGTTCCCTGGCCCCCGCCGGCCCTTTGCGAGAAGAACGGATCAAAGATGCGCGGCAGGTTATCGGCCGCGATGCCCACCCCGTCGTCACGGACGGTCAGATGCACCTCTTGGCCCATCTGTCGGCAGCCCACCACCAGTTTGCCGCCATTGGGCATGGCATGGAAGGCGTTCTGAACCAAATTCAGCACCACCATGCGCAATTCGCCGTCATTAGCCAGCACGCGGGGTTCCAAAGGATCCAACTCGGTGGTGATTTCGACCTTGGCGGCCTTGGCCTCCCAGGTCAACAGCGACAGGGTTTCGGTCACCACCGTCGAAACCGCCACCAGCTGCCGCTCGGTCATGGTGTTTGCCGACAGCCGCAGCAGACGGTCGGTGACGTCGATGCATTTGTCGATCTGACCATCCACCAGCCGCAGATAATTGGCCAGCACGCCGGTATCCACCTCGCCCTGCTCGGCCAACCTGAGCGAGCCTTGCAGCGCCAGACGCACCGAGGCCAGGGGATTGCGGATTTCATGGGCGACACCCGCCGCCAACTGCCCCAAGGCTGACAGCTTCTGTTCGTGCGAGAAGCGGATATCCGCAGCCAGATTGCGCACGGCCTCGATCACCAGCAGCCGTCCGTCGGCCATTTCCAGCGGGGCGGCATGAACCTCGACCGGGAATTCCTGGCCGGTGCTGTCCTTGTGGCGATGCATGCATTTCAACGGCTTACGGTCGCAGAAAATCTCGACCAGAGGGCATGTCACCAGGGTCGGCGGGCAACGCTCGTTCCGACCATGAGAGGAGACATAGCAGGGCAAGCCCACCACCTCTTCCATCGGAGCCCCGACCTGCTCGCAATAGACGCGGTTGGCCTTGACGATGCGAAAATCCTGATCGATCACCCGAATGCCGTCGGGCACGGTGTCGATCACCGATTGCAGGAACGCTTCCTGGCGGCGCACCGTCTCCATGCTGGCCTTCAGGCTGGCGGCCATGGCGTCGAACGACCGCCCCAACTCGGACAGCTCATCCTGACCGGGCAGCGCCGCGCGCACCTCCATATCGCCACGACCGAAAGCGCTGGCGGCCTGGCGCAGGATATTCACCGGCCGCAACACCTGGCTTTGCAGCGCCCACCAGAAGGCCGACAGCACCAGCAGCAGCACCAGCGCGCCGGAACCGATCAGTAGCAGCGCTCCCTGTACCGCCGATTCCCGCAAAGTGGCGCCGTCATAATCGACGATCAGGATGCCGTTCACCGGATGCAGATTGATCGGACCATGGCAGTTGCTGCAGGGATCATGGTTATGCACCGGATTGATGCTGCGCAGAACTTCATGCCCCAGGTCATCCACCAGAAAGAAGGTGCGCTGGCGCTGGAGATCGCCGGCGCTGACCGGCATTTGCTGCCCCACCGTCTCGGGCAGGGACGAAAAGCGCACCTCGCCGAACGGATTGACGATGGTCACCCGGCGAATATTCTCTTGGCGGCCCAAGTGATAGACGATATCGCGCAAGCCCTCGAGATCGCGCTTGAGCATGGCGTTTTCCAGCGCCACCTGCAAAAGGGCGTTGACCTGGGCAGAGGCCTCGCCTCGCTCGCTTTCCAGCCGGTGGCTATAAAGCCAAAGGAACAAGAACAGAAACGCCAGCGATGACGTGAGAAGGCCAGCAGCCAACAGAAAGGAGAACTTTCGGCCAAGACGGCCTGTGATCCAGTTGCGCATTTGTGAAGCTATAACGCCGAACCGATCGTCACTCAAGCATGCGACGAATCATCGCAGAGTTGTTCCCCGTCTTCAAATCCGTACCGTCACCAGCCAACTCTGCAATTCGCGGCAATAGACCCGCGTGAAACGGGCCAGACAGCCATAGAAACTGTCGCCGCCTTTCTGCTCGGCCCATTGCAGGAATGGATCAAGGCGTGTCGGCAATGCCGCCTCCAGATATGAGGTCAAGGACAGACAGTCCCAATGGCCGCCACCACAGCCGGACAGGCGCGCCAGCACATTCAGACAGCTAATGAAATCGTCGCCGCGACGGGTCATGCGGCCGGCCTCGTCCAAATGATGCGCCGTCATATAGATGGACAGATAGTCCCGCGACAGGCGCGTCAGGCTTACCGGATCGATGGACATCTCCACCATATGGGATCGCAGCCGTGACAAGGCCTCGCGCCCTGCCCGCCCATCCGGGCGCAGATACAGCCCATCGGGAAAGCCGGCATCCATCAAAGAGCGGAAAACAGGCGCATCCGGCTCACGAACATGCAGCTTGACCAGGGTGGCGACGTCATGAAGCACGCCGATCTGGCCTTTGATCGCCGCCCCGAAATGAATGTCGAGATCAAAGCCGTCCAGCCCCGTATCACCCTCGGATTCGGCTATATCCTGGAAATTCAGCATGGAATCCCCCTTCGGACAGCAAGAACCGAAGGAAGCAATGGTGCGAGCCTCAACCCGTTTTCACGCTGCCGGCTGCCCGAGCAAAAGCATGTCATCCATGGCGATGCACCAAGTTTCATCACATCCTCCCATCCCGTCCCTCACTTTTTGTAAAAATCCGCCCTCTTCAGGGGCGTTGTGCGACTTGGGGGTCGTGAAAAATCGTAGCAACAATCAGGCCAGAAACCATCTACCTACACAACCTAATGATAAATTACGTCTTTTTACAATCCCCCATTAGTGATGCCATCTCTTCTTCTGACAGCCTGACAGCTCCGGAGGTTGGACCAGCCTTCAGCATCCTGACAAAGTGACAGCTTGAGCTCGCGGCGCCCCCTAGCGCCCTGGGGTGCGTTCGTCGGCGGCTACTGTCTTTTTTGTTCTGCACAAAACCTGATAATGAACTAAAGTGATGCTGCGATTGATTTCCATCCCACCATGGGGTAGCTATCAAACGATTAGTGGCTTGGGGGCCAGACAATGTCGAGGGGGTCCGGCGTGAGGGTGTCGACGAAGAATGCTGCCGTGAAGAGCCTGCTGCTTGCGGGAAGCGCATTGGCCTTCTCTTTCAACTTGGCGCAAGCCGCCAGCATCGAGACCGAGGTATCTGGTCTGCTGGATAGCCACCCGATGATTCAGGCTGCGACAAAGCAGGTGAAATCGTCGCAGGAAACTGTCGGGGCCGCCCGTTCCGGCTATCTGCCGACCGTGTCGGTCAATGGCGATATGGGCCCGAACTTCCAAAGCTCGAAGTCGCGTCAGGATACTTACAGCCAACCCTTCATGCGCAACGGCAACGAAGCGCATCTGTTGGTGACCCAGCATCTTTATGACGGCGACGCCACCAATGCCGCCGTCGACACCGCCCTGAGCGGCAAGCAGGTCTCGGAAGCGCAGCTGCGCCAGACCCGCCAGAACACTATTTTGGAAGGCGTGGTCGCCTATCTGGACGTCAATCGCCAGACTTCTCTGGTCAGGCTGGCCCGCGACAATGAAAAGCGCGTGCAGACCCAGCTGAACCTGGAAGACGAGCGCGTGCAGCGCGGCTCGGGCATGGCGGTCGACGTGCTGTCGGCCAAGCAGCGCCTGCAGGTCGCGAAGGAACGCCGCATCGCCTTCGAAGGCGCCTTGCAGCAGGCTCTGGACCGTTATCTTCAGGTGTTCGGCCATGCGCCCGACACTTCGGACTTCTCGAAGACGCCGCTACCGCCGGTGGATCTGATCCCGTCGAGCCTGGACGACGCCGTCAAGACGGCTTTGGACGAGAACCCCTCGGTCGAGGTGGCCAGCAAGAATATCGAAGTGTCGCAGAACCGCATCCGCACCGCGGAATCGGGCTATTACCCGACCCTCGATCTGGTGGGCAAAACCGGCTATGCCAGTTATGCCAACGCCACCGACGGCATCACCCGCGACTGGGCGATCCTGCTGCAGCTGAACTGGGACCTTTTCTCGGGTTTCAAGACCCAGGCCCAGGTGGCCCAGGCCTCTTATGATTATGGTGCGAGCAAAGACACCGCCAGCCAGGCCGGCCGTAAGGCGTCCGAGGCGGTTAAGCTGGCCTGGACCCAGCTGAACACCGCCAAGGAACGTCTGAAGCTGCTGGAACAGGCCGTCAATCTGGCGCACGAGGTTTACGAGGCCCGGAAGAAGATGCACGAAGCCGGCAAGGAAACCCTGATCAACGTGCTGGACGCCGAAAGCGCCATTACCAACGCCGACATCACCTATGCCATGGCCGACTTCGACCTGCGTCAGGCCGCCTATCAGCTGGTCCACGATCTGGGCCGGCTGGAAGTCGCCGACCTGGACCGCCGTGGCGCCGGCAATGCTCCGGCGCCTAAGCTGCAGTAAGCGAAACGATCCTTACGAAAAAGCCCCGTCCTTGCGGCGGGGCTTTTTGTTTGGGGGAACCGACTCGGCCTATTTGCTGGTCGCCGTGAAAACGCCATCCCAGTCGGCGCCGGGCGGGTTGGCTTCATATTCCTGCATACGCTCTTCATAGAGATGATAGAGCTTCTCCAGATGGAACTGGGGCCAGCTCTCAAGAACATGAGTGATATGGGCGCGGGTCGCCGCCCAATCCTGGGCGCGATAGGCCAGCAGCAGCTTTTCGTGCTCCTCCTTCACCGCCTGAAACTCCGGCGATTGGGCCATGGCCTCGTCGCCCAGCAGGGCGAAGATGCGCACCGCCTCGGTCTTGCCCTTCACCTTGAGCAGGTCCAGTTCCAGGCAGGCGAAGCCGGGGGCGCGCTGATGGGTGTTCTCGCCGATGACGATGCCGACGCCATAAGGCTTCGACTGGCCCTCCAGGCGCGAGGCCAGATTGACGTTGTCGCCCAGCACCGAATAATCGAAACGCTGATCCGACCCCATGTTGCCCACCACCACATCGCCGGAATTCAGGCCAATGCCGATATTGATGGGCACATGGCGGCGATTCTCGACCTTGGCCTGTTCCTCCAGCCGGGCATTCAGCGGGGCCAGATCCTTCATCATCTGCAAGGCCGAGCGACAGGCATTGACCGCATGGTCGGGATCGTCCAGCGGAGCGTTCCAGAAGGCCATGATGCAGTCGCCCATATATTTGTCGATGGTGCCCTTGCGCTCCAGGATGATGTCGGTCATCGGCGTCAGGAAGCGGTTGATCAGCTTGGTCAGGCCCTGCGCATCGGAACCGAAGCTTTCCGAGATGGTGGTGAAGCCGCGGATATCGCAAAACAGCAGCGTCATATCCTTGGTCTCGCCGCCCAACTTCAGCAGGCCGGGATTGCCGGCCACCTTTTCCACCAGGGCCGGCGACATATAGCGGCCCATGGCCCCGCGCACATAGCGCTTCTGCGCCTCTTCACGGGCGAAACTGGAATAGGTGGTGATGACATAGCAAGCCAGCGCCGTGACGATCGGGAACACCGGGTCGTACAGCGTCAGCTTCTGCGAGAACTCGTACCATGAGGCTCCGGCGATGCCCGCCGTCACCGTCAGGAACAGGATCATGGTCCAGCGGGCACCGATCAGCGGCACCAGCACGATCATCAGCAGACCGGCCACCACCGCCGCCAGCAACTCGATCAGCAGGGCGTCCGAGGGATAGATCAGCTGCTGAGCGAACAAGATGCTTTCGATGATCTGGGCATGCACCTCGACACCGGGGATTTGCCGTTCGGTGGCGATGGCGCGAATATCGCCCAACCCGATGGCCGAGGTGCCGACAAGCGCCAGATGTCCGGCCACCCGCGCCGGATCGAAAGTGCCATCGAGAATATCCTTGGCCGGCAGGTAAAGGTTTTTGTCGTGATGGCGTGCATAAACCCAGATGCGACCATGTCCGTCGGTCAGCACCTTGTTATGGCCCAGCTTGATGAACTGCACGCCGTCCGCGGCGGTGCTGATGCCGAAGCTCTCGCTGGCGGTTCCCAGACGGAGAAGCTCGGTGGACAAAGCAGGGTAAAGGTCGGTGCCATCGGTCACCACCGCCGGCACGCGGCGCACCACGCCGTCGGTTTCCGGTGTCACGGTGAACACGCCCCAGCCGGCCGCCGCCTTGTCGATCACCGGAATATTGCGCAGCACCGCCGGATAGAACGAGCCATGGATGCCCACCCAATTGATGGGATCGTCGGTGCCGAAACGGGCCCAACCGGGCACGTCGGGGGGCACCTCGTCCTTGATGGCGCGCGGCGCTTCCAGACCGCCCATGCCCAGCACCACGCGACCATTGGCGATAGCCTGGGCGAAAATCTGATCATTGCTGGGCAAAGCCGCCAGCTTCTTGGCGGTATCGCCGTCGATGCCGGCCACCGAGCCAGCCACCTTGTCCGGAGACAGGCGGTCAGGCTCGGCGAAGACAACGTCGAAGCCTACCGCCGCGATGCCGGCCTGGGTCAGGTTGCTGACCAATTGCGCCAGCAAAGTGCGCGGCCAGGGCCACTGACCGTATTTGGCCAGACTGGCGTCATCCAGATCGATGATCACCACCGGCGGCGCTTCCGGCGTCGGGCGCGGCTTCCAGTTCTGATAAAGGTCGAAGGTCTTGGCCCGCGCGGTCTCCAGGATGTCGGGATCGCCTAACCGCAAAGCCACCAGCGCCACCAGCACCGCCAAGGCGACCAGACGCCCGCCATTCAGAAATCCCGCCCACCAGGAGCGATTGAAGATGCGCCAGGCCGCCATCAGGCCCTCCCCTCGACCGAAACGGATAAATACGTTGAAATCCTATAACAATTTCGGATGGAGCTATAACTTTTTGTTTGCATCATGAACCCCTGTTCACGCACAACTTGGCCTATGGATATGCAGATTCCCGAATGGCTCCGCCCCGTCGTCGCGCCCTTAAAACCGGTGTTCCGCGAGGTTGTGCTGGTATCTCTGTTCGTCAACGCCCTGGCGCTGGCGCTGCCTATCTTCATTCAGCAGGTTTATGACCGCGTGGTGGCCCATCAGGGCATCAACACGCTTTATGGCCTGCTGATCGGCATGGCGGTCATCCTGACCTTCGACTATCTGCTGCGTCAGACCCGGTCGCGTATCATGCAAAGGGTGGCTCTGCGCATCGACATCGAGGTCGGCCAGATGCTGTTCGACAAGATCCTCGCCCTGCCGCTGCGCACTCTAGAATCCCGGCCCGCCGCCTATTGGCAGCAACTGTTCCAGGATGTGGACGTGATCCGCAATTCCCTGTCGGGCTCGATCGCCCTCTTGCTGCTGGATCTGCCGTTCATCCTGCTGTTCCTGGTGGTGATGATCATTGTCGCCGAGCCGATCGCCATGGTCTTCGCCGTGGCTTTCCCCCTTTTCCTGTTCCTGGCCTGGCGGTCGGGCACCACCTTGAAGACCGCCACCGGCACCGAGCGGGTTCGTCAGGGCAGCCGCGACACCCTGATCGCCGAGATGATCGCCGGACGCGCCACCGTCAAGGCATTGGCGCTGGAACATTGCATGCGCCCGATGTGGGAAGAGCGTCAGGCCGCCACCATCGAGCAATCGGTATTGCGCGGAGCCCGCTCCGACGGCTTCGTCAATCTGGGCGCGCTGTTCACCTTGCTGACCAATGTCGCCATGACCTCGACCGGCGCGCTGTTCATCATCGACCACAAGCTGTCGATGGGCTCGCTGGTGGCCGGCAATATGCTGGCGGGCCGGCTGCTGGCGCCGTTGAACCAGTTGGTCGCCGCCTGGCGCAGCTTCGCCGCCTTCAAGCAATCCACCACCCGCATCGGCTCGATCCTGGCGGAAGAGGAAGAGCGCCGGGTTTCAACCATTCATATGGAGCGCCCCAAGGGCACGCTGGCGGTCGAGGACCTGACCTTCTCCTACGATCCGCGTCTGGCCCCGATCATCAACGGCATCGGCCTGACCATCCCCGCTGGCGGCATCACCGCCGTGCTGGGCAAGAACGGCTCGGGCAAGACCACCTTCCTGAAGCTGCTGCAGGGGCTTTACCATCCCTCGAAGGGGCGCGTGCTGCTGGACGGCGCCGACATCGCCCAGTTCACCCGGCGCGAACTGGCCGGCTGGATGGGCTATGTGCCGCAGGAATGCGTGCTGTTTACCGGCTCGATCCGCGACAATATCAGCCAGGGCATGAGCAATGCCTCGGACGAAGACGTCCTGCGCGCCGCCAAGATGGCCGGGGTGCATCAATACATCATCGATCTGCCGAACGGTTACGCCACCGAGATCGGCGAAGCCGGGTCGCGCCTGTCGGCTGGGCAGCGTCAACGCATCGCCCTGGCTCGCGCTCTGATCGGCGACCCGCCGGTGCTGCTGCTGGATGAACCCTCGGCCAGCCTGGATCGTCAGGCCGAGGAATCCTTGCGCGATGTACTGGCTCAGTTGGGCCGCGATCATACTGTGGTGATGGTCACGCACAGCACCGTGCTGCTGCCGGCTTGTCGCAATATCATGGTGCTGGACAATGCCAAGGTCGCAGCCGCTGGCCCAGCCCATGAGCTGTTGCCGCGCCTGTTCCCCGGCTATAAGCCGCCGGTGGCCGCAGCTGCCGCCGCCCCGCAGGGAGCCGAATGAGATGAGCAAGCTGCAGGATCTGGCCGAGAATTATCCCCTGCCCGACTGGCGACCGGTGGGACGGGTGGTGATGGGCATGCTGACCCTGCTGTTCATCTGGTCCTGTTTCGCCATGCTGGACGAGGTGGCCACCGCCAATGGCGAAGTGGTGCCCGAGGGCAAGGTCAAGGTCATCCAGCATCTGGAAGGCGGCATCGTGCGCGAGATTTCCGTGCATGACGGCAGCATGGTCAAGGCCGGCGACACCCTGGTGCAGCTGGAGCTTCCGGTCTCGGCGGTGAACAAGGACGAGCTTCAGGTCCGCATCGACGGCCTGAATCTCAGCCGCGCCCGCCTGCGGGCCGAGATCGACGACAAGCCGCTTGAATTCCCGCCTGACGAGGCCAAGCGCCAGCCGGCTCTGGTCGAGGCCGAACGCCATAACCACGAAGCCCGCCTGCAGAACCTGAAGGCGACGCTGGCGGTGCTGGATCAACAAGAGCGCCAGAAAACCCTGGAAGTGCAGGAGTTGGAGGCCAAGTCCCGCTCGGTCAATTCCAGTCTCGGACTGGCGCGGGAAAAGCTGACCATGTCCAACAATCTGTTGAAGGACGGGCTGACCTCGAAGATGGACCATGTCCAGGCCCAGAATGATGTCGAGGCGCTGGAAGGCCAGGCCAACACTCTGCGCAGCTCGGTGCCCAAGGCTCAGTCGGCCGCCGACGAGGCCAAGGGCCGCATCGAAGAAGAGAAGATCAAGTTCCGCCGCACCTGCGAAGCCGAACTGTCCGAGGTGGAGCTGAATCTGGCCCGTAACCGCGAACTGATGAACCAGGCGTCCGATCAGGCGCGCCGCGCCACCGTCACCTCGCCCATTGACGGTATCGTCAAAAGCCTGCGCGCCAACACCATCGGCGGCGTGGTGCGTCCCGGCGAGCCGATCATGGAAATCGTCCCGACCAACGACCGCCTGAATATCGAGGCCAAGGTCTCGCCGGCGGATCGCGGCTATGTGACCGTAGGCCAAACCTCGACGGTGAAGATCTCGGCCTATGACTACACCCGCTATGGCGGGCTGGAGGGCAAGGTGGTGATGGTCGCCCCCGACACCACCACCGGCTCGGGCAGCGGCCCCGACGCCCAGCCCTATTACCGCGTGGTCATTGAAACCGACAAATCAGCCTTGGGCGAAAATGGCGAATTCCCCATCACGCCGGGCATGCAGGCTCAGGTCGATATTCATACCGGACGCCGCTCGGTGCTGCGTTATCTAATGACTCCCGTACTCAAATTACGCCACGAGGCATTTCGCGAAAGATAAGGATATCCGCCCTTTTTAATCCTTTCGGATCATTCCATATCATTGGGACAAAAGGCTATTTTAGGGTTTTCCAAGCCACCTGGGTGGGATATGACTCTTTTCAAATAGGAGTTGCTTCCGCCACAGGAGCCCACCATGAAAATCAAGAAAATCTCGATCCGAATTCTGGTTCTGGTGGGTGTGGCCGCCTTGGCTCTTGGGCTCTTGTCTACAGAGAGCGCCGTGCTGCTGAAAGACAGCATGACCCAGGACAAGATTGAAAAGACCCGCAACATCGTCGAAGCCGCCCGCGACATCGCCAAGAGCTTTGACGAACGATCAAAGAAGGGCGAGTTCGACCAGCAGACCGCCCAGACCATGGCCCGTAACGCCATCCGCAGCATGCATTACGGCGATGGCGATTACATGTTCGTCTATGACTATGACGGCACCAATCTGGTGCATGGCACGCTCGCCGACCGTGAAGGCAAGAACTTCATCGGCTCGAAGGATACCCGCGGCTATGCCTATCTGGTCGATCTGATCAAGGCGGCCAAGCAGGGTGGCGGCTATGTCTATTATTACTTCACTAACCCCCGCAGCAAGCTGGACGAGCGCAAGGTGTCGTCGGTGGTCGGCTATCAGCCCTGGAACTGGATGATCGGCACCGGCACCTATATGACCGACATCGACACCGAATTCGAGCGCTTCCTGTGGAGGCTGGTGCTGATCAGCTCCGTCGCCATGAGCGCCTTGTTGCTGGCCGCCTGGTTCGTCGCCCGCTCGGTGGCGCGTCCGTTGCGCTCGCTCTCGGAAGTAACCGAGAAGATCAGCCAGGGGCAGTTCGACATCGCCATTCCCGCCGATGACCGCGCCGACGAGATCGGCGCCCTGGCTCAGTCGGTGGCGCGGCTGCGCGACGAAGCCCGCGAAGCCGAGCGCCTGCGCCGCGACCAGGAACGCGCCAAGGCCCAGGCCGAGCAGGAACGCCGCTCCGCCCTGCTGTCCATGGCCGACAATTTCGAAGGCAGCGTACGCAGCGTCGCCGAAGCCATCGTTCAGGCCGCCCGGCAGACAGACGGCGCCGTGCGCACCATGAAGGGCGTCACCCTGGAGGCCCGGAACGACGCCACCAGCGGCGCCAGCGCCGCCCATCAGGTGAATGCCAATGTGCAGCAGGTGGCCGCCTCGGCGCAGCAGCTGTCCTATTCCATCCACGACATCTCGTCGCAGGTGCGCCAGTCGGCCCAGGTAGCCGAGCGGGCAGTGGGGAAGGCCACCGAAACCGACCAGCTGGTGCTGGGCCTGACCGATGCGGTCGAGCGAATCAACGAAGTGGTGCAGCTGATCAACGACATCGCCGCCCAGACCAATCTGCTGGCCCTGAACGCCACCATCGAAGCCGCCCGCGCCGGCGAGGCAGGCAAAGGCTTCGCGGTGGTTGCCAACGAGGTCAAGCATCTGGCCTCGCAAACCGCCAAGGCCACCGGCGATATCAGCAGCCAGATCGAAGCGGTGAAATCCGCGACCGGCGACGCCGTACAGGCGATCCGCGAGATCACCGGCATCATCGAGCAGATGAACGGCACCACCGCCTCGATCGCCCATGCCGTCGATGAACAGAGCGCCGCCACCCAGCTGATCAGCCAGAATGTCAGCCAGGCC
>Ga0182039_10000148_pt1 | contig 36569 bp, 27 predicted proteins | sample sta12Can44000111_FD_125975 | JGI IMG/M metagenome (GOLD analysis project Ga0182039, IMG submission 125975) | Lab enrichment of tropical soil microbial communities from Luquillo Experimental Forest, Puerto Rico - statanox.12C.anox.44.000.111 | ecosystem: Environmental > Terrestrial > Soil >...
AGTTTAACGCCCAGAAGGTTTGCGCCCTTCATATTCGCCCCATCGAAGCTGGAACCCGACAGATCGGCTCCGGCCATGTCGGCCCCTTGCAGATTGGCCCGTTCCAGATTGCAGGCCTTCAGATGGGCATGGCGCAGGCGGGCGACCGCCAGATTGGCCTCGACCAGTTGGCAGCCGATGATCTCGGCATGGCGCAGGTCGGCCCCATGCAGTTCCGCCTTCGACAAATCGCTGCCCGACAGGTCGCAGCGACGCAAGCTGGCGTTGGTCAAGGGCGCTTCCGTCAAGGTGCGGCCCGATAGGTCTTCGCCTTCAAGATTGGCCCGTTTGCCTTGGGTGCCGCCGGACTGCACCCATTGGGCATGCTCTTCCAGAATGGCGTCCAGATCGCGCCCCGCCACCAGCTCACCATCATGGGGTAAGGGCGCGGGCGGAGGCTCCAGCCCTTCATCCTTTGCGGAATTCTTCTTAGCCTTGCCCGCCAGTTCGTCGCCCCAGCCGTCATCGGCTTTGGGCTGGGCGGCCACAGGCTCCAGCGCCTCGATGAACTCCTTGGGCTTCGGCGGAGCAGCCTCCAAGGGCTCGTCGTCGCCATAGGTGCCGCTGGGCTTCTTGGACGCCGCCGCCGTCTCGATGCCGCCACCACCGGCCACAGTGGCGATACCTCCCACCCCGCCGGATGCCAAGGGGCGCGTCCCCCCTTCCGGCGGCGGCGAGAAAGAAGACGGACGACGCGGCGGGATCGGCTTCGGCCCCGAGGCATCGGGGGCGGAAGGGCTGCGCTTGATCTCAGGGGGTGCTTCGGCCAGATGCGGACGCGGCGGCTCGCGCGCAGGCGTCTGGGCCTGCACGGCGATGCGACGAGGGTTCTTGCAGACCGAACTGACCGCTTTCAGCAAAAGATCGCCGGTCAGCGGCTTTTTCAGCACACCATGCACGCCGAAAGCGCAAGCCTCGGCCAAGGCCGGGCCGCCATTGTCCTTAACTAACAGCAGCACCGGCATGGCAGAATTGGGACTGGCCTTGTCTTCGCGCAGCCAGCGCAGCAGTGCCAGCAGCGCCGGGTCGTCGCGCCCCAGCTCCAGCAGGGCGACATCGATGCCGAACTCACCCATGGCCTGGCGGGCGGTTTCCAGATGCGGCAGGCCCACCACCTCGGCGGCCCGCTGCTGCTTGAACAGGCCACGCGCCCAGAAACGGAAATGGTCGTCGCCATCCGCCACCAGGATACGCAGTTTTCTCCAGTCGAAGATCAGTTTCCGGCTCCCTCACCCAGCGGCCACACTGTGGCCTGCACCAGACAGAAATTCAACCGCCGCAAAGCGGACGGCAACAGCAGGGCGAGAATGAGAGAATGGTGGGGATGGGGAGACTAGCCGGTCGCGGCGCCTCGTCCCCCCTGGATCGATTCGCCTGGGCGACCGGCCTCCCCGCCCATCCCCGAAGGGAATAACCGCACTATCCTTGTGGATTGTCAAAATAATATGACGACAAATGTAAACAGGATGCAAATTAGGCATTTTCCATGCGCGGTATTTCATCCTCTTCGGCCTTTCGCAACGGCAGCCGCAGGGTGAAAACCGCGCCCTGACCTTCTTCGCCACCGACTTCGATGCGCCCGCCATGCTTGACCATCACCACATCGCGGGAAATCGCCAGCCCCTGTCCGGTCCCCTTGCCTACCGCCTTGGTGGTGTAGAACGGATCGAAGATGTGATCGCGGATCGCCGCCGGCACACCGTTGCCGCTGTCGGCGACCCGCACCACCAGCCAGTCGCCATCCCGGCGGGTGGCTATGCGGATATGCCCCGGCAGCGGCTTGCCGGACTCCTCGATGGCTTGGGCGGCATTGACGATCAGATTGAGAAAGACCTGGTTCATCTCGCCGGCATGGCAGGTCAGCGGCGGCAGATCGGGGTCGAAGTCGCATTCTACCTCGGCCAGATGCTTCCACAGATTGCGGCTGACGGTCAGCGATGTTTCCAGGGCATGATTGATATCGGTGGCGGTCTTGATCGAAACGCCCGGATGGGAAAACTCCTTCATCGACTTGACGATGCGGCCGATCTGCCCCACTCCGTCCAGGGACTCCGCGATGGCCTGGGGTAATTCCTCGGCATATTCGCGGGCTAGGTCCGAGGGCAAGGCCCCCGACAGCTTCAGCAGATCCTCGGCCACGCCCTGGATGTAGCGCAAATTGTCGCCGACATATTGCACCGGCGTGTTGATCTCGTGAGCGATGCCCGCGGCCAGCTGCCCGACCGAGGCCATGCGCGCCGATTGCATGCTGTCTTTCTGCGCCTGCTTCAGGTCGCTGATATCATGCAACGATAAGACCGCCTGGCGATGATCGCCCTCACCCGTCAGGGGAACACAGGCAAAGGCCATCTCGGCCTTGCTCCCCGAGGCCAGATGCAGCTCAACATCCTCTCCGCAGACGGCCTGGCCATTGCGGATCACCCGCAGCCACGGCTCGGGATCGATCCTCCCTTCGCCCCCGCCCGGCCTGATCTGGAACAGGCTTGTCAACGCCCTGCCCTCCAGCGGCTCGGTTTCCGCGACTCTCAGCAGCCTATGGGCGGTACGATTGGCAAAGCAGATCAGCCCCTGGTCATCCACCATCAGTAACCCGTCCATCAGGCTGTCGGCGATTCCGCTGAGCAAGGCCCGATGCCGGACCTCGTCCGCCAGACGTTCGGCGATCAGGCGGCGGCGGCGCATAGCCGCGTGCAGATAGGCCGTCAGCAACCCCATCAGCCCGACCCCCATGACCAGCAGACTCCAAACCTCCCAGGGGATACCGGCCCGATGGCTGCGATAGAGCACGACCTCCCAATGCCGGCCACCCACCACCAGCGTACGGACAAATTGAAGCGGAGCGGACGTCGAGAAATCCGGCTGCCCCTCGGCGGAACGGGGATAGAGCAGGCTGGCCTCGGACGAGGCCGAGCGGTCCCGCACCAGCAGCGCCAAATTCTGGACCGATGGGTCCATCTGCTCGTTCGCCCCCAACCGCTCGATCACATCCTTCAGACGGAAGACGCCCAAGGTGAATCCGCGCAGGCTGCGCCGGCCACTGGCGACGTCGAACACCGGGCGGAAAACCAGAAAGCCGTATTGATTGCCGGTTTCCTGCACCAGGGTAATGCGCGCCGTCGCCACCAGCTCGCCGCTGGACGCCGCCTGCTCCAGGGCGGCGCGACGGGTGGCGTCAGAGCCGAGATCGAACCCCACCGCTTTCTCATTGCCCTGCAAGGGCTCGACGAAATAGACCGGGAAATAATCGGGCCGTTCGGCTTCCGGCACCAAACCGATATCCGGCTTGCGCTCCTTGAAGGTGAAACCGTTCACCCCATCGGCACGGGCGGCGCTCTCGGCATCGGCTCGGCCCTGGCGGGTCACGCGGGGAACCCATTCCAACGCCTGGATCGCCGGGTTGCGATCAATGATTGGAGACGCCAGCTTGGCGAACTGCTGACGACTGATCGAGGGCTCGGCATCAAAGAAGGAACTGACCACCACCAGATTGTCCAAGGTCAAGGTGATGTTGGTTTCCAGATCGGTGAAGCGCTCTTGCGCGGCCTTCTCGAAGGTGGCGCGTTCGCGTTCGTCCACCATATCGGCGACGAAGGTGAACAGAAGCACCAGCAAGCCCACCCCCGCCAGGAACAGGCCCGCCAGCAGTATGGTAACCGGAACTCGCAGACCCGGCTTAGCGATGGTTGATGAGCCCATCAATGGCCTCCACCCCGTTGGAAGGAGGTTTGCCCCTCCTTTTCATTCGCCCCAGATTAACATCGCCGATACGTAATTTGATCGGCTCGCCCGGTCACGCCGCGATATCTTTGGAAGGCCAAAGTCAGTTTCCGAAGGATGGCGGTCAGTCGAAGGTTTGATTATGCTGCCCCTAACCATGATCCGCCGCCTAGCCCCCCGTTTGCTTGTTCTGAGCCTCTTCGCTTCGCCCTTGCGGGCCGAGCCGCTGAAGGAATGCCCCGACTGTCCGGAACTGACGGTGATCCCCGCCGGCAGTTTCCAGATGGGCAGCCCACCCGGCGAGATCGGGCGCTATGACAATGAAGGGCCGCGCCATTCCGTCCATATTGCGGCTTTCGCCCTGGCCACCATTCCGGTGACGGTGGCCGAGTTCGCCGCCTTCGTGAAGCAGACCGGCGCCGAGATGGGCGCCTGCGACTGGCCCGAGGGGGCGTCCTGGCAGTCGCCGGGCATCGTGCAGTCCGACCGCCAGCCGGTGGTCTGCGTCAGCTGGAAGGATGCTCAAGCCTATGTCGCCTGGCTGAATGGCAAGGTCGGACATGGCTCCCCCTATCGCCTGCCCAGCGAGGCGGAATGGGAATATGCCGCCCGCGCCGGCACCAACTCCGCCCGCTGGTGGGGGGAAGAGATCGGCCAGGGCAAGGCGAACTGTAATGGCTGCGCCAGCCCCTGGGACAATGCCCAGATCGCCCCCGCCGGCAGCTTCGGCCCCAACCTCTTCGGACTTTACGATATGCTGGGCAATGTCTGGCAATGGACCGAGGATTGCTGGAACGACAGCTACCAGAACGCCCCAGCCGATGGTCGAGCGCGCAAAGATGGCGATTGCAGCTTCCATGTGATGCGCGGCGGTTCTTGGAGCAATCTGCCGGCCTTCATCCGGTCCGCCGCCCGCAATCGCGGCGGAGCCGGCGATCGCGACCATGATTACTCGGCCTATACCGGCTTTCGCGTCGCCCGCAGCATTCCTTAGCGAAGGGATTTCTTCGGGTCGAGAGTGACCGTCACCTCGACTGCATCCCCCACCATCCCCGGCGGCAATTGCAGAGATGCGGCGGCCAAAGCCGCCCGGCGAGCACTGGCGGCGCAGGGAGCGTAGTCGGATCGCCCCGAAAAACGGGGATCATCCAGCAGTTCGACCCGCAGCACCTCGCCATCCGGCTTGACCAGCAGCTTAAGGGTAATCAGCAACTCGCCCGGCCCCAGCTTCGAGAAGTCGTATTCCCAGTGCCGCTCGATCTGCACGCGAACGATGTCCTTCAGGCTGCGCCCGACCACCGCCCCCACCTCGCCCTCGCCGGCGACACGGCTGGAGACGCCCGTCCCTTGCGCCGATAGGGCCGAGGACGGAGCCTTGACCTGCTTCGCCAATGATTGCAGCCGGCTGGAGAAATCATCGGCCTTCTGCCGCGGCGCTTCGTGATGGACAGATGTCTTCGACACCGCCACTGACCTTGGCGCAGGTGGCGCAGGCGGAGGCGTCACCGTTTCGTGATGGGGAAGATCGGCGGCCTTTTCCTGCGGCGGGCCGGGCGATTGCTGGGCGGGAGCGCCGGCATCGGCCAACTGCGGCACCAGAGTGACCGGCGTCGCCTGCTCGATCTCGCGCACCGCCGAAGCCGGCAGATGGCCGAGAAACAGCAGCAGCGCCAGCATCCCACCATGCAGCAGCGCCGACAGCCCCATGCCCCAACTGGGCCGGGATATCGCCGAAACCTTGCCGTCTGGCACCGCTTGTCACCTCATCCGTCCGAGCGGACACCCTGCCCCAGATGTAGCAGAGCCATAGCCCTGATGCGAGAGAATGCGAAAATTTGTTCTGCACAAAAATATGCCAAAAATATCGTTAATATTACATATCCATGACAGGGCCGTTAATTTACCAAGTCAGGCCGTTGCCAAGTTGAGTTTTAGCATATTTACAGATAACCAATCCCCATCATGATCATCAGATTCTTCCGCACGCATCCTTCAACCGGCTTTCACCGCCGACAAGGACGTCGCCCGACCCATTTGGCTTGGCTGTGGCTCGGACTATTTCTTCTGCCCGTTGCCGCGCAGTCGGAAGAGACGCTGGTGTTCGCCCTCACCTCGGCGCAGACACCGCAATCGCTGGAAACATCCTGGCGACCGTTCATCGACGAAATGTCCAAGGCCATCGGCCGCAAGGTCGAGGCGCAGCCCCATACCGACTATGCCGGCGCCATCTGGTCGTTGACCGAGAACCGGGCCCAAGTCGCCATGTTGGGGAACCGCGCCGCCATCGAAGCCGTAGATCGGGCAGATTGCGAGATCGCCGTGCAAACCACCGACCGCAACGGCTCCGCCGGCTATTACAGCTATCTGATCGTCCATCAAAGCTCGAACCTGAACAGCGCCGCCGATGTCATCCGCCGGGCGAACAGCCTGTCCTTCAGCTTCGGCGATCACAACTCCACCTCGGGCTTCACGGTCCCTAACTATTATTTGTTCTCGTCGCAGGGATTGGATGCGCAAAGCATCTTCAAGCACCTTGACTATAAAGACCATGAAAGCAATTTGCTGGCAGTCGCTGGCGGCGAAGTGGATGTGGCCACCAACAACAGCGAAAATCTGTCGCTGTTCAAGCTTCAGCATCCCGCCGAGGCCAAGACCATCAGAGTGATCTGGGAATCGCCGCTGATCCAGTCCGATCCGGTGGTCTGGCGCAAGGATCTGCCCGACGAGGTCAAGCGCCGGCTGACCGCCTTCCTGCTGGCCTATGCCCGGCCCGCGCCCGGCAAGTCCCCGGAAACACTGCGCCATGAGCAGGAGATATTGGCGGGCACCAGCTATGCCGGCTTTCGTCCCTCGTCCGACGCGCAACTGGCGCCCATCCGCCGCATCGAACTGTTCCGCCTGCGCCAGACCACCGAGGCCAACAAGGTGTTGCCCGAAGAGATGAAGGCCCGCCGTCTGGCCGAGATCGACCAGAAAATGCGCGAGCTTGACGCCCAGTCTCCGCTCGACCCATGAGCCCAGGCCGCCGATCATGAAGATGACGCTGAAGACCAAGATCCTGATCCCGACGCTGGCCTTGTCGGTCCTCTCGTCGATGGTGCCGTTCCTTTATTTCGAGAACCGCCTGGACAACAGCTTCCGCGACGAGTTCCGCGAACGCAGCCAGACCTTCGCCTCGGTGCAGGCGGCGGCCTTGCTGAACCCCATGTGGAACTTCGATCAGAATTCCATCGATCAGCTGTTTTCCGTCTATCGCGGCAATGGCGACCTGACCGCTGCACAGCTCCTTGACGCCAAGGGCCGGGTGGCCGCCGAATATCTCCATAGCGCCGACAACGTGACCCAGGCCAACAGCATCACCATCGAGCGCGACCTGACCCATGACGCCGCCGGGGCGCATTTCCATGTCGGCAAGCTGAGCCTTACCTTCTCCAGCGCCCAGCTGGAGGCCGCCGCCCATGCCAGGCGGGTGAATGACACGGTGGTGTTCCTGCTGCTGATCGCGGTGTTCGGCGCCAGCCTCTATGCCGCCATCCATTTCCGCATCGGCAGGCCGTTGAGCCGCCTGCGGGAATCCATCGCCAGCAATGCCGATCGCGGCAGCCGCGAGCCGCTGATCTGGAGCGAGCAGGACGACGAACTGGGCTCGGTGGTCAGCGCCTACAACAAGCTGCTGGCCCGTCAGACCGAGGCCGAGCTGCAATTGCAGACCTATCAGCAGGGGCTGGAGCTGCTGGTGGAGCAACGCACCACCCAGCTACGCGACAGCGAGCGGCGCTTCAAGACCTTTGCCCAATCCTCGTCCGACTGGTTCTGGGAATGCGATGCCCAGTTGCGCTACACCGCCTTTGTCGGCGAAACCCCCATCTGCAATTATCTGAAAGAGAAGGCGGTTGGCTCGGGCGTCGCCGAGCTGCTGGCGCTTTGGAACCCGGAAGACTGCACCGAAGGCCATCTGGCCGATCTGGCCGCCCACGAACCCTTCCGCGACGTGATCTATCGCATTGCCTTGGAAAACGGTGAACCGCGCATCCTGATGGTCAGCGGCATCCCCACCGTGGATTTCGCCGGGCTGTTCTCGGGCTATCTCGGCACGGCGCGCGACATCACCGACCGCATCGAGGCCGAACGCAAGATCCGCACCGCCGAATCCCGTCTGCTGGACGCCATCGGCTCGATCGCCGACGCCGTGGTGCTGTTCGATGAGCATCACCATCTGGTGGTCTGCAATGGCCGTTACCGCTCGATGTTCGCCAGCCCCGACAATCCCATCGTGCCCGGCGCTCTGTTCGAAGACATCCTCGATCAGGCCGCCATCGAATGGCAGCGTGAAGAAGGCTCCGACGCCGCCCTGGGCGCGGTCACCTGGTTCGAGGATCATCGCAAGGGCGACGGCACCTCGTTGCTGCTGCGCCATCCCGACGGGCGATGGATTCAGGCGGCCTCCTTCACCACCAGCGACGGCGGCGTGGTCGCCATCTATTCCGACGTCACCGCCATCGCCGCCAAGGATGCCGAGCTGCGCGCCGCCAAAGAGACCGCCGAGGCCGCCAGTCAGGCCAAGTCGGAATTCCTGGCCAATATGAGCCATGAAATCCGCACGCCGATGAACGCCATCCTAGGCCTGACCTATCTGGCCTTGCGCACCCGGCTGGACGACCGCCAGCGGGATTATCTGCAAAAGATCGAGACCTCGGGCAAGTCGCTGCTCTCGATCATCAACGACATCCTCGACTTCTCGAAGATCGAGGCCAACAAGCTGGCGATCGAGACGGTTCCCTTCGAGCTGGCCAAGGTTCTGGAAGACATCGCCGGCACCCTGTACCTGCGGGCCCGCGAAAAGGGACTGGTGTTCGCCGTCGATGTGGATGGCGAGGTGCCGCATATGCTGGAAGGCGATCCGTTGCGCCTCGAGCAGGTGCTGACCAATCTTCTGACCAACGCCATCAAGTTTACCGACCAGGGTCGGGTGACCTTGCGCATCCGCCTGCTGAGCCGCCAGGGCGAGAGCCTACGCCTGCAATTCGCCGTCATCGACGACGGCATCGGCATGACCGAGGAGCAGCAGAACAATCTGTTCCTGCCTTTCTCGCAGGCCGACGGCTCGATCACCCGGCGCTTCGGCGGCACCGGGCTGGGGCTGGCCATCTGCCGGCGTCTGCTGGACCTGATGGGCGGGCGGATCGGCGTCGAGAGCAAACCCGGCGAAGGCTCCACCTTCTGGTTCGAACTGAGCCTGAAGGAAGGCCAACTGCAACTGCCCTCGATCATCCCCGAGATCACCGGCGCCAAGGTGCTGGTGGTGGACGACAACGCCGCCGCCCGCCGCACCCTGGGGGCCATCATCGAAGGCTTCGGTTGCCAGGTGGTCATGGCCGCGTCCGGCGAGGAAGCCCTGGCCGAGCTGGGCCGCGCCGATGCCGGCTTCGACCTTGCCTTCATCGACTGGCGCATGCCCGACATCGACGGCCTGAGCGTCTGCGAACGGCTGTCGAAGCGCGAGGATCTCAGCCTGCCGCCGATCGTCATCATCAGCGCCTATGACCATGAAAGTCTGGCCCGCAAGGTCACCCAGCTGGGCCTGTGCGGTCCCTTGATCAAGCCGGTCAGCGCCTCGACCCTGTTGGATGTGATCCTGCGTCACAGTGCCCGCACCACCCCTGGCCCACATCTGGACGCCGCCGCCGCCGAAGCCCTGTCCGAGATGCGGGTGCTGCTGGTCGAAGACAACGAGTTCAATCAGGACCTCGCCCGCGAAGTGCTGGAACAGGCCGGAGCGCTGGTCACCATCGCTGGCGACGGACAGGCGGCTCTGGACCGGCTGAACGGCGGCGCCGTCTTCGATGTGGTGCTGATGGATATCCAGATGCCGGTGATGGACGGCTACAGCCTGACCCGGCTCTTGAGGAACAATCCTCTGTTCGCCGGCCTGCCCATCATCGCCATGACCGCCAACGCCATGAGCGGCGACCGCGAGCGGGCTTTGCAGGCCGGGATGAACGACTATATCTCGAAGCCCTTCGATCCCGAGAGGGCCGTCGAAGTGATTTCCCGCACCGTCCTGCGCCTGTCGTCCGGTCTGACCGTACCCGCCTTGCCCGCCTGCGAACCGGCTCCGGTGGAGGACAGCAGCGCAGACAACGCGCCCCTGTTCGACATCGAGTGCGCCAAACTCCATACCGGCAATAACCAGCCCTTGTTCGAGCGATTGCGCCACCGCTTCCTGGAGGCCACGCCGCTGATGGCCGCCCAATTGCGCCCGGCCCTGGCCGAACAGCGGCTGAAGGAAGCCGGCGCCTTGGCTCATAAGCTGAAATCCTCGGCAGCAACCTTGGGGCTGAAGCCGTTCGCAGAAATCGCCGCCCGCATCGAGACCTGCTGCCGCTCGGGCAAGGCGCAAGGCACGCAACATTTGCTGGAGCAGTTGGAAACCCTGCTGCCCCAATCACTGGCTGCCTTGCAGGAGTGCATCGCCTTAAACGATGACGAAAGTCCGGTGACTCTGGTCGAGTTGGATCGCCCGACGGCTCCGGCCTTGCAGCAGCTTGCCGACATCGCCCGACTGGCCGCCGAATCCGATACCCATGCGGTCAAGCTGGGCCAAGAACTGGAAAACCTGCTGCCCCCGGCCCTGCTGCGTCAGAGCCGGCAATTGCTGCAACGGCTGAAGGATTACGACTTCGCCAAGGCTGAGGACGAGGCCAAGGCCCTGCTGGCGCTGCTGGAGGGCCGCGCCTCAGACCAGCCCACGGGCCAGGAAGGGTGACAGCGGCAGCTCTTCCTGTTCGCCATACATCTTCTTGATCTCCAGCACCTGCGGCAGAATCTGCACGAAGATGGTGATCAGGTCCGGGTCGAAATGGCTGCCGGCCTGTTCCTTCAGCAGCCGTACCGCTTCCTCAATGCTCCAGGCCCGCTTATAGGGCCGATCCGAGGTCAGGGCGTCGAACACGTCGGCCACCGCCACGATCCGTGCCGACAGGGGAATCTCTCGCCCCTTCAGGCCGTGGGGATAGCCCGAACCATCCCATTTTTCGTGATGGTAAAGCGCGATTTCCTTGGACAGCTTCAACAGCTCCGAGCTGTGATCGCCGATGATCTCGGCGCCGATCTGAGGATGGCGGATCATCTGCCGCCATTCCTCGGGGTCAAGCTTGGCGGGCTTGAGCAGGATATGGTCCGGCACCCCGATCTTGCCGACATCATGCATGGGCGCGGCATTGAACAGCAGCTCCGCCCAGCTGTCGTTCACCCCTAGGCTCTGGGCGATCAGATAGCTGTAATGGCTCATGCGGATGATATGCATGCCGGTTTCATTGTCGCGGAATTCCGAGGCACGACCCAGCCGGCGGATGATCTCCAACCGGGTCTCCAGCAATTCCTCGGTGCGGTCGCGGACCTTGCGCTCCAGCTCCAGATTCTGGCGATGCAGAGCCAGATGCGTGGCGATGCGGGCCATGACGATGGGCGGGCTGATGGGTTTGACCACGTAATCCACCGCCCCCAGCCCCAGCCCCTTGGCCTCGTCCTGCTCGTCGCCCATGGCGGTGACGAAGATGACCGGGATATGAGAACATTTGGGATCGGCCTTCAGGCGGCGGCAGACCTCATGCCCATCCAGCCCCGGCATCATCACATCGAGCAAGATCATTTCCGGTTGGGGATAGGCGGTCGCGATCGCCAAGGCCCGCTCGCCGTTCAAGGCCGCTTTGACGCGATAGCGCGTGCTCAGCACACTGGCCAGCACATCAATATTTTCCGGCGTATCATCGACCACAAGGATGGTCGGCAGGACAGTCTGTTCGGTCAAGCTCGCCTCCACCCGGTCAGATCGCTAAGTCGCGGAATACGGGGACAATCGTAACAGACTTAACAATTCTGCTTGGTGAAGAAGCCTTTACATTTTTGCTCGCAAAGCCGGACGGCTTGCCATGACCGTAAGCGATCTGCGGCCAGCAAAAAAATCCCCCCGAACCTAGTCCGGGGGGGATGCTTCTTGCCGTCGGTCAATCAGACATTCAGCAGCAGATATTCCCGTTCCCAGGACGAGACCACCCGCTGATAGGCTTCCCACTCGGCTTCCTTGACGGCGATGAAGGTCTCGACGAAATCCTCGCCCAGCACTTCGCGCAAGGCCTTGTTGCTTTGCAGCTTGGGCAGGGCGTCGAACAGCTGGCGAGGCAGCGAATGAGCGCGGGTATAGCCCGAACCCTCGATGGGATCGCCCGAGTCCAACTCGCTCACCATGCCCAGATAGCCGCAGGCCAGCGAGGCGGCGATGGCCAGATAGGGATTGGCGTCAGCACCGGCCAGACGGTTCTCGACCCGGCGGCCAGACGCGCCGGAATTGGGAACCCGCAGACCCACCGTACGATTGTCGCGGCCCCAATGCACATTGATCGGCGCATCGAAGTCGGGCACCAGACGGCGATAGGAATTCACATTCGGCGCCAGCAGCGGCATCGCCGCCGGCAGGAACTTGCGCAGGCCGCCGATGAAATAGCGGAACAGACTGGTGTCGGCGCCATCGGCGCTGGCAAACAGATTCTTCCCACTGGCAGCATCCAGCACGTTCAGATGGATATGCATGGCGCTGCCCGGCTCGTTCTGCATCGGCTTGGCCATGAAGGTGGCATAGACCCCTTTGCGGATGCCCACCTGGCGCACGGTGCGTTTGAACAGGAACACCTGATCAGCCAGTTCCATCGCCTCGCCGTGATTGAAGTTGATTTCCATCTGGGCGGCGCCGGCTTCGTGGCTCAAGGTGTCGATATCGAGGCACTGGGCCTCGCAATATTTATAGACCTCTTCGAACAGCGGATCGAACTCGTTCACGGCGTCAATGCCATAGGATTGACGCCCGGTCTCGGGGCGGCCCGAACGGCCCACCGGCGGCTCCAGCGGATAGTCCGGGTCGGTATTGACCTTGACCAGGAAGAATTCCAGCTCGGGTGCCACGATCGGCGTCCAGCCCTTCTCTTCATAAAGCTTCAGCACATTGCGCAGCACCTGACGCGGCGAGATGTTCACCGGACGACCGTCGGCATAGACGCAGTCGTTGATCACCTGGGCGGTGGCGTCGGGATACCAGGGCACCACCCGCAGGCTGTCGGGATCGGGCTTCAGATAGACATCGCCATCGGTCTCGCTGGTGACGTCCTTTTCCGGGTAACCGCCGGTCACCGTCTGGGCGAAGATGCTTTCCGGCAGGCGCAGACCACCATCGAAACTGGAGAGAAATTTCGGCGCCGGCAGGATCTTGCCGCGCGGGATGCCGGACATGTCGGGCACCAGACATTCCACCTCGGTGATACCACGGTCACGCAGCCAGTTTTCCACGTTCTTCATCAGTGCCTCGGGCAAGTTTCAAAGCGGTCCCAACAGCATATGGGATCACAGTCAGGAAAAGGCTAGCGCAACCCCGGCAGGTCTTCCACCTCGGCCGAAGGACATTCCGCATGTGGAACGTAAAGGCCGTGAATTCGTCTCTATCTTGATGAATTCATTTGCGCCTGCCGCTGGATTGGCCGACAAATAACCCACCATCTGTCCCCGGACCTGACCATGAGCTTCTGGACCGTCATCCTTGTGAGCCTTGTCCTCGGCCTGCTGCTGGTCATCGGCGGCACGCTGGTCAGCTATATGGGCTCGCTGGTGAAGAACGCCTATACGCTGAAGGTGGAAATCCAGGCTGAGATGGAGGCCGGGCTGAAACGCGCCGAGGAAGAGTCCGACAAGCGCACCAAATGGATCAAGCGCGATCTGGTCGAAGAGATCGATAAGCTGAAATCCGCCGTCTCGACCGACAATCAACGCAAATTCGCGGAACTGGCCGACGAGCTGACCAAAAAGGTCGAAGAACTGGAACAGGCCCATAAACGTGACCGCCAGGAAATGGTGCGGGTGATCGACGCCCTGCGCCAGGATGTCATGACTCTGGACCAGCGGCTGAAGTCGCTTCGCCGCGATGCTCCGCCTGCACCGCCATCGGCGACACCACCCGCCGAAGCCGAAACCGCCGCCGCCGCCCTGCCCCCACCTTCGGAAACCCCGATGGCCGAAGTCGCTTCCGATCCGGCCGCCAAACCCGCCTGATCTTTTCTCACCATAGGATGACCGTTCCATGAGCCTGCCCCAATCCGCCATCTGTGCCGAAGGCGGCGCGTTCGGCCTGTTCGTCACCGCCCTGATGAAAGACGGCGGCGAGGAGACCGTGCGCCGGGCCGCCGCCGCTCTGCCGGCTTTGACGGAACAATTGGCTGCGGAATTGGACGAGCCCAGCCTGGTCAGCAGCATTGCCTTTGGCGCCCAAGTCTGGCCGCGGCTGTTCACTTCCCCAGCACCCAAGGGGCTGGTACCCTTCACTGCGCTGGAGTCCGGCGGGCGCAAGGCCCCCTCGACCCCCGCCGATATCTTCCTACATATCCATGCCAACCGGCCCGATGCGCCGTTCCAGCTGGGGCGGCGGATGATGGCGCTGCTGGGCGACGCCGTGACCCTGGTCGAGGATATCCAGGCCTTCCGCAATCATCAGAGCCGCGACCTGACCGGCTTCGTCGACGGCACCGAGAACCCTCAAGGCGACGAACGTGCCGAAGTCGCCTTGACCGAGGATGGCGGCAGCTTTGTGAGCATCCAGCGCTGGGAGCATGATCTGACCAAATGGGAAGCCCTGTCGCTGGCCCATCAGGAAGCCGCCGTCGGCCGCACCAAGGCCGATGACGAAGAGATGGATGACGAGGTCAAACCGGCCTCGGCCCATATCGCCCGCGTGGTCATCGAGGAAGACGGCGAGGAATTGGCGATCCTGCGCCACAGCCTGCCTTATGGCGATATGCGCCGTTGCGGTTTGTATTTCGTCGCCTATTGCGCCAGCCCGGCCCCCTTCCGCAAGATGCTGAAAAGCATGGTCGAGGGCGATGGCCACGGTCATGCCGACGCGCTGATGAACTACACCAAGGCGATTACTGGGGCCTCTTTCTTCGCCCCATCCGCGATGTTTTTGAAAACTTTGATAAATTCCTGAAGGTGAATGCGGCTTTTGCTTCAATTCGAGGCAGAGAATCATTACCTTGTCGCACCGCTTAAATCAGGAGCATTCGCACGATGGTTCGTCGTCTCGTTAGCGCCTTGGTCGTGTCGTCCGCCGTCCTTCTGCTGGGCCGCCCGGCCCTGGCCGAGCATTACGTCATCGGCGTCGAGGCCATCGACTATATGCCCCATTACGGCGTGACCGAGAAAGGCGACTATAAGGGCTTTGCCCGTGATCTGCTCGACGCCTATGCCGCCGACCGCGGCCATCAGATCGAATACCGCCCGCTGCCGGTCAATCGCCTGTTCCACGAGATGCTGGATGGCTCGGTCGACTTCAAATATCCCGACAATCCCTTCTGGCAGACCGATCTGAAGGCTGGCAAGACGGTGACCTATAGCGAGCCGGTGGTGGATTATATTGACGGCGTGCTGGTGCTGCCCGAGAACAAGGGCAAAGGGGTCGATACCATCCGCACCCTGGGCACCGTGCGCGGCTTCACCGCCTTTGAATATCTGGACCGCATCAAGGCGGGAAGCGTCAAGCTGGAAGAGAACCCCAACACTCCCGGCCTGATGTTCCAGGCCATGACCAAGCGCATCGACGGCGCCTATGCCAATGTCGCCGTCGCCAACAATGCCTTGGACGGCATGAACAAACCCGGAGCCCTGGCCTTCGACCCGGCCCTGCCCCACACCAAAAGCAGCTATAAGCTGTCCACCGCCAAACATCCGGAAGTGATCGCCGACTTCAATGGCTGGCTGAAATCTCATGCCGATCAGGTGGAAAAGCTGAAGGCCAAATGGGCGGTGATGAAGGGCGTGGAATAGCCCCCCCTTTCCCATCCCAGCAAACAGCAAAAGGCCGGAGGGTTTCCCCTCCGGCCTTTTTTCTTCCAACCTGCCCCCAGGTTTGGAAAGCTTACTCCACCAGTTCGGGTTCCTTGACCGACGGGCGGTGATGCTCCTCGAAGGTGAAGGCCAGGCCGTCTTCGCCCACATCCACCTTGACCACGCCGCCCTTGGACAGCTTGCCGAACAGCAGCTCTTCCGCCAGCGGCTTCTTGATATGCTCCTGGATCACGCGGGACAGCGGACGGGCGCCATTCAGCTTGTCGTAGCCCTTTTCCGACAGCCACTGGCGAGCGGCCTCGGTCAGTTCAAACGACACGTCGCGGTCGCCCAGCTGGGTTTCCAGCTGCATGACGAACTTGTCGACCACGCGCGACACCACTTCCGGCGGCAGCGCGCCGAAGGGGATCACCGCATCCAGACGATTGCGGAATTCCGGCGAGAAGGTGCGCTGGATGGCTTCCTGATCGTCGCCCACCCGCATTTCCCGGCCGAAACCGATGGCCGGCTTGGCAAGGTCGGCGGCGCCGGCATTGGTGGTCATGATCAGGATGACATTGCGGAAATCGACCGTCTTGCCGTTATTGTCCGTCAGTTTGCCGTGATCCATCACCTGCAACAGGATATTAAACAGGTCGGGATGGGCCTTTTCGATCTCGTCCAGCAACAGCACGCAATGGGGATGCTGGTCGATGGCATCGGTCAGCAAACCGCCCTGGTCGAAGCCGACATAGCCGGGCGGAGCGCCGATCAGCCGCGAGACCGAGTGGCGTTCCATATATTCCGACATGTCGAAACGGGTCAGCTCGATGCCCATGATCTTGGCCAGCTGGCGCGCCACCTCGGTCTTGCCCACACCCGTGGGGCCCGAGAACAGGTAATTACCGATCGGCTTTTCCGGTTCGCGCAGGCCGGCGCGGGCCAGCTTGATCGCCGAGGCAAGGGATTCGATGGCCTTGTCCTGACCGAACACCATGGTCTTCAGATCGCGCTCCAAAGTGCGCAGCATCTCCATATCGTTGGTCGAGACGCTCTTGGGCGGAATGCGGGCGATCTTGGCGATGATCTCCTCGATGTCCTTCACAGACACGGTCTTGCGGCGCTTGGACTCGGGAAGCAGCATGCGGGACGCGCCCACCTCGTCGATGACGTCGATGGCCTTATCAGGCAGCTTGCGGTCGCCGATATAGCGGGCCGACAGCTCCACCGCCGCACGGATGGCGTCGTGGGTATAGCGGACCTTGTGGAAGCTTTCGTAATAAGGCTTCAGGCCGTTCAGGATTTTCACCGCATCCTCGACCGACGGCTCGTTGACGTCGATCTTCTGGAACCGCCGCACCAGGGCGCGGTCCTTTTCGAAGTGGTTGCGGAATTCCTTGTAGGTGGTCGAGCCGATGCAGCGCAGCGAACCCGAAGCCAAGGCCGGCTTCAACAGGTTCGAAGCATCCATCGAACCGCCCGAGGTGGCCCCGGCGCCGATCACCGTATGGATTTCGTCGATGAACAGGATGGCCCCTTCCAGCGCCTCCAGTTCCGACACCACCGCCTTCAGCCGTTCCTCGAAATCGCCGCGATAGCGGGTGCCGGCCAGCAGCGAGCCCATATCGAGCGAATAGATCACGGCATTGTCCAGCACCTCGGGCACCTCGCCCTTGATGATGCGCAGCGCCAAGCCTTCGGCAATGGCGGTCTTGCCCACCCCCGGATCGCCCACATAAAGCGGGTTGTTCTTCGAGCGGCGGCAAAGGATTTGAATGGTGCGCTCGATCTCGTGATCGCGGCCGATCAGCGGATCGATTTTGCCGATCTTGGCCTTCTCGTTCAGATCGACGCAATAGGCGGTCAGGGCGTCCTTGCCCTTCTTGACCACGGTTTCGGCCTTGGAGTCTTCATCGGCGCCGAACACTGGGCGCGACTGGCTTTTGCCCGGAGCCTTGGCGATCCCGTGCGAGATATAGTTCACCGCATCCAGCCGGGTCATGTCCTGCAGTTGCAGAAAATAGACGGCGTGGGATTCCCGTTCCGAGAACAGGGCGACCACCACATTGGCGCCGGTCACCTCTTCGCGGCCCGAGGACTGCACATGGATGGCGGCCCGCTGCACCACCCGCTGGAAGCCGGCGGTGGGTTTCGGCTCGCCGGCCCGGCTGGCGACCAGATCGGCCAGGGAGTTATCGACGAATTCCGACAGATCCTTGCGCAAGCGCTCAAGATCGACATTGCAGGCGCGCAGTACGGCGACTGCATCCTGGTCGTCCGTCAACGAGAGCAGCAGATGCTCCAGCGTCGCGTATTCGTGGTGCCGTTCAGTGGCGAGGGTAAGGGCTCGGTGAAGGCTTTGTTCCAGATTCCGCGACAGCATCGGCATCAATCCTTTTCTATCGTGCACTGCAGCGGATGCTGGTTTTGCCGGGCCAAATCCATGACCTGGGTCACCTTTGTTTCCGCCACCTCGTATGTGTACACGCCGCAGACACCGACACCGCGCTGATGCACATTCAGCATAATGCGCGTGGCCTCTTCATGGCCCTTGCCGAAATAGCGTTCCAGGACGTGAATGACGAACTCCATGGGAGTGTAATCGTCGTTCAGCATCAGAACCTTGTACATCGAAGGCCGCTTGGTCTTCGGACGGGTTTTGATCACCACGCCCGTGTTGGCGCCGCCATCGTTATCGTTGGTTCGATCGTCGTCTGTGCTCATTCGGAAACCAGGGCTCATTTCTGTCTTAGCCGGAACACAACTATCATATTGGTCGGTCGCGGCGGATGAAAAGCCCCCTATTGCCAACTTCGTCATCATTCCCCCACAAAATGTGTTTTTTGCTCGCAAAAAAGACTTCGGCCCGGCGGAGTCACCTCCACCGGGCCGGAAAGCCAGAGGGGCTGAAGCCCCTCGATCAGAACCGTCTGAAGGATCAGGCGGCGGTCTTGGTGATGCGGGCGACGGCGGCCTCGACGCGGCTGGTGATGGGAGCGGCGGCTTCCTCGGCCAGCTTGGCGGTCAGCTGCTGCAGCTTGGTGCCCTCGGCCACCAGCTTGTCGAAGTTGCCCTTGGCCAGCGACGAGGACAGCTCGACCACTTCCTTCAGGGTCTTGGCCGAGGCCAGGGCCTTGCTGGCGGCAACCGACTCGTCGATCTGCGCCTGGGTCAAGGTGAAGATGGACTTCGACAGGTCCTGCAGGCCCCGGGCCAGGATCGAGGAAGACTTCACCAGGGCGTCCACATTCTCCTTCGAGAAGGTCAGGATGTCCTCATAGCCCTTGACGGCGCTGTCATGAGCCTTGGCGGCGGCCTCCACCTGCTCCTTGGTCAGGCTGACGGCCTTGTCCACGCTCTTGCTGGCGACGTCGGCGCCGGCCTTCACCACTGATTCGATGGTTTCCTTCTGAACAGCGATGACCTCTTCAATCTGCTTGACGGCATCGGCGGCAGGGGTAGCGGCGGCAGGCTTAGCGGCGGGCTTGGCAGTGGTCGGCTTGGCGGCGGTGGTCATGGTCGTCGGCTCCTGGTCCATAGTTCGGTTGGAGAGCAGCGCGAAAACCTATGGCGCATATCGCCGGAAGTTGTTTTTGCACTGCAACAATATCGCATATGCCGCAGCGCACAAATCGCTGTCAACAGAATTTTGTGCAGCGCAATAAAATCATCACCAGAAGCATAGGAACGCCCCGCCAAAAGGCGGAGCGCCCCCATCTGTAAACCGGATCAGAAGCCCACGGCGGGACCGACATGGTCGGCATAGACTCGCAGATACCAGCGCTGACGATCGGCATTCGGCTTGTTGGCCAGATCGAAGCTGTCCATCTCGTGGGGCGGGCTGAAGGCGATGCCGGTCTTGTCCTCGGCCAGCAGTTGTGCCGGGAAGGTCAGACCATCGAAGCCGGGCTGCTGGAACTGCCAGGCGTCGAAGATAAACTTGCCGCCCCGGCAGCCCGAGGCCAGCCAGTAATAGCTGTCGCTGGCCATGGTCTGATCCACCTTGGCCGGGGTGGAGGCAATGGCGGTATCGAGAGACGCGGCCAGCGCCTTGTACTTGGCCTCGCCCAGATCGGTGCGGGCAATCTTCCCGGTCATCGTCTCGGACGCCATGGTCGCGTCGATATGACTGAGATCGGCAGGGCCGATGACCCGCTGGTTCAGGGTGTAAGGTGCGACGCCCACCACCTGATAGACCCTTACCTGCTCGTACCAGCGGCCGTTATAGACGATGCGCAGATAATCAGGCGCACCAGCCACGCAGCTTTTACGAATATCATCGCCCGACAGGAACGACAGCCAGACGGCCTTGCGGTTAATGGGATTGTCCAAATCGCCAGGATGATATTCGCAGGCCGTCAGAGCAGCCAGCGCAAGAGTAACAGACAAAGAGGCTAACAACTTCTTTGACATAAGGTTGATCCTTTTGAATTCAGGCCACATATGACTCAGTCAAGGACAGGGGGACTCCCAAGTTCGTTACTGAATGGTTAACGGCCTGCTCATCATGGGTGGAGAAACGCCCCCGCGAATCTCCTTGAAAAAAACTTATGCCCCAGACACGCAAAGTGTGGACATCAGAATCAGGATTTCATATGGTGATTCTATGACTTTTTCGCCCGATTCCGGCATGGCCACCCGCAAGCAATAGGACGAGAAATTGATCGCCCGCAAGACTTTCTTTTCTGCCACCGCCAAACTGGCCGCCGCCTTCGGGCTGTGCGGGCTTCTGCTGACCGCCACCGCGCGGCCCGCCGAAGCCAAATTCGCCGCCATGGTGGTCGATGCCGAAACCGGCGAAGTGCTGCATGCGGTGAATGTCGACAACCGGAACTATCCCGCGTCGCTGACCAAAATGATGACCCTGTACCTGCTGTTCGATCAGATCGACGCTGGCCGGGTCAAGCTGACAGACCGCATTCCCGTCTCGTCCCATGCCGCCGCGCAGTCACCGTCGAAGCTGGGCCTGCGCCCCGGTCAGACCATCGAGGTCGAGGAGGCCATTCTGGGTCTGTGCACCAAGTCGGCCAATGACGTGGCGGTGGCCATGGGTGAGTTCCTGGGCGGCTCCGAACCCGCCTTCGCCGAGATGATGACCCGCAAGGCTCATGAGCTGGGCATGCGCAACACCACCTTCCACAACGCTTCCGGCCTGCCCAACCTGGCGCAGTTCAGCACGGCGCGCGACATGGTCACCCTGGCTCGTGCGCTACAGCATAATCATCCGCGCGAATATCATTATTTTTCGACCCGGACCTTCACCTATAACGGCGAACCGATCCACAACCACAACCATCTGATGGATTGGTACGAGGGCACCGACGGCATCAAGACCGGTTATATCGCCGCCTCGGGCTTCAATCTGGTGGCTTCGGTCAAGCGCGGCGACCGCCGCCTGATTGGCGTGATCTTCGGCGGCACCTCGGGTCCCTCGCGCGATCGCCAGATGGCCAAGCTGCTGGATGCCGCCTTTGCCCGCACGCCCGGCTCCGCCGGGGTCGAGATGGCTGAACTGCCCGAACAGGCCACCACCGCAGCCAATGACGACGACGAAGAAGATACTCCCGCCGCCAAACCCAAGCATGCCGTCCGCAAGGCCGTGGCCGCCAGCAATGACGACGATGAAGAAGACGCCCCCACCCGCAAGGTGATGAAGGCCAAGCCGGTGGCGCATAAGGCTCCGGTCGAGGCCGGCGATGCCGAGGACGATAATTGGGGCATCCAGGTGGGCGCCTATACCCAGCAGACCAAGGCCCATCAGGCCGCCAGCAGCGCCCTGCATAAGCTGGGCAATCTGGCCTCGGACGGCGAGGTCGCGGTGTCCAAGTCCAAGCAGGGCCATCACATCATGTATCGTGCTCGCATCATCGGTCTGGCCGAGGAAGACGCCCGCGCCTCCTGCAAGCGCTTGTCAAAGGCCCATGAGAGCTGCTCGGTCCTGCGCGCCGGGGTCAATGTCGCCTCGCGCTGATGATCTTGCCGTACGAAATTGAAAACGGGCGCCGCGCTGTTTCAGCCGGCGCCCGTTTTCTTGAGATATTCGGCATCTTCCTGCGCCTGGGCCTGACCAGCTTCGGCGGGCCGGTGGCGCATCTGGGGTATTTCCGCGCCGAATTCGTTTCGCGCCGCGCATGGCTGAGCGAAAGCGATTATGCCGACATGGTGGCGCTGTGCCAGTTCCTGCCCGGCCCCACCAGCAGCCAGGTCGGGCTGGCGCTGGGGCTGCGCCGAGGCGGGCTGGCGGGAGCCGCCGCCGCCTGGATCGGCTTCACCCTGCCCTCGGCCCTGGCGATGATGGCCTTTGCCTCCAGCGTCGCTTGGCTGGGCAACATCGAGCATCAGCCCTGGCTGCATGGCCTGAAGGTGGTGGCGGTGGCCGTGGTGGCCCAGGCGGTCTGGAGCATGGCGAAAAGCCTATGTCCCGACCGGGCCCGCGCCTCGTTGGCGGTGCTGGCCGGCATCTTGGCGTTGATCATGCCCACCTGGCTCGGCCAGATCGGTGCGATCCTGCTGGGCGGATTGGTCGGGCTGCGCCTGAAGACCAGCGCGACGCCTACTCCTACCAGCAATGAGACGCCGCCTCGCCCAGTCTGGGGTGTCGTCGCCATCTTACTGTTCTTTGCCCTGCTGATCGGATTGCCGGCCCTGGCGGCTTGGAGCAACAACCGCGAGATCGCCTTGCTGGCCGGCTTCTTCCGTTCCGGCGCGCTGGTGTTCGGCGGTGGCCATGTGGTGCTACCGCTGTTGCAGGAAGCCACTGTACCCAGTGGCTGGGTAAGCAGCGATGCCTTCCTGGCCGGCTATGGCGCCGCCCAGGCGGTGCCCGGCCCACTGTTCACCTTCGCCGCCTATCTGGGGACCATGGAGGGAGGATGGAGCCATGGCCTGCTTTGCCTGCTGGCGATCTATCTGCCCAGTTTTCTGTTGATGGCCGGCACCGTTCCCTTTTGGTCGGCGCTGCGGCGCAAAGCAAAGATTCAGGCCGCACTGTCGGGCATCAACGCCGCAGTCGTCGGCTTGCTGATGGCCGCCCTTTATCATCCTGTCTGGACCTCGGCGATCTTCTCCCCCGCCGATATTTCCCTGGCGGCAGGACTGTTTGTCTTGCTGCAATTCTGGAAATGCCCGCCCTGGGCGGTGGTAGCCATGGGCGCCGCCATTGCTCATTTTGCGGCGCAATAATACGCAAAATACAACTTAAGACATATACCTAGCGGCAAAAAGCAAGGCCATAGTTGCTTCTGGCAGTAAAAAACGCACCCTATTTAAAGGCTGAAAAACAACCAATAAGAATAAAAGCAAAAGAGACCAACAGCCATGGATGGAGATGTCAAAAAATGTCCAATGGAAAGGTCAAAAATCTTGCTGACGCCCTGAGCGTCGTCCAACCCGGCATTCGCCTCATGCTTGGCGAATTTGTTGGTTCCGGCCAACCGGCGAAATCCATCGAATGGATTGCCGACCATAAAATCGACCAACTTACCTTGATCGTCTGCACTCCCGGCTATCGCGACCATTTTCTGATGGGAAGACTGTTCGAAGAAGGCTTGGTAGAAGAACTGATTTCCTCCCATGTCGCCACCTCCTCCGGCAGTTCCGATGCATATCTGGCCGGCAAGATGAAGGTCCGCCAGTTGTTCCCCATGGGCACCTGGGCTGAAAAGGTCCGTGCCGGCGGCATGGGGCTGGGCGGCGTGCTGATCCCGGTCGGCGTCGGTATTCTCGATCAGCCTGGCTTGTTCCCCGACCTCGATCAACCCAAGCAACGAGTCAGCGTTGGCGGCAAGGACTATTTCATCGAGGAAGCCCTGACCTCCGACGTCTCGATCATCCGCGGCTGGCGGGCTGATCCGCTGGGCAATGTGGAATTCCGCCATACCGGCACGCTCAATCAGTGCGACATCGCCATGGCGGGAAAATACACCATCGCCGAAGTCAACGAGATCGTGCCGGTAGGCACGATCCCGCCGGATCGGGTCGGCTGCCCAGGCATTTTCGTCGATACCGTGGTGCAAGGCTACAGCCTGAGCGAACAAGACGATCTCTATCGCAAGAACTGGCAGCGGCTTGGCATTTTGGCCGCGGAAGAAGGAGCTGCGCCATGAGCGACAAACTGGATTCCCGCGTTATCATCGCCAAGCGCTGCGCTTTGGAAATGAAAGACGGCGACGTCATCAATCTGGGTTTCGGCATCCCGACCACTGCTGCCGACTATCTGCCGCCGGGCGTCAACGTCTTCCTGCATTCGGAAAACGGCTGCATCGGCGCCGCCGCCAAGCCTACGGCCAATATGGCGGAAAGCGATCGCACCAATGCCAGCGGCGCCCCCATGACCACCCGACCCGGGGCCGCCTATATGACCCTGACCACATCCTTCGGAGCCATGCGGAATGGCTATATCAAGACCTCGATCCTGGGGGCCTTGGAGGTGGACGAGGAAGGCAATCTGGCCAACTGGGCGATCAACCGCCAGGGCCGCTGGTGGCCGGGTCCGGGCGGAGCCATGGATCTGTGCTATGGCGTGCCGCGCATCATCGCCGCCTTGCAGCATATCGACAAGGCCGGCGACAGCAAGGTCAAGCGCCGCACCAAGCTGCCCCTGACCGGCCAACGCTGCGTCAAGACCATCATCACCGACAAGGCGGTGTTCGATGTCGGCGAGAACGGCCTGATCCTGCGGGAAGCCTATGACGGGCTGACGGTGGACGACATCCGCGCCATCACCGAAGCCCGCTTCGAGGTCTCGCCCGATTTCAAGCCGATGCCGATCTGACGCAACAGAACAACCGTCATCCCCGCGCAAGGCGGGGATCCATAGTGTGGTCGAGACCGGGGCTGTGGATGCCCGCCTGCGCGGGCATGACGAGAAAAGGATAAGCGAAGAGCTTTCCCCAAACCTGTAAAGCGCGGGAGGCTATCGCTTCTCGCGCTTTCTTTTTACCTCTTCCCAAACCCCTCACCCAATATTAAGAATGAGAGTCATTATCATATTTAGGGGTTTTGACCATCATGACCACCCATCGCGCCGGGCGTTACGATCTGCTGGCCCGCTTGCTGCACTGGATTTTCGCCATCGGCATCATCTATGCCAGCATCGTCGGCTATGCCTTGCACTTCATTCCAGACGGAACCGTGCATGGCTTTTTCTCGCGGCTCAATATGTCGCTGGCGACCGTTCTGATTGCGCTGTTTCCCATCCGGGTCTGGTGGCGCTTCGTCCGCACCGAGCCCACCGAGCCGTTGGGATTGAGCCCGGCGCAGATCAAACTGGCGCGAATGATCCAGGCGCTGATCTATCTGACCATCCTGTCGGTACTGGTCAGCGGCTATCTGATGGTGCCCGATGGTTATCAGCTGTTCGGTCTGGCGAATATCCCCACACCCTTCGCCAAGGGCATGGCGACCGAGGATTTCTTCATTCTGCATCGCCTCAGCTGCGCCGCCTTATGCGGGCTGGTGGGGCTGCATCTGCTGGGCGTGCTGGCCCATACCGTCGTCAAGCCGAATGGCCTGCTGCGGCGGATGATCTAATCTTCATCCACCTTCTTGCCATCCAGTTCGGCCCTGCGGCGAGCCTCCTCGGCTTCGTCGCGGGCCTTCTCGGCTTTGCTACGTCCGAACTTGGCGCGGTTCACTTCGGCCTGCCGGGCATCCTGTTCGCGGGCCTTTTGTTTGCGCACCCGATTCAGATTCACGATTTCAGCCATCTTCGCCGCCTCAGTTTCAACCGCCCCATCATAGCCCCTGAGAGCATTTCTGAAAAATCGTAACTTATTTGAAAAAAGGTGCTTGCGTGGGTCAGGCTCCCTTGCTATACCTCCGCTCCCCAAGGCGAGGGGGTGTAGCTCAGTTGGTTAGAGCGCCGGCCTGTCACGCCGGAGGTCGCGGGTTCGAGCCCCGTCACTCCCGCCACTCTCCCAAGACATTTCCGCAATTGACCCTATCCGTTTAAAGGATAAGATTCCTGCCATTCGTATCGGCTGGGAAGGAATGGTCATGAAGGTTGGCGTCGTCGGTACCGGCATGGTGGGCAGCAGCGCCGCCTTTGCCATGGTCCTGGAGGGAGCCGCTTCGGAACTGGTGCTGGTGGATCACAATCCCGCGCTGGCCAAGGCCCAGGCCCAGGACATCCTGCACGCCACGCCCTTTTCCCATCCCGTTCGCATCACCGCCGGCGACTATGCCGAGCTTGCCGGCGCTGGTCTGGTGGTTCTTGCCGCCGGTGTGGCGCAAAAGCCGGGCGAGACTCGCCTCCAGCTTCTGGAACGCAATGCCGCCGTCTTCGCCGCCATCATCCCCGAAGTCTTGAAGACCGCCCCCGACGCCATTTTGCTGATCGCCACCAATCCGGTGGATGTGATGACCGACATCGCCGCCCGCATCAGCCAGTTGCCCCCGGGGCGGGTGATGGGGTCTGGCACCATTCTCGATTCCGCCCGCTTCCGCGCCCTGCTGGGCGAACATCTGGGGGTCAGCCCCAAATCGGTGCATGCCTATGTGCTGGGCGAGCATGGGGATTCGGAAGTCCTCTGGTGGTCAGGCGCCACTGCCGGCTCGGTCTCGGTGGCGGCCATGGCCGATCAGTTAGGCCACCCGCTGGATCAACCCGCCCGCGACCGCATCGATGAAGGGGTGCGCCGCGCCGCCTATCACATCATCGCCGGCAAGGGCGCGACCTGGTTCGGCATCGGCGGCGGTCTGGCCCGCATCGCTCAAGCCATTGCCGGCGACGAGAATGTGCTGCTGAGCGTTTCCGCCCCGACCGATCAGGTCGAGGGCGTCGAAAACGTCACCCTGTCGCTGCCGCGCATCGTCGGGACCAAGGGCTGCGGCGCTCTGCTGCGGCCCGAGTTGGACGACGCCGAAAAGGCTGCGTTGAAGCGCAGCGCCGAAATCCCCAAAGAGGCGAGCGACAGCCTCAAACTTTAACGCCCGGCTTATTTCTGCCGGAGCACTTTTGTGCTTAAACTTGTTCATCCTCCAGATGGCCTGGAAAGGGCTGATACCATGTCGAAGAAGCATATGACGACCGTCGACGGCAACGAGGCCTGCGCCTCGGTGGCTTATCGCTGTAGCGAGCTGGCGGTGATTTATCCCATCACCCCGTCATCGACCATGGGCGAGTTGGCCGATCAATGGGCCTCGGAGAATAAGAAGAACATCTGGGGCATCATCCCCGAAGTCGTCGAGATGCAGTCAGAGGGCGGTGCCGCCGGTGCCGTGCATGGCGCCATCCAGGCCGGTGCGCTGGGCACCACCTTCACCGCCTCGCAGGGGCTGCTGCTGATGCTGCCCAACATGTACAAGATCGCCGGCGAGCTGACGCCCTTCGTCATGCATGTCTCGGCCCGCACCCTGGCCACCCATGCTTTGTCGATCTTCGGCGATCATTCCGACGTGATGAGCGCCCGCCAGACCGGCTTCGCCATGTTGTCCTCGGCCTCGGTGCAGGAAGCCCAGGACTTCGCCGCCGTCTCTCATGCTTCGACCTTACGTTCGCGCGTGCCGTTCCTGCATTTCTTCGACGGCTTCCGCACCAGCCATGAAGTGGCAAAGATCGAGGCGCTGTCGGACGACGATCTGCATAAGATGATCGACGAGGCCGACGTCCATTCCTTCCGCCGCCACTCCTTGAGCCCCGATCATCCGGTGGTGCGCGGCACCGCCCAGAACCCCGACACTTTCTTCCAGGCCCAGGAATCGCGGAACCCCTATTACGACGCCCTGCCCGGCATCATCCAGGCCGAGTTCGACCGCCTGGCCGGTCTGACAGGGCGGCAATATTCCCTGGTGGATTACGAAGGCCACCCCGAGGCCGAGCATGTCATCGTCATCATGGGCTCAGGCGCCGAGACGGTGGAACGCACCTCGGCCAAGCTGAACGAATTGGGCGAGAAGACCGGCATCCTGAAGGTCCGCCTCTATCGCCCCTTCCCCATCGACGCCTTCATCGCCGCTCTGCCCCCGTCGGTACGCAGCATCGCCGTGCTGGACCGCTGCAAGGAGCCGGGCGCGATTGCCGAGCCGCTTTATCTCGACGTGGTCGCCGCTCTGGGCGAAGCCGCTGCTTCCGGCCTGCGCGCCACCGGCGTGGCTCCGCGAGTGATCGGCGGCCGCTATGGTCTGGCCTCGAAGGAATTCACCCCCGGCATGGTCAAGGCCGTCTATGACGAGCTGAAGAAGGATGCGCCCAAGCGCCGCTTCACCATCGGCATCAATGACGATGTCACCGGCCTGTCGCTGCCCTGGGATGAAAGCTTCAAGCTGCAATCCAAGGATATGCGCCGCGCCGTGTTCTTCGGCCTGGGCGCCGACGGCACCGTGGGCGCCAACAAGAACTCGATCAAGATCATCGCCGAGGCCACCGACCTCTATGCCCAGGGCTATTTCGTCTATGACTCCAAGAAGTCGGGCGCGGTGACCATCAGCCATCTGCGCTTCAGCCCGCAGAAGATCCAGGCTCCTTACCTGATCCACAATGCCGAGTTCGTCGCCTGTCACCACTTCGTCTTCCTCGACAAGTATGACGTGCTGGACTATGCGGCTCCGGGTGCGACCTTCCTGCTGAACGCCCCCTTCGCCGCCGACGCCCTGTGGGACCAGCTGCCGAAGTCGGTGCAGCAGCAGATCATCGACAAGGGCCTGAAGGTCTACACCATCGACGCCCGCAAAGTGGCGCAGGCGGCCGGCATGGGCCAGCGCATCAACACCATCATGCAGACCTGCTTCTTCGCTCTGTCCAACATCCTGCCCAAGGACGAGGCCATCGAGAAGATCAAGAAGGCCATCGAAAAGACCTATGGCCGCAAGAGCAAGAAGATCGTCGAGAAGAATTTCGAGGTGGTCGACGCCTCGCTGGCGCATCTGCAACAGATGACCGTGCCGGCTGCCGTCACCTCGACCTTCGACATTCCCCCGATCGTGCCGAAGGACGCGCCCGACTTCGTCCAGCGCGTCACCGCCATGATGCTGGCCAACAAGGGCGATCTGCTGCCGGTTTCCGCCTTCCCGGTGGACGGCACCTGGCCGGTCGGCACCGCCCGCTTCGAAAAGCGCAACATCGCCGACGAAATCCCGGTCTGGGAAAAGGATCTCTGCATCCAGTGCAACAAATGCGTGATGGTCTGCCCCCATGCCGCCATTCGCGCCAAGGCGGTGCAGCCCGAGCAGTTGGTGAACGCCCCCGCCGCCCTGCAGACCATGCCCTATAAGGGCCCCGAGGTGAAGGGCGGCACCTATATCCTGCAAGTCGCCCCGGAAGACTGCACCGGCTGCACCCTTTGCGTCCATGTCTGCCCCGGCAAGGCCAAGGACGATCCCAATCATCTGGCCCTGCGCATGGAGGCCAAGGCCAAGCATATGGAAGCGGAGAAGGAAAACTTCGCCTACTTCCTAGACCTGCCGGACCTCGACCGCGCCGATCTGCGTATCACGCCGAAGTCGTCGCAGCTGATCACCCCGCTGTTCGAGTTCTCGGGCGCTTGCTTAGGATGCGGCGAGACCCCTTACATCAAGACCCTGACCCAGCTGTTCGGCGACCGCACCATGATGGCCAACGCCACCGGCTGCTCGTCGATCTTCGGCGGCAATCTGCCCACCACGCCTTACACCACCGACCGCGAAGGCCGTGGTCCGGCCTGGGCCAATTCGCTGTTCGAGGACAATGCCGAGTTCGGCCTGGGCTTCCGTCTGGCGGTCGACCATCACAAGGGCCATGCCAAGCAGCTGGTGCAGAAGCTGGCTTCCGGCCTGCCCGAACCGTTGGTGAACGGCCTGCTCTACAGCCCGCAGGATACCGATGCCGGCATCCGTGACCAGCGCGAGCGGGTGGCCGAGCTGCGCAAGCTGCTGGCCGGCAAGATCGATGCCGACTCGGTCCGTCTGGACGAGCTGGCCGACTATCTGGTGGAAAAGGCCATCTGGATCGTCGGCGGCGACGGCTGGGCCTATGACATCGGCTATGGCGGCCTGGATCACGTGATGGCCTCGGGCCGCAACGTGAATATCCTGGTGCTGGACACCGAGGTCTATTCCAACACCGGCGGTCAGGCTTCGAAATCCACGCCGCTGGGCGCTACCGCCAAGTTCGCCATGGCCGGCAAGTCCCGTCCGAAAAAGGATCTGGGCCTGATCGCCATGTCCTATGGCAACATCTATGTCGCCTCGGTCGCCTTCGGCGCCAAGGACGCCCAGATGGTCAAGGCCATGCAGGAGGCCGCCTCGTATGACGGCGTCTCGATCATCATCGCCTATGCCCACTGCATTGCCCATGGCTTCGATATGTCCGCCGGCCTGTCACAGCAGAAGAACGCCGTGCAGGCCGGTTACTGGCCGCTCTATCGCTATGACCCGCGCAAGCTGGGAACCGAGGAACCGGCGCTGGAACTGGATGCCGGCGAACGCACCATGTCGCTGGCGGAATTCATGGCCAGCGAAACCCGCTTCCGCATCACCTCGCAGCACGACCCCGACCATTATCAGAAGATGGTGGCCGAGGCCGAGCAGTGGGTCGAACGGCGCTACGACCTGCTAAAACGGATGGCCTCGACCAACGCGGCAGAGTAACTTATAGGCCGCTCCCTCCCATCGGAGGGGGCGGCCTTGGTTTTGGGGAGGGGAGATCAAAGATGACCGGCAGCTATGGCACGTTTCCAGACGTGGTCTTTCTGCGTCGCCCCGACGATAGCGGTTACGGCTTCTTTTTCTATAACGAGGCCGATTTCCGCCATGCGGTGGAAAGCTTCTCGCACCCCATTCTGCGCAGCTTCGCCGGCGAACCTGTCCCCGGCCAGCCCGACCCGCAGGACCATCTGAAGACCGCCATCGCCACCTTCATCGGTCAGGCCTTCGACCGGGCGGTGCCGGCGGAAGTCGGGGCCGAGGGCGTTTCCCGCGCCGCCGCCGCCTGTGTGCGCACCACCTTCGGCGACAAGATCCCCCGCGTGGTGGTGATCGAACGCCGCGACGGCCGCACGGCCGTGCGGCCCGGCATCGAATATCTGCGCCATCCCGGCCATCCGCTGGCCATCGTGGTCGATGCCGACGCCCATGGCGGCGACGCCCATTTCTTCACCACCGAAGCCAAATATCGTCAGGTCGGAGAAACCCAAGCCAATTCCCGCTGCTGGCTGCCGCAGATCGTCTATCGCCTGTACGCCAAGACGCCGTCGATCATGGCCGGCAAGCCGATGCAGGACCAAGCCACCGGCAAACACAGCGTCGCCTGCCGCGGCCTGTCGCTGGGGCTGAAAGCGCCGCTGGAAGAACGGGCGGCGGGGTAGTTACCAGAGAGGGCTCTCTGGGCTCCGCCCAGACCCGCCAGGGGCTGAGCCCCTGGACCTCATTCGGTCAGACGATGCAGCCATGACATGAGAAAGAGGCACCCGGCCCCAGAAGCGAACAGACATTTGAACTTCGTCATGGCCGGACTTGATCCGGCCATCTACGTCTATCCGCATAAAATATATTGAAAACAATTGGACAGAGGCCGGTTCGTGGATGCCCGGGTCAAGCCCGGGCATGACGAAAGAAAAACAGACTTCCGTCCCTTAAGCCTTCATCGCCACCAAGGTCGGATGCTGCGCCTCGGCTCCATCCACCGGAGCCAGGGGAGTGAAGCCGATGAAGGTCAGATCATCGCGGCGTGGTTCCTGGCCGCGATAATCGGCCAGGATCATGAAGACCCGTTCCATCTGCTGATGCATCGCCAGTTCGCGCCCGCCCTCCAGCGCCTGGAGCAGGCGGCGACGGCCGAACAGGCGCCGCGTCGGGCCGCCGACTTGGTCGGTGACGCCATCGGTGGCTAGATAGAAGGACTGGCCAGACTCCAGCGGCATAACATGATTGGTGAAGGTGAAGTCGGCCTGCGAGGTGCGATAGCCCAGGCTCTGGCGGTCGCCCTTGATCTCATGCAGCCCAGCGCCGGTAGTGTGGATCAACGAGATATTGGCGCCAGCATAGGTCAGGATATCGCGGTCACTGTCGACGAGGCAGATAGCGGCGTCGAGGCCGTCGTCGGTGGCCAGCAGATCGGTGGCGGCGTCGTGGTTTTCCTGACGCAACGACGATTTCACCAATTTGTTCAGCAGTTGCAGGATCATCGCCGGGTCGTCGTGGCAATGTTCGTGCAGAATGCGGTCCAGCACCGAAGCGACGATGGCGGTCATGAAGGCCCCCGGCACGCCATGGCCGGTGCAGTCCATGATGGCGATCAGGCAGCGATTGCCGAAGCGGCCGATCCAATAGAAGTCGCCGCCCACCACATCGCGGGGCGCCCAGCCGACGGCGATGTCGTGCAGCATGCCTTCTGTCTGCGCGCCGTCGGGCAGCAGCGAGGTCTGGATGCGGCTGGCATAGCGGATGCTTTCGTTGATATGGCGATTGACCTTGTTCAGCTCGGCATGGGCGGCGTTCAGCTGGGTCAGGGCGCGTTCCACCCCTTCCTTCTCGCGGGCCAGTTCCAAGGTGCGGTCCTGCACCCGCTGTTCCAGGGTGCGGGCCAGATCGGTCAGTTCGGCCTGGGCCGTGTCGCGGGCGTCAAGACCGGTTTGAAAGGCGGTCAACAGGCCGTTCAGGGTTTCCGACAGCTCGCCCAGCTCGTCGTTCATATGACGGGCAGGAGTCGTCAGCAGAGTCTTGCCGGGACGGGCCGGATCGATCTTGCGAATGCCGCCGATCAGCCGCAACAGCGGCTTGGTGATCATGATGTTGAAGGCGAACACCATCAGCACGCAGACGCCGACCACCTGGGCCAAAGTCGCCCCCAGCGAGACGCCGACGCGGGCAAAGAAGGCCTCGGCCACCGTGGTGGCGTCCAGATCAACTTCCAACTCGCCGATGATCTCGTCGATGCCGCGCGGCGAACGATGGACCAGGGACAGAGTATATTCGGTGGAATCGGCGAACAATCGCTCGGCCAGCCAGGACAGCGGCGAAGACGCCGCCGGTCGTTCCTTATGCGCCAGCTCGTTGGCGTAATTGTCGCGCAGGGTCACCGAGCGCACGGCGGCCGACTGGAACATGCCCTTGACCAGGTCTTGGGACAGTTCAGGGCTCATCTGAAAGGCGGCGTCGGCGGCCGGGCCGCTGATCATCGAGAGAGAGCGCATGGTGCTGGTATTGAGATCGCGACGCTCGGCGCGCAGATCGCCGGCCACCACCAGTATGGATGTGATCACACCCAGCAACAGAGCGATCAACGCTACCGTCCGGGCCTGTTTATAGACCAAGCCTTTGAACACGATGCCTCCGATGTCGGGATGCTTGCGCCCCCTCATCCATTGGTCTCCTCAGGCAGGATGCCCCCCTCCTGAACCGTCAGGTTAGCAGAACCCGGTGTTCAGTACGACTCTCAGAATCTTGATCATCTCATGTCAGAGAGTTTCTCGCGCCTGGGTCGGTTGCGGAGGACATGCCCCGCTGTTAGAGTGATGCCGACGTTGCGCCAAAACCGGAAGGACGGCGCGGCCAGGCCGAGATCAGCACAAGGGATGGGGCATGCTCGCCGAAGAATATCTCAACTTCAAGAAGGTCCTGGAACAGAAGGGCATCATCTTCTCGTTCAGCGGCTATGTGTCGGAAGGCATTCTGTTCGCCCTGGGCGACGCCTTGAAGCAGAAGATGGCCATCGAGGAAACCGATATGAACACCACCAAGAAGGTGTTCTCGGTGTTCGTCGAACAGGTCCAGAACATCATCCGCTATTCCGCCGACAAGGTGACCGGCGATGTCGGCAAGCCCGTCGAGCTCAGCTCGGGCATGATCGCCGTCGGCCAGGAAGCGGGAAAATTCTTCGTCGTCTGCGCCAATGTGGTTCAGCTGTCCGACATGGAACGGCTGAAAGAACGGCTCGAGCATATTAAAAGTCTGGACAAAGAGGGCATCAAAGCGTTTTACAAGGAGAAGTTGCGGGAAGACCCGGATGCGGAAAGCAAGGGGGCCAGCATCGGCCTGATCGAAATCGCCCGACGCGCCAGCGACCCCATCGATTTCGACTTCATCAAGGTGAGCGAGAGCAAAGCCTTCTTCTGCCTCAAGGCCTTCATCTGAGACGACAAAATAACATGCAGACCATCACCATAACCGCCTCGGAACGCTCTCCTGACGTCGAATTCAATTTTGATGCCGGGCTGTTGACGCTGAAGGGGGAATCCTACCCCGAGGACGTGGCCGCCTTTTACGGCCCCTTGCTCTCGGCCCTGGACCAGTGGCTGAACAGCGCTCCTGCCGAACAGGCCGTGCAGCTGGATATCGAGCTGGTCTATTTCAACTCTTCCTCGGCCAAGGCGCTGATGAATCTGTTGCTGCTGCTGGAAAAGGCCGGCGCCGCCGGGCGCTCGGTGGTGGTCAACTGGCATTACGCCAGCGAAGACGACACCATGCAGGAATTCGGCGAGGACTTCTCGGAAGACCTGGAACATGTCACCTTCAATCTCTGCGCGGTGGAAGAGGCGTAAGCACTGAAAGGCTCACGCCATGGCGGCCTTCAATCTATTCGATGAAGAGGAAAAGGCCCTTGAGGCCGGGCTGAATCTCAGCCTGCGGCTCGAGGCCGAAAATGCTCCGAAAGAGCTGCGCGACGGTGTTACCGAACTGGTCAAGGCCTACCGCAAGGGCATGCGCGAGCAGCGCCGCCTGGTCAAGGTCTCGGACCGTCAGCAGGAACAGCTATCCGCCGTCAATCAAGAGCTGGTGCGCCGCCGGGAAGAGGCCGAGACTGCTCTGGCCCGCCTGCGTGAAGCCCAGGAAAGCCTGATCCAAGCTGAGAAGCTGGCTTCGCTGGGCGCCCTGGTCGCCGGCGTCGCCCACGAGATCAACACCCCCGTCGGCATAGCACTTGCCACCGCCTCGCATCTGGCCGACGCCACCGGTGATCTGCGCCATCTGTTCGAAGGCGGGCAGATCAAAAAATCCGACTTCCGCGACTATATCGACACCGCTTCGGAGTCCTGTTCTCTGGTGTTGTCCAACTGCGAACGCGCCGCCCAGTTGATCAACGGCTTCAAGCAGGTGGCGGTCGACCAGACCAGCGCCGAGCGCCGCCGCTTCAAGCTGAAGGCCTATATTCAGGAAGTGCTGCTTAGCCTGAAGCCCAAGCTGCGCCAACAGCATATCGAGGTTGCCATCGACTGCCCGGATGCCCTGGAGATGGACAGCTATCCCGGCGCCTTGTCGCAGGTGCTGACCAATCTGGTGATGAATTCGGCCATTCACGGCTTCGAGGGCCGGCCTGATGGCCATGTGATCATCAGCTGCGAAAAACTCGATGGCGATTTTATTGAGTTGAAATACACTGATGACGGGAATGGAATCCCCGCCGACATCCGAAACAAAATATTCGACCCGTTTTTCACAACAAAACGCGGGTCCGGCGGCAATGGATTAGGGCTCCATATCGTTTTCAATATAGTCACCGGCTCTCTGAAAGGGCAAATTGCTGTGGAGAGCGAACCTGGGAGGGGAACCGGGTTCACCCTGCTTCTGCCGCAGACCGCCGCACGCGACGGCGAGGAGAGAAGCGGGGGTTAGATCAACGGGGATCATAAGGTCTATGATGGCTGGGGACGACGACGAGCTGCTGTTTGACGAGGATGACGAAAAGGCAGGCTCTTCCGCCTCGCCTGCCGTCGTAGACTACCTCGATCCCTGGGCTGTACTGGTGGTCGATGACGACCCGCAAATCCACGACATGACCCGGCTTCTGCTGAAGAAATTCGTCTTCCAGGGGCGCGGCGCCGAGCTGATGTCGGCCTATTCCGCCGCCGAGGCCAAGGCGATTTTGGAAAAACGCTCGGACATTGCGGTGATCCTGCTCGACGTGGTGATGGAAAGCGAGGATGCCGGCCTGAAGCTGGTGCGCATCATCCGCGAGGATATGGGCAACAAGCGTTCCCGCATCGTGCTGCGTACCGGCCAGCCCGGACAGGCGCCCGAAAAGGACGTGATCCTTAACTACGACATCAACGACTATAAGTCGAAGACCGAGCTGACCGCCCAGAAGCTGTTCACCACCATGGTCGCCTCGTTGCGGTCATACCAGGACATCGTCGCCATTGAGCGCAACCGGGTGGGCCTGGAAAAGATTCTGAATGCCTCGTCATCCTTGTTCGACAAGCGCAGCATGCGCGAATTCGTCGAGGGCGCGATCATCCAGCTGGAAGCCCTGTTGCGCGGCAAGGAAGGCTCGATCCTTTGCTGTCAGGTGAAGAACACCCAGGCCACCCGCGAAGAGATCGTCATCCTGGCCGGCACCCGCGGCTTTGCCCCGCATGTCGGCCATACCCTGCGATCCTGCCTGCCCGACGAGATTTGCGCCGAGATCGAGGATGCCTTCCACACCCAGCGCAATGTCTTCGAGAAAGACCGCTGTATCCTGGTGTTCCGCACTCATGACCATGGCGCCAACGTCTTCTTCCTGCGCCGGCCCGAGCCCTTTACCCAGGATGAGCGCACGCTGCTGGAAGTGTTCTGCACCAAGGTCGCGATCGGCTTCGACAATGTCTGCCTGTATGAAGACCTGGCGGCGCTGAACAATACCCTGGAGCAGCAAGTCGCCCAGCGCACCCGCGAAGCGCGCGAAAAATCCCGCCTGCTGGAGGCTACCCTGTCAGGCATGAGCGACGGTCTGGTCGCGGTGGATGAGAATGGCGCGCTGGTGGTCAGCAATCCCCGCGCCATGGAACTGCTGGGCTTCGAGGGCCGGGAGCTGTCCGAGATCGAACGCCGGCTGGCTCGCCTGACCGAGGCCAACCGCCTGAGCACCCATGGCGAAAGCGAAGAGATCGAATTCCGCGACGGCCGCATCGTGCAACTGCGCCGCAACGACATGGATGGCGGCGGCTATGTCTATGTCTGCCTGGACGTCACCGACGAACGCCGCCAGCAACGTGAACTGATCGCTGCCCGGTCCCAGGCCGAGGCCGCCAATCGCGCCAAGAGCCAGTTCCTGGCCA
>Ga0182039_10000161_pt1 | contig 35047 bp, 27 predicted proteins | sample sta12Can44000111_FD_125975 | JGI IMG/M metagenome (GOLD analysis project Ga0182039, IMG submission 125975) | Lab enrichment of tropical soil microbial communities from Luquillo Experimental Forest, Puerto Rico - statanox.12C.anox.44.000.111 | ecosystem: Environmental > Terrestrial > Soil >...
ACGCGCGGCGCGCGAGGTGTCCTCAACCGTACGCCAAAGCGCAATGACACCGAGGTAAAGAAGAAACAGGATCAATTCCGAAGTCAGGCGCGCATCCCATACCCAATAGGTACCCCATTCGGGCCGTCCCCACAGCGAGCCGGTGACCAGACAGAGCAGTGTGAAGGCAGCGCCGAGCGGTGCTGCCGCTTTGGCGGCAACATCGGCCAGCGGATGGCGCCAGACGAGCGTGCCGAGTGCGGCGACTGTCATCAGCGCCCAGCACAACATCCCGAGCCAAGCCGACGGCACGTGCAAAAACATGATCTTGACGGTCGCGCCCTGCTGATAATCGTCAGGCGCAAGCACCGCTCGATAAATCGCGATCGCGAACAAGAGGACGGTCGCGCCGCCGAGCCATGGAATGGTGAGGCTCGCGGCACGCAAGAAGCGCGAAGGATTGGCGAGTTCGGCGACGCGCATCGGCAATGTCCTGTCCAGGCTTCTCACTAAATCACTTCGTCGCGCCGGCACAATGCGTGTGTTTGCACGGCGCTCTCATTCACTGTCCAGCCGCAACGCTGCCGCGGCGGCGAAAGGTCCGATCACGAGACTGGCCAATGTCAGCGCGCACAAGACCGTGAACGGCGTTCCGAACGGCACCGGGCCAGCCACGGCGGCATTGGCGGCGGCGACGCCGAAAATCAATACCGGCACCGTCAACGGCAGCACGATGATCGCGACCAGCAATCCGCCGCGCCGCAATGTCACCGCGATCGCGGCGCCGATGAGGCCGATGAAGGTGAGCGCCGGCGTGCCGACGAGGAGCGTGAGCACTACGCCGGCTTGCGCCCCCTCGTCGATACCGAGGAACAGGCCGAGCAGTGGCGCGGCGATGACCAATGGCACAGCAGTGGTCAGCCAGTGAGCGAGGCCCTTTGCCGCGACCACGAGCTCCAAGGGAGCGCGGCCGGTGACGATCAGATCGAGCGAGCCGTCCTCGTGATCGCTGGCAAATAAGCGATCGAGCGCAAGCAGGCTGGCCAAGAGCGCCGCGAGCCACAGGATTGCGGGGCCGATGCGCTTGAGCAAAGCGAGATCCGGCCCGATGGCGAATGGCGTTAGAGTGACCACAACCAGAAAGAACAACACGCCGATCAGCGCACCGCCGCCGACACGGACGGCAATGCGCATATCGCGCACCAGGAGAGCGCTGAGGGGGGTCACGGTGCGGCCTCCGCGGGCTCAAGTGCCTCCGTAGCGCGGGAGCGATTTTTTTGATCGAGCGACAATTCCTGCGCGGCGCTCAACTCGAGTTCGCCATGCGTTGCTGCAACAATTAGGCCGCCTTCGGCGAGATGCGATTGCATGAAGCCGGCAAGCCGCGCCTTGCCGGCGGTGTCGAGCGTGCTGGCCGGCTCGTCGAGGAGCCAGATCGGCCGTTTGACGGCGAGGAGCCGCGCGATCGAAAGACGCCGGCGCTGGCCGGCCGAGAGATAAGCCGCGGGCAAAGCTGCAATAGCGCTAAGCCCGACCGCTTCCAGCGCTTCATGCACTCTGATGGCACGGTCGCCGAAAAAGTCGGCCCAAAATTGCAGGTTCTCGAAAACCGAAAGCGATGGTTTCACGGCGTCCTGGTGACCGAGATAGTGCGCCTGTTCGGCGATAGTTAGTTCGGCATCGCCGCCGTCGAGCCAAAGCCGCCCGCCCCCTGGTCGAATAAAGCCGCCGACGATCCGCAGCAGCGACGATTTCCCCGCGCCATTGCGGCCGGTCACGGCTAGAGCCTCGCCGCGTTCCAGCCGAAAGCTGACGCCGGAGAAGACCTCCCGGCCGCCGCGGCGGCAGGCCAAATCGACGGCGTTTAAGCGCATCGCTGCAATCCCAGCTGCAATCCAAAGTGGCAAGGCGGGAGCGGCCTTGCGCCCAGGTTTTGTAAACCGTTTTGCGAGTGGTTTTGTTGAGATAAGGCCATGCGCGGCATCATAGCGGACCATTTCTTGCCGAACTGGCACAAGCCAATAAAAGCCCCTATAAGCCGCGACACTGGGTGGCGGCGCGCTCCCGCCGCTGCCGCGCCCGGCCCCTCTTCGTCCCTGCCCCACACGCGGGGGAATAAGGAGGGATTGTCGGCCATCTCGGCCTCGATGACCTGTGCATTGCGTCGGCTCAAGCCGGCAGAATGGAAAACATCATGGATTTCGTCGATAGCTTCAAATGCCTCCGGCCGCTGAAGGTCGGCTCCAAAACCTATGCATATTTCAGCCTGCCGGCGGCGGAGAAAAACGGTTTGAAAGGAATTTCGCGCCTGCCGTTTTCGCTCAAGGTGCTTTTGGAAAACCTGCTGCGCAATGAAGATGGGCGCTCCGTAACCAAAGAGGACATCCAGGCGGTTGCGCAATGGCTGAAGGACCGAACCTCTGACCGCGAGATCGCTTTCCGCCCCGCGCGCGTCCTAATGCAGGACTTCACTGGTGTTCCCGCGGTTGTGGATCTCGCTGCCATGCGCGACGCCATGGACCATCTTGGCGGCGAGGCGACCAAGATCAATCCCCTCGTTCCGGTCGATCTCGTCATCGATCATTCGGTGGCTGTCAATTTCTTCGGCCACCGCGATTCTTTCAAGCGTAACGTCGAGGAGGAATACAAGCAGAACCAGGAACGCTACCGGTTCCTGAAATGGGCGCAGATGTCATTTAAGAATTTCCGCGTCGTGCCGCCCGGCACCGGTATCTGCCATCAAGTCAATTTGGAATATCTCGCGCGGACGGTTTGCAGCACCAAGGCGGCCGTCAAATTCGCCGACAAATCGGCCGCCAGCGAGATTGCTTTTCCCGACACGGTTGTCGGCACCGATTCGCATACCACGATGGTCAACGGCCTCTCGGTGCTCGGCTGGGGCGTCGGCGGCATCGAGGCCGAAGCGGCGATGCTCGGCCAACCCTATTCAATGCTGTTGCCGGAAGTGATCGGCGTTCGCCTTAACGGTAAACTCAAGGAAGGCGTCACCGCGACCGATCTGGTCCTGACCGTGACGCAGATGCTGCGCAAGCGCGGCGTGGTCGGCAAATTTGTCGAATATTTCGGCCCCGGTCTCGCCGGCTTGACCATCGCCGACCGCGCGACGCTCGGCAATATGTCACCCGAATACGGCGCGACCTGCGGCTTCTTTCCGATCGACGACGACACGCTGCGCTATTTGAGCGACACCGGCCGACCGGCGGATCGTATTGCACTCGTCGCCGCTTACGCCAAAGCGCAAAGCATGTACCGCACCAAGAATACGCCGGACCCGGTATTCACCGATGTGCTCAAGCTCGAACTGTCCTCGATCGAGCCGTCGCTCGCCGGGCCGAAGCGGCCACAAGACCGCATTGCGCTCAAAGACGTCAAAAGCGGTTTCGTCCAGGCCATGGACAGGGAATTCAACAAGGCCGGCGAGTTGGACAAGCGCGTTCCCGTCGAGGGACGCACGCACACGCTCGGCCACGGCGATGTCGTGATCGCGGCAATCACCTCGTGTACCAATACGTCCAATCCGTCGGTGATGATCGCGGCCGGTTTGCTGGCCAAGAAGGCGGTAGAGAAAGGGCTCGCGGTAAAACCGTGGGTCAAGACCTCATTGGCGCCCGGCTCGCAAGTGGTGGCGGAATATTATGAGAAGTCGGGGTTGCAGAAGCCGCTCGATGCGCTTGGGTTCAATCTGGTCGGCTTCGGTTGTACGACCTGCATCGGCAATTCCGGCCCGCTGCCCGAGGAGATTTCGGAATCCATCAACAAGAACGATCTGGTCGCCGCCGCGGTGCTCTCCGGCAATCGCAATTTCGAAGGCCGCGTGAATGCCGATGTGCGGGCCAACTATCTCGCCTCGCCGCCGCTGGTCGTCGCCTATGCGCTTGCCGGCTCGATGCAGGTCGATATCGCCAAGGCGCCGCTCGGCACCGATAAAAATGGCCGCAAGGTTTATTTGCGCGATATTTGGCCGACGAGCCGCGAGATCGCCGCGGTGATGCGCAAGAGCATCAGCAAACAGATGTTCACGCGCAAATACGCCGACGTGTTCAAGGGCGACGCACATTGGCGCAAGATCGCGGTGAAAGGCGGCCTCACTTACAAATGGGATGACCGCTCGACCTACGTGCAAAACCCGCCCTATTTCGATGGCATGCAGAAACGCAGCCAGCCGATCGAGGATATTGTCGACGCCCGGGTCCTCGGACTGTTTCTGGACTCGATCACGACCGACCACATTTCGCCGGCGGGATCGATCAAGGAAGCAAGTCCTGCTGGCGAATATCTGCGCGACCATCAGGTTCGTCCGCGCGACTTCAATCAATACGGCACGCGGCGCGGCAATCATCAGGTGATGATGCGCGGCACGTTCGCCAATATTCGAATCAAAAATCAAATGGTGCCCGGAGTGGAGGGTGGCTACACAATTCATTACCCGTCGCGTCAGCGCATGACGATGTACGACGCCGCAATGCGATACAAATCAGAGAACGTGCCGCTGGTCGTTTTCGCCGGTAAGGAATACGGCACCGGCTCCTCGCGCGATTGGGCGGCCAAAGGCACGGTACTGCTCGGCATTCGCGCGGTGATCGCCCAGTCGTTTGAGCGCATTCATCGCTCCAATTTGGTAGGCATGGGCGTTGTGCCGCTGGTGTTTGAAGAGGGCACATCGTGGCAGACGGTGGGATTGCGCGGCGACGAGCTGGTCACCATTCGCGGCTTGCACGGCGATCTCAAGCCGCATCAGCGCCTGCAAGCGGAAATTGTCGCTGCCGACGGTGGCCTCAAGCGCGTGCCGTTGATCTGCCGCATCGATACCGCCGACGAGCTCGATTACTTCCGAAACGGCGGCATTTTGCAGTACGTGCTGAGGCGGCTCGCAGCTTAGCGCGCCCAATCAATTTGCGCCCAAATGCTTTGGGCCCAAGTGCTTTGGGCCCAGGTGCTTTGGGCCCAACTGCTCAGCGCCTAACTGCTTGGGCACCTGAGCGCCCGTTGGTCAATTTTGTGGCGCTTGATGGGTTGCCATCGAGGATCCGACCGGTTCCACGCCGCTGGCCAGCGCGTTCTCCATCACCGTGAAGTGAGTGGCGAGTGAGGGGGGCGGGCGCTAGAACGGCCCTTCATCGAACGGTCACAACAAGAACGGTTACAAAAACCCCCTGAGGCGGAGGTTGGAATGGCAGGTCGCCGTGTCACGCCGGCGCTCCTCATCGCGGGTTTGGTGATTGCAAGCGTTATGACTGCTCGTGCCGGTGAGCTACGTGCGGTTCTTGAGCTGTTTACCAGTCAAGGCTGTTCGTCCTGTCCGCCGGCGGACCGGCTGGTTGGGCAACTGGCGAACGATCCCTCGCTCGTCGCATTGAGCGTTCCCATCGATTACTGGGACTATCTGGGCTGGCGCGACACGCTTGCCAGTTCCGGACATTCAGCACGCCAGCGCGCCTATGCGCGCGTCCGTGGCGATGGGCAGGTCTACACGCCGCAGATCGTAGTAAACGGCGCCGCCGACGCACTCGGCAGCGATCAAACCGCAGTTGAGCGTGCGATCGTGCAAACCGATCGGAAAGCTGGTGTGATGTCGCTGCCAGTGCTCTTATCGACGAGCGACGGCACGCTCGGCATCAACATATCTTCGGCGGACAATGTGCAGGCCCCCGCGGAAGTGTGGCTCTGCCCGCTCACTAAAGTTGTGGCGGTCGCCATCGGCCGCGGCGAAAATCGCGGACGCACCATCACCTACCACAATGTCGTGCGCAATTGGCTCAAACTCGGCAGTGTGAACGGCGTGCAATCCAGCTGGAACGTGCCGCTCTCACAGATCAAGGCCGAGGGGATCGATGCCGCCGCGGTCATGGTGCAAGAAGGCACGCACGACAAACCGGGCATTATCCTCGGCGCCGCTTTAACAGATATCAGATGACACGCGTGAGAGGTCGCTGACCTCCGATTTCCGATCTCTGACCTCTGCCATCCCTCATCTCCCTCAGAAAAGCAAAAGGCCGGCAAGACGCCGGCCCGAAACAAACGTCGCGCACAAAACTGTGGCCCGGTCCGTCCGCGCCCCGGGGGGCTGGGGGGCTGAGGAATCCGGAACACGATCCGAACCGGGCCCTGAGGCAACAGTCGGCTGTTTCGCAGGCCAGCTTGGCACGTGCTTGGCCGAAATTGGGCTGCATTATGATTCGGCTAACGAAGCCGTGATTCCCGTCGTTCAAAATGCCGCACCTCAAAATGACACGCGCTCAACACACGCAGTCTGCGCGTGAATTACAGCGCAGTCCGTCGCGGCGGCCGACGGTGTGGCGAACTCCTGCCCTGTAGAGTCAGCCGCGTAAGAGGGCTTGCCGCAGCTTGGTTCCGGCGCGATCATAAAGGTGGATGACACGAGTCCGCGAGGCGGACTCGACCGATAGGAGGCGCCGTCATGGAATTCGGCGAAGCCGATCCAAGTCAGTGGCGCGGGGACGAGCTGCGTCCGCACGTCCCCGCCAATGAAGTGACCTTTAACCGCCGCGAACTTGACCGGCTGTTACGGCTGTATGGGCGCAAAGTCGCTGCCGGCGAGTGGCGTGACTACGCAATCGACTTCTTGAAAGATCGCGCCGTATTTTCGGTGTTCCGCCGCGCCTGCGAAGTGCCGATCTACCGAATCGAGAAAAATCCAAAGCTTGCGCGCCGCCAGGGTGCGTATAGCGTTATTTCGGCAACCGGACATATCGTGCGGCGCGGCCAGGAACTCGACCGCGTGCTCGGCGCGCTCGACCGCTCGCTCCGGGTGGTGGTGTAGGAAGCTTTACCCTTCGAGGCTCGCGCTCGCGCCTCGGAGTGACGGCTTAGGCGCAGTCGCATCGCCGCCTCCAAGCGCGCGCTGCATCAGCACGGTGTCGAGCCACTTGCCGTGCTTGAAGCCGACCGAGCGCAGCGTGCCGATATGGCTGAAGCCGGCGCGTTCATGCAAGGCGATCGACCCGACTTGCGCGGAATTGCCGATGACCGCGATCATCTGCCGGAAGCCGCGCTGCTCGCTCTCGACGATGAGCTTGGCGAGCAACTGGCCGCCGATTCCTTTGCGGTGGCTGTCCGGGGCGATGTAGACCGAATCCTCGACGCTCCAATTGTAAGCCGGCCGCGCGCGATAGGAGCCGGCATAGGCGTAGCCGGCGACTACGCCCTCGATCTCGGCGGTCAGATAGGGATAACCGTTGTTGAGAAGCGCCGCTTGGCGGCGTGTCATTTCGGCTTGGTCCGGTGGCTCGATCTCGAACGTTGCGGTGCCGTTAACGACCGCATCCGCGTAAATACGAGTGATGGAAGGAAGGTCGGCAGGTGTCGCCGGACGGATGATGACTTTTTGCATTGAATGGCGAAATTGCCAGAAAGGAACTGGCCGCGAAATACCCAGAAATGGCAAACGCCCCGGATGCGCTCCGGGGCGTTCGATCGATTGTGTTCTGATGCGTTAGCGGCGATCGCCGAACAGCCGCAGCAACATCAGGAACAGGTTGATGAAGTCGAGATAGAGTCGGAGCGCGCCCATTACGGCCTTGCGGCCGCCGACCGTGCCGTCGTCCATCGGATCGTACATTTCCTTGATCGCCTGAGTGTCATAGGCGGTGAGCCCGGCGAACACGAGCACACCGATGATCGAGATCGCCCAAGAGAGCCCACTCGAATGCAGGAAAATGTTGACCAGGCTGGCGATGATGATGCCGATCAGGCCCATAAACATGAATGAGCCCACGGCGGTGAGGTCGCGCTGCGTGGTGTAACCATAAAGGCTCAGCGCACCGAAGGCCGCGGCCGAGATGAAGAGCACCCGCGTGATCGATTCTCCGGTGTAGATGAGAAAGATCGACGCCAGCGACACGCCCAGCAAGCCGGCATAGACAAAGAACAGCGTAAGCGCTGTTCCGGGCTGCAGCCGGTTAATGCCGAAGCTGATCGCGAAAACGAGTCCAAGTGGAGCGAGCATCAGGATCCACAAGAGCGGGCCCTGGAATACGGCCTGGCCAAAGGCAGTCAGTTGCAAGCCGGCGCTGGTCTGCACCACTGCGGCGGAGAAAGTCAGCCAGGCGACCACTCCGGTCAGCGCCACGCCCGCGGCCATGTAGTTGTAGACGCGGATCATGTAGGCGCGCAGGCCGGCATCGATCGCGACTTGGTCCGTGCGATAGCCGGTCCGGGCGGTCGCGTAATTCCGATCAAAGTCGGACATGGAAGTACCCCTGTTTTACCCCGGCACGGCGGCCGGGTCTGGCATCCGGCACAAGCCGGAATTGGTGTGGTAAGAATCTAGTGCGAAAGGGCAGCGCGCGCCAGATGGGCGGAAAGCGATATTTTTTAGACTCATTACAAAGCTTTCATGGTCTTTAAGAGGCGGAAAGAGTGCTTTTCCCGGCTGCTGCGTCGTCCGGGGAAAGATCAAAGATTGCGCAGCACTTGTGCCGGCTTGCGGCTGAGCGCCCCGAAGGTGCCGGCAAGACCGATCACGACCGTCGCGATCAGCGCCGCAGCGGCCGTTTCGATTGCGGCGCCGGGGATCCATTCGAACGGAATTTCCATGACGCCATCAACGACGAAATACGCAGCGAGCGTGCCTGCCGCGATAGCGAAAATCGCCGTGGCAAGGCCGATCAGCAGATATTCGAGCGCGTAGGCGGCCGTCAGCTGCACTCGCGTCGCGCCCAAAGTTTTCAGCACCACGGCGTCATAAATGCGAAAGCGCTGGCTTGCCGCGAGCGCGCCGCCGAGCACCAGGGCCGCCGCCACCAGCGTAATCGCGCTGGCGCCGCGCAGCGCCATCACCAGCTTGCCGACCAGCGCGTCCACTGCGTCGAGCGCATCTTTCACCCGCACCGCGGTGACGGTTGGAAAGGCTCCGGCAAGCGCTCTGATGATCGTCGCTTCTTCGGGTGTCGTGCCGCCGTCGGCGAAGGTGAGTGTGGCGATATCGCTGTGCGGGGCGCCATCGAAAATGCCGGGCGAGAACACCAGCACGAAGTTGATGCCGAGATTTTCCCAATCGACCGCACGCAGGTTCGCAATCCGCGCTGTCACGTTGCGGCCAAGAACGTTGACGGTGATCGTGTCGCCAATCTTCAGGTCGAGGTCGTGGGCGCTTCTGCTTTCCAGCGAGACCAGCGGCTCACCGGAATAGGAAACACCCCACCATTGCCCGGCGACGATGCGCGAACCGGGCGGGACCGCGCGCGCATAGGTTATCCCGCGATCGCCGCTCAGCACCCAGCGCGAACGGTCGGGCGGCTTGAGCTCATCGGCATTGACGCCGTTGGCGGCGACGATGCGGCCGCGCAGCATCGGCACCCGTTCGAGCTTTGCCCCCGGCGCCCGTTCGGCGATGAACGTATCGAAACGCTCGGCCTGCGCCGCCGGTATATCGACGAAGAAAAACGACGGCGCCTTGTCGGGGAGCGCAGCAGCGAATTCGCGATGCAGATTGCCCTCGATCTCAACGAGCGTCACCAGCATCGCGAGCCCGAGCCCGAGCGAGAGCATCACGCTCGGCGTTAATGCACCGACACGATGGATGTTGCCGATCGCAAGCCGAAGCACCGTCGATTTCTGGCGCGGCGCCTGTCGGGCGATCGACATCACCAGCGCGGCGACGAGGCGCAGCAGCAGGAATACCGCCGCCGCTGCGGCGAGGAAGAACGCGGCAATGCGCCGATCGTAGGTGGTGAATACGGCGAGCGCCGCAAGCACGGCAATGATGGCGGCGGTCGCAGCGATATAGCGCGCACGAGGCAATGTCCGCTCGCCTGAGACCTGATCGCGGAACAACATTGACACCGAAATGTCGTGAGCGCGTCCGAGCGGCCATAGCGAAAAAGCTAGCGCAGTGAGAAGACCGTAGGCGACCGACAATGCCAGCACGCCGGGCTCCACGACTGGGTCGACTGGCAGCGGAATCATCGCGCTAAAGAGCGAGACAATCACAAAGGGCAGCGCCGCGCCCAGTGCGGCGCCGATCAGTGCGGCCAACAAGGCGACCCCGATGATTTCAGTGCAGTAGACGGCGAAAATACCGCCGCTGGTGGCGCCGAGCGCCTTTAGCGTCGCGATCGTGTCGCGATTGCGCGCCAAATGGCTGGCGACCGCGTTGGCAACGCCGACACCGCCGACGAGCAGCGTCGCCAAGCCGACCAGCGTCAGATATTGCGAGAAACGCTCGACATTGCGTTCGAGCTGCGGCGAGGCCTTGCGGCGGCTGCGGACGTCCCAGCCAGCCTGCGGAAATTCCGTTTGCGCCTGCTTTTCCAGCGCCGCCACCGCGTCGTCACTGGCCCGTGCGTCGGGCAGCCGCAGACGATATTGCCAACGGATCAGGCTGCCGGGCTGCACCAGGCCGGTTGCGCGCAGCGCCGCCTCGCTGATCAACAGGCGCGGACCAAGGCTGATCGCCCCAGAGAGCTTGTCCGGTTCGCCGGTGAGCGCCGCGCGCAATTCAAATTCGGCATTGCCGAGCGTGATGCGGTCGCCGGTCTTCAGCCCGAGGCGCGTCAATAAAAGCGCGTCCGCGGCGGCACCGAATGCGCCGCCGCTTGGCGCCAATAAAGCGCCAAGCGGCTGCACCGGATCGGTCGTCACCGCGCCGAATAACGGATAGTGATCGTCAACGGCTTTGACTTCGACCAGCGTGCCGGGAATGCTGGGTTCGTTCGCGCTTGCCGCGTGGCTTACCAGTGGACGCGCCATTGCGCGCATGGTGGCGGCGAGTGAAACCGTGCCATGCGCGTCGAGAAAGGCGCGTTCGCTCGCGTCGGCTTCGCGTTGAATAAGCGAGAAGGCGAGATCGCCGCCGAGGATGAGGCGGCCGGTCTTGCCGATGCCGTCGGTGAGGCTTGCAGCAACCGAGCCGACGCCGGCGATCGCCAACACGCCAAGCGCAATGCAGGCGATGAAGACGCCAAAGCCGCGCAAACCGCCGCGCAAATCGCGCCAGGCGAAGCGTGGGGCGAATCCGGCTGGCCGTCCGATGGGAAAGCGTGTGGCCGGCGCTGTTCGGGGATCGAATGTGATCGTCATTGTGCAACTATCATCTGCAACGGTTATGCGATATCGCTCACCCCGTTTCGGTTCGCTGCGCGTGCCGGCTCCTCGATGCGTCCCGAACGCATATGCAGCACGCGATTGCAGCGCGCGGCGAGCGCCGCATCGTGCGTCACCAAAACCAGAGTGGTGCCGCGCTGGCTGTGACCGCGGAACAGAAGTTCGATGATGTCACGCCCGGTCGCCTCGTCGAGATTGCCGGTCGGCTCATCAGCGACGATGATGGCTGGATCGGGCGCGAGCGCGCGGGCGAGCGCGACCCGCTGTTGCTCGCCTCCGGAAAGCTCGGCGGGATAATGCCTGGCGCGTTGCGCCAGTCCGACGGTGGCGAGTTCGCGTTCGGCTTTTGCCTGGGCGTCGCGAATGCCGGCGAGTTCGAGCGGCACCGCGACGTTCTCGATCGCCGTCATGGTTGGAATCAAGTGAAACGCCTGAAAAACGATGCCGATGTTTTTACCGCGAAATCGCGCCAGCCGATCTTCGTCCAGCGCCACGAGATCCTGCCCGGCGACGACGACTAAACCGCCATCCGGCCGCTCCAATCCCGTCATCACCATCAGCAGAGTAGACTTGCCCGAGCCGGAAGGGCCGAGTAGGGCAACGGCTTCGCCACGACCTATATGAAGATCGATGTCTCGTAGAATATGCACACGCGCGGCGCCGCGCCCGAGCGAGAGGTTGACCCCGCCGAGCGTCACAGCTTCGCCGGCTAGGACTTGCTGCCCGGAAATGTCGTTCATGGCTCCAACCGTCTCGGCGCGTGGGGCCGATCGGCTCCGTTCCAATGCAAGGTGGTGGTCTGCGGCATGCCGGCGCTCATATGGGTGGCGGCGGGCTTTCTACCAAATCGCGGCGCTTTGTAGTCTCTTGTTCTTTGCCGCCACTACCGCGCCTTTCGCAGAGGCACAGACCCCGATTCATGTGGTTGCGTTCGGCGATTCGTTGACGGCCGGCTTGGGACTGGCCGCCAAGGATGGGTTTGTGCCTCGCTTGCAGGCGGCGCTCGCAGCGCAAGGATTAAGCGTCGAGATTGCCAATGCCGGCGTATCCGGCGATACCGCGGCTGATGGGCTTGCGCGGCTCGACTGGTCGGTCCCGGTCGGGACCGACGCCGTCATTGTCGAACTCGGCGCCAACGACATGCTGCGCGGGCTCGATCCGCAGATCACGCGCGCCGCACTCGATGCCATTTTGGCGCGATTGGCGCAGCGTCGCATTGCGATCATGCTTTGCGGCATGAAAGCCGCGCCGAATCTTGGGGCCGACTACGCGCAAGCCTTTGAGCGCATTTATCCCGAACTCGCGGCGAAATATGGCGTGCCCCTTTACTCGTTCTTTCTTGATGGCGTGGCCGCCGACCGGACGCTGATCCAGCACGATGGCCTGCATCCGAACGCCGCCGGCGTCGGCATCATCGTGCAGCGGATTTCGCCCAAAGTTGAGGAACTCATCACCCGTGTTCGCGCACAAAAACAAACGTGAGGGTTGCGCAGGCGCGGCAATCACCCCATTCTCCCATTATTGCGAATCGCCGGGTGAAAAGCCGTAAAGAGCGTATCCGAAGGCCCGGCCTGTCACTTCTGCGCGGAGGTTATTATGCCCCGCTTGTTCACCGGAGTTGAGCTCCCGCCGGCAGTGGGCCGATCGCTGGCCACGATGCGCGGCGGCTTGCCGGGTGCGCGATGGATAGACCCGGAGAACTATCATCTCACGCTGCGTTTTATCGGCGACATCGACGACGCTTTGGCGCGCGAAATTGCCGGCGTGCTTGGCCGCGTTCATCGCCCAGCTTTCGACCTTCGTCTTGACGGCCTCACATCGTTTGGTGGCCGCAAGCCGCGCGCCGTGGTTGCCGCCGTCGCGCCGGTCACCCCGCTGATGGAGCTGCAATCCGAGCACGATCGGCTTCTGCAGCGTCTCGGACTTGAACCGGAAGGACGCAAATACACGCCGCATGTCACGCTGGCGCGCTTGCGCGATTCCTCGAGCCATCAGGTCGCCGAATATCTGGCGGCGCGCGCGCATTACCGCTCCGCGCCGTTCGAAGTCGCGCGCTTTGTCCTGTTCTCTTCGCGCGCCTCGGTTGGCGGCGGACCGTATGTCGTCGAGGAAGCCTATCCGCTCGATGGCCATGACGTGAGACGCGTTCAACGCGTCGGCTAAAGCGAAACGATTCTTACGTTAATTCGGTATTTCGCTTTAGCTTGTTGTTTGAGCATGATCTTTTCGGAAAACCGGTACCCACTTTTCCGGATCATGCTCCAGGTCCGATTCACTGCGCTCATGCGCGCAGCATCCGCGATTGCAGATCGAGCATAGCGGTGGCGAAGCCGTGGCTGTCCGACATCACCTCGCGCATCAGCGACAGTGGTGTCGGCCGCGACGATTCGACCTCGCCGACCACGCTTTCGAAGTCGAATGAAAGCTCGGCGTCGAATTTGCGCGCGAGCTGCTGCATACGCCGATTGTCCGCAAGGCAGGCCATGTGCAGGAGGCGAAAGCCGCGGTTGCGCGCAGCGAGCAAAGTCCGGCGCAGCAGTGCCGAACCGACGCCGTGACTCTGCCACGGTTTTTCGACGCTGATCGCCGCTTCGGCCTCGCGCGGAAAGCGCGCGCCGAGCGGACGCAATTCCGCCGCGCCCCGCAACATGCCGCCGACAAAGAAACCGTGCACGACCGTATCCAAGCCGGTCGTGAGGTCGACGTAGTTGCGGAGGAATTCATCAGATACGCCGCCGGAAAACCGGTTGCGCCGACTCTGCGGATCGAGCCGCAGCAAATGGTTGCGGTATTGGGCGGTTTCTCCGATCCACAGCTTACGGACTACGCCGCCGTCGGGAAGGATTTCCTTCATTGGGTCTCCTGACATTTTCGTCGACAAGACCCTTCTTTGGTTCGCTTCCTCCCGGAAAGCGCGCGAGCGCAGCGAATAATTCGTGCGCTCGGAGAATCACATCCTCATCTTGTGCCGTGTCAGCAAATTGGCAAGGCGAAGGATTGAGCAACATGCCTATATTCCGTATACGCATGGCTCCCGACGCATTTGCGACGGATTGTTGACGAGCGAAAACTTGCAGTGAACACCTGTAATGAAGCCCTGCGCCTGGCCAATCGTCCGCAACGGCGCCCGCCCTGAGCGTTAATCCCGCCCGAAATACGAAATTCATGGTTCAATTCTGGGAATACTGATGGCGGGCTCCGTCGCAACACGTTACGCCGGTAATCTCGCCGCCGGCCGCATCGAGCGTGACGATGCGCAGCTCGCTGTTGTTAAAAAACTGTCGCAACTGGAAGCGCGGATTTCCGAGCATCGGCCCGCGCGAAATTCCTCGCCGCTCGGCTGGCTGTTTGCAAGCCGCGAGCAGGCACAGCCGCCGATCAAGGGCCTCTATATCTACGGCGACGTCGGACGCGGCAAGACGATGTTGATGGACCTGTTTTTTGAGAGCAGTCCGGTGAGGCGAAAACGCCGCGCGCATTTTCACGAGTTCATGCTCGACGTTCACGAGCGCATTTACCTCATCCGGCAGAAAATGAAGTTCGGCGAACATGCCGACGAGGACCCGATCAGAATGGTTGCCGACGAACTGGCGGCGGAGGCGTGGCTGCTCTGCTTCGACGAGTTTCATGTCACTGACATTGCCGACGCGATGATCCTCGGCCGACTATTCGCGCAGCTGTTCGAACGCGGCATCGTCGTCGTCGCGACCGCGAATGTGCCGCCCGACGAGCTTTACAAGGACGGGCTCAACCGCGCTCTGTTCCTGCCCTTCATCGCGATGCTAAACGCGCGCATGGACGTGGTGCGGCTTGCCGCCCGCACCGATTTTCGCCTGGAAAAGCTCGCCGGTCAGCCGGTCTGGTATGTGCCGGACGATGCGCAAGCCGATGCGGCGCTCGACCAAGCCTGGCGGCGGCTCAGCGGCGGCGAGCCTGGCAGCGCGCAGGAAATACCGCTGAAGGGACGATCGATTCACGTGCCGCGCGCGTTCATGGGGGTGGCGCGGTTCACATTTCGGGATTTGTGCGAAGAGCCGCTCGCCGCCGCGGATTATTTGCGCATCGCGCGCGAGTTCCACACCATTATTCTCGATCACGTTCCGGCCATGACGTACGACGACGGCAATGCCGCCAAGCGCTTTATCATTCTGATCGACACGCTCTATGACATGAACGTCAAGTTGATCGCATCCGCGGCCACCGCGCCGGAGGCGCTGTATCGTGCTGATGAAGGATTTGAAGCCCGCGAATTCAAGCGCACGGCTTCGCGTCTCGTCGAGATGGGCGCGCAATCTTACCTGGCGCGCCCGCACGGCGCCGGACATGCGCGCATATCGGGCTCGTCGGCGGGGATTGTGGAAACCTAGAGCAATATAAAATCGCTTCTTTATTGCGCGCCGACGGGACCGGCCCGAAATCGCCGGTCCGATTTCAGATAGAGCGCGGCGGCGGGCAGCGCTTTGTCCAGGTTGGCAGCGAGGCCGCGGCTTGTGACCGCGCCGATGCTCGCCGTCACCATTTGGATAGCCATCACGAACGGTGTCGTCAGAAACATCGTCCAGCCTAAGGCCTAGCCAAACTGCGCACCGCCTTGGGATAAGTGGCGATGCCGCTCGGAGCGTCATCGGCGGCGCCGGTCACGAGCCCAGGTCCAAACATCTGGAATAAACGCTTTGCCGACCAGATCATCGATCCGGTGCGTGAGGTAACGCTGTTCATTATGCTTGCCATTGTTCGAGCAGCTCGCTGGCGCAGCCTGTCATTTCGTCTCGTCGAATCGTGTGCAGTCTGCTTTCGTTCCCGCGCCGGCCGCCCACGCTCACACTTGAACGGCTCATCCGAAACGGCTAATGACCCCCAGCCCGGCCTTTCCTAGCAAAATAAGGACATTTTTCTGATGCCGCGAAACAAGATCGCATTGATCGGTTCGGGCCAAATCGGCGGCACCTTGGCTCACCTGATCGGCCTTAAGGAGCTCGGTGACGCCGTGTTGTTCGACGTTGCCGAGGGCGTGCCGCAAGGCAAGGCGCTCGACCTTGTCCAGTCATCGCCGGTTGAGGGTTTTGATGCCCGCTTTGCCGGCACCAATTCTTACGAAGCGATCGAAGGGGCGGCAGTATGCATCGTTACCGCCGGCGTGCCGCGCAAACCCGGCATGAGCCGCGACGATCTGCTCGGCATCAATTTGAAAGTGATGGAGCAGGTGGGCGCGGGGATTAAAAAATATGCGCCGAACGCCTTCGTCATCTGCATTACCAATCCGCTCGATGCCATGGTCTGGGCGTTGCAGAAGTGCTGCGGCTTGCCCAAAACGATGGTGGTTGGCATGGCCGGCGTGCTTGATTCGGCGCGCTTTCGCTACTTCTTGGCCGATGAATTCAATGTCTCGGTCGAGGACGTCACGGCTTTCGTCTTGGGCGGCCATGGCGACACGATGGTGCCACTGGTGCGCTATTCGGCCGTTGCCGGCATACCGCTTCCCGATCTAGTCAAGATGGGTTGGACGACGCAGGCGCGCATTGATGAGATCGTCGAGCGCACGCGCAATGGCGGTGGCGAGATCGTGAGTTTGCTTCGCACCGGCTCGGCCTATTACGCGCCGGCCTCCTCGGCGATTGCCATGGCGGAGAGCTATCTGCGCGACAAGAAGCGCGTGCTTCCTGCGGCTACCTGGCTCAACGGTGAGTATGATCTCAAAGACCTTTATGTCGGCGTGCCCGTCGTGATCGGCAGCAAGGGAGTCGAGCGGATCGTTGAGATCGAACTCAACAGCGGCGAGCGCACGATGTTCGAGAAATCAGCGCAGGCGGTGCAGACGCTGATCGACGCCTGTAAGAGGATCGCGCCCGATCTGGGAAAATAAATTCTTCGTCACCCTGACGCGGCCGGCGACATTCGGTCGAGCATTCGAATGAACATCCACGAATATCAGGCCAAGGCGATATTGCGGGAATTCGGCGTGCCGGTGCCGCGCGGCATTGCCGCATTCACGGCGCCTGAGGCGGAAAAGGCCGCCAACGAACTCGGCGGGCCGGTCTGGGTGGTCAAGGCGCAAATTCATGCCGGCGGCCGCGGCAAAGCCGGCGGCGTCAAGGTCGTTAAGTCCATCGCCGAGGTCAAACGCGAAGCCGAACGGATGCTCGGCGCCATCCTGGTGACGCATCAGACCGGACCCCATGGTCGGCAAGTCCGCCGCGTCTACATCGAGGAAGGCTCAGCGATCGAGCGCGAATATTATCTCTCCGCTCTGGTCGATCGTTCTGCCTCGCGCGTCGCCTTCGTTGCCTCGACCGAGGGCGGCATGGACATCGAAGAGGTGGCGCGAAAGACGCCGGACAAGATCGTGAGTTTTTCAGTGGATCCGGCAACCGGCCTCATGCCGCATCACGCGCGCCACGTGGCGCAGGTCCTCGGCTTCGGCCGCGAGCTGAGCAAACAAGCCGAGGACATGTTGCCGAAGCTCTACCGGGCTTTTCTGGCAAAGGACATGAGCCTCCTTGAGATCAATCCGCTGGTCGTAACCAAGGCAGGCCAGCTTATCTGTCTCGATGCCAAGATTGGCTTCGACGACAATGCGCTCTACCGCCATCCCGACGTGATGGCATTGCGGGACGTCAACGAGGAAGACGAAAAAGAGATTGAAGCCTCGCGCTACGATCTCAACTATGTCGCGCTTGACGGCACGATCGGCTGCATGGTCAACGGCGCCGGGCTGGCGATGGCGACCATGGACATCATCAAGCTTTACGGCGAGACACCAGCCAATTTTCTGGATGTCGGCGGCAGTGCGACCAAAGAGAAGGTCGCGGCCGCTTTCAAGATCATCACCTCGGATCACAACGTGAAAGGCATCCTCATCAACATTTTCGGCGGCATCATGAAATGCGACGTGATCGCCGAAGGCGTGGTTGCGGCGGTGAAGGAAATCGGTTTGCGCGTGCCGCTGGTGGTGCGGCTCGAAGGCACCAATGTCGAGCTCGGCAAAAAAATAATTGCCGAGTCCAACCTCAACGTCACTTCGGCCGACGATCTCGACGATGCCGCCCAGAAGATCGTCGCCGCGGTGAGGAAGGCGTAAGCGTCGGGTCGAGCTGATGTCCATCCTGATCGATAGAAACACCAAGGTGATCTGCCAGGGCTTCACCGGCAAGAACGGTACCTTCCATTCCGAGCAGGCGATCGCCTACGGCACCAAAATGGTCGGCGGCACCACGCCCGGCAAAGGCGGCGCCACGCATCTCGGCCTGCCGGTGTTCGATACCGTCATTGAGGCGCGCGAGCGGACCGGCTGCGACGCCAGCGTCATCTATGTGCCGCCGCCGGGCGCGGCCGATGCGATCTGCGAATCGATCGCGGCGGAAATCCCACTCATCATCTGCATCACCGAAGGCATCCCAGTCGCCGACATGGTGAAGGTCAAACGGGCGCTCTGCGGAGCGCGGTCGCGCCTGATCGGGCCAAACTGTCCTGGCGTCATGACCGCCGGTGAGTGCAAGATCGGCATCATGCCGGCGAATATTTTCAAGCCGGGCAAAGTTGGCATCGTGTCGCGTTCCGGCACGTTGACTTATGAAGCGGTGTTCCAAACGACGGAGGTGGGTCTTGGCCAGACCACCGCGGCCGGCATCGGCGGCGATCCGGTGAAAGGCACCGATTTCATTGAGATCCTCGAAATGTTTCTCGGCGACGATCAAACCGAGGCGATCATCATGATCGGTGAGATCGGCGGCTCATCGGAGGAGGACGCCGCGCAGTTTCTCAAGGATGAAGCCAAGCGCGGCCGCAAAAAGCCGATGGTCGGCTTCATCGCCGGGCGGACCGCGCCGCCCGGCCGCCGCATGGGCCATGCCGGTGCCATCATCGCTGGCGGCAAGGGCGGCGCCGAATCCAAAATCGCCGCTATGGAAGAAGCGGGCATCAAAGTCGCACCATCGCCGGCGCGGCTCGGCAAGACACTCGCGGAACTATTGGCCAGGAAGCACTAGCGCGGTACATCGCGGGTCGTCGCCACAATGTCTCGTCGAAGGCATCTAACGAATTGGTCCGGTCGCGAATGACAGACGCAGTTCGTAATGCCCGGGCCTGGCTGGCGCGGCGCGACGTGCTCGTCGCGGGGGCGATCATTGCCGTCAGCATCGCTATTCGGCTTCCTTTCGTTCTGATCCCGCCGGCTCCGAGCGGGCTTAATACTGTGGACGAGCTTGCTCTGGCGCTTTCTGTTGTCGATCGCTGGCTCGGGCTGCCGCCGATCAATTTGTGTTGGCCCGGTCTGCCGCTCCAATTTTTCACCTTCGTCGTCTTCGCGCCCGAATTTTTGTGGTCGATTGCAACCGATCGCAGCTTGGTGGGACTTAGCGATACGGTCGCTCGTCACTACGACGATCCGAGCTCCTTGATCCTGACGATGCGCCTGATTTCGAGCATCGGTGGTGCAGTGGCGGCGCTGTTTGCTTATCTGATCGTGCGGAAGTTGGTTAAGGATACGTTTGCCGCGCTTGCCGCCGCACTCATTGTTACTTTTCTGCCGATTTCCATGCAGCAATCATTGATCGGCACCAACGATATGGTTGCTGCCATGGCGGCTGCATACGGGCTTATCAGCACGCCAGCGAAGCCGATATTGGTAGGATTAGCGAGCGCGGCCGTCGTTGCGACCAAAGTTCCGTTGGCAGTTTGGCTGGTGCCGGTGTTTGTGGGTGGCGCCATTTTTCTCTATCAGCAACAAGGTGGTCGGGCGCTCCTCACCGCGACTGCTCGCTGCCTGGGCGCCGGCATCATCGGTCTCATTTCGTTTGATCCATATCTGTGGCTTGAGCCAGTCCGATCGATCAAGGCCGTGGTCGCCAATGTTCTCGCCCACGCCAACAGCTCCGTGCCCGACATTCGGGTTTTCTCAGCGGTCGTTCCAGGCAGAGTCGTCCTACTCTGCCTGATCGCTGGCACCATCGTTGCCACAGTCATGGCGTGGAAGAACGATCGCTGGCGATCAGCGCTCATCGCGCTTGGCGTGATGGTTGCTGGACTATTCGTTTTTTTCTGGCACAGCGGTTTCGACTATTGGCGCTATATGCTAGGTGCGCTTGTTCCCGGCGTGGTCCTGTTCGCCATCCTATGCGCTGGTGGACGCGGCATTCTGTTCGCCTCGTCGCTTGCCGCGATCGCGCTCGGACTTGGCGCCATCGAGCTATTTGATCAGGTGCAAATGCGGAAAGGCACTGCACCAATCCTTTCCGCAACGGTCGAGGCCATGTGCCAGCGGGGCGACACGATATGGATGTACGATGGAAGGGCGGACAAGGCGGTGGCGCTGAGAGACTGGTTGACGGCCGCCAAAGTGAACCCTATCGCTGCCGAAGCGCTCCAAACCGACTTTGACGAAGAAGAACAAGTCCATCTCGCGCGCTGGCGGGCGATGGCGGCAGTCGACGATTCGCCCCTGGTTTGCCCATTCCATTTTTTCCGCTATTCGGGCGAGACGAACGCCGATGGATCGGGTGGTTATGTGCGCGGCGCGTTCACCGACAAATCTTTACGCGATGTTCGAGCCGCTCTTGATCGCTTAAGCAATGCTGAAATCATTGATGTAATTGGTCCCGCCGAGGCGCTCGCGGGGTTAAAACCAATGCGGTCTGCTGGGAGCGGGCTGGACGTCGTTACCAAAGGCGCAGCGAATTGACCCGTAAAGTTCAAGCCACCGGTGCCGCGTTACTGGCGTAACGCCGCACACCCTTGACGAGGCGGGACACCTCCATCGAGGTCAAGAGCATCGCAGCGCGACTCGTCAGCATCAAAAATGCGAAGCACAAGATCAAGACCAAGGCCTGGACAGCCAGTAATGTCAAAAAGCTGATTACCGAGGTGGCCCAATTCGGAAAAGCAAGTGTTGTGAAAAAGCGAAGACACGCAACAACAACACTTCCGATGACGCACAGCGAGCCGACGACCGCGGCGCCGATCAATAGTCGAGAAAATAACACGTCGGAAAATACCGAAAGAGCTCCAATCGCGTGGGTTACCAGCGCCGGAACATTCATTTGCGAGGAGCCAAAATACCGCCGTCCCCGGGTCGTTGGCACTTCGGTGATCGGGAGACGGGTTCGAAGTAATGTCGCGGCGACGTGATGGATGAGTTCGGGTCGGCTCAAGATCGAGGGCAATAAAGTTGCCGGTATGAGCAAAAAATTTCCAAACGAAATTGTGTGTCCAGTGAATACTCTGAAAATTGCGCGATATAGTCCATAGGATACTCGAAAGATGAGAGACTCCGACCGTTTCGTGCGTTGTGCCGCGATCACGTGGTCTGGTTGATTTCGCCAGGCGGCGACCAATTTGACGGCGTCGCGCGGTTCGTCTTCGCCGTCCGCGTCCATGATCAGAACGGCAGTGAAAGCCTTATGCTGCTGGGCGTAGTGGAGGCCGGCGGTAATCGCCATCTGGTGTCCGACGTTCACGCCCAAATCCACGATGGTGATTTCAGAAATCACATCATGCGTCGCCGAATTCTTGATCTGAAAATGCTCAAATTCGGTCGAAGCGTCGTTGACAAGGATGATGTCGAGCGTACCGCCGCTTCCGCGAAACGCATCAGCCAAATTGTCGAGCAGGCGCGGTAGCGCCGCCCAATCGTTGAAAATCGGCATTACGAGGCAGATCGCCGATTTGTCGGCGCGGACATCCATTGCATAATTCTCACGTGAGCGATCCGACGCCCCACCGGCACGCTAGCAAATTCAGGGAATAGGAAGAGGCGAAATTTAATCTTGCTCAGTTGCTACAACCGGCATGTGAGCTAAAGATTGAAAAATAGTTCACTTCTTGTCTTTTGCCCGCTACGACGAGCGATTAAATAGGGCTAGAAAGGAAACATCCCTGGCCGGCTCTTGCGCTTCCTCCTCCGGCAGGGCGGCCACTTCACTGGCAATTTAATCCCGTCCGTTCGGTCGCTTGAAGGTTCCTCATGTCTCGTCAGGATGCGAATGCTGCTTTCGCCCGTACCTCGTTTCTTTATGGCGGGAATGCCGCCTATATCGAGGATCTCTACGCGCGCTACGAGCGCGATCCGAAAGCACTCGATGCGGCGTGGCAATCGTTTTTCCAGAGTCTGAAGGACGACCGCACCGACGTCGAGCGCAACGCTGAGGGGCCATCGTGGCAGCGGCCGGATTGGCCGCCGCTTGCCGCCAACGAACTGACTGGCGCGCTTGATCCCGGCTGGCAAGAAGCCGGCGCGACAATCGGCGGTAAGTTGAAAGCCCAGGCCCAAGCGCGCGGCGCCACGGTCACCACGGCGGAGGTCGAGCGCGCCACCCGCGATTCGATTCGAGCGCTGATGCTGATCCGCGCCTATCGCGCGCGCGGGCATTTCCATGCCAATCTCGACCCGCTCGGGCTCGAACCGCCGCAGAACGAAGAAGAGCTCGATCCGCGCACCTACGGTTTCGGCGATACCGATCTCGACCGCCCCATTTTTCTCGACAACGTTCTCGGGCTGCAATTTGGCACCGTGCGCGAGATTGTCGGCATTCTGCGCCGGACCTATTGTCAAACGCTCGGCGTTGAATTCCTGCATATTTCCAGCGCCGCGCAGAAAAGCTGGATCCAGGAGCGCATCGAGGGGCCTGACAAGGAAATTACCTTCACGCGCGAAGGCAAGCGCGCCATCCTCAACAAGCTGGTTGAAGCCGAAGGCTTCGAGAAATTCTCCGATGTGAAATTCACCGGGACCAAGCGTTTCGGCCTCGATGGCGCCGAAGCGATGATTCCGGCGCTCGAACAGATCATCAAGCGCGGCGGTGCGCTCGGCGTGCGCGAAATCGTCATCGGCATGCCGCATCGCGGCCGGCTCAATGTGCTCGCTCAGGTCATGGCCAAGCCGCACCGCGCCATCTTTCATGAGTTCAAGGGCGGCTCGTCGACTCCGGATGCTGTCGAAGGCTCGGGCGACGTGAAATATCATCTCGGCGCCTCGTCCGACCGCGAGTTCGACAACAACAAGGTGCACCTGTCGCTGACCGCGAATCCCTCGCATCTTGAAATCGTCGATCCCGTAGTGCTCGGCAAAGTGCGCGCCAAACAGGATCATCTCGGCGCCACGCCGGAAGATCGCACCATGGTGATGCCGCTGCTCATTCACGGCGATGCTTCGTTCGCGGGGCAGGGCGTGGTGGCGGAATCTTTCGGGCTTTCTGGGCTGCGCGGCCATCGCACCGGCGGCTCGGTGCATTTCATCGTCAACAATCAGATCGGCTTCACCACCAATCCGCGCTATTCGCGTTCGTCGCCGTACCCGTCGGACGTCGCCAAGATGATCGAAGCGCCGATCTTTCACGTCAACGGTGACGATCCGGAAGCGGTGGTGTTTGCCGCCAAGATCGCGACTGAGTTCCGGCAGAAATTCCAGAAGCCTGTGGTCATCGATATGTTCTGCTATCGCCGTCACGGGCACAACGAAGGCGACGAACCGTCATTCACCCAGCCGCTGATGTACAAGGCGATTGCAGCGCACCCGACGACGCTCGAAATCTACAGCAAGAAGCTCGTCGGCGAAGGTGTTGTGACCGCGGGCGAAGTCGAAAAGATGAAGGCGGATTGGCGCGCCCATCTTGATGCCGAGCTCGAGGCCGGGCAGGGCTACCGCGCCAACAAAGCGGATTGGCTCGACGGCCGCTGGTCTGGGTTCACCACCGCGGGCGACGCCGACGATCCGCGTCGCGGCAAAACCGGCGTCGACATCGGCACGCTGAAGGATATCGGCCGGAAGATCACCACGGTGCCGTCCGACTTTCATTTGCACAGGACGCTCAATCGCTTCCTCGACAATCGGCGCAAATCAATCGAGGGCGGCGCCGGCATCGACTGGGCAACAGGTGAGGCGCTCGCTTTCTGTTCGCTCCTACTCGAAGGTCACCGCGTGCGATTGTCCGGTCAGGATTCCGAGCGTGGCACCTTCTCGCAGCGCCACTCGGTGCTGATCGATCAGGAGAACGAAAGACGCTACACACCGTTCAATCATCTCGGCGACGGACAGGCGCGCTATGAAGTCATCAATTCGATGCTGTCGGAAGTGGCCGTGCTCGGTTTCGAATACGGCTATTCGCTGGCCGAGCCGGATGCGCTGACGCTGTGGGAGGCGCAATTCGGCGATTTCGCCAATGGCGCCCAGGTCGTAATCGATCAGTTCATCTCGTCTGGCGAGCGCAAATGGCTGCGCATGTCGGGCCTCGTGTGTCTTTTGCCACACGGCTATGAGGGTCAAGGACCGGAGCATTCCTCAGCGCGGCTCGAGCGTTTTCTCACAATGTGCGCCGAAGACAATATGCAGGTGGCAAATTGTACGACGCCGGCGAATTATTTCCACATTCTGCGCCGCCAACTGCAGCGCGATTTTCGCAAGCCCCTGATCCTGATGACGCCGAAGTCGCTCTTGCGCCACAAGCGCGCCGTGTCGCAGCTCGAAGAAATGGGCCCGAATACGTCGTTCCATCGCCTGTTATGGGACGACGCCCAGTTGCAACCCGGCGAAAAGATCAAGCTCGCCGCCGACGACAAGATCCGCCGCGTGATCCTCTGCTCCGGCAAGGTCTATTACGATCTTTATGAGGAGCGCGAGCGCCGCGGCATCGATGACATCTATCTCCTGCGCGTCGAACAGCTCTATCCATTCCCGACCAAGGCGCTGATGACGGAATTGTCGCGCTTCAAGGAGGCCGAAATCGTCTGGTGTCAGGAAGAGCCGCGCAACATGGGCGCGTGGGTCTTCGTCGACATCTTTCTTGAATGGGTGCTCAATCAAATCGGCGCCAAACATCGGCGCGCCCGCTATGTCGGCCGGGCAGCCGCGGCCTCCCCGGCGGTTGGGCAACTGTCGACTCACCTGACGCAACTCAGCAAATTCTTGAACGAGGCATTAGCGTAACGGAGGAAGAGCTCAGATGTCAGAAGTGAGATGGGAATTTTTACTGGCGACTTCCATTCTGGTCTCCGGGCACTCATTGCTGCCCTCCGACATCTGACATCCGACATCGGGAATTAACCCATGGCTCAAATACGTGTGCCGACGCTCGGCGAATCGGTGACGGAAGCGACCATCGGCAAATGGTTCAAGAAGCCGGGCGATGCGGTCGCGGTGGACGAGCCGCTGGTCGAGCTCGAAACCGACAAGGTGACGATCGAAGTGCCCGCCCCGGCGGCCGGCGTGCTGGCCGATATCGCCGCCAAAGACGGCGATACGGTCGCGGTTGGTGCTGTGCTCGGCGAGATCAAGGAAGGCGCCGCAGGCGCTGGCGCCGCGGCGAAAGCTGCCCCGGCAACGACGGCGCCGGGTGCAACCACTCCGCCTGTCGGCGCTCCATCGCCGGCGGCGCCAAAGCCCGCGCCGGCAGCGGCGAAGCCCGCCGAAGCGCCGCTCGCCCCTTCGGTGCGCAAGCTCGCCGCCGAATCCGGCGTCGATGCCGCGAGCGTTGCCGGCAGCGGCAAGGACGGCCGCGTCACCAAGGGCGACATGCTCGCAGCGATCGAGCGCGCCGCCGCCGAACCGACGCCGGTCACAGCGACCGCGGCCGCGCTGCGCGCGCCGACGCCACCCGACGACGCAGCGCGCGAAGAGCGCGTGCGGATGACGCGACTCCGCCAGACGATCGCCCGCCGCCTGAAGGACGCGCAGAACACCGCTGCCATGCTCACGACCTTCAACGAGGTCGACATGGGTCACATTATGGCGCTGCGCACGCAGTACCGCGATTTGTTCGAGAAGAAACACGGCGTGAAGCTCGGCTTCATGGGTTTCTTCGTGCGCGCCTGCGTCCAGGCGCTCAAGGAAATTCCCGCGGTGAATGCCGAGATCGACGGCGCCGACATCATCTACAAGAACTACTACCACATCGGCATCGCGGTCGGCACCGAGCGCGGCCTGGTGGTGCCGGTGGTGCGCGACTGCGATCTGAAATCGCTGGGCGAGATCGAGAAGGCGATTGCCGATTTCGGCCACCGCGCGCGCGACGGCGCGCTCAAGATCGAGGAGATGCAGGGGGGCACCTTCACCATCACCAATGGCGGCATCTATGGCTCGCTGATGTCGACGCCAATCCTCAACGCGCCGCAATCAGGCATTCTCGGCATGCACAAGATTCAAGAACGACCGATGGTGGTCGCCGGCAAGATCGAGGTGCGGCCGATGATGTATCTGGCCTTGAGCTATGATCATCGCCTGGTCGACGGCCGCGAAGCCGTGACTTTTCTCGTCCGCGTCAAGGAAAGTCTGGAAGACCCAGCGCGATTGGTACTGGATTTGTGATTCCGTCATGCCCGGCCATGGCCGTTCGAAGAACGGCGTTGCTTCGCTCGCCTATGTGCCAAGCAACCATGGCTTAAGCGCTCATCAGACAAGACGTGGATGGGCCCGAACAGGCCTGGCCATGACGATTAGTAGTTCAGGAGTTTTTTTATGCCTTACGACCTCATCATCATCGGCTCCGGCCCCGGCGGCTATGTCTGTGCCATTCGCGCTGCGCAGCTCGGCATGAAAACGGCGGTGGTCGAGAAATGGGCCACGTTCGGCGGCACTTGTCTCAATATCGGCTGCATTCCATCGAAGGCGATGCTCAACGCGTCCGAGCTTTACGAGGAAGCGGCGCACAAGTTCGGCAAAATGGGCATCAAGGTCGGCACGCCGTCGATCGATCTCGACGCCATGCTGAAATACAAACAAGGAGCTGTCGATAGCAACGTCAAAGGCGTCGATTATCTGTTCCGAAAAAACAAGATTGAGACGTTTCGCGGCACTGGCCGCATTGCCGCACGCGGCAAAGTCGAAGTGAAAAACGCCGACAGCAAGACGCAGGTGCTGGAGACGAAGAGCATTGTCATCGCCACCGGCTCGGACGTGGCGAGGCTCGACGACATCGAGATCGACGAAAAGCGCATCGTGTCCTCGACGGGCGCGCTGGAACTGCCCGCAGTGCCGAAAAAGCTCCTGATCGTCGGCGCTGGAATCATCGGCCTTGAGCTTGGCTCAGTCTGGCGCCGGCTCGGCGCCGAGGTGACGATCGTCGAATTCCTCGATCACATCCTGCCCGGCATCGATGCCGAGGTCGCCAAGCAGTTTCATCGCATGATGGAAAAGCAGGGCATTGCGGTGCGGCTGTCGTCAAAAGTCGCAGGCGTTGACGCCTCCGGCAAGACACTCAAGGTCAAAGTTGAGTCCGCCGCCGGCGGCGGTGCGGCGGAAACACTGGAAGCTGACATTGTGCTCGTCGCCGTTGGCCGCGTGCCCTATACCGAGGGTCTCGGCCTCGAAGCGCTCGGCGTGAAAAAGGACAATCGCGGCCGGGTTATCGTCGACGGGCATTATCGCACCAATGTCGACGGCATCTATGCGATCGGCGACGCCATTGCCGGCCCGATGCTGGCGCATAAGGCGGAAGAAGAAGGTGTCGCGGTCGCCGAGATTTTGGCCGGGCAGGCCGGCCACGTGAATTACGACGTCATCCCCAACGTCGTCTACACCTATCCGGAAATCGCTTCGGTCGGCAAAACCGAAGAGGAGCTCAAAGCGGCCAGTGTCGCTTACAATGTCGGCAAATTTCCCTTCGCCGCCAATCCGCGCGCGCGGGTCAATCTGACCACCGAAGGCTTCGTCAAAATTCTCGCCGACGCCAAGACCGATCGCGTGCTCGGCGTGCATATCCTCGGGCCTGACGCCGGCAATATGATCGGCGAGGCGGCGGTCGCCATGGAATTTGGCGCGTCATCGGAAGACATCGCGCGCACCTGCGCCGCTCATCCGACTTTGAGCGAGGCGATCAAGGAGGCGGCGCTCGCCGTCGCCAAGCGCGCGATCAATTTTTGACTTTCGTCGCTAACGCTCCTCGCAATGACGAGAGAGAACTACAACACCGCGATCAGCGGCAGCGCGTGCGGTGCGAAGAATCCGAACAGCGTAAGCGCTAGCCCGAGCAAGCCGAGCGCGCCGCCGAGCCAGGCCAGCGCCAGGGCGCCGGTGATCACTGCGGCCGAGGCGAGCACGATGCCGACCTGGAACGCCGCGGAGGCGAGTTCGTAGTGATGGTAGCGGGCCATGGCGAGATCGCGCTCTTCTTCCTGCTGCTTTGCGCGCTCGGCGAGCTCCTTGCGGCCTTCGCCGGTTTTTGGGTCGGATTCGTAGCGCGCCGCGGTCGCGCGCCAGGCTTCGATCTGCTTGTCGATCGCCACTTTGGCGGTGGGATCGGCCACGTTGGCGGCGAGTAGCGCCGTCTGATCGGCGGCTGTATTTAATGTGGTGCGGCGGATATCCTTGGCCTGGAAGAAACCCCAAGTGTCGGACGATTTTACGTTGGCGTCGATCGCCTCGGTCTGTGCGCTTTTGCCGAGCGTCTCCGAAAACGAAAGAAATAATGCGAGCACCGCGATCAACAGCGCGATGCGCCTGTTGAAATATTGCGAGTGCTCGCCTTCCTGCGCCTTCTCGATGGTTTCGTGAATTTCGGACATTGATTTGCCTCGTGACTCCAGCCGCTTGTTTCGTGACCCCCACCCTGCCCCCCTTTGAGGGGGAGGGAAGGAGCGGCGGCAGTCTCTTTCCTCCCCCTAAAAAGGGGAGGAATAAGGTGGGGGTCAAGTCACGACAGAAATGAGACGAGGCGGCGTTCAAGCGCGTGGATGGGCGCTGCGGTAAGCTTCAATCAGGCGTTCCGCGTCCACGGCGGTGTAGATTTGGGTGGTTGAGAGCGAAGCATGGCCGAGCAGTTCCTGGATCGCCCGCAAATCGCCGCCGCGAGCCAAAAGGTGCGTGGCAAAGGAATGCCGCAAGGCGTGCGGGGTCGCGCTGGCGTCAAGGCCGAGAGCGCCGCGCAGCCGCGCCATTGCGAGTTGCACAAGCCGAGGCGAGAGCGGGCCGCCCTTGGCGCCGACGAAGAGCGGCCCGTCACCGGGAAGCTCGTAGGGGCAGAGCGCGACGTAATCGGCGATGAGCTTTGCCACCGGCGCAATCAGCGGCACCATGCGCTGCTTGCGGCCTTTGCCGGTCACGGTCAGGACGTCCCGGCTGTCGAACTCGGCGCGCTTAAGACCGAGCGCTTCGGAAACGCGCAGACCGCAGCCGTAAAGTAATCCGAGCACCGCCGCGTCGCGGGCATGAATCCACACGCCGCGCTCGTCGCCGGCTGCAAGCGTCGGGTCGGCCATGCTTTTCGCCGCATCGACCGGCAGCGGCCGCGGCAGCGTCTTGCCGAGTTTCGGCCCGCGCACCGCAGAGAGCGCGGCGAGCCTGCCTTTGCCGTTGCGCTCCAGGAAACGGCCGAAGGCGCGGATACCGGCGAGCGCGCGCATCAGCGAACGGCTACCGATATTGTCCGCCCGCCGCGCCGCGAAGAACGCGCGCACATCGGCGGGGGTGAGCGCCGCGAGGTCTTTCAGCGCCGGCGCGCCGCCAAGGTGGCGAGCGAGAAATTGCATGAATTGGAGAACGTCGCGGCGGTAGGCCTCGATGGTCTTGGGCGAGAGGTGGCGTTCGGCACCGAGATGCCGCAGCCAAGCCTCGATCTCGGCTGCGACCTTGGGGGCGATGAGCTCGTCGGTCTCTTCATCACCTTCCCCTGAAAGGGGGAGGCCGACGGCGGTAAGCCGTCGGGTGGGGGTCGCTACCGGTCGTTTGGACAAGTTGACCCCTCCCCAACGTGCGGAGCTTGTCATCGGGCCGGCCACTTCGGGCCGGACCCGTTGGCACGTTGACCCTCCCCTTTCAGGCGAGGGAAAAGATTTGCCGGCGGACGCATGCCGATAGAGTAGCCGCTGCCGCCTTTACCCTTCCTAAACCGGCGAGAATCGTCCGAAAATCGGGAAATGGCCAAACGGGTCGTCGACGTGCTGGTGCCGGTGGCGCTGGACCGGGCTTATTCCTATCGTGTGCCGGGAGAGCTTGATGATGTCGCGCCCGGCGACATCGTCACCGTGCCGCTCGGCCCGCGCGAAGCGACCGGGGTGGTCTGGGCTGAAAACGACAACCCCAATCCGCCGCTCGACAACCGGCTCAAGGATATCGAGGAAAAGCTCGAATTTCCGCCGCTGAAGCCGGAATTGCGCCGCTTCGTCGAATGGGTGGCGAATTACACGCTGGCCGCCCGCGGCATGGTGCTGCGCATGTGTCTGCGCATGGGCGAGCATCTCGGCGCCGAACGTGAGCGCATTGGCGTGCGGCTCGCCGGCCCGCCGCCCGAGCGCCTGACGCCGGCGCGCCGCCGCCTGCTCGCGCTTCTCGCCGATGACATGGTGCGCGGCAAGACCGACGCCGCGCGCGAAGCCGGCGTGTCCGTAGGCGTGATCGATGGCTTGATCGACGAGGGCACGCTCGCGACCGTCGTGCTGCCGCCGGAGCCGGTGGCGCAACGGCCGGATCCGGATTTCATCCAGGCGGATTTCACGGCCGACCAGCGCGTTGCAGCGACTGCGTTGCAAGCGACGCTGGCGAGCAGCGGTTTTTCCGTCACGCTCCTCGACGGCGTCACCGGTTCGGGAAAGACCGAAGTGTATTTCGAGGCGGTGGCGGACACCATCCGGCGCGGCCGGCAGAGCCTGATCCTGATGCCGGAGATCGCGCTGACCACGCAATTTCTCGACCGCTTCGCCGCGCGCTTCGGCGTCCGCCCAGCGGAGTGGCACTCCGAATTGCCGCCACGGCTGCGCGCGCGCACCTGGCGCGCCGTCGCCGATGGCGAAGTCAGCGTCGTGGTCGGGGCGCGCTCGGCTTTGTTCCTGCCTTATGCCGATCTCGGCCTCATCGTCGTCGATGAAGAGCACGATCCCGCCTACAAGCAGGAAGACGGCGTGCGCTATCACGCCCGCGACATGGCGGTGGTGCGCGGGCACATTGCCAATATTGCGGTCGTGCTGTCGTCGGCGACGCCCTCGATCGAGACCGAAGTCAATGCGCGGCGCGGCCGCTACGCGCGGCTGTCCTTGCCGGAGCGCTTTGGCGGCCAGCGCCTGCCTACGGTCGAGGCGATCGATCTGCGCCGCGAGCGGCCGCCACCTGCGCGCTTCATAGCGCCGCCGCTCGCTTCCGCGGTGAAGAACACGCTCGAACGCGGCGAGCAGGCGCTGTTATTCCTCAATCGCCGCGGCTACGCGCCGCTGACGCTATGCCGCAACTGCGGCTTCCGTTTCGCCTGCCCGAATTGCGACGCTTGGCTCGTCGATCACCGCTTCCGTCGCCAGCTCGTCTGCCATCATTGCGGCTTCGGCATGCCGCATCCGCCGACTTGTCCGAAATGCGGCGTCAAGGATTCCTTCGTCGCCGTCGGCCCCGGCGTCGAGCGATTGGATGAGGAGGTGCGCGAGCTTTTCCCGCAAGCGCGCATCCTCGTGCTCTCGAGCGATCTCGTCGCCACCGTCGAGCGCATGCGCGAGGAGCTCGCCGATGTCGCCGCCGGCCGTTTCGACATCGTCATCGGCACCCAGCTCGTCGCCAAGGGCCATCATTTCCCGATGCTCAACCTGGTCGGCGTGGTCGATGCGGACCTTGGATTAAGCAATGGCGATCCGCGCGCCGCGGAGCGCACCTTTCAACTGTTGCATCAGGTGATCGGCCGTGCCGGGCGTGACGCCGGCGTCGGCTTGGGGCTCCCCCAGACGCATCAGCCGGATCATCCGGTGATGCGCGCCCTGATCGCGCAGGATCGCGAGGCGTTCTATGCCGCCGAGATCGCCTCGCGCGAGAAGAGCGGCTACCCGCCATTCGGCCGGCTCGCCTCGATCGTCGTCTCCGGCCCCGACAAGCACGCCGCCGCGGCTTACGCGCGGGAATTGGCGCGCGCGGCGCCGCTCAACGAGAATCGGGCGGAGCCAGTGCGCGTGCTCGGCCCCGCCGAGGCGCCGCTCGCTTTGGTGCACGGCCGCCATCGCCTGCGCCTTTTGATCAAGGCGCCGCGCAATTACGATCTCGGTGCCTATCTGCGACGCTGGCTCGCCAAGGCGCCGAAGCGCCACGGCCCGATCAAGCTCGAGATCGATGTCGACCCGCAGAGTTTTTTGTAATCGATGAGAGCACCACTCCTTCGTTCGTCATGGCCGGGCTTGCCCCGGCCATCCACGTCTTTATCCATCCACGCAAAGACGTGGATGCCCGGCATAGGCGAGCAAAGCGACGCCGTTCTTCGAACGACTATGGCCCGGCATGACGATGCAGTAACTGACATTTGCTCGCGGCCGGCAGCCGCGCCCCGAAATGACGATGCTCGCGCTTTTAAGCAAACCTTGCTTTTGCCCGCTCGCGTGCCTTCATCGCTTCGGCCTCGCGGTTCTTTGCCGGGCTCGCGGTCGAGAGCGACACAAGCAGCCGCCGTGCGGCGTCGCTGACTTCATCCACGGCGCGGGCAAAAGCCGCTTCGTTGGCGTGCGACGGATGGGTGAAGCCGCTTAGCTTGCGCACGAATTGCAGCGCCGAGGCGCGGATTTCCTCTTCGGTCGCCGGCGGCTCGAAATTAAACAGCGTGCGGATATTGCGGCACATCGGCATCTCCAATTTGGTCTGGGTAGGGCGGATTAGCGAAACGTAATCCGCCGACCATCGTTGCGGCGGGTTACGCCTGCGGCTAACCCGCCCTACATCAACGATCACTCACATGAACGCCTGAATGCCGGTCTGCGCGCGGCCGAGCACCAGCGCATGGATGTCGTGCGTGCCTTCGTAGGTGTTGACGGTCTCGAGATTGCATAAGACGCGCATGACGTGGAACTCTTCGGTGATGCCGTTGCCGCCGTGCATATCGCGGGCTAGCCGGGCAATGTCGAGCGCCTTGCCGCAATTGTTACGCTTGAGTAACGAGATCGCCGGGGGCGAGGCTTTGCCCTCGTCGATCAAGCGCGACAGCCGCAGCGCCGCGTGCAGCCCAAGGGTGATTTCGGTCTGCATGTCGGCGAGTTTCTTCTGGATCAGCTGATTGGCGGCAAGCGGCCGGCCGAACTGCTTGCGCGTGAGCACATAATCGCGGGCGCGATGCCAGCAAAATTCGGCGGCGCCCATCGCGCCCCAGGCGATGCCGGCGCGCGCGACATTGAGACAGCCGAACGGCCCGGCGAGGCCGGAGACGTTGGGCAGCAAATTCTCCTCCGGCACGATCGCGCCGTCGAGGACGAGCTCGCCGGTGATCGAGGCGCGCAGGCTCAATTTGCCCTCGATCTTCGGCGTCGCCAGACCCTTGGTGCCGCGCTCGAGGACGAAGCCGCGGATTTTGCCGTCGAGCTTGGCCCAGACTACGGCGACGTCGGCGACCGGTGCGTTGGTGATCCAGGTTTTGGCGCCGGCGAGCTTGTAGCCGCCACTTACCTTCTCAGCACGCGTCGCCATCGAGCCGGGGTCCGAGCCGTGGTCCGGCTCGGTCAGGCCGAAGCAGCCGATTAGCTCGCCGGTTGCGAGCTTCGGCAGATATTTGCGCCGCTGCGCCTCGCTGCCATAGGCATAGATCGCATACATCGCCAGTGACGACTGCACCGACATCATCGAGCGGAAGCCGGAATCGACGCGTTCCAATTCGCGCGCGATCAGGCCGTAGCAGACATAGTTGAGGCCGGCGCCGCCATACTCTTGCGGCAGGGTCACGCCGAGCATGCCGAGCGCGCCCATTTCGCGGGTGATCTCGGGACCAAAGTCGCCGTCGCGATTGGCGGCGAGCACGCGCGGAAACAATTTTTCCTGCGCGTAATTGCGCGCGGTATCGCGCACCATGCGCTCTTCCTCGCTCAACTGGCTTTCAAGGTCGAGCGGATCGTCCCATTTGAAGGCGGCGTCCTTGATCTGCGCGGCCTTGGCGCTGCGCTTGTCGGTTTTCTCCGCAACTTGCGACATCGGGGTGGCTCCCTGGGTGTGTCCCCGTCATCCTGGGCGCCTCAGGATGACGGATATTCATTGGCAAGCTTAGGAGTCTGGGAGGTGTGCGGCAAGGCGGCAGACGTTGCCGCTCGGCGCAGCTTTCTATATTGAAAAAGACCACGCGCCCGTAGCTCAGCTGGATAGAGCGCTGCCCTCCGAAGGCAGAGGTCAGGGGTTCGAATCCCTTCGGGCGCGCCAATGATTTCAGGGGATTAGCGATTGATCCGAAACAGCCGCTGCCGCCGGGCAAGCGCTGGGTAAGCACAGCGTTCGAAGTCGGCTAATCGTCCTTGTGCAATTTCCACAGTTCAACCTGATCCGGGCGATGTTATCGATTGAGACATTGCGTTCGGCACGTTCAACTGCGCTCAGGCAAGTGCGGTCTATCCTGCCGTGCCCTAGGCCAAGGTTCGGTCGCCAGTAATCAATTCCAGTTCGTCGTCGTCAATCGAAAGCAGATCAATCACGACCGCGCGGCATTCCGATAAAAAAGATGATTTTTTACTCAGCAATCTAAGCGCATATCGCTTGGCAGCACTGGGGGGAGGGGGACCATTTTCCCCGGCCTGCTGGTCCATGTCCGCTTTCGGGCGTAAAGCGGACATCAAAGGGCGCCAACCCAATGTCTGCTTTTGACCCAAAGCGGACATTGAGCGGTTGGCCCCGGAGGTGGTGATGTGCATCCATCGCCTCCTTCCAGTAGTAGTTTGAACGGGTAAAATATCCGGCGTGACGAATCACCGGAACGGATTATTTGCGCACCTGGCATGCCTTCTTGGCACGCTTTCGTGCTTTAGCTTTTGCTGCACTGCCGCTGCAGACGAAGCTGGCGTGAGCTTTTGGCTTCCCGGTCAGTATGGAAGTTTTGCCGCCGTGCCTTCCGACCCTGGGTGGTCGTTTGAGAGCTCTTATTATCACGCGTCTGCGGAGGCCCGCCGTGGCATCAGCTTTGAACGGGGCGGGGCGATTCAGGCCGGCATGAAGTCGCCGTCGGATTTCTTTATGTTTACGCCGACCTATGCATTCGAAAAGCCGATATTCGGTGCACAGGCGGCATTTGGAGCAACAATCTTATATGGAAAAAACGCGACGTCGGTGTCTGCAACGCTTACCGGTCCAGGA
>Ga0182039_10000162_pt1 | contig 34955 bp, 29 predicted proteins | sample sta12Can44000111_FD_125975 | JGI IMG/M metagenome (GOLD analysis project Ga0182039, IMG submission 125975) | Lab enrichment of tropical soil microbial communities from Luquillo Experimental Forest, Puerto Rico - statanox.12C.anox.44.000.111 | ecosystem: Environmental > Terrestrial > Soil >...
AGCGAACCGTGGACACGAGTTGAAACTTCCTGGACCTCCGGGAAAGACGTTCAGGAAATGCAAGTCTGCTTACTTCGTTACCCCAGCGACCAGGAGGGACATCGGATTCAGGGTACGGTATGGATTGATGATGTTGCGCTCGCCCCGGTATCGAAGCCATGAAGCTTCTGAGGGTGGGGATTTGTACGCTGATTGTATTCGGCGTTGCGTCGCATGGAGCGGTTGAGGATTGGGCGCGTGCCATTTTTGAAACGGTAGCAGGCTTGCTCTTCCTTGCCTGGGCGCTTTGGTTTTATTTTCATCGAGAGGAGCAACCCGTACGATCACCACTTCTACCGCCACTCGTTGCGTTTGCACTCGTCGTTGCGGGTCAATGGTTTTTCCGCGGAACCGCCTCGATCTACAGCACGCGAATAGAATTTCTCCTTCTCTGTGCCGACCTAGTGATCTTGTTCCTTGCGGTTCAAGCATTCCGGACGCTTGAAGATTGGCGGGGGTTTGTGTGGTTCGGGATGATCTTTGGCTTTTTGGTCAGTCTCTTCGCCATCCTTCAAAACTTGAGCTCAAACGGCAAGCTGTACTGGTTTCGCGAGATTCGTGCCGGGGTCGAGCCCTTTGGACCTTACGTGAATCGCAACCACTTCGCCGGGTTTGCGGAGTTAATCTTGCCGCTCTCCCTGGTCCCGATCGTGATGGGTAGGGTTCGAAAGCAGCGGCGGGCCGTTGTTCGGCTTTTGGCGGTTTTGCCCATCGCGGCGCTTTTTGTCTCTGCTTCCCGCGGAGGCATCGTGAGCTTCTCGGTGCAACTCACGCTTTTGCTGTACCTCCTCCTGCGCCGCCGTGGTATCGGCAAGCACCTGCTTGCCGTGGCTACGGTCCTGCTCGTCGCTTTAGTGATGGTCTCCTGGTTGGGCGTCGGCCTCCTGCTCGAGCGTCTTTCAACGTTCCAGTCTCTTGAAGTAACCGGTGGAAAGCGCGCCGCCATGCGCAAGGGCACTTGGCACATCTTCCTGGACCATCCTCTCGTGGGCACCGGGCTAGGTACTCTCCAAATCGTCTATCCGCGCTACGAAACGCTTTACGACGGCAGGGTAGTCAACCACACGCACAACGACTATCTGGAAGCCCTGGCAGAAACCGGTGTTCTGGGAGGTCTCTGCTGTGCTTGGTTCTTGGTTGTATTGCTTCGCGACTCGCTGAGGCGATTTCTTGCCATCGATAAGTCCTTCGCCGGGACGTTGCAACTTTCGGGTTTGCTAGCCTCGAGTGGCTTCCTCGTGCACAGTCTCGTGGATTTTAATCTGCACATCCCTGCCAATGCCTTACTCTTCTTTCTGATGGCTCACCTTTCGACTGCCGAGATACAAAAGCCTAGCCCTCGGGCCGCTGCGGCTTTCGCCCCGTCGCCGGGAAAGTCCTGATTCATCGACCCTAGTGCTGCTGTATAATCCTCTGCGTGGGATTATTGGCTATCAAACAGCCAGTTTACCTGCGTGCACGGTTTTGGTGCATGACCCCAGGGATTGTCCTAGCCTCGCTACTGATTTCGCCCGATGGTCGTGCGCAGTCTGCCCGCACGCAGCCGGTTCTCGAAACCACGCAACAGCTCAATGAACACCTTCGCGAGCTGTCCGCCGGGGTGAGGGCCATGCCTCACGACTACGTCATTGGTGCCGGGGACCTGCTGGGGATTACGGTTTTTGATGTGCAAGAGCTTAGCCGGGACGTCCGCGTCAGCCAGACCGGCACCATCGGTATCCCGCTGATTCCCGTGCGTTTGCACGTTGCCGGACTCACCGAAATGCAGACCGAGCAGAAGATCGCGGAGGTTCTGGAAGCGAACGGTCTGGTGACCCATGCGGACGTAAGCGTCAGTGTCAAGGAACGCAAAAGCAAGCCGATTACCGTCGTGGGCGCCGTTGCTCACCCCATGGTGTATCAGGCGGATCGGCCGGTAACCATCTTGGAAGTTCTCGCAGAAGCAGGCGGTGTGGCCAATGATGCGGGTGACACGGTCATCGTCGCTCGACCTGGACAGGAATCTCAGACCGACACGACGGAGCCGCCTTCGATAGGTCCGGAAGAACCAAATTCCTCGACGGTGCCCGCCGGCGCAACACCTCCGAAGGGAAATCCGGAGGCCACTTCCGCACCCTCGATTTCCAGTGCACAAAACAATGCCTTACCGGCATCGACAGGAGCGGTGGCGGGAGCCAAGACTCCGGCTGCGCCTGCTGAGCCACCTCCCCTAACCAACACCATCACCATCAATCTTGGCGAGTTGATGGAAAACGGCGACACCAAAAACAATATCGTTCTCGAGGCCGGTGACGTCGTCACCGTTCCGCACGCGGGCATTGTCTATGTTCTCGGAGCTGTTAATCGCGCCGGTGGCTACGTCCTTGCCAATGACCGCTCCCAATTGAGCACCTTAAAGATTCTCTCTCTGGCTGGCGGGTTGACGAGGACTGCGAAATCCGATAAGGCCGTCATCGTTCGAAAGGACGATCAGGGTCAGCAGCATGAGGTCCCGATCGACCTCAAGAAAGTGCTCAATCGCCAGTCAGAAGATCTTCAGTTGCACCCAAGCGATGTTTTGTATGTGCCGGAGAGTGCAGGGAAGCAAGCGGTGTACAAGGCCGTCGAAATCGGGCTCGCGATGGGTACAGCGATCGCGATCTACCGCCTTGCGTATCACTAGAAAATGACTGACGAAAACAGACTGGCGTCCCGCGGAAATGGCTCGAACGGTGCTATCGAGTTGGCGCCGGTCACGCCCCGTTTTGTTTCCTTTGATCTGTCGCCCCGGGAACCCCACCTTTACGACTACCTGCTCATTCTTCGCAAACATCTTTGGCTGATTGTCTCCTTCATGCTCACCGTGGTTACCATCGTGGCCATCGCGAACTTTCGCATGCGGCCTATCTATGTGGCGACGGCCCGTATCGAAATCGATCGTGAAAACGCCAATCTTCTTCCCTTTCAGGGCGCGGATTCCTATGACTATATGGTGGATTCCGACAATTACATCGAAACACAGGCCAAAATCCTAACCAGTGAAACGCTGGCGCTCCAGACCATTCGCAATAGCGGTCTTATCGACCGTCCAGAATTCTCTGGGCCGGGTGGTCCGTCCGAAGCGGTCGCCAGCGGCAGCCTTACCAACCAGGTTCGCCCGCCAGAACTCGGTCAATTCCTGGGTAGCCTGAGTGTGAAGCGCGTTCCCAACAGCCGGTTAATGGATGTGAGTTTCGAGTCCACCGACCCGCGGCTGGCTGCTCGCATCGCCAACGCTCATATTGCCACCTACGTAGAACAGAATTATCGCAGCAAGTACGAGTCCACCACGCAAGCATCCAACTGGCTCGCCGATCAGCTTAGCGAGCTCAAAGTCAAAGTGCAAAAGTCGGAAGACGCGCGCATTGCCTACGAACGCCAGAATCAGATTTGGACGCTCGACGACAAACAGAACATCGCAACGCAGCGGCTTTCCGACATTAACAAACAGTTGACCGAGGCGCAAAGCGAGCGCATGAAGAAAGAATCGCTCTACGAGTTCGCAAAAGCCGGAAATTTGGATGCCGTACCCCAGGTCCAGAGCAACACGGCGCTCACCGAGTTACTTAAAAAGCGCGACGATACTTCGATCGAGTACACCGATGCCTTGAAGCAGTACGGCCCCAATTTCCCCAAGGTGCAGCGTCTGCAGGCGCAATTGAAAGAAATCGACGAAAACATCCAGGGGGAAAAGCGGTCCATCCTGGATGCTATCAACAGTGATTATCGCGAAGCACGCCAGCGGGAAACTCTTTTGACCGAGGCCCTCGATCAGGCCAAGGCCGAAGCCAATCAAATGGCAGAAAAGATGGTCGAGTACAACATCCTCAAGCGCGAAGCCGAGGCCAACAAGGCTCTCTATGAAGGCCTAACGACAAAAATGAAGGAAACCGCGATTTCCGCAGGACTGCGTTCCTCCAACATTCGGGTCGTCGATCCTGCCATGGTTCCAACCTCGCCGGCTCGTCCTGCCAAAACCAAGAACGTCACGCTGGCCTTTCTCGTAGGTCTGATTGGCGGCATCGGACTGGCGCTGTTGCGCGAGTATCTCGACAACACGGTGAAGAGCCCTGACGATGTCGAGACGTTAGCGCGGCTGCCGTCTCTGGCAGTCGTCCCGGAATTTTCCGGTTCGAATGCAGGCCATCGCCGGGGGTTCCTCCAGGGCTTCTCCGCCAACGGCCATGAAACGCGGATGGATCTGTTTGCCCAGCATCTGCCCAAATCCCAGATATCGGAAGCCTTCCGCGCCTTGCGCACCTCGATTCTCCTGTCTCAGGCCGATCATCCGCCGCAGGTCATCTTAGTCACCAGCGCCCTGCCGCGAGAAGGCAAAACCACCGCGGCGGCGAATCTTGCCGTCACCCTCGCCCAACTCGGCGACAGCACCGTCCTCGTGGATGCCGATCTTCGCAAGCCCGGAGTTGGCCGGCTCCTCAATCTCGGTCCAGGGAAATATGCCGGTTTGAGCTCCTACCTGGCCGGAGTATCCAATCTGGATCTCGTGTCTGTCCCCCATCCCGCCATTCCCAATCTGGTGGCCATTCCTACCGGACCTCTGCCGCCAAATCCCGCGGATCTGCTCTCCTCCCACAGACTCGCCGAGGCTATCGCCGAGCTGCGAACCAAATTTAAGTTCGTCGTTATGGATTCTCCGCCGATCATGGCGGCCACGGATGCCGTGATTCTGTCGGTACTTGCCGATGGTGTGTTGCTCGTGGTTCGCAGCGGTGAAACGCCCAAGGCAGCTTTTGCCCGGACCCGCGACCTGCTCAACAACGTGAAGTGCCGCGTGCTGGGCGTCGTGCTTAACGCCGTCAATCCCAGCGCGCCCGACTATTACTATTCCTATCGGTATTACCCATACTCGTATGGGTACGGTCCTCAGGAGGTCGTGGAGACTTCTCAGGGCGAGGCTTCGGATGCGGCCGACGAAGGCGTCTCCCGCCATCGCGACGACGATTCTCAGGCACTTTGAGGGGGTCTTTTGCGCTATCTAATCACTGGCGGCGCTGGTTTTATCGGGTCTCACCTTGCGGAGCGGCTACTGGACCGCGGCGATCACGTTGTGCTGCTCGATAATCTTTCTACAGGCAGCATTGAAAACATTCGTCATCTCAAGTCTTCCGCGCGCTTGCAATATCACCTCGACAACATCGAGAACCGCCAATTGCTCGCTGAACTTGTCGACGATGCCGAAGTGATTGTCCATCTGGCTGCGGCGGTGGGTGTCAAGCTCATCGTCGAAAGCCCCGTGAAGACCATCGAAACGAATGTCAACGGCACGCAGCTGATTCTCGAAGCCGCCTGCAAGAAGAGAAAGCTTGTTCTCACCGCCTCTACGTCGGAGGTTTACGGCAAAAGCACCAACGTTCCTTTTCGCGAGGATGCCGATCTCGTCCTGGGCCCAACCACGAAAGGCCGCTGGAGCTATGCCGCCTCCAAAGCCCTCGACGAATTCCTGGCGCTTTCCTACTGGAAGGAAAGGAAGCTCCCCGTAATCGTCGTGCGCCTGTTCAACACCGTAGGGCCACGCCAGACCGGGCGTTACGGCATGGTGCTTCCGAACTTCGTCAAGTCGGCGCTCGAAAATTCCGCCATCACTGTCTACGGCAGCGGGAAGCAATCCCGCTGTTTTTGCGATGTGCGCGACACGATTGAAGGTCTCACTCGCCTCATGGACTGTGAGCGGGCTGTCGGAGAAGTGGTGAACGTCGGCAATACGGAAGAAATTACGATCGAAGACCTGGCGTATCGTGTGAAGGAACGCACCGCCAGCTCCTCGGCTATCGAGTATGTTCCCTATGACCAAGCCTATGAACCGGGCTTCGAAGACATGATGCGGCGCGTGCCCTCGGTGGATAAACTCCATTCTCTGACTGGTTTTCGGCCACAGACACCGCTCAATCAAATCATCGACCGCGTAGCGGCTCACTTCCAGCAAAGAAGCGACGGCATGGACCGCGGCAAAATAGCTGCCGTCAGCGCCAGCTAAAATAGCGGGTCTAACTTTTCAGCATTCTCGACCCTATCGCCGCTCTCCGTTACGAATAACCTCCACGCGCTTCGCCAAGGGCGTGCTATGCTGCCGCGCATGCGCTCCCGGCATCGTTTAGTCTCGCTAGTTCTGCTTCTTGCTCCGAGCATTCTGCCAGTCAACGCCCGTGTCATCCGCGTTGAGATCGCATCCCGCACAGATGTACTTAACGGCAAAGAGTTTGGTGACGCGGGAAGCTATGAGCGCATTACGGGGCGCGTCTACTTCTCGCTCCCTATCGCCAATCCGCATAACCGGCGCATCGTCGATCTCGACAAGGCGGTGAACTTGAAAGACGGCGAGGTCGAGTTCTCTTCCGACGTCGTGATCGTGGGCCCGAAAGATCCGCACAAAGGCAATGGCTCAATGCTGCTGGAAGTTCCTAATCGTGGGCGCGCGGGGATTATTGCAATTGTGGACGGCGGCGACGGGAACCTGGCGAACGATGTGGGAGATGCATGGTTGCTGCGCAACGGCTTCACCGTAGTGAGCCTGGGTTGGCAGTGGGATGCGAGTGCAGCGGACGCGCTGCGATTCTTTGCTCCTATCGCGAAAGACCATGGAAAAACGATCACCGGCCTGCTGCGCGGCGATCTGATGCCCTCGAAGGTGATGCAAGAAATACCCCTGGGGCACCTCATCCTCGGGAATCTCGGGGGCGTCGAATACCCGGTTTCCGCGCCGGACGATCCGCGCAACGTGCTTACTGTCCGGCCGTCACGCGACGCGCCGCGCACACTCATTCCTCGCTCGGAGTGGCAGTTTGCCGAGACCGTTGATGGCAAGCTGACCGCCAGCGATCGGCACATCCACCTGAAGGGGGGCTTTCAGCCTGGCAAAATTTACGAATACGTTTATGTTGTTGCCGATCCGGTAGTTGCCGGAGGCGGGTTCGCTGCCATACGCGACTTCGCGTCGTATGCCAAACACGACCCACATGCCGTCGCTCCGGCAGCGCGTGTCCACGGCGAGGGCATATCGCAGAACGGGCGCTTTCTTCGTGACTTCCTCTATCAGGGCTTCAATGCTGATGAAGAAGGAAGAATTGCGCTTGACGGCGTCCTCGCGCATGTCGCGGGGGCGGGCCGCGGCAGCTTCAATTACCGATTTGCCCAGCCTTCGCGTGACGCACAACCCACTTCGTCGGTTTTCTTTCCCACGGACATTTTTCCTTTCACCGATCAAAGCGAACAGGATGCCGTCACGAGAGTGAAGGCGGGACTGCTCGACCGCGCGGCGGCCGAGAACGTGCTGCCCAAGATCTTTTTCTCCAACACCTCCTACGAGTACTGGGGCCGGGCAGCCGCGCTAATACATGTCAGCGCTGACGGGAAACGCGACGTGCCGATTTCGCCCAACGTTCGCATTTACCATTTCACCGGGTTGCAGCACTTTTCCGCCGCCTTCCCCCCGCAAAAAGGAAAGGGGGACCTGCTCGGACAGCAGCTCCAATCAGCGCTTCCCATCAAGTACTTCTGGCGCGCGATGATCGCCAACATGGACGCGTGGGTGCGCAACAACGCTCTCCCGCCAGAGAGCAGCTATCCCAGGGTCGCCGACGGAACGCTCGTACCCTTGCGACGGTATGCGTTTCCTTCGATTCCCGGCGTAAACACGCCGCACGAAGCCAATGAAGGCAGTCGTCTCGACTTCGGCGCAAACTGGTGGGAAGGGATCCTCAGCGTTCAGCCGCCGAAGGCGGGAAAGCCATTCCCGGTACTTGTTCCACAGGTCGATGGCGATGGAAACGAACGCGAGGGCGTGCGGCTGCCTGAGATTAGGGTTCCGCTCGGAACCTTTGCGAGCTGGAACCTGCGCGATCCTTCGATTGGCGCGCCGGATGAGCGGGTTTCGTTCGAGGGTTCCTATCTGCCGTTCGCAAAGACGGCCGGAGACCGTCAGAAGCTCGGCGATCCGCGCAAGTCCATTGCGGAACGATACACGGGTCGCGAAGATTACATGGCGCGCTTCGCAACGGCACTTGACGAGTTAGTGAAACAGGGTTGGCTCCTTCAGGAAGACCGCGCGGCGCTGCTACACCGGGGCGAACTGGAGTGGGACGAAGCGACGAAGTGAAGCCAACTATCAGACCTCCCAGAAGCCATCCGATAGCCACTGCGCGCAGCGTCTCGGGCGGTTGCGATCCAAGAGCAGAACGTTTCTCAGACGAGCTTGCCTTCGCGTCTCGTCAGGGGGTCAGGAGGACTTTTCCGGCGGTGCTGTAAGTGGAGGCCATTTTGAGGGCGCGGCGGATTTCCTCCAGCGGAAGGCGCGCCTGAATTTCCGTTTTGAGTTCGGCGGAGAGCAGCTGCTGGACCTGCCGCGTGAGTTGAAGCTGCCCGAGAAAGCTCTTGCGGCGCAGCCAATTGCTCAGATAGAAGCCCTCCAAACGTTTTTCTTCGAAAATGAGAGAGCCGGGATCGGTCTCGGCCGCGGAGAGCGAGAGGGCGCCGTAGAGGAGCAAGCGGCTGCCCGGGGGCTGCGCGCGCAAGACGATCCTGGTCATTTCACCGGCAACGGCGTCAAAGCCGAGCGTGGCATGAAGCCTGTGGCATGCTTCGCGAAGCCTTTCGACGAAGCGTGCGTCGCTGCTGTTGAGTACGTGCTCGGCGCCCATGCCGCGGAGGAGCTCTACCTGTTCCGCGCGGCGCACAACGTTGATCACGGGAATGGAGAAGCGCCGGCCGAGGCGCAGGATCATCCGCCCCAGTGCGCTGGCCGCGGCAGTTTGCACGACGGAACGGTGTCGGCCGCGGCGCGCTTCACCCATCAGCGCCCAGGCGGTAAGCGGATTGACGAGCATGGTGGCGCCCTGCTCGAGCGTAACGCTCTTGCGGAGCGGCACGCAGAGTTGCGCGGAGGTCACCACGTACTCGGACCACATGCCGCTTGCGAGGTTGGGCGCCGCCGTGGTGCAAGCGACTGGGCGTCCACGGAGGACCCGCGGCATGGCACCGCTGCCCGCTTCGACGACCGTGCCGCTACCTTCAAATCCGGGCAGGGCAGGAAGAGGCTTCTTGAAACCATAGAGACCGCGAAGGAAGGCAAGGTCGGACGGATTGATGGGCGAAGAGATCACGCGGACGAGGACTTCTCCGGGGCCGGGACGTGGGACGGGGACTTCTTCGACGCGTACGCTCTCGGGCTTGCCATCGTAGGCGAGAAGTTGGACGGCACGCATCGTGGTAGGGAGGGAGGCCATAGGCTGCAATCCTATCAGACCCATGGCTTCGTTCCAGTACCCGTGTTTCCGGCAATGCCTTAATCAGTTGTCTGGCAAGCCTCGTTGATCAACAGCAGGCCTTGCTTCTGTTAGAATCCGGACGCCTTGAAGCTCTTTCCAGAGCATCTTCTTCGCCTGCGAGAGTTAGCGGCGGCTGTCCGCGAAAAAAAAGAACGCCGCCGCCGCGGCGCTTTGTCTAAAGGAATCCAGGGTCGCCCCACGGTGACGGCAGACTTATCCCCCCAGCGACTGTATGAATGCTCTCGCCAGCCGCTGAGCGGATGGGTCTACGCTCTGGCGGTGGTCGCCGGGCTCTGTCACTTTGTTTTCAGTGGAAGATACGGCTATTTCCGCGACGAGCTGTATTACGCGGCATGTGGTGAGCATCTAGCGTGGGGATATATTGATCATGCTCCGCTTGTGGCCCTGATTGCACGAGTGAGCCGTGCAACTCTGGGAGATTCGCTCTTTGCCCTTCGGTTCTTCCCAGCGCTCGCAGCAGCGGCGAAAGTGTGTTTGTCCGGGTGGATGGCCCGCGAGCTTAACGGGGGACGTTTTGCCCAGCTTCTCGCGGCACTGACCACACTCGTCGCACCGATCTATCTCACGATGGATAGTTTTCTTTCGATGAATTCCTTTGAGCCGGTGTTCTGGATGGCATGCGCGGCGATCCTGTTGCGGATTCTGAATGGTGGAGACGAAAGACTGTGGCTTCTATTCGGAGTCGTTGCCGGGGTGGGGGCTCTAAACAAGCACTCGATGTTGTTCTTCGGCTCAGGTGTAGTTGCCGGGATGTTGCTGACGGCAGCGCGGCGAGAGTTTGCGAAGAGGTGGGCCTGGCTAGCCGGGGCGCTGGCCCTCCTGATATTCGCGCCGAATCTCCTTTGGGAAATAAGGCATGGCTGGCCGACCATCGCCCTGCTCCGCGTAGTGATTGCGACAAAATACAGCCACGTGACGCCATGGGAGTACGTCTGGCAGCAGTCACTGCTGACGCATCCCTTCGCGGCTCCGATCTGGCTGGCCGGACTTTGGTACCTGCTGTTCGACGCCGCTGGAAAAAAGTACGCCGCGCTGGGCCTCGCCTATTTGATTGTGCTTGCAGAATTCATCGCCCTGCACGGGAAGAGCTACTACCTGGCGCCGGCTTATCTCATGCTGTTCGCGGCTGGTGCGGTGTGCATCGAAACGCGAGTCCTTCCGCACACGGGAATGTGGTTAAAGCCAGTGACGGTCACGCTTTTGATTATCGGTGGCTTGATTGCCGCTCCACTGGCAATGCCAATTCTGCCCGTGGAATACGCGGTCAAGTACTGTCGACTCTGGGATGTCCAGGCAGTTCATGTGGAAAATGTGCCGCTCGGGGACCTGCCGCAGTTTTTTGGGGATATGTACGGCTGGCCTGACCAAGTTCATGCACTCGCCCAGGTATTTAACGCTTTACCGGTTCAGGATCGCGAAAAATGTGCGCTGCTTGCCTACAACTACGGTGAAGCCGGGGCAATAGATTATTTGGGGCCAGCCCTGGGTTTGCCTAAGGCAATCAGCGGACACAATCAATACGCGCTCTGGGGTCCGGGAGGCTACAGCGGGGATGTAGTGATCGCAATTGGTTTCTCCCAAGAGCAGTTGCGAGAGATCTTCGACGAGGTCAATCCGGCGATGAGAGTGACAAGCCAATACGCAATTCCCGAAGAAGCGAATTTGATCATCTATCTGTGCAGGAAACCTAGGAAAAAGCTGCCATATATATGGGCAAAGTTGCAGTGGCTCGGGTAGGCTGCCGGATTACTCAGAACCGCATTCACACTCACCGCGGCGCGAATTTCTTCTTCTCCTGTTTCGCTTCCGTTCCTCAATTCATGGCTGCATGGCAGGGGTATGGATTACTACGCATTATCAGTTCTTGAGAGGCGAAGCGGGAGACATGTAGATGGATCGACTCTTCTACTTTCTATTCGCTCTTGCTATATTTGAGTCAAGCCCTCATGCGAAAGACTGGCATCGGTTTGCTGGTGGCAGCGTACCTGTTAGCCCTCTACACCTGGCTGGCCCCTCCGGTCTATGCCCATGCGCACCCGCAACGCGGCCCTCTCATCCCTGCGGAGTACGCTGGCCCTTGGCCCATGGTCGTGGCCTGCGCCCTTGCGCTCAATGGCCTTGTATTGGCGCTCATTCCCATTCGCCGCGGCGAAATGTGGGCCATTTGGCTCTCCGGAGCGAATCTGCTCATTCTCCAGGCGACGCGCAGCGCCGCCGACCCGCGCTGCTTGGTGGTGCTTGATCCGCACCAGCATGGCTGTCAAATCTTCATGATCTCGATAGTTCTCGGCTTGGTCAGCCTTGCATTGGCCGCACCTCAACCTTCCAAGTCCCATCGCTCTGGTGCGGCCGCGCAAAGTAAAGGATACCGAAAAGAAAAGCGTCATCCTCAAGCGTTTCGCCTACAGCTCTCAAGTACGACGGACGTTTTGGCGCCGGAGTCAGCCATGACGGAAAATGTGAGTTCTCACGGCATGCGCGTGCGAACAGTCCGTTCTTGGAAGCCAGGTACCCAAGCCCTTATCAAATCCCCCATTCGTGAGCTTTGGGCAGGTGCGAGAATCGTCTACTGCCACTCACTCTCCAATGATTCCTTTGCGCTAGGATTGGAGCTTCTGACCGCAGCCCAAGAAGATAAGATATGATCCCTGCGGGGCCCTCCGAAACGGATCCCTGCTCCTGATTCCCCTTGAAACCTGGCGCCTCTTCAGGCGTCGCAAATTGCGGCGCAACCGTTCTTTCGCCCGGAAGATCATGATCTTGACCGCTGGAAGCCCCCGGTTCAAGGTGTGCGCAATCTCGGAGTAAGTCATTCGCTTGTAGTAACGCAAAAAAAGTGGAACCTTATATTTTTCCGGCAAGCGAATCAGCTGTTCCCTTACTTGGCGATTTTCTTCCCTGCGCAGAATCTGGGACAGCGGCGAAGGAGTCGAATTGTCGGGGAGCTCAGTAAGGTCGGTTGCCCCAACACACGACTGCAACTCGCGCTTTCTTCGTCGCAGCTTATCGATGCAGTGGCGGCATGCCACCTGCGAGACCCAAGGCCTGAAGGGCAGCGCCTCGTCTTTTTTTCCGAGAACCCGGTGCAGCTTCAAAAAAACCTCTGCCGCTGCATCTTCAGCATCTTCCGAGTGCCGGAAGAAACGCCGACAGATCCGCAAAACGTGGCGATGGTGCTCCGTGTAGATTGCGCTTAATACTTCGGGGGAGGGTGGTCGGGCTTGGTTCCAGGCCGCGGCGAGCCCAGTTTCTGCGATGAGGAGTGAAGCCGATCCTGTTGCCATCGGTCGTCCTATGTCTTTTGAAATTTGGGCACACCACCAGGTCCCCGCTCGCACGATAGGAATCGCTTGGGAGCTCGCGGTGTTGGCCCGATTCAGCTACTTGGAATTGTTTCCTCTCCGGTCGCCTTTCTTCGGTCGCGCGGCCGAAATCGGCCCGCGGCGAGGCGCCAAAGAATCCTTGCGGCCCAAACGGGCGTGCTCATCCATGATTTCCCCGCGGCGGACAACTAGGAGTGTCAAGTCGTCACCCGGCGGGCACGCGTCAGCGAAGTCGAGTACCGCCGCAAGCGTGGCGAATAGGGCTTGGTTTGCGCTCGCGCCTCGAACCGCTTCTGCTGCGGCCGAAAGTCGTTCCATCCCAAACTCCTCGTCTCGGGAATTCCGGCACTCGGTTACGCCGTCCGAGGAAGCGATCAACAGGTCGCCGGGATTCAGTCGGACTTTTCCAGAGCGGAACTCAGCTCCTTGCAGGGCACCCAGGATTGGGCCGCCAACTTCCAGCCTTTCGACCGTCCCGTTCTGCCGAATCAGCAGCGGGGCGGGCAGGCCGGCGTTGCAGTACGCAAGTTCATTCCCTTGCGGATCGAGTCGGGCAAAGAACAGCGCGGTCATGGGCCGTTCACCCTGATCCTGGCAGAGCTCCCGGTTGACCTCGGCAACAGCATCGGCTGCATCCGAGTGCCATCGTGCAGAGCGCTGGATCAAGCCGAGTACATGGGTCTGCCAAATTCCCGCGGTTAAACCTTTGCCGGCGATGTCGCCCACTGCCAATCCGAGGACGGTAGGGAGTTCCATCACTTTGAAAAAATCTCCCGAAAGATGGCGCACGGGGAAAATTTCGCCGGCGATTTCGAACTCGCCACGGATGAGCTCGCGTGGGGCGCAGAGCCTGCGCTGCACCTGGGCGGCTTCATAAATAGCCTGTTGCAGCATTGCCTGTTCGCGACGCACTCGATCCAGTTCCTCTTTGACCGCCTGGATGTTCTCCGCAGGCTTTCTTTCCCTAGCGAGCAACCCTTGACCGCTGTTCGCTTCCGTGGCGCGGGTCGTTGCCGACGCCGCGTGGTTCCCTAACGCGTTTCGCCCGATGTCTGGCGTCTTTTCGATTAGCGCAGCCATGCTCGCCTCATCCAACGAATTTGTAGCCCACTCCGTGCACCGTCAGAAAGAAACGCGGCTGCTCGGGAACGGGTTCGAGTTTCTGGCGTATCCGCACAATATGAGAGTCCACCGTGCGCGTCGTTGGATAGTTCTCGTAGCCCCAGACCTCGTCAAGCAGCCTTTCGCGGCTCATCGTTTCCCCGGAATGACATATAAAATGCTTTAGCAGCTCAAACTCTTTGCTTGAAAATTCCACCTGCTTGCCACCACGCAGGACCCGGTAGCCACGCAAGTCCACCTCGACATCGCCAAAGGCATAGCGATCCTGCTCTTTCGGGAGTGTTTGCGCCCGACGCAGAACAGCTTTCACCCGGGCCAGCAGTTCCCGGATCGAAAAGGGCTTGGTGACGTAGTCGTCGGCACCGAGCTCGAGGCCTACAACCTTATCCACCTCCTGGCCACGTGCCGTAAGCATGATGATGGGAATCGACGGGCGCTTCGCCTTCAGCTGTTTGCAGACATCCAGGCCGCTCATCCGCGGCATCATCACGTCGAGCACGATCAGGTCCGGGGAATCCTTCAGCGCCCGCTCGAGTCCTTCCACGCCATCGAGCGCTGTGATCACCTGAAAGCCCTCGTACTCGAAATTATCGCGTAGCCCCGCGACCATGTGTGGCTCGTCCTCGACGATCAGAATTTTCGTTGTCCCCATGACCACTCCCTTGTGCTCTCCTCGGACCATGGCGTCACTCCCAAGCCTTCATGCCATTGCGTCCCCAGGCTGCGTCGGGGAATCCAAAGGCAATGCGATCGTAAACTTGCTGCCTTTCTCGGGGGCGCTTTCCACCAGCACGTCCCCGCCGTGCGCCCGCGCAATGTGCCGCACGAGGGATAGACCCAGCCCCGATCCTTTGATGTTGTGTACCAGCGCGTCCCCACACCGGTAAAACTTCTCGAAGATTTTCTCCTGCTCGTTCTTTGGGATGCCAATCCCGCGATCACGGACCTCCAGATTTACCCAGGTATCCGAACGGTACAAACTCACAGCGATGTATTTCCGATCCTTGGAGTACTTCAGGGCGTTGTTCACGAGGTTGAGAAGCGAACGCGCGATCGCCTCGCGGTCTACGACTACCGGTGGAATGTCGCCGGAAATGTTCTCATCGAAGGCAAATCCATTTTGTTGGATTTGAAAGCGGTAGGACTCCAAAGTCGAATGAACCAGTTCGGCGAGGTTGGTTTGCTTGAACTCGTATTCCTTGCGTCCCGCCTCAATTCGGGAGAAATCCAGGATGTTGTTAATGAGTGCCGTCAGGCGCTCGCTCTCCTCGCGAATGATGCGGAAGTATTCTTGATATTTGTCCTTGGCGGTAAGCCGCCCGAGCTCCAAAGTCTCAGCATACAGCCGGATCAGAGCCAGGGGCGTCCGCAGTTCGTGCGAGACGTTGGCAACGAAATCGGACTTCAGCCTGGCCAGAGTCATTTCCCTCGAAAGGTTGCGATAGGTGAGCCAGACACCGCCAGCCATCAGCAGAGAGAGTGCGCCGAGCACGATGTAGTTGTATCGGAGGAACCTGGCTACGATGTCCGCGATCGTCGTGCCTTGGTACTTGATCGCCAGTGTCAAGTGAGGAAAAACGTCTGTGAAGGTGCGCTCCGCCTCCGGCTTGCCGCCGTCCCAGTTTGCAGAAACCACCCAGGGAGTGGAATCCTTCGGAGGGTGGATCATCATGACCGGGGGATGGGCATCGCCCCTCAGCACAAAGCTCTTGCTGGTCAATACGTCCTTCATCATCGCTGGCAGGAAGCTTTTGCGCAGGTAGTCGTCGTCAAAGGCCACGATCCCCAGGGTTACGCGGTCCTCGGCAACGCTTGGCGGGATAAAATAAGCGAAATTCCAGTACGTGGGCTGGTTTTCATCAAACGTCCACCACGCCTCGAAGCCCACCGGATGCTCGTCCTTCCCCGACGCTATTCGAAGGCCTGCCACCATATTGGAGGCTTCCAAAGGTAGCCAGCTCGCCACGCTCTTGAGCGCTTGCTGTGTGAGTTCGCAGAAAACCACATCCTGTTGGTGGCCCGGCTGCAAGTGAGTCAACAGCAGATTATTCTTCTTATCGTACAAGCCCGCAAACCGATATTCAGGATGGTCCAAAAGGATCTGCCCGAGCTGGGTCTTGATTTTGGACTCGCCGTCATCGGGGCTTGGGAACTCTTTACGGACTGGTGTGAGCAAGTCGTTTACCTTCTCCAAGCTTTTCTTTTCTGCGATCTTCAGCACGTGAGAAAAGTCGCGCTCGATGGCAGCTTGGACGCCCTGCGAGCGTTGGATATGTTTCAGGTTCCAGATGCTGAAGCCCATCAAGGCTGCCGCAGGGAGCACGATAGCCAGCTCGAGCGTCAGGAGCGTTCTCGTGCGTTCCGTCAATCGCCACTTCGTCGACATTCTTAACCTCGCCAGATTTTTCTCGCCCTTACAAGGAAAGACTATAAAGACATCCTCGGACGAGTTGTCAAGCCGCCGCAAATGATTGTAAAAAGTTGTGAAAAGCGGATTACCGTCTTTTTCTTCAATCACTTAGCAAGTATTTGCCACATTTCTGTGGAAGCGACCAATGAGTGGGCCGCAGTTGAACAACTGCGATCGCGAAGTGGAGCGATTCTATGGGAGTCGTGACTGGAAAGCTGGTGCCCGCCCGCAGCTACAAGGAGCCGAAGACTTTACGCCCATATTGCAATACGCACGATAATGGCGTGGGCGGAATAACTACGTCTGGTCGCGTGCTTTTGCCGACTGGTTGATTTGACAGGCTCTTCCTCCCCAAACGAACATTACCCTTGAGGGCGATTGAGGGTATCGCCGAGGCATTGGTTATTCCCAAAAGGGCAGTCATACAAGGGGTGAACATTCGGACCGTGAACTAGATCGCATGGCCGAAGTCGATTGCGGACCGGACCGTGTTCGTCGAGAGGCGCACTGAGAAAAAATCTCACTTCGTTCTTAAACGGTCCGTTGATGCAATGCAAATGACCTTCTTCTCGTTCCTCACTTTTCTGTTGTTGCTGCCAAACAACGTTCTTGCTCAAGAGGACTCCTCGATTCCTGCGGGACAGTCGCAGAAGGCAATCCTCGGAGAAAACGTACCTGGTGACCAGCAAGTTGCACCCGCGCAGACTCCGGTGGTTCAAGAAAAGCACCCACGACTGTTCTGGATTCTGCCGACGTACACAGTCTCCAACAGCAAGGCGCCAATTTCGCTGAGTTCGGGTGAGAAGTTTCGTCTTTTCGTTCGGAACACGACCGATCCGTTCACCATAACCTTCACCGCATTCAACGCGGGCGTTCAGCAAGCAAATAACGACCTATCGGGATATGGGCAAGGTGCGGCTGGGTACGCGAAGCGACTGGGGGCTGGATTGGCTTATGTATCATCGTCAAGCTTCTTCCGAACCTACTTATTCCCGTCGCTCCTCCATCAAGACCCACGTTATTTTCGCCAGGGCTCTGGTCCTTTCAAGAGCCGTTTGGCGCATGCCGTCATTCGACCCGTGGTAACACGCAAAGACTCGGGAGGGCGCACATTCAATTGGTCGGGCCTGCTGGGCAACACCGCTGCGAGCGGCCTCTCGAATGCCTATTACCCCGCAACCGAGCGCGGCGTCGAGCCAACATTTAGGCGGGTAGCGACGGGGATTCCGTTTAGTGTGATTGACCATTTGATTGACGAGTTCGGGCCGGATTTGCAGAAAAAGTTCCTGCGGAGAAATTAAACCGTCAGAATCGCAGGTCACCCAAATGCCAGCAAAGAAGGGCAAATCTCTCTCGCAGTCCAAAAACAAGGCGAACGCCCGAGACGATTGGGAGCGCTCCTGGCTTGCCCACTGGAGCAAGGCCGGCACCATCGGGTACGAACTCCCAAAGTTAGGCCAACAAGGCGAAGAAGCAGCCTTTCTCACGGAAATCCGCACTCCCGAAAAAGAGGCGGAGCGCCTCGAGCGCATCCAAAGTGAATTCATCCGAGGCTTCGAAGGTCTCCACGATCTCGGCCCCGCGGTTACCGTGTTTGGCTCCGCTCGTTTTAAACAGTCTCATCCTTACTACAAGCTTGCACGCGCCGTAGGAAGGGAGTTAGCCTGCGCGGGATTCGCCACCATCACCGGTGGTGGCCCCGGCATTATGGAAGCTGCCAACCGAGGCGCCTTCGAATCTGGCGGCACCAGTTACGGACTAAACATTCAGCTTCCGCACGAGCAATCGGCCAATCCGTACATACACAAGGGTATTGAGTTCCACTATTTCTTTGCGCGGAAAGTCATGCTGGTCAAATATTCGTGTGCATTCATCGTTATGCCAGGCGGCCTGGGTACCCTCGACGAACTCTTCGAGGCCGCCACACTCATCCAGTGCCGGAAAATTGGGCCGTTCCCCATCGTGCTGATGGATCGCAAGTACTGGAAGGGCTTGCAGCGGTGGGGACGCTACATGTTGAAGCATGGGGTCTTTGAAAAGAAGGAGCTCGGCTTCGGCCGCCTCACGGATTCACCGAAAGAGGCCATCGACCTGATTGTGCGCAGCATGCCGGTTGGGCTGCGCCAACTGCTGAAGCCCCAAGTCTCGCGCCGATTTGCTCCGAAGGAGCCCAGGTGAAAATCACTGTCGTCGGCGCCGCCGGCGGGGAAGTGACCGGCTCCGCCTACATCGTGCAGACCAAGCATGCGCGAGTGATCGTCGATTGCGGTATGTTTCAGGGCGGCAGGAAATCCGAATCGCTAAACCGTCCGCCGGCTAACCCCAACACGCGGCTCGATTCTGTCCTGCTAACTCACGGCCATCTCGATCACACCGGCCGCCTCCCTTTAATGGCCCAGCTCGGTTATCGCGGCCCGGTCTTCGCGACTCCCGCTACGATGGATATCACCGCACTCATCCTTCGAGACTCCGCGAAGATTCAGTCTCAGGACGCCGAACGCCAGAATCGCCGCCTTGAGCGTGCGGGCAAGCCTCCCAAGGATCCTCTCTACGAAATCGAGGACGCCGAACAGATCATCGCTAGCATGCGCTCAGTCCCTTACAACAAACCGGTTCCGGTCGCGCCCGGGATTCAGGCCACTTGGGCGGAAGCGGGCCACATGATCGGCTCCGCCAGCATTAAGCTCGTCGTCGATGACACGGGCCGCGAAAAGTCCGTCATATTTTCGGGTGACCTCGGCCCACGGGGTATTCCCATCCTCAGAGACTACGAGCCCTTCCATCACGCCGACCTGGTCTTCTTGGAATCAACCTACGGAGACCAGGACCATCGTCCGTTCCGTCAAACGGTGGACGAATTCGTGCACATCGTGAAAAATGCGATCTCGCGCGGGGGCCGGGTGCTCGTTCCTACGTTTGCTGTCGGGCGAGCTCAATTGCTGATCGGGCTCCTGGGCTGGATGTTTCGCCACAAAAAAATCCAGCCCTTCCCCATCTTCCTTGATAGTCCCATGGCGATCGAAGCGACAAAAATCTACACAAAACATCGTGAAATCTTCGATGAGAACATGAAGCGCTTGATTGCCGAGCGTCCCCTGCGCGACGACCTCGTCACACTCAAGGCAACCGTTACTCCGCAAGAGTCAATGAAAATCAATAGTCATGAGGGCGCCTGCTTGATTATGGCCGGTTCCGGCATGTGCAACGCCGGACGCATTCTCCATCACCTCAAGCACAATCTATGGCGCGAAGAGGCCCACGTAGTGATCGTGGGTTATCAGGGGCACGGCTCACTTGGCCGACGCCTGGTTGAGCATCAGCGCATGGTCAGCATCCACGGAGAAAAAATTGTGGTGCGCGCACACGTGCATACGCTCGGTGGCTTCAGCGCCCATGCGGGGCAAACGGACTTATTGAATTGGCTGGGAGCGGTAGCTCGCAGCAGACCGCGGGTCATGCTTACGCATGGCGAAGACAGTCCGCGCAGAACTCTCGCCGGGATGATCCAAGAACGGTTCAACCTCAAGGCCTCTTTGCCCCGCATGGGCGAAGCCATCGAAATGTGATTACTGCAAGTTTGAGTGAATCGCTCTCTCCGAACACTGCACCGGTCGACCGCTCTCCGAGAAATCCAGGACGCTGGGACCTTAGTCTGGACGGTACTGCGATTACTAGATCCGCCTCACGCGCGTTCCGGCAGGCCAGTTGCGAAAAGCGCTATTTTGAGTTGACTCGACGAAGTGCACGGCACAAAATACGCGACAAATTCCCTCCAGGTCATTCTGTGTCCCCCAGGGTCTGTCTGTTTTCACAGAGGGAAAGCGAAAGGAAAGCACATGACTACAGGACTACGCAGAGCGTTTGCAGTGACTCTGGCTTTCGTTGGAGTAGCATTTGCCGCGGTGATGGCGAGCTCCATGCGAGGCAAGGCATATGACGGAGAGGACGATGACAATGACGTTAGGATTCAGCGGGGGTTTGACATCGCGCCCGTCCCCCTGAATTTGGAAGGCAAAGACCGGGCGTTGGTGGGATTGGGGAGTTATTTGGTCAACACGGGTGGATGCAACGATTGCCACGATAACGGTCCCCCTGCCCAGTTCGTCCCTGGACACAACCCATTCTTTGGCCAGCATCCGAAGAAGGTCAATCCCGCCACCTACCTAGGAGGCGGACGGGATTTCGGTACAATCTCAGGACCACCTTCTCCCCACATTATTTCCCGCAATCTGACGCCTTCTACCAAGACTGGACTGCCCGAAGGGGACCACAGGTTTGAAGAGTTCCTTGAAATCTTGCGGACTGGCAAGGATTTCGACCACCTTCATCCAAAGTGTTCAGCCACGGTAACGACAAACTGTTTTCCGGCGGTTCCTCCATTCGACGGTGATCTTCTCCAAGTCATGCCGTGGCCCAATTTTCAAGAGCTGACGGACCACGACATTCGCGCTATCTACGAGTACTTGCGTGCGATACCTTGCATCCAGGGGAACTATCCTGGACCAGGTGGCCAAGGAGGAAACTTTCCGCCCGAACCCGCCGACCGCTGCGGGTGAGCCGGTCTGTCTGTGTGAGGGTGCCAAGCGCGGGAAAAATACAGGCCAGAAAAGGCTGGCGGCCACTCTCGGGGTTGTGCCGATTGAAGGCGAAGTAATGCAATCGCCGACCGCCAGCCATAATTGAACCCGAATACACATGAACGCATAGCTCGTGTCGTGGCTCCGCATGACCGTTTTAGGCAAAAGTTGTCTGGGGGGATAAACCTAAATGAGGCCGGCGTCTTTTTTGGCCGCTTGTATAGGTACGTCATCGGCACGGCGTTGCCTGTTAGTTTTGATAGTTTCAACATGCCCACGGGAAGAATTATCCTTGACGGCCCTGGAGGGGGGCAGTTAAAGTCGCCCGGACCTCGCAGAAAAATCCGTCGAGCCTTGAGGTTGAGCGTTTGTCCTCTGAACACGAAAGCATTCTGATTGTCGATCCTGATTCGGCAGCGTTAAAAGTGCTTGAGGAATTAGTGCGTTCCGCGGGATATCAAGTCGCGGTTTCGCAGTCCCAAGCCGAAGGATTCCGGATTGTTCGAGACGTTGGCGTAGACCTTCTTCTGTTATCCGCGGATCTGAATGATATCCAATGCTGCGACGCGCTGGCTGAGGTGAAAGGAAGCAACGCGACCTCCGGCACGCGCGTCATTTTACTGACCCACGGCACGGGAGCTGCCCGGGCGCGGGGGCTCGAACTTGGAGCCGACGAGGTCCTCTCGTTCCCCTGGGAGCCGGTGGAATTGCTTGCGCGAATTCGCGTACAACTCCGCCAAAAACGCGACCTGGATGAAATGCGGGAGAAGACGCGGATTGCCGATGAGGGCCGCGAAGTGGCGCAAACCGCGTTCCAGGCGCTGGCCGTCACCGAGAAGATGACCCGCGATGCATTTTCCCTGGCGCGCGGGCTGAAAATTGGCGTGTCGGTGCTTTTCGCGATCGCTCTCCTCATTGCCGGGATTTTCCTGCTGTACTCCCGCCGGGCCGACAAGGACGCGCGACGAGCGTACTTGGTGATTGCTCAACTGGAGCGCAGCACCCATGGCCAAGAGCAAATGGTGGCGGATGCCCGCAGCGTCCGTGCGGATCTTCAACAATCCGATGTAGTTCGACAGAAGCAGCAGCTCCAACACCAATCAGAAGAGCTGCGGCAGAAAATCTCGGGAGCGGAGGGCGGAGAAGTCTTGGCGCTGCGCAAGCAGCTTCAGGAGACCAACAATCGCCTTCAGCGGGTGGAGACAGAATCGCAAACGGCGGAACAGGTGATTCGCGCGTACGCGCCAAGCGTTTGCCTGCTTCACGTATCGGTCGTATTCCTTGACCATTCCTCGAGACGACCGCTGCGATACGCCGGCATCACCGGTAATGGCGAGCCTCTGAAAGACAGCGACGGCAATCCGGTCTACACCCTGGAAGGCCGCGCGCCCGAGGTGCGCGCCGACTTCTTCGGCACCGGGTTTATCGTCGGCGATGGAATGATTCTCACGAACCATCACGTCGTGCAACCCTGGTGGAAAAATGACGAACTCGGCAGCGTTCTCACTCAGGGACTCGATCCGGGAATTGGGGAGATGATCGCGTACTTTCCGGATTCGTCTGCCGGAGTCAGCGTCAGCATTGCGCAAGTCTCGGAAGAAGCCGATCTGGCAGTCGTGAAAGGCGATCTCGCCGCTCTTAAACGGCCGACGCTAAAAACGGACGCACGGAAGGAGGCCGCCGTCAGCGGCGAACCGCTCATTTCCCTCGGTTACGCAACAGGCGTTAACGCCATGCTGGCTCGTGCCGGCGAGGAGGCCGTGGACGAGATCGCCAAGGCCACTGGAGGAGATCCGGACAGAGTTGTGGACGAACTCGTCCGCCGCAAGCTCATCCGTCCTCTGGTCACGCAAGGACACATCGGCGATGTTTCCGCCGATAAGATTGTCTATGATGCACAGACCACTTCCGGAAGCTCGGGAGGACCGCTCATCAACAAGGACGGGGAAGTCATCGGGGTGACCTTTGGGGTGGTCCGGGGTTTTGGAGGCTCCAATTTTGGCGTTCCGATTCGTTATGCGCAGCCGCTGCTCAAGCGGTGAGCGGGCTTTCTGCGTACCTGCTCGCTAGGCTAGAAGCAGATTGCGTTCGGTTGGTTAGGATCAAGGAAGGTCCACGAGCACCACATCCGAGCGCTCCTGATCTCGTTCGAGGACAACTTCGCGACCGTCTGGGGAAATGTCGAAGTCACGAATGTCGAAGTCGGGAGCGAAGTCGGTCAACTGCCGCTCGGCGCCAGTCTCCAGGTCGATGCGCCAGAGATCCTTGTGTTGAATCTCGCCTCGCAGGAACACGAGGGCCCGCCCTCCGGCCAGAAAAGCCATATGCCGAGCCCCCCGAGTAAGCGTCAATGCTGGTATGGAATGCGCGTCGGCTCCTGCGGATACGGCTTTCACGGAAAAGGTAGTACCGATGTCGGGTCCCGAGTAAACGACGAAGCGCCCGTCGGGCGACCAGGCGGGATCGACCGCGTACTCCTGAACAAACAGTGAAGGAGGGCGACCGTCGAGTGGAACACGGAAGAGGTGTGGGATACCGTGATCGTTGGCGGCCGAAGTGATCGATTGTGCGTCGGGGGCCCACGCTGGAGCGCCCTGCAGGTCGAGCGAATCGGCAACAATCCGGGCACCGGTGCCGTCGGCCTGCATCACGTACAAAAACGTCCGGCCCTGTTGACGGACCGAGAAAGCGATGGAGCGTCCATCGAGCGAAATCGCCGGGCCGCCAAAGACTCGCGCGCCCCGACCGCTCCACAACTCCGTTGTGGTTTCGCCAGAGAGCTTCCAGATACTCTCACTCGTGCCAGTTGCCGAAACATACAGAAGGTATTTCGGACCCAGTCGCGGGGAGGAACCCGTGCTGGTGGTAAGGGAAATTCGAGCCGGAGCCGATACATCCGTGGGTGCAAGGGAATCAGCGATCCGCAAACGCCAGAGTGTTTTCTTTGGAGTAGCAAGCGTGGCAACAAGGCGCCGGCCGTCGGCGCTGGCCGCCAGGGAAGTGTAGCGGTCCAGGCCCGGAGTCAGCCGGTGGGGAATGCGGCGCTCGACATTCATGCTGTAAAGCCACGGCCCCGAACCATCGGGATCGCCAGCGAGGTACAGCAGGGTGCGCCGATCCAACAGGACCGGATAAATTACGCGGCTATTGTGCGAGGTGATCCGTTCAGGAGTTCTGCCGGCTGGAGAGATGCGCCAAATATCCAATTTGTCGGGCAGGGCACCTTGGACGAAATAGATGAATGACGAATCGGGCGCCCACAATTGAAAGTGCGCGTGGAGCCCTGCAGGCGCAGTGAAAACAGGATGAAGGCCCGATCGCTGGTTGCCGTCTGAAACGAACAGCGGGTCTCCCGGTCCTGGCGTATGGTACGCAAGTCGCGAGCCGTCGAAGGACCAGTCGTATTCGGCCGCTCCCTCCAAGTACGGCTTCGGCTGTCCGCCGAGGGTTGGGACCGCCCCGACACTGATGTCGTTGCTGTTCGCGGCGTCTTGCTTGCGAAACCAGAACGTGACGAGAGAACCGTCCGGCGAGAAGCCCAGGCTGCGGACCGATGGATTAACAAGTCCGGGCACACTGCCGCGAGTCAAGTTGTGAAACTGTCCCGAACCGACCTGCGTAACCCAGACGTCCGTCTGCCCATCCCGGTCCGAAAGAAAGGCCACGAAATGGCCGTCGCGTGAGACTGCGGCGGCCTGCTCCGTTCCATCGAAGTCTGTCACGGTCTGAAATCGCGCATCACCGATGGGATTTCGCCAGAAGTACTCCGTCCTCTGAAGCCAGAATCCTGCGACAATCGCCAGGGCGGCCACCGCGCCGGTCAGCGGCCCGAGGAATGTCCACCTGGTTAGGAAGGCCGGTATGGCCGATGGCGGCGGGAAGCTGCTCAAGTCCTGCAAAAGCTCATGCGCTCGTTGATAGCGCTTCTGCGGATCCTTTTCCAGACACTTGAGAATGATCGGTTCTAATCTCGGAGGAATTGCAGGATTCAGCTCCCGAGGTCTCGGAGGCTGCTTATTCAAAATGCTCTGAGCCAATTCTGGCGCGAATTCGTCAGTAAATGGGCGTTTTCCTGTGGCCATCTCATAAAGTACCGTCCCGATGGCAAAGATATCTGAACGCGGGCTAACCCCGCGGCCCTGCAATTGTTCGGGGGCCATGTAAGGAAGCGTGCCGACGAAAGCACGCGTTTGCGCGATGTCCGCGGTGACCGTCAGAGCGGTGTCTGCGGGCGAGGATTTTGCCAGTCCGAAGTCCAATACTTTCACTTGGCCGCGCGGGGTGACAAAAATGTTTGCCGGTTTGATGTCTCGATGAATGATTTCGCGGTCGTGGGCCGCATCCAGGGCCTCTGCGATCTGAATTCCCAGACTTACAATTTCAGTGGTACTTAGAGGGCCGGCGACAAGGCGGTGCTTCAATGTCTGGCCTTCTAACAACTCCATGACGATGAATGGCCGCCCGGCCTGTTCATCGATGTCGTGCACTGTACAAATGTGCGGGTTGTTCAATGCCGAGGCCGCGCGCGCTTCCCGCCGCAGTTGTTCCACCAGCGATGCGTCAAGGGGAGCTTCCTGGGGCAGAAACTTGAGGGCGACGAAGCGGTTCAGTCGCAGGTCGTGCGCCTTGTACACGACGCCCATTCCGCCGCCGCCCAGCCTTTCGAGAATGAGATAGTGGGAAACCGTGCTCCCCGGCAGGCGATCTTCGCCCGATGCATCGGGCGGGGGCATACGCGGCGTCTGACCCAGGACCTCCAGCGCGGGAGACTCGAGGAAGGTTTCCGCTTTCTTGTCCGCCGCGATCAAGGCTTCCACTTCTCTGCGCAGGTCCATGTCTCCCGCGCAGGTTTGTTCGAGAAAAGCGGCCCGCTGGCTCTCTTCCACCTTAAGAGCGAGGTGAAACACTTGTTCGACGCGGGACCAGGAGTCAGGTTTCATGGGGCTTCTGCTGTTCGAGCTGGCGCAACAGCCACGCTTTCGCCAGCCTCCAGTCGCGCATCACCGTCTCGACGGACACTTGCAGCACGTAAGCCGTTTCTTGTGTGCTCAGCCCAGCAAAGAAACGCAGTTCGACTACCCGGCACTTGCGGAAGTCCTTCGCGGCCAGCTCATTGAGCGCTTCATCTAATGCAACCAAATCGGCCTCCGGCTCGCGAGAAACAATGAGCGCCTCGTCCAACTCGAGCGCAGGCGTGCCTCCGCCTCTTTTTTGGCTGCGGTGCGAACGCGCGAAGTCCACCAGGATGCGGCGCATTAACTGCGCGCAAATTCCAAAAAACTGCGCCCGGTTTTGCCAATCGATATGCTGGAACGCGCCCAAGCGAAGGTAGACCTCGTTGATCAGAGCCGTTGTTTGAAGCGTATGCTCAGCCCGCTCGCCGGCCATGTAATGGCCCGCCGCGCGGTGTAATTCCGCATAGACGAGCGGCGTGAGCCTCTCGAGGGCCTTTTCGTCACCAGCACGCCACGCCCGCAGTAGCCCGGTAAGATCGTAGTCCGACCCGGTCGAGGCCATTCACCGTACCAAAAGACAGGATTTAAGTTGTTTGTTATCCATAAGCTACCATAACCAACAAACCCTTTCCAGCTAGACTTGAGGGCCTGTGAGGGCCTGAAGTCCGTACCGTTGCAGTTTTCTCCCGCGAATTCCGCCTTATAGAGAGAAAGGCTTTGGCGATGTCGCGAAGCACCTAAATCGCGCGGAACCCCGCGATGAGTGACAACCTTTGTCCCAAGGGAAGTTCGCCGGCCCCCGAATCAAAGGAGCTCGAAAATGCGACGAAAACTGACTTGGTTAGCTATGGTCTGTGGAGCAAGTGTTTTTTCTCACGCAACTTACGCCCAATCCTGGCAAGCGACCGCGGGAGCGCAGCCAAGATAAAGGAAGGCAGGCGCTAGCATTCCTGCCGAACGAAATCTGGATTCACGCGGGAGAGACCATCACGTGGGCTTTCGCTACCGATGAGCCCCATAGCGTGACCTTTCTACGGCCCGGACAAGTCCGTCCATCCTTCACAGCTGGTTGCCCGGGCACGGGCACCACACCGGATGGCTCTCCCTTCGATGGTTCGGTCTGCGTGAACAGTGGGCGTATCACGACTGCCGGGACGACCTATGCCGTGACGTTTCCTGTCCCAGGCAACTACAGGCTTGTGTGTCTGATTCACACGAACATGACCGGCCTGGTTCACGTTCTACCTCCTTCCGAACCTCTTCCCCACGATCAGGGATTCTACGATGACCAAGCGGCGCGCGAACGGCATCACCTGCTCTCCAATCACGGCGCACAGTCCAATTCTGGCGAAGTGGAAGAGAGCAGCCTCATGGACAAGCACAAAATCGTTGTGGGCACTGGGGAGCTCGTTTCTACTCCAGGCGGCATTCAGTCCGTCTCGCTGATGCGCTTCATGCAGCCGACCATCACGATCCACGCCGGAGAAACGGTGGAGTGGGACAGCTCCGACGTCAGTGGCCACACCATCACTTTTGGTCAGGAGCCGGCCAATGTCACACCGCAAACCCCGCCGTCAGCCAATGTATTTGCTGATCCAGACGGCGCGCGACACGCCATTATCGACTCGATATCCGAGAGCGTGCATTCCGGATTCATTGCGCAAGCGGGGCACGAACGTGGCGGAGTGCCACAAGCGCCCGCGCCAGTAGCCGAAGTGCAGCCGCCTGTAGGCGTGACCCGGTTTCGGGTGACCTTCATGACTCCCGGAACATACCCCTACATATGCGCCTTTCACGACGGACTTGGCATGACGGGTGAGGTGATTGTCAAGCCCTGACTCGGCGTCAAAAAGAGGAAGCCAGTCGTCGGTCGATCCACTGCAGCCGACAACTATCGACGGAGTAAAGGACCGCGTGGTCGTTTGTCGAGGCGGGTACTTGTAACAGCCGTGGATATCATCCGCCGAGCAGTAAGGGCGTGAACTGATCTTGGCTCGGTGCGCCATCCATCCACTTCGCTCGAACAAGCACGACCACAACTCTCTGATGCGAGAAGTTCTCTTTAAGACCAAATGAATAAGGCTTGTTGTTGTGATGAGGTCTATGAATCTGTGGAGACTACAACAAACCTTTTGCCGCGTGCATTTGGAGAGCTGAAGCCCGGTCGGCTTTTTGGCGGAAACTCGAATCACTTGGCTCGGCACACGAAGCCGGTTGCCGTTTCATCCGGTTCCGTCAGGGCTCTCGGGGCTCGTCGTAGCACCATGCGCGGTCTGGCGATCTGCTGTCCGACGCGTTTCCGCAGCCGCTGCAGACTGCGAATAAAGCTCCCAGATCACCTACGCGAGGCAGGTTTGACCAGCCAAGCCCCTTCAAGCGTGTAAACTAAGCGCGACGTGAAAACGAAAGGGAATTACGGGATCGATTCGCCGGGAATCGTCGCAGTCCTCTTCGTCTTGGGATGTGTGCTGTTGCTTGTGGCTTCTCTGGTGCATTCCGCATGGCGGGGGGTGGCATACGGCCTTGCCGGATATTTTCTGCTAGGCGCTGGCGCCATGTTGTTCTACAGCAAGGTGGGCAAGCTGGCGCTGCGAGAGCGTCTTCTCGACAAAATTCCGTGGCGAGGCGACGAAAGAGTTCTGGACCTCGGATGTGGACGCGGCTTGTTGGCGGTGGGCGCCGCGCGCCGAGTGTCGAGCGGCACGGTGACAGGCGTTGACGTTTGGAATCGCCACGCGGTCAGCGACAATCGAGCCGGCTCCGTTCTGGAAAACGCCGCTATCGAGGGAGTGAAGGACCGCGTGGCGGTGAAAGAGGGTGACGCTCGGAAGCTTCCCTTTGCCGACGGTACTTTCGACGTGGTGGTGTCGAACTTCGTGGTTCATGAGCTGAAGAGCCGTGCGGACCGACAGCAAATGATGTGCGAGGTGGCGCGCGTATTGAAACACGGAGGGCGGGTGGCGCTCGTGGATTTCATCTTCACGGACGAGTGTGTGGAAGACCTGCGGAAGTTCGGAGTGGAAGCTGAGCGAAAACGGGATGGATTCTTCTCGTTCTGGGTCTCTGCCATTCTGAATTTGGGAGCGATTAGGACGTATCACGTTGTTGGAAGGAAAAGCTAAACGTCGTATCCCGTCCAATGGGTTGGCTTTTGCCTCCTTCGAAACGCCCTTCCCTCTGCCTTGGTGAGGCGTTGGCAGCTCCTGCGTTCAGCTGCCCGAGTCCGACTGATAGAAAACACGGCTGGCGTGGCCCCTTACTTCCAAGCAAACTCATGTTTCCTCCTAATAGGAAGCTAAAGCCGTGCATCATATGGAGGACCCAGCTACGGATTTCATCCATTGAGAGCTATTTCTTGCAGCCTCGTAGCGTTTCTTGCGTGCGGATGCTCCGCGCGCGTCCCCCCAACCACCAAATCGCCCGGGCCGCCGTTTGTCGGGGCGATTCAAACGATAAAGCACTCCATAATCCCTATTGTGTGCGGCCAAGCCGTTCCTGATAGCGAGACCAAAGAAGAGAAAATCCAAGTGATATTGGTTGAAGGGACCGGCTTCTTTGTCGCAACAGACGGCACTTTTGTTACGGCGGACCATGTCATCGAGGGCGCGCTCGACCCGACACGGCAAATTCCTTGTCCACGAATAGGCTTCACCTTGCCTGAGTCTGGTGGGTGGGATATCGAACTGCCGCCGAGTTTCCGGCCTGATTTTTATGAGTTTGACGCCGGAGCGTGCAAGCGAGATAAGCTCCTTGATGTTGCGCTGTGCCGAAGCAAAAGGGTGATCGACCGCACACATAACATAGCCTCGGTGACCTTCGAAGACGCAATTCAACCAGATGGGACGCCAGTCGCCTTCACCGCTTTCCAACATCAAATCCCGTTCAGCTCGATCGGAAACGTCTCGGGGTATGCGACGCCCCGGAATGGCCCGCAAGAAATCATAATCGACAAACCTGGATGGCCTGGAGCGAGCGGAAGTCCATTTTACCTGGCGAATGGCAGCGTCATTGGAATGCTCCAATTGTCGGGAACGAGTCGAGGCTCTGGTCAGGCTATGGGAAGGCCAAGCCGCTTCATAAGAGACTTCTTGCGTGACGCCAGAAGCAACGCAAAGCCTCAGCCATAGCCGACCGTTCCTTTGCTGCTGTTCATGGCCGGGATTTACGTTACCGAGATTGCTGGAGTCAGCCCGAAATCTCAGTCGCTGCCGGAGTAAATCGTCCAAGTCGGACACGTGTGTAGGAGCGAAGGAGACCGTACGAAAGCATCAGCCTTTTCGGAAGGGACAAGGGGGGGAATAGATCTGCGGATGCAGCCCCTTGACTCCATGCTGTATTACTTGTCATAGTACACACCGATGATCCCTTTCCACGTCGACTTCGCTCCCGGTTCTCCTCTTTACGAGCAAGTTGTCTACGCCGCAACAAAAGCCATCGTCTCCGGTCGGCTGCGTCCCGGCGACGATTTTCCTTCTGTCCGCGTCCTCAGCCGTGAGCTCAAAATCAATCCCAACACAGCGCACAAGGTCGTCACGTGCCTTGTCGACGCCGGCCTTCTTGAAATCCGTCCCGGTTCGGCTCCTGTTGTCGCTAAGCGTCCCGCCTCCAGCAAAGCCGAGAAAACGAATCTCTTGCAGAACGAGGTCGAGCAACTTGTTGTCGAAGCCAAACGTCTTGGCATCGAGCTCGACAACGTCCAGGATGCCATCGGCAAACAATGGGCGCGCCTCACCTCGAAACGGGAAGGGGTCTCCGACTCCAAAGGAGGCCGCTAGCGATTCATGCACCAACCTATTCATACGCAGCAACTCACCAAGCACTTCGGCCGAATTACTGCCGTCGACGGTATCAATCTCGACGTGCCGGAAGGCGCTCTTTACGCCCTGGTCGGGCAGAATGGTGCCGGTAAAACCACCACCATCAAAGTGCTCATGAATCTCATCCCCGCCACGCAGGGTTCCGCCACCATCCTGGGAACCGACTCCCGCAACATCCGCGGCAAGTCCTACGCCCAGATCGGCTACGTCTCTGAAAATCAGGAAATCCCCGAATGGATGAAAGTCGGGTCGCTCCTCGAATACCTACGCGATTTCTATCCCACTTGGGACCCCGCTCTCGAACAATCCCTCGTCAAACAATTCGATCTTCACCTCGACCGCAAAATCAAAGCTCTTTCCCGCGGTATGAAAATGAAGCTTGCCCTCGCCAGCGCCCTGGCGTTTCATCCGCGTCTCATTGTTCTCGATGAGCCGTTCGGGGGACTCGATCCTCTCGTTCGCGACCAACTTATTGAGAGTCTTCTCGAGCGTGCCGCCGAGTCCACCGTCTTCATCTCTTCCCACGACCTCGCGGAAATCGAAAGCTTTTCGAGCCATGTCGGCTATCTCGAATCCGGCAAACTCCTTTTCTCTGAGGAAATGTCTTCTCTCACCACGCGCTTCCGCGAAGTTGAGATCCTCACTGACCCACCTCTCCCTCTTCCCTCGCCGCTACCCGCAACCTGGCTCCATCCCAAATCCTCCGGTGCCGTGGTTCGCTTTATCGACTCCCGCTTCGACGACCAGAACACTCGCACCGACATCCAGCGCCTCTTTGCCAACGCCAAGGACGTTCAATTCCGCGCCCTTTCTCTTCGTGCCATCTTCCTGGCGATGGCGCGCAAATCCGGGGAGGTTTGACCCTTGATCCAATTCCTCCACATCTTCAAGAAAGACGTTCGCCGCCACTGGCCCGAAATTCTCATTTCCCTCGCTCTCCTTGTCCTTTATACGCGCCATGAACTCCATCTCTGGCAGCTTTCCCCTGAATACTACTCAATCTCATCCTTCTTTTTCGACTTTTCTGGCCGTTACATCCCTTTTTTCCTTGTACTTTCTTGGATCTTCCTCATCCTTCGTGTCGTCCAAGGCGAAACTCTCGTTGGCGATCGCCAGTGGTGGGTCACCAAGCCCTACGTTTGGTGGGAGCTTCTCCTTTCCAAACTCTTCTTCCTCTTTGTCGTCATCTGGATACCGCTCTTCAATGTGCAACTTCTCCTCCTGGTTCACGCACGTTTTCCGATACTCCCGAATCTTGGCCGGCTTTTCCTGATCCAGTTCACGTTCCCGCTTGTTCTCTTTGTTTCCGCCGTCGCTCTGGCCTCTCTCACGAGAAATCTCCCGCAAGCCCTTCTGGGCATAGGTATTCTTGTCATCGTTCTCATTATCGGCCTCTCGCTTGGTTCTCTTTCCACACACATGATGGGTGATTCCCCTCCCTTCATGGACAGCCTCGAGTTGCTCCTTGTATTCGGTTCCATCGTTCTCATGCCCATCTGGCAATTCGCTCGCCGGAGAACCGGGGCATCGCGCATCACTATCGCTGCGTCCGTCGGTACAGCCACACTTCTTTCCCTCATTCCTTTCGCCAGTCGCGTCGAACAATCCTACCCACTTCTCGCCACGAAGGATTCTCCGGCCCAGTTCACCATCCCACCAATTGCCGAATCCCTAGGCAATCCATCCGGCATTCCGGATTTCATTTCAGACACGCTCCTATCCATCCCCGTGAACGTTTCTGAGGTCGCACCAGATTCGGTCGTCCTTATTGATGGCATGAAGTTAACCGCCGATTCTACTGATGACTCTCACTGGACGCGCGGCTGGGTCAGCGAATACCGGCAAGTATGGCCCGGAACGCAGCGGCAGACGCTCAGCTATGTGGTCAAACGCAAGAAATACGAAGAAATTAAGGCGAAACCCCTAAACCTGCACATCCAGCTGGCGCTGTCCGAATATGAAGAAGTCCAAGCTCGGACTCTTATCCTCCCGACCGCCGCTTTCCGCGACAGCGACCTCGGCATCTGCCGCCCCGCGTTCATTCGCTCTCAGAGCCTGGAATGCCGCAAACCCTTCCATTCCCCCGCCTACATGGGCCGCTTCGATGCGCCCCATTCCTCGTGCGAACCTCTGAGGAGATTTCCGAATGAGTATCCGTCGAACCTCGATGTCGCCTACGCTTGGGCGCCGCCGACCGATGAAATCTTCCCGGACCCTGGTCTCAATCCCATCGTCGATTACCAAGTAATTTTTAACCCCATCCCGCGAATTCCCGATCCCAACAGTACGGCGCCTGTCGAGTACAGCATCCCCACGCTCTGCCCCGGCGCGGAAATCCGTCTCGGCCGCCCTGTCTTCAAACGCCATTTCCGGATCGAACTCGAACTCCCCGCCATCCGTCTCCAGGATCTAGTCGAGCGCGCTACCCTTCCTAGCGCCTTGCCACTGAGGCGCCGGGCATCGTCACGCGGTGTGTAGCCTGACGTGCGCTCAATAGAACTGAGAAGCCGGGGGTTTGACGTAATGCTACCTGACGGGCAACTCGCAAGCTCTCCACTTCTCTGGCAACCGCGTCTTCCAGGATTCATTTATCCCTAATCGTCATTATTGGACTGCACGAGGCCATCTGCCTGGCAGGTCAACCCTCATTCAACCCTGCAAAATAGGAAATCCAATACTTCCGGATGGACTGTTCATCCGACGAGCCATCATCATACGCAGGCGAGATGAGCGGCAACGCGTTTTCCACCTTAACGAGCACGAACCCTCTGATGCGGGACTCCCTGTTCCTGGACGTGTCCACCCATCGGCCTCGGTAAAAGTTCATGATTTGTTGAAACAGCTCACCGTCCACGATGACCGTACCTGTGCCCTTGAACCGGTAACCCTTGCGCGCAAACGGATCAACAATGTTCAGCTCCACCGCAGGGTTTTTCTTAAGGTTTGCGATCGTTCCCGGCGAGCGAATATCCGCAAACACGAGATGCTCGTCGTCCCAAACAGCAATGGTACCCTTTGGCGACACATTCGGTGTCCCATCGGAGCACACCGTGGCAACGTAAGCCAGCCGCTGCTCCGCGACGACACGCTTCATATCGGCAGTGAGCCTGGCAGCCATTTGCGTTGCCGCACTGCAGCGTGATACCTCCTTCTGTTCGCTCACGAATCCTAACAGCTTGTGGGTCGAGAGACCAATCTTCGGTTCAAGCGCTCGGGTGACGTAATTCAATGTCAGGCCACGGGCTGCGAAAAATCACTGGACGCCCCGGTCACTGCGCACTTCATCTGCCGAAGCAGTCCGATAGAGAACTAGCGTTAGTCGAAATTGTCCGCAGAGTTCTTGGCGCCGAAAACCTGACATCTACGGTGCCCTGGAGCAACGACGGTGACTCTGCCTTCGCCTTATGCTGTGCATGCGATTCGCTCCAGCCGCCTGCTGGGACAAAGCAGACAAAGGGATTCTGGGTGGCACGAACAGTCCGCTGCGATATTTGTGGAAAATTATTTAGCCCCAGCTACGTTGGAGCACATAAGCGTCTTGCCCACAGGCCCCCTACTTCGGCGGTTGACCAGATTGTTGACTTGTTCCGAAAGCTGTCACCGATTGAGAAGAAGAGGGTCCTTGAGGATTTGCAGTCCATCGCCACAAACTCCGTGCCACCTGACCGGTAGAAGGACAACTCCTAGTTGGTCCTGAACCAGGAAAGTTCCGGCTGCACTTGAAATTTGGGGAGGATGAGTGGTGCGATGCCGTTCTACAAAAGCACTCTTTAATGCGGAAGGCGTACCGGAAAAGCTCAGATGTCTGAAGTCTCACGGACACGCAGGAGAACACGATTATGGCATCAGTAAGAATCGGTGGCGTGGTCTCATTCTAAGTGTGATGAGGTTATTACAACGGAGCAAATAAAAGTCGACGAACAACATCGACTCGGTGGCAACGGGGCGTGGTAGCCCACTCCTGCCAAAGCAAGTATGGTCAGGCACGAGCCCATGTTGAACGCCCGAGAGCTGGGGCGTATGATGCTCCCACTGTCGCAGCAATCCGAAAATGCATTCTGCACCATCGGAGTAGCAAAGGAGGTCCCCGCCATGGCCCTTATCAAAGAATCCAACGTGTTAATGGAGAATCGGTCCGGCACGCCACTACCACGCCTCGCCACTTCAGAGAAGTTTCTAGCCTTCCTCATGGCGGCGGGCTCCACGCGCTCCCTCCGTTTGCTCGGCGCCACCCCCGCGGCAAAAACGGCGCGTCTACTTTTGGCGTGAGGATCCTCTGAAAGGAAAAGGGAAAGGCGATGCAAGAAGAAATCGGCACGACCGCAGGCGCCATTTGGCACGCGCTCACTACCAAAGGTGAGTTGTCGCTAGCCCAGTTAAAGAAGGATGTCA
>Ga0182039_10000163_pt1 | contig 34922 bp, 36 predicted proteins | sample sta12Can44000111_FD_125975 | JGI IMG/M metagenome (GOLD analysis project Ga0182039, IMG submission 125975) | Lab enrichment of tropical soil microbial communities from Luquillo Experimental Forest, Puerto Rico - statanox.12C.anox.44.000.111 | ecosystem: Environmental > Terrestrial > Soil >...
CTTCTCCTTTTGTCATTTGCTATGGGCATGGTCACAGGTCTTGGCATCAAGACGCCATTCGACTATTCGGTCTTCTCGGCGGCCGCTGCAGCATTCTTACTGGCGTTCTGGGAGCCTGACCGATTCACGTTAGACAAGCTTCTGAATCGATCACGAAACTGAGCGGGAGATCCGATCACTAACAACACTAACTTCGATAGCGTGAACGCTACGCGTAATAGACACAGCGAATTCAAGGAGCGAGTGCTCGATCTCCAGGAGAGCCGTCGTTTTCTGAGTGCGTTGAACGGGAAGTCCATGCCATTCGTGCGCGAACACTTCCAGCGGAAGAGCAAGACCAACGACTACTGCGACTCCGTGAACCACCTTGGCCATCGCCAGAATTATAGTATCGCGGCTCATCGGCAGCGGGAAGACGCAGCCTTGTGGCGGGCGTTGTCAGCCAGGAGGCCAACAGCATGAAGATTACAAAGCTCAAGAAGTTCTTTGTCAACGGCGCAAGGCGCACTCGGCGACTTGGCCAATTGGCCAATTCAAAGACGATCCGTCTAATTCTTATCGAGCGGGACCTCTCAACCCCGCGGCCCCAAACCAAACGGTCGGTTGGCCAATTGGCCAATTCAAGCGTGATGTGAAATCCGTAAGTGACGCCAAAGCAACGACTTAGATATTTTCACCCCCGGCTGTTAACCGAAGGGTTGCTAGTTCGAATCTAGCCCGGGGAGCCAACTTCTCTCGTGTTCTCAGCTACTTAGCGACCACGATTTTCCCTTCTGCTCCTTTCTGCGGCGAACTGTCACGGAAATGTAACGGTGCGCACTTTCCGTACAGCCGCTTGTTTGTTTTTTCCACGGCCATTCTCACCTGATCGGCCATTCCCAACTGGTAGTGACGCTTGGTTTCGGGGCTTGTGTGGCGCATGGCGCGCTGCCAGCTGTCAGCACGTGCGTTCCTACTGTTACGATTTGAATCGTCCAATCGGGCCAGCCACTGTCGTCTAGCAAGGACGCATCGCAAAGTGGCTCAAGATCATAGATCGCAGGTTCGCCGCCAGTCACCACAAAATGTCTCACGTGCGGACCATTTTTCTTTGCCCAAGCCAGAATCTTTTCTTGGTCCATGGAGGTCCACGGAGGTCCACGCAGGCGAGCCGCTCGTGCACACTGTTGCATGGGCCAAGAAACCAGTGCAGCTGCAGCCAAAGCTCGCAATGTCCCGGCCGAAGATCGTCACAATCGACATGCACAAACGAAATGCCGCGCAAGCATGGCAAGGCGGGGATCACGCGCTCCCCGCCATTTTTTTTTGACCGGGTACTGGGAGCAACTTTGCCGGGCACACTTCCGCGCGCTGTTTATATCACATGATATAACGACTTGAAAACGCTGGGTATTGACGCCTATGATCTTCACAGGAACGTAAACAATCCCTTAACCTTGCAGGAAACGGTTCAGTTTCAGCCAGTCGGCCAAGCCGCGACGGATCGAGGCTCGGCGCGATTACGCTGCCGAACGTCCGATTTATTGTCCCCGAGCGTAGAAGGTGAGTGAATTCGAGAGCGGCTGGAAGGAAACAGGCTCATGCACAGGGTATACGAAATCTTTGAAGTTTTGCCGGGTGGCTCACCACACAGGGCGACCGTCGTCTCCAGCTTGGAATTTGCGAAAATGGTGCTTGAAAGCTTGGCAAGCCGCACGAAGAACGAATGCTTTGCTGTCGATGCCAAAACGCGCCAAGTCGTGATGCAGATGAACGTGACCCCAGCAAAGCTGCGAAGGATTTTTCAGATTTCTTACGATGAAGAACAAGGACTTCGAAGGGTCGAACTCCTAAGATCACGCGGTTATGGCATGATCTCTGTAATTGGCAACGACTCAGCCAAAGTCCTCCTCCGGTCGCCCCAGCGTTACGACCTCTTCATTATTGGTCATGCCGCACCTGAAGAAACCAGAAGAGAAATGGTTGATTGGCTCAAAGCTGAATACCCAACGGTCAAAATTCTTGCCCTCAATCCTCCCAATCAACAAGTCCTCGGAGCGGATTACAACATGCCACAGAACGGGCCGGAAAAGTGGTTGCCGATTGTCTTTCAGTTAGCGGGGCCGACCACTACCGCGGCCTGATCGGAGGCATTATGCCGACACCACAAGCTGCCAAACAATTTCACACGCTTTGCTACGAACATCACATTGAAATGAGCGTGACTGAGGTTGTCATACAAACGGAGGGTCCGCCGACGCAGATTTCAGCGTATGCGTGTCCAGCGCAAGATTGCGCCGTGCATTACGCTGCCTCGAAGGGGTACTTCGTCGCCAGCAAGGATGGGCAACTCGAACGGGATATGGCGCCGCGTGTAAGGTGTCCTCGGGACGGCCAACTCATGTGTCTGGCGGAAGTCAATCCAGAGAAGAGGACCTTCCGCTTATGGCGATGCCCGCAATGTGATGCGAGCCGGACGAACGAAGATGGCCTGGTGAGCGAAATCCCTTGGGAGCACCGGAGGAGAAACAGCAAATCGCCCGTCCTCTAGCCGCTGACAGTAGACCACTCTCGCTGGTGACTTCGGACTCAGTTTCCTGGCGGCGACTTTGCAACGGCTTCGCCAACCGTTGTTTGTTGTACCTGCGAGCTTGTCCGGTCCGGGAGTGTTCTGACTTTGCGCTTAGCGCCAGGCTATGTATGGGCTCGCGACTTCACGCGAACGCGGCGGCGTATCCGCCGACTGCGGCGACGATTCTGAATCCCAACACATCAACCTCGCGGACCATGTTTTGAGTCTGCTCAAAAAGGTTGTTTTTTATGCGATGTTTCTAACGATCGATTCAGTGCTCCGTTTCCGAGCGATCAGTCGCGTTACAATTAATGCGCATCTTCGCTAGTTTCTATTTGCTGCGGTTGCGGCGGAAGAAGTGAGCCAATTTTGAAACTGATGACGAACGAGAAGCTATTCAACCGCAGAGGAACGCTACGGCTGTAGTCAACTTCCAGATCGACGTATTTGATTAGTTGCACGTCGATGCCCGCGTTGAAGCCATTGTCGTGGCCGACGCCTGCCCCGCTTGTCTGAACGCCTGTTCTGCTAATCATCGTCTGTGTTCCCCACGGCAGGAAGTCATACGCGGACGCGGTGAAGCTGAACGGACCGGCGTCCACTTCCGTGCCAGCCTCAAAGGAGGCGTTTAAGCCGTAGGTGATATAGGGACGATAGAAAAAGCTCGTTCCCTGAATGGTGTTTCCGATGCCACCCTCCACAAACGGCGCGAAGTTTCCCCAACCATGCTCAAAGTGGTTTAACCAATTCCATGTGGCGTGACCAGAACTAAGCCCCTTTTTCTTGTCTCCAGTGGGTGCGCCGAGGTGGATTGTCGAAGCATACTTGAGTGAATGGCCGGGGTAATTCCACTTCAGGTCCATGGCAACGTTCCCGATGCCATTGCCAGAAAGCACCCCTGGATTGGTCTGCGTGATGGAAGACGGCGTAAAGATGAAATAGTACGGGACGGCCAGATACATGCCGAAATATCGCGTAAAGTTATAGCCGACACCGGTAGCCACATCCGTGATCGCGCCGCCGTCGCCGATCGTGCTGCCTTCGAATTTCGTACCGAATCCCCAGCCCGGCGTGAAGCCTTCTGGTTTTGCAGGGGGGCCTTTGGCAGCAGGGATCGGTGTTTGTGCCTGGAGCACCGAAGCCCAGGATGAGCAAACAAAAAAAGACAAGAGCGCGGCACGGCGATAAAAGCGCAGCAACCAGTTCAAAGAAACTCCATGTGTCTTTACATTTTGCATTTTTGTCCCGACTCGGAATTTCGGATTGGGCGCGATGCTGGGCGCAGATTGGCTGGATTCGTTTGCAGTCTACAAGACAGACTGGGAAGGAATCACCTGTACCATAGGGCAGGCGCGGGTTGACCCTTGTAGCGACTTGCTCTTTGATTGAAACAGAATTAGTGTGTGCACACGATTCCAAAGGGGAGTTTCGTTGAAAACGATGAATGGATAATCTTATTTGCAGGAAGCGAATGTAACTGTGAGTCCTGCAGTAATCGCGCTCCAACTCCTTGACTCAGCCATGCATCGCAATACAAGCCAGCCTAGATGAGACGCCGTCACCAGCCATTGCTCTGTTCTTATGCGAAGAGTTGCCTTATTTGTAACCAATTCGGTGTTTGTCGCGGTGTCTGCAAGCGCGGTTTCTCCCACTCTCGCGCAACCGCCCCCCCAATCCGCCGTCGCGAATGTCGGCGTTGTCTACGACGGTCCCGACTGGCCGCTAGCTGACGGCTATCTGGGGGCGCACTACATTAAGAACCTCCTGGGGCACTTCGGCCTGCGCGGTGAATTGGTTCGACTGGCCGATTACCGACCGGATCAACTCACGCGCTACCGCGCCACTTTTTACATCGGGAGTGACGCAGGAACGAAATTACCCGCGGAATTCATCAAGGACGTAAGATCCTCGCGCCAGCCGTTCTGCTGGATTGGACTGCAGATCGACCAGCTGCTGGTAGATCCCATAACGCGGCGTCAGTTCGGCCTCCGCTACGTAGAGAATCAGGGGAATCGCGCTGCCTGGCGTGTGGAGTACAAGGACACGTTGTTCCCAAGAGACAACTTCACTTTAACTGTTGTCGAACCGCTGGAAGGGAGTCCGGCGGAGGTGCGCGCAACTGCTGTCCAGAGCGACAATACGAGGAAACCGTACGCGCTGAGGCGAGGCCGATTCTGGTATTTCGCCGATATCCCCTCCGGCGCGCAGGAAGCGAGTCGTTACTTGGTCCTCTGCGACCTGCTGCACGATATTCTTGAAATTGATCACGCGCCTCAATCGCAAGCACTGGTCCGCATCGAAGATGTCAGCGCGGAAGGGGCGCCAAGCGACCTCCGAGCTGCGGCCGATGTGTTGAGCAAGCGCCACATACCCTTCCAGATCGCCACCATCCCGATCTATCGCAACCCCTGGAACAACGTGGAGATGCGATTATCCGACCGCCCTCCGGTAGTCGAAGCAATCCACTACATGATCGACCGCGGAGGAACCCCAGTAATGCACGGCTGGAGTCACCAGTATCACAGCTCGACTGGCGATGATTACGAGTTCTGGGATGGGGTCAAAAACAGCCCGATAGCCGGGGATTCAGAGCAGGAAATAGCCCATAGACTCGATGCAGGGTTGGCTGAGCTTTTCGCAGATAATATCTTCCCAATTGCCTTTGAGACCCCTCATTACGCCGCCTCGGCGGCCGATTATCATGCCATGCAGCAAGCGTTTAAGCTCTTCTATGAACGCACCATGCCGACGCCAAATCTCGTTTCTGTTCAGTATTTTCCTTATCCCGTCATCGACGAGTTTGGCCGCTATGTCGTCCCCGAGAATATCGGTTACCTGCCCTTGGAAAAGCCGGATCCAAAAGTCGTAATTGAAAATGCCCGATACATGCGAGTCGTGCGGGACGGTCTACCGTCGTTCTATTTCCATCCCTTCCTCGACGCGAAGCTGCTGGATCAGGTACTCGAAGGCGTTTCCTCCTTGGGATATCACTTTGTTTCGCTGCGGGAGTTTGGGGGCGATGTAGAGGATGCCGGCCGTTATGCGGTGCGTACGAAATCAGGTCGCGTGCAATTGTCCCCGCAGGGTGAGTTCTGGCGGCTACGCCGGTTTGACGCTGCTGGAAAACTCATGAGCGAGCAAACGTCGCCTGCGCGCGCCAATCATCCGGTCGAAGTTAACGTTGACGTGCCAGCGGGCGGCTGGGCGGCGCTGGACTGTTTCAAGAAGACTTCGTCGCCGTATCGCCTCGCCCAGGTCAGCGAGCGACTGTCTGGGTGGTGGAGGCGGTGGACCACTCGCGGGCGTTCTCGGGAGACAGCCGCGGCCTACGATGAACCCCGGGAGGCGTGGATTCTGTCGCTTGCCGGCCGGTCCGCCTCAGAGGTCAACAACGAACGGAGTTACGTTTCGGTCTTGGGCATTTCCGGCTTTCTCGTTCGCTCAGTGCCGCTGGAGAAATTCTTGGAAGCGCCGCGTGACAAAACCACGCTCCTGGTGGTACCCGACGGGGTCGGCGGCCTTCTAAGCGACGCTCAACAAAAAGAGATCTTGCGCTATCTCGCGTCCGGGGGATTGGTTGTCGCGGATGGGCATCAAAACTGGCTGCCAGCACTCGGTTTTCAGAAGACCGGTTGGAGTCTACCCGTGGCGGAGATCCAGGAGGTGTCGGCGGAGGGTGCGTCGTTCAGCTGGCGGCCCGAGGAACTGGCAGAGCGTTATACCCCACCTCCGGGTTCACAGCCCTTCGCGCTCGACACTAGCACCAAACAACCCGTTGCCGTGGCCGGCCAATACGGCTCCGGGCGGTATCTCTATCTTTCGGTACCGCTCGATAACCACACGCCGAATGGCGTGAGTCATTACCCATTTCTTGCCGAGTATCTAGCCGAAGCCTTTCACCTGGGCTCGGCGTTGCGGGGTGGCCGGATCGAAACCTATTTCGATCCCGGCTACCGCGCAGGCGTCAATCCGGACAACCTGGCCCGTTTCTGGAAGCAATCCGGCATCCGTGCGGTATATGTCGCTGCCTGGCATTTCTATGAACACTATACCTTCAACTACGCCGCGTTGATCCGCGCCTGTCACCGGAACGGAATTTCCGTGTACGCCTGGTTCATGTTTCCCCAAGTGACCCAGGCGATGTGGCTGCAGCATCCGGACTGGCGCGAGCAAGCTGCGGCTGGCGGAGATGGCCGTCCGGGCTGGCGCTACCTCATGAATTTTCAGGACCCGGCCTGCTTTCGCGCAGCGATGGACTGGGCGAAGGACTTGTTGGGCTCGCAGGCATGGGATGGAATCAACATCGCCGAGTTGAACTTTGACGCCACGTATCCGGATTATCTCAACGCCAACCGCTTCGTGCCGATGAATGATTACGTGCGTTCGGATTTCGCCAGGAAGTCCGGCTTCGATCCTGCGCAATTGTTCGCGTCCGGCTCGCCCTATTATCACCAACGTAATCCCAAAGCGCTGGCCGCATTCTTGAGCTATCGCGAGGACATTGTTACCGAGTGGCATCGACGCGTCCTCGGCGAACTGGCTCCGCTTGCGCGGGAGCGTGGTCTGGACGTCATCGTAACGACCCTCGATAGCCTCCACAGCCAGTATGTGCAACCTGCCCTGGGCGTGGATTCGCGCCGCATCGCTCGACTGATGACGGAATTCGATTTCACGCTGCAGGTGGAAGATCCAGTGGAACACTGGACGGAGCCGCCAGACCGCTACAAGCGTTACGCGGAAACCTACCGCAAACTTGTGCCCGAAGAGCGCCGCCTCATGTTCGACATCAACGTTGTCAGCGACCGCAATACCAGGGACACCTCGCTGCCCTCCACTCTTGCCGAGGGGACGGAGCTAGTGGAAACCGTGAAGGCTGCTGCTGTCCAGGGACGCGTTGCCATTTATGCCGAACATACGGTCGAGCCTCAGGACTGGCGCCTCTTGAGAATCGCGCTCGCGCGGCCGGCGCAAGCCGTCAAGAGTGGCGACTACTATCAAGTGGCCAACCCGCTTCCCGTGTTTCTGGATGCTCCCAGGGACCGGGCCTATTCTCTCGACGGTCATTCCGGGCTCGTTGTCGCCTCCACTGGCCTGTTCATCCCCCCAGGTGATCATGGCGTCACCGGTGACCGTCCAAGGTTACGGTTTTCCGACTCGACCGCAGCGATCGGGTTGTCCAGCCTCAGCTGTGATTTGTTCGCGGCTCAGGCGCATCCGACTGGGTTCGCTATTGAGTACACCAGCCCGGCTCAGGCTGCGATCGTCTTGAGTCGAAAACCGCACGAGATTTCAGTCGATGGAGGCAAGGTCGACCTGCCGGTCGAAGGACACGGAGACGAATGGGTGCTCCTGGCGCCGCGAGGGAAGCACCTTGTTGAGGTTCGAACACTCACGGCCACTGGTCTCGCGGTTACTTGGTGGAGTCAAATATGGTCCTGGGCCATTACTCTTCTTGGCGCCACGGCAATCCTCTTCATGCTTTGGCTGTACTTTCGAGTGCGGCTCCACCAGACCGACGCCTGGAGAAGACCCGGCTGATGCAGCGTTCTACCGGGGTGCTGATCCTTGTGTTTCTTTGCCCGGCAGCCAGCCGCCTACGAGCAAGTCAACACGGAACGAAGCGCGATGAATTCACCTTGTCCTTACTAAGAAGGACGCACCCGGCCGATATGTGACGCGTGGTATCGCATTTAGCTGACGTCTGTGACGTACACACAGCAGCGCGCGCCGCAAGGCGTGCCATACGACTAAAGGGAGGCGTGCATGTATTCAGCGACAACTCTTGACGTCATGTTCCTGCTCATCGTAACCGTCGTTTGGTTCATGATCGCTTATCAGGGGCTTCTCTTCTTCAAGGGATATGCGTATTACCAACGAGCTCGCCGTTCGGGACCGTTCGTCCCCGCGCTGCCAGACTCAGACCTGCCCGGCGTGTCGGTGTTGGTCCCTTGTCATAACGAAGAGTTGGTGATTGCGGATACGGTGCGAACGCTCTTAGCATTGGATTATCCCGCCAACCTGCTGGAAATTTTAATCATCGACGATGGCAGCTCCGACCGCACTGCCGAGATCGTGCGGCAGTTCACTTCAGGTGGGCGTGTAGCGCTGTTGCAGGTGCCGGCGGCGTTCGCCGCCAGGGGGAAGTCGGGGGCTTTGAACTATGCCTCCTCTCACGCCACACATCCCATCTTGGCGATCTACGATGCGGATAACCGCCCCGACCCGGGTGCGCTCCGGCCGCTGGTCGAGGCTTTGGTGCTGGACTCCGGCCTAGGAGCCGCCATTGGCATGTACCGATGCTTGAATCGCCGGCGGAACCTGCTCACGCGGTTCCTGAATATCGAGGGCATCGCATATCAATGGATTGTTCAGGCGGGCCGTTGGGAGCTGATGCGATTCACTGCTCTGCCGGGAACAAATTACGTGATCCGCCGTTCCCTGCTCGAAACACTTGGCGGCTGGGACGAGTCAGCGCTCACCGAAGATGCGGAGTTGACCTTGCGAATCTACGAAGCCGGCCGCTCCATCATGTTTGTGCCGGCTTCGGTAAGCTGGGAGCAGGAACCGGAGAATCTCCGCACCTGGATGCTTCAAAGACACCGCTGGGTCCGCGGGCAGAATCACCTCTTCAAAAAACACGTGCCGACATTGTTTCGCATCCGCCCGCGCTCGATCGGGCTTGAGCTGCTGTACTCCCTTTCACTGTATTACGCGTTCTTCGTGGCCATTGTGATCTCCGACCTGTTTTTCCTGTTCAGTACGACCGGGCTGCTCCGCATTGAGGTAGCCGGGCCTTACAAGTTGGTTTGGCTGTTCGCGTTTCTAGGTTTTTTCTTGCAACTGGCAATTGCCCTAGCATACGAGAATGAGGACAAATCGGTCGTCAATCATCTGCTGGTTCTTGCGATGTATTTCACCTACTGCCAGCTCTGGATCCCCGTGGTCGCCCGAGCGTTCTTTGATGATTTCATATCGCGGCGGCCGGCGAAATGGGCCAAGACTAGGCGTTTCCAAGTGATGGAATCCCGCCAGCCCTGACGAGGTATGGCGTTGAAAGACAATCGCCATTCGGGGGAAACGCAGCGTTTATGGATCAGCCCGATGTCCCGCGAGCGTATTCCCAAGATCCTGGTCGTATTCGGTACCCGCCCCGAGGCGATTAAATTGTGCCCTGTGGTTTTGCACTTCCGCCGGGAGCATCCGGAGTTCTCGGTTAAAGTCTGCGTCACCGCCCAGCACCGGCTTTTGCTGGACCAGGTTCTGGAAGTATTTCAGGTTCAGCCTGACTACGATCTGGATTGCATGCGCCCCGGCCAATCCCTGTTTCATTCCACGTCAACCATTTTGGTGGCGCTCGAAAGGGTCCTGGCCCAGGAGAGGCCTGACCTGCTGCTTGTGCAGGGAGATACGACTTCGACCTTGTGCGGTGCCCTAGCGGGGTTCTATGCGCGCGTCCCTGTGGGACATGTCGAGGCCGGCCTCCGGACCGGAGATCTCCATGAGCCGTTCCCTGAAGAGTTAAACCGCGTATTGGTGGGACGCATCGCGTCCCTGCACTTTGCAGCGACGGAGTGGGCCGCTCAGAATCTTCGCAGAGAAGGAGTCCCCCCAGCAGCAATCACCGTGACAGGGAACACGGGGATTGACGCCGTGTTGTGTATTCGGGACCGTTTACGCCGGGGACTCTGCTCGGCGCAGCCGCCGGCTTTCGACTCGAGGCGCAAACTCATTCTGGTAACGGCGCACAGGCGCGAGAGTTTCGGAGACGGCCTCGAACAGATTTGCACCGCTCTGGCCGAGGTAGCAGAGCGCCATGATGTGCAGATCATGTATCCGGTGCATCCCAATCCGAGCGTCCAGCACGCTGTCAACCGTCATTTAAAGGGACGTCGCGGTGTCGCCCTGGTCGAGCCGATGGAATACGTTTCGTTTGTCGCCACGCTCATGCAGTGCTCCTTCGTACTGACGGATTCAGGCGGCATTCAGGAAGAGGCGCCATCGCTCGGAAAGCCCGTATTGGTGATGCGCAACAAGACCGAGCGGCCCGAAGCCGTGCTGGCCGGTACGGCCCGATTGGTGGGTCCCAGGAGAGAACGGATTGTTGCCGAATGCAACCGGCTTCTGGACGACCCGCAGGCATACCAATCCATGGCCCGTGCTCACAATCCTTTTGGGGACGGTCGTGCAAGCGAGCGCATCGGTAGGGCCATTTGCGAATTCTTAGGCTGGACGCCCTCCTTAGTAGCCGCGGGAGATTCGCTGGGGTGATCGGGTTATCGGCCAGGCCCCTGCTGGGCTTTGGCCGCGATGTGCTTTGCTATACGTCGTTAGAATATCGACGAATCCATATTTTTAATGGGCCAGGCACTAAGGTATTCGCCCGATTCCCACTTCCCACATAGCACCGTTCAAAAAACTCTGTCGCAAATTTCCGCTAACAAGCGCAGGCAAATTTCCTGGAGATGTGTTCCGAGCGAAGGCTGAACCGTGCGACGGTGGATCGCCATGGCGATGTTTCTTGTCTTTGTAGAGCATCAAAAAGGGGCGCTAAGTACTGTGCCCCGGTCAGTTTGCACGAATTTGTCAGCGCGCGGCTACTTGCCGAAGAACTCGACGTGAACGGAGCGACCGAGACGCGAATTGAAGAGTACGTACCAGCCAGGATGGTCGTAGTCGTCATAGACGTAGACGCGGTCGCGGTCCCATTCCCAGTCGCGGCAGCGAGGAACATCGTAGGGCGCGAGGACCCAATTGGATTGGTCGTAGAGAATGATGTGCCGCGTGCGCGGATCGAAGCCGCGGACCACAATCACATGACGAACGTACGGGTAACGCCCGTACGGATAGTAGTGGCCGGGGCGAATGCGCTCGCCATCGTAATCCCAATGGTCGTAATCACGGTCGTGATGCTTGTACCAGCCCTTGTGCTTGCCGTTGTCATGGCGGTAGCCGTCATCATCGTCGTCGCCGTGCTTGTACCAGCCCTTGTGTTTGCCCTGGTCGTCGTCTTGCGCACCAGCTGAGGCGATCGGCGCACACGCGAAGCCGAACGCAGCAAGCGTCAACAATGCAAGTAGCTTTTTCATGGTCTTCTCTCCTGAAGACTCCTGATTCAAGAATTGGGCATTTCTCCCTGTGCCCTGTGATGCGTTGGAGTTGGCTGGGACCGGTATCAAAAACCGGTATGGCTCCGCGCTTAGGTACATAAACACCATTTGCGGGGGAAAGTTTCACGAGCCAATCGGTGTTTGCCTTCAACGAGCAAATCGCGGGCTAACGTGGTCGTGCGGGTTGATGCGTGTGGCTGCCTGCGCGGCCTCCACCAGCAAGAAGCGCAGCAAAGAGTTGCCTTGCTTGCTGATGTGCCCCAGCCGTTGCTTGTCACCACTGGAGTCCTCGCTTGGTATCATCCCCACGTCGCCGCATTCGTCCGCGCAATTCAACTCCTCCAAACTCCTCCCAGTGGACAGCGAGCCGAGCTTGTGATTCAATCTTGGTACGCACCACTTGCACTCCATGCTGCAATTCGAAATTTTCAAAGTGGAGCCAGACGGCCGCCTTCATTGGCTGGCGGCGGCAGCAACTATGCAAGTCGCTGAGACGCGTGTTAAAAGGCTTCCGCCGGGAAACTATGTCATCATTGCCGACCAACATACCCCAAAAAGGATTTCGATCAAGTCGCCGGCCAAACAGATAGTTTTTCAGATCTGCTACGATGACAGCGAGGGGTCAACCGCGCGGGAATCGCTGTTCAGAAGTCTTGGCCATGAGGTCATTTCGGTTGCGGACAACGACGCTGCAAAGGGTGCGCTTGCTTCGATTCCCAGGGTCGATCTATTTATCCTCGGCCATACCGCACCTGAGCAAACGCGAAAAGAGATGGTCGATTGGCTAAAGGTGAATTTCCCGAAGGCTAAGGTAGTTGCACTGATTCCGTCCGCCATACCCGAGTTGCTCTGTGCCGATTACAATGTACCGCAGAGTAATTGGGATGCGTGGATTTCTCTATTCGCCATGAGCTGACTGAGCCACACAATCGAACTCAGGATTCCAACAAACCCCAATTTCCAACTGGGCCAGTACGAATTCCAGTTCGGGCTGGCGATGGAGACGGCGATGCCGCAATGCCCTATTTGCCTATCTGATTGTCACAAGCAGGCAGAAATCAGCAAATTAGAATGCCGATGCGAACCAGCGTGACGATGTTGGTCTCTCGGGCTATCGCTCTTCGAGACTAACGGTCTGAGGAATTTCGAGTGGCTCCCTGGCGTGGTAAAGTTACGATTGTGCGCCCCGAAATTGAGCAAGTCGTGCAACTCATCCAACAAGGCGACTCCCAGTCCCTCGAACAAGCCCTGGCGTTGCTACAAGACACGATTTTTTCATTCAGCATGAAAGTGTGCGGCCAGCGGCAAGACGCCGAAGACACAATGCAGGAAGTGCTGCTGCAATCAGTTCCAAATCTGCCCAAGTTCAGCAGCGCAAGAGCTCTGATGGTTTGGCTTTACAAGGTGGCCAAAACTCGGTGTCTGATGAGCCGGCGCAAGAGCAAGTTCGCTCCCAAAGAAGCGCTCTCGCTCGAAGAGCTGATGCCTGACCGGCGGGAATTGAAAAGACTATCGGGCAACGGCGGGCCCACCCCGGAAACATCGCTTATGCGCCGAGAGAACGCGAAGCGGCTGCGAGATGCGGTGCAGCAACTGCCACCGGAGTATCGCCTTATTCTCGTTTTGCACGACATGGAAGAGCTCTCAGACGAAGACATCGCTGAAATTACCGGGCTGCGTCCCGGGACGATTCGTGTGCGGTTGCACCGAGCGCGGTTATTCGTTCGAAAGGAGCTTGCCAAGACACAGCGGGACGGTGCTCGCTCCAAGCCAGAGAAGCAAGCTGCACTTGCTGCGCTGCATCCGCGCGCGCGAAATTGTAAGCAAATGTTCGCGGAACTTTCGAACTACCTCGATGAAGACCTCGATGATTCGCTCTGTGCGGAGTTGGAGAAACATATGGAAGGCTGCGAGCCGTGCAAGGCTTTTCTGGCAAGCCTGGAAGAAACCATCCGAACTTGCCGAACCGCGCCGAATGAGCGCCTTAATGAGCGGACCGCGGTAAATGTCCGGCGCGGAGTCCTTTCCAAATACCAAGAATTGATGGCAAGCATTCGCCGACCTGCCGCAAACAACATAAAACCCAGTTGAATCCCTCTCGCGCCATTTGAATCTAGCAACTCTGCCCACCAAGAAACCCTGTAACAAATCCTCCGCGATTGCATTTGTTCGTGTGAATCCGGAAGGCGGGAAGCGGGGGCACATAATGATCAGCGGAAAAGTCCAACTAACTCAGGCACTTAAAGCGGACAGGCAATTTGCGGCAACGACTGGGAGCGAGCACCATTTGCTGCTTGACGATGCGGCCGGGGGCACGGGACCTAAACCGATTGAATTGGTCGGCGTTGGCTTGGCGGGCTGCACTGCCTTCGATGTCATTACCGTTCTGCGGCAAAAATTCCATCAAAAAGTGACCGGTTACGAAGTAAGGGTAGAGGCCGATCAAGCAGCACGCCCTCCGCAGATCTTCACGGCGGTCCGCATTCACCACGTGGTTACCGGCTTTGAAATCGATCCGGCGGCCATCGAGGAAGCGATCAGGCTGTCTGAAGAAAAGTACTGCTCCGTGGGAGCCATGCTGAAACACACGGCCGCTTTCCAAACCACTTACGAGATTGTGCAGGAGAAAATCCCGTGGTTGTCGCGGACTTTTGTCGAGGTTCAAGCATGAGTGCGAACCTCCAATGGGCCTGCGGAGTGTTGAATCCGCAATCCACAGTGGTGATGTCATGAAACACCGAAAGCAAATACTGACAATTGTATGGCTCGTGGCTTGTGCAGCAGTGAACGGCCTGAGCGGATGCTCACACGAGCGAAAGGCCGAAGCGGCATCGCCAGAGCCCGCGAGTAATGTACAGACTATAGTCGCGCAGAGGATGTCTGTGCCCGACTGGCTGGAAGCGGTGGGAACTGTGCGCGCCGCCCAGACGAGCCAGCTCGCCAGTCAAATCATGGGAAACATCGTCACCGTCCAGGTGCACGAAGGGGACCGCGTCCAGCGCGGCCAGGTGTTGGCAGTGATTGACGATGCGCAGCCACGCGCGTCTGTCGAGCAGGCGACCGCGGCTGAGTTCGCGGCACAAAAGGATCTTTCCGCCGCTGAATCCGAGTACGCGCTTGCTGCGATTACGTTGCAGCGCTACCAACCTCTCTATAAAAGGCAGACGGTGAGCGCTCAAACATTCGACGAAGTCAAGACGCGTGCGCAATCAGCCGAAGCACGGCGTGATATGGCCAAAGCCAATCTCGCGCAAGCCAATGGAGCCCTGGCACAGGCTCGAACTTCGCTCGGGTACACACGCATTCGCGCTCCGTTCGCAGGCGTTGTGACGGAAAGAAAAGCTGATCCCGGAACGCTGGCTTCGCCCGGCATGGCCATTCTCACTCTGGAAGACACGCGGAATTATCGGCTGGAAGTCACCGTGGATGAGAGCGACCTCGGCTTTATGCGCGTCGGCCAATCCACGTCGGTAAAAATTGATGCTCTGGGAAGCACCGAAATCATCGGCAAGGTCGTGCAAATTGTTCCGGCAGCGGATCCAGGAAGCCGCAGCTTCCTCGTGAAAATCGAGCTACCCAAAGACGCCCATCTGCGCTCGGGACTGTTTGGTCGCGCGCAGTTTGCTCGCGGAGAGCGGTCCGCTCTGCTGATTCCACGCACGGCGATAATCGAGCGCGGTCAGTTGCAAGGAGTCTATGTCATCGACTCCGAGCAGATCGCGGGCTTGTATTACGTCACGCTGGGCCGCACTTCTGGACAGCAAGTGGAAGTTCTTTCGGGGCTGGAAGGCGGAGAAAAAATCATTGCCGCGCCGGCTGACCGAGAATTGGGCGGCAAACGCATCGTCGCACGGCCATGAACGATTCCGTTTCCAATTCGGGCTTCGTAACGCACACGTTGCGCGCCGCGGGACGCGTTGCGCACATTTTTATTCAGTCGAAGCTGACTCCGCTGGCCATCGGCGCAGCGCTGCTGCTGGGTGCCTTCAGCATCCTGCAGACGCCGCGCGAAGAAGAGCCACAAATCGTGGTCCCCATGCTGGACGTTTTCGTCCAAATGCCGGGTGCCTCCGCGGAAGAAGTGGCACAGCGCGCTACCGTGCCGATGGAAAAATTGCTCCGCGAAGTGCCCGGCGTCGAATACGTCTACTCCATCAGCCATCCGGGATTGAGCCTGGTGATCGTACGCTTCTTGGTCGGCACCAAAGAAGAAGACGCCATCGTCAAGACGTACAACAAGCTGTATTCCAATTTCGATCGCATTCCGCAAGGCGTTTCCCAACCGATCATCAAAGCTCGCTCCATCGACGATGTGCCGATTCTTTCGCTGACGCTGTGGGGCAACAACAACGACGCTTACACGCTGCGAAGAATTGCTGCGGAACTGGAACACTACATTAAGCAATCCGATGACGTTTCCGAGACCACCATTATCGGTGGGCAGAATCGCAGAGTGCGCGTCATTCTGGATACGCAGCGCATCGCCGCTTATGGCCTGACTCCCAGCTCCGTAGTCGCGCAGCTTGGCGCCGCGAACGAGCGCACCCAAGCTGGCAGCTTTGCGCGAAATAATCAGGAATTTCAGGTGGAAGCCGGAAATTTCTTCATGCGGCCAGAAGAGCTCCAACAAGTTGTTGTTGGAGTCCACGCTGGGCGGCCAGTTTATTTACGTGATGCGGCCGCAAAAATCGAAGACGGACCCGCCGAGCCTGACAACTATGTCTTGTTTGCGAACGCCAAAGGAACCACAGGAAGTTCCGCAAACCCTGAATATCCCGCGGTGACCATCACCGTGGCGAAGCGTAAAGGGGCGAACGCTACGTGGATTGCGAATGGTGTGTTGCACAAGGTCGATGGGTTGCGTGGAAACACTTTGCCCAAAGATGTAAACATCACCGTGACGCGAAATTACGGCGAGACCGCCAAGGACAAGTCCGACGAACTGCTCAAGCATCTATTCATCGCTACGCTATCCGTCACGCTGCTGATCGCCCTGGCGCTCGGTTGGCGCGAATCGGGCGTTGTACTGCTCGCCATCCCCGTAACCCTCGCACTCACGCTGGCCATCTTCTATTTCTACGGCTACACGCTGAACCGGGTCACGCTGTTTGCGCTCATCTTCTCGATTGGCATTCTTGTGGACGATGCCATTGTTGTGGTCGAGAACATCGTCCGCCACTTCCGCCTTCCCGAAAATCGCAGCCGGTCTCTCGCCGACGTTGCAGTCGAAGCCGTGGACGAAGTTGGGAATCCAACGATTCTGGCGACCTTCACGGTAATCGCCGCCATTCTTCCCATGGCGTTTGTGCGTGGCTTGATGGGACCGTATATGCGGCCGATTCCGGTTGGCGCTTCTGCCGCGATGGTGTTTTCGCTCTTCGTAGCTTTCCTAGTCTCTCCGTGGGCTGCTTTGCGGCTGCTAAGAAATTACGCAGATCGCCCAGAGTATGGACATGAATCGGAAGGCTGGACCACGCGCTTCTATCGCCGAGTCATGAATCCTCTGATCCTATATCCGATGCGGCGCTGGTTTTTTCTCGGCTCCCTCGTCGTACTGCTGCTCGCTGCGGCGGCTTTTGTTCCCTTCAAATGGGTGCAAGTGAAGATGCTGCCGTTCGACAACAAGAGCGAATTCCAGGTGATTATCGACATGCCCGACGGAACGCCGCTGGAACAAACCACGCGCGTTGCCCAAGCGCTAGGGCGCTACCTGGGGGAACAGCCGGAGGTTATCAATTATCAAATCTACGCGGGCACTTCCGGCCCCTACAATTTCAACGGCCTCGTGCGGCACTATTTCTTGCGTCATCAGCCGAACCAGGCCGACATCCAGGTCAACCTTCTCTCGCGCCATGAACGCAAGGTACAGAGCCACGACATCGCACGCAAGCTGCGGCCTGAATTGGACAAAATCGGTGCTCCTTTTGGCGCGCGCATCAAAGTCGCGGAGGTTCCGCCCGGCCCGCCGGTATTGGAGACTCTCGTCGCGGAAGTCTACGGGCCGGATCACAAGTGCCAGCAGGAGTTAGCTGCGAAAATCAAGAAAGTATTCCAGGAAACCCCGGGCGTGGTGGACGTCGATTGGTATGTCGAGGACCCGCAAACAAAATACGACGTGAAACTCGACCTGGATAAGGGTGCTCTGCAAGGAGTATCCGCGGCGGAAGTCACGCGGACACTACAAATAGGATTGAGCGGCGCATCCGCAGGGCTGCTACACGACCCATTGTCCCGCGAAGACATCCCGATTGAAGTGCGGTTGTCACGAACTGATCGTTCTGGCATCGAGAATCTTCAAAACCTGAAATTGCCCGGTCCTTCAGGGCGTCAGGTGTCGCTGCGGGAAATCACCAATGTGCACAAGACCACGATCGATACGGGCGTTTACCGCAAGAACCTGAGGCCAGTTGTCTACGTCACGGGAGACGTAGCGGGCGTCGTGGAGAGTCCTGTTTACGCGATTTTCAAGATGAGCGACGCTATCGACAAAATGCATCTGCCCGACGATTATCAAGTGAAACAATACATGGGCACGGCCCTGCCCGACGACACGCATCACTATTCGATGAAATGGGATGGCGAGTGGCATATCACCGTCGAGGTCTTTCGCGATCTCGGGCTCGCTTTCGCGGCGGTGCTTGTGCTGATTTATGTCCTGGTCGTCGGCTGGTTCAAGTCTTTCAAAACGCCACTAGCCATCATGGCGCCAATTCCGCTGACGCTGGTCGGGATTTTGCCTGCGCATGCGTTGATGGGCGCATTCTTTACAGCTACCTCGATGATCGGCTTCATCGCCGGCGCTGGCATCATCGTTCGAAACTCCATTATCCTCGTGGATTTCATCGAACTGCGCCGCTCGCACGGCATGTCGCTCGAAGAGGCCGTGGTCGACGCCGGCGCTGTGCGGTTCCGGCCCATGTTGCTGACAGCCGCCGCTGTAGTTGTTGGCGCAAGCGTCATCCTGTTCGACCCCATTTTTCAAGGCTTGGCCATTTCGTTGATGGCCGGCGAAGTGGCTTCCACCGTTCTTTCCCGCATGGCTGTTCCGATCCTCTATTACCTCAGCCAGCGCGGCCGCAACGATGCGGCTTCGCAGCAAATGGAAAACGAGATGGCGCATGCGGAAGTTTAATTTTCGATGGAGGAAAAATCGTGACCATAGATCGTTACCTTAGAATGATCGGCGGCGCTTTTGTGATGGCTTCCCTGGCCTTGGGATACTGGGCGAGTCCGTATTGGTATTTGTTCACCGCGTTCGTGGGCCTGAATTTGTTCCAGTCCGCCTTCACGAACTGGTGCCCGATGATGACCATTCTTCGCAAAGCCGGCGTCAAGCCTTGAACGAACGCCTGCCTACGAAACCTCGTGGTCGGCGATCCGTAGAAGTGACTCTCGATAGTAATCCATCAGCGCGAGAAATCTGGGTGCAGCTAGGCTGCAATAAAGGTTCCAGAGAGTGCATTATAATAGGGCGCCGAGAGTGGCGATCGGTGCCGTTGAATTACAATCAGTTACCTCTGGCTGATACTCTGGCATGGCATAGGTCGTCATCGTTCGGCTATGAACCGAATGCTCGGTCCGTTTCCAGCTATTTTTCCTCGAAAACATTGGGTTTTCGCAGATTTCGTATTGACTTCTTGCACGAGAATCCGGAAGCAGGTACTACGTTTTGAACGTACTGAGAAACCGTGGCCCGCAAACACTTGAATGAAAAGGGTTTGGCTCCTCGGGGAGGATTCGAACCTCCAACATTTCGGTTAACAGCCAGCGTAGTGATTTCATCAGAAGTTGCCGGAGCTAAGGCAAACCGAAGGAAAATAGCGAGTTAAGACAAAATCCGGTGAGCCACTTCCTCTTTTGTTTTTCTCTTTTATTCGCTCTTAGCTGCTGTTCGCCGCAGTCTTGATACTACGTTCTTACTACGACGCGCAGTCCAGCCCTACGTCACTGAACGCTCAAGCAGTCGAGCCTATAGAACAGCCGCTCGCGTTCTGCAGAAGCTCGCAGGGGTCAAGCCTCTTGCCCTGTACCCAGGTATAGGGTTGACAATACGGGCATGCGCACTGGGGAGCTGGCTCGCAATGCGGGCGTGAACCTGCAGACGATTCGCTTTTACGAAAGAGAAGGCCTCCTGCCGAAACCGGCGCGGACTGTCTCCGGATACCGCAACTACCAGGAGAGCGATCTAGAGCGAGTGACCTTCATCAGACGGAATCAGCAGTTAGGGTTCACGCTTGCAGAGATCAAGCAACTCATTCAACTGCACAGCGTATTGGCGTCCATGGGGCCAAAACCTTTCCGCAGGCGTCCCAGTGAGCTTCAGGGAATCATCGAAATCGGTCGGGAACGCCTGCTGGCGATAAAGGAAAAATCTCGCATGCTGAACACGATGCGACGGCAACTGGAATGGCTTTTGCAGCAACTCGAATCCACGAGTGTGGTGGTTTGCCCTGCCCGGCCGTCAGGAAAACCCCCGGCGGTATGCCCGAAAAAATCCTCTTGACCCTATACCCACCTACAGCCCCCACCATTTGTTTGCTGCTGCTCGGAACGGCGGCGAGACGACATGGGTTCGGTGGAAATCACATCTCGCACCGCACGGATGACGGTCCTGCTCCTGGGCGTACGGGCATCGCTCGGACTTCTCCGGGTCCCGGCATTGCCCGCGGCTGGTAATTCAGTCCGTTCCGCGCGCGCATGGGTAATGACTGCTCACGTGGTGATCGGACTTGTGCTCCCACCGCTAGCTTTTGCGCACGGATGGCTTTCGATGAAGTTGCCAAGCATTCGCGGAACGAGTGCGTCCGGTCTTTCGATCGCGACAGCCGCGCTTTTGTTGCTGGCCGTGCAAGCAGTGACCAGGATGACGATGCTACGGTTCAAAGAACCGCAGCGAATCGCCATTGGGCGCCTGCATCTTGCGATGGCGGTCCTTCTTGCCGCGTTGGCCGGAGCCCATGTTCTCTTGAATGGATGACAGAAAAGGAGAAGAAGATGAAAACGAAAATCGGTACATTGCTCATTTGCTTTGCGAGTCTGGCGGCTTTCGCCGCTAATCCGCCGGACTTCTCAGGAAAGTGGAGCTTTAATCCGGAGAAGAGCAAGAACATCGGCATGATGTCGGACATGAAGATGACGCAAAACATTAAGCAGTCGTCCGCGTCGCTCGATGTCACCACCGAGGCGACATTTCAAGGAAACAATGAACAAACGAAGACGCATTACGATCTGACCGGGAAGACCGCAGCCAACGATTCTCCTATGGCGGGGCCCAGCGAGACGGTCAGCAGGTGGGAAGGAGACAAACTCGTTACGACATGGACGAGCGTAGGAGCGGTGGCCGGGACCAAGACAGTGCGTACCGAAACCTGGGCGCTTTCGGCTGATGGAAAGACCATGACGGTGGAGTCGGTGCGCGGCTCTAATCCGCCCGTGGTGATGGTGTTTGACAAGAAATAGGCGATATGCGCCGAGCTTGGTCAATCCTTACAGTGTTGGGAGCCGGGGGACTAGCGGCAACGGGCTTGCTCGTCGCGCGCAGAAGCGAGCGCCAGCAGCCTCAGGCGGAGGGACGCGTTATCCACGCCGAACAACGAATGATCGGCAGCATGGTCAACGCCACAGGCACGATTCGGCTTCGCGTCGGCTCCGAGGTTCGCGTAGGCTCCCAACTTTCAGGAATCGTGAAGAAGCTCAAGGCGACGGTCGGCTCGCATGTAAACGCCGGCGACGTTATCGCTGAGATTGACGATGTCCCCATTCAGGCTCGCCTAGCGCAAGCCAATGCGCAGGCGCAACTCGACCGCGCGACCATGGAGCGCGCCAGCGTGAATGCCGAACGTGCGAGGCAGCTTGCATCGCAAGGCCTCATCCCGGTGCAGCAGCAGCAAGATCTGGAACTCGCACTCGAAGAGGCAAAAGCGAAATACGAAAAGTCGCTAAGCGACCGCGACCTCGTGAAGGTTGATTTGAGATATGTGCAGATTCGAGCGCCTATCAGCGGCGCGGTGGCGTCGGTCTCAACGCAAGAGGGCGAAACGGTGGCGGCGTCCTTTACCGCTCCGACCTTCGTGACCATCATTGGCGATAACGCGCTGCGACTCGTGGCAATGGTGGATGAAACGGATATTGCGAATGTCAGGCGGGGCAACCCCACTTCGTTCACGGTGGATTCGTATCCGTCGCGGGATTTTCCCGGCATCGTCGAGAGCATAGCGCCGAAGGCTACGATTGTTTCCGGGGTCGTGAATTACGAGGTGACCGTCCGCATCCAGAAAGACGCGAAACTGCTCAAACCGGACATGACCGCGAATGTCTCGATCCAGACAGCACAGCATGCAGCGCTGGTGTTGCCGCCGGCCGCTGTACAGCGGGACGGCGAACAGACCTTTGTTTATCTCGCGGGCAAAGCACAGCCGGAGCGCCGGCCAGTAGTTACGGGCGGCAAACAAGGCGGAGTGGTGGAAATCAAGAAAGGAGTTTCAGAAGCAGACAGCGTGCTGCTTCTCAGCGACGGGAAGGCTGACAGGACCAAGCCGGCGTCGTGAGGTCACCATGATTGAAATCGAGAAATTGTGCAAGAGGTATAAGCGGGGCGAAAGCGCCGATGTTGAAGCCTTAAAGGAGGCGACGTTTCAGATTGCGCCCGGAGAGTTTGTTTGCGTGCGAGGAGCCTCTGGGTCTGGGAAATCAACCCTCCTCAATCTCCTGGGCTGCCTGGACCAGCCGAGTTCCGGCGCGTACCGGCTGGATGGCGAAGACGTGAGCCGCTACACTGACAAACAGCTCTCCCGTATTCGCAACACCAAGATCGGATTTATCTTCCAGTCCTTTAATCTGCTTCCACGGACGACCGCCTTGGAGAACGTCGAGATCCCCATGGTGTACGGCAGTGGGCACGTTGACCGGAAACGTGCGCGCGCAGCCCTGGAGCGCGTCGGCTTGAGCGAACGCGCGGAACATTTTCCCACGGAACTTTCGGGAGGCGAGCAACAGCGTGTGGCGATTGCGAGAGCGCTCATCAACAGGCCGACGCTCATCCTGGCGGACGAGCCCACAGGAAACCTCGATTTAAATGCTGCGAGCGAGGTGATGGGGCTGCTGCAGAGCCTAAACAGGGAAGGCCGTACTATTCTGCTGGTCACGCACGATTCCGCAGTCGCGGCCTATGCTTCTCGCGAGATCGTCTTGCGAGACGGCGCAGTAGTTTCCGACCGCCCGCTCGGCGGAGCTGATCGTGCCGTTCTAGGTGCAGTATGAAGGCCGCTAAGATTACTTCCCAGGCCCTGCGAAGCATGAGCCGCAACAGAATTCGCGCCGCCCTCATGATGCTGGGCATCGTTGTGGGCATCTCCTCGCTTGCAATTCTAAGTTCGATAGGCGAGGCCACGAAGCGTGAAACGATGCGGCGATTTAAGAACATGATCGGGACGTTTGACACCATTATCGTGCGGCCGGGCGGCGGGCGCTCGCGTGGTATGCCGACGCTGGTGAACGTGCCGCCCACGCTGAAGTTTGAAGACGGCAACGCTATCACTGCCGAAGTGCCCGAAGTCAGAGCCATCGCCGAGGTCCAGAACGCATTCGACATCGATGTGCAGTATCGCGAGCGCACCACATCTCCTGCGGTCTTTGGTGTCAGTTGCAACTGGCTCGAGCTGCGGTCTGAAGACGTTGCTGACGGCAGCTTCTTCAGCGAAGAGCAGAACGCATCTCTGGCTCGCGTCGCCGTACTAGGGGCGGATGTGCGGAATGGCCTTTTCCCTGAGGAAGATCCACTGGGAAAGACGATCCGGATTGCGAATGCTCCATTTCAGGTGATCGGGACTCTGAAATCGCGGGGAGTCGGTCCGGCGGGGGCGGCACTCGACAACATTGTCTTAATCCCCATCAACACCGCCTCGCGCAGACTCTTCAATCGTGATTACCTGACCATGTTGATCGCCCAAATTAAGAACCCCGATCGAAGCGCCGACGCAACCGAGAAGGTCACCGCGTTGATGCGCGAACGGCATCACATTCGCCCGCCTGCCCTTGATGACTTCACCATCACCAATCCTGCCGCAACGATGGCGCAGGTGACCCGCGCCGGCGGCACACTCAGCAAAATCCTGACCGGCGTTTCACTCATGGCGTTACTCATCGGCGGCATCGTAATCATGGCCTTAATGTCGATTGCCGTTTCCGAGCGAAGGAAGGAGATTGGTGTCCGGCGCTCACTGGGCGCGGGACGCAGCGACATCGTACAGCAATTCCTGCTGGAAGCTAGTTTGGTGGCATTAGCCGGGGGAATTGCCGGCGTGCTGATAGGTGTCGGCGGAATGCAGATTGTGGCGCGCGTTCAGAAACTGCCGCAGATACTTCGTTGGGAGCCCATTGCCACTGCCATTCTCGTCGCTCTAGGCACAGGTTTGCTGTTCGGGATTTATCCTGCCTGGAAGGCGTCGCGAGTCGATCCGATTCAGGCCTTACGCTCCTGAGATGAACGCCCGCCCATGGCAAATCATCTTCAATTCCCTGCGTCAGCTTTGGCGGTATCGGCTCCGGTCGACTCTTCTCGTCTTGAGTGCAGCTACGGGCGTGGTAGGTGTTGTTTGCTCGGTGAATTATGGCGCTTTAGGAACGCAGCAGATTCTTGACCAAATCCGGCGAATGGGAACAAACGTTCTGATCATCACCCCGGCGCAAAGCCGCGTCATTGCCGGCCGGGCAAGGACAGGACAACCTGTGACCACGCTGGTCGAAAGCGACAATATCGCCATACACCGCGAAGTGCTCAGCCGCACCCGCTCCTCGGCACTCGCGAGTGCTAGCTTCTGGCTGAAAGCAGGGGATCTCTCTAAGAACGCTGCCGTTGTGGGATGTGAGCCTGACTATTTTTCTATCCGAAACTGGCCGGCTGCGGAAGGCGGCTTGTTTGACGGAACCCAGGAGCGTACAGCTTCCCGCGTTGCGTTGCTTGGCCATACGGTTGCGCGGGACCTGTTCGGGACCGCATCGCCGATTGGCAATCACCTGCTCATCAACCGAGTTCCTTTTGCAGTGATCGGGGTCCTGACCGAGCGTGGGCAGGGGCTCGACGTAACCAGTGAAGACAATCAGGTTTATGTGCCTCTCTCGACCGCCATGCGCCGCCTGATGAATGTCGACTACTACAGCGGGCTCATTATCGAAATCGATTCCATGAGCGAGATGGACGCGACCGCCGCGCAGATTGGTTCGCTCTTGCATCAGCTCCATCGCATACAGCCAAGTCAGCCGGATGACTTTCAGATCCAAAACCAAAAGACGCTGCTGGAGACGCAGCTGACGGCCGCGAGCCGCCTGGGGTTCCTCCTCCGCTGGATCGAAGCAAGCGCACTGGTCGTTTCGGGATTGGGGATGCTGGGTATTACTTGGATCGCGGTCAAAGAGAGGACACGTGAATTCGGGACACGGCGAGCCTTGGGCGCAACCGCATTTGACGTTTTTCTCCACGTTATTTCGGAAAGCACCGCCCTCGCTCTGGCCGGGTGCATCGCGGGCGCTTCCATTTCGTGGCCAATTTCGCGATTTTTTCTCCGGACGGCAGGCTTGACGTTTGTCTTTAGCAGGGGCGCTGTCCTGGTCGCCTTTGCAGCAGCGGCGGTGCTGAATATAGCTTTCGCACTCTGGCCTTCGCGAAGAGCAGCGACCCTCGATCCGACCGAGGCATTGCGTTATGAATGAAGAGCGTTTGCCCAACGCTCAGGCGTTTCACGTGCATGGCCAGCTCAGAGATCGTAGTGCGCGCCTGATGACTGGCAAGCCTTTGCCACGGCCAGTCGGGAGTCGGCATCTTTACCGACCGCAGAGGCAGCGCGTTCGGCTGGGAACCGAATGCTCTGCAAATTTCCAATATTTTTTGCCCGAAACCATTGGGTTTTCACACAATTCGTATTGACCTTCTGCGTGAAAAGCCGGGAACATGTACTACGTTTTGAATGAGGAAAAAACCGCCGTCCGCAAGTAACTGAATCAAAGGGATTTGGCTCCCCGGGCTAGATTCGAACTAGCAGCCCTTCGGTTAACAGCCAGCGTAGTGATTTCACCAGAAGTTGTCGGAGCTGAGCTAAACCGAAGCAAGCTGACGAGTTGGAGCGAAATCCGATGAGCCACTTTCTTCTTACGCTTTCTTCCTTTATTCGCTTTCGTCATCTTTTGCCGCGATTGATACTACGTTCTTACTACAGACGTCGTCGAGGCGTCTTTCAGCGTGGGAATTGCGAACTGCCGAAAAAGCTCGTTCATTTCCTCAACCGACCCCCGTGTTTTTCCCTCAAGCCACGACAGCAACAGTCCGAAGAGCCCTCCTGCGATGAACTGGACCAGAGCCTCTGTTGGCGGCGAGTGGGCAGAGCCGCGGGGAAGCGTCGCCTTCACATCCTCGCGCACTAGGTCGACGACCAGCTTGTAGACTAGATGCTGGACCAGCGCGCCGCTGCGCTTGCCAACCATCGCCCGGAACACGACGCGGTACTCGTCGACGTGCGAGAGCAACTCCCGACTAAAAGCGAATGCACGCTCCTCAATACTGCTTCCCCTGCGTGAAAGTGATTCCTGTTGGCTTCGCTTGAGCGCCGCTCGCAGCTCGTCAAATCCGCTCACCAGTAGATCATCCTTGTTGTCGAAGTGTGCGTAAAAGGTCGCACGCCCAACATTTGCGCGGTCTATGATTTCTTGAACGGACAGCCCTTCGAACCCTTTTTCGCGAATGAGCGAAACCAGCGCTTCTCGAAGCAATCTCTCCGTCCGTTGCACCCGTCGATCCACTTTTCTTCTCAAGTTCTGCGCTTTTTCGAACAGTCGACGGTTATTTGTTCCATAAATGACAATCCGGTGGGCATTGTGCTGCACCGCACTGCGGAATGCTTGAATCTTATAGCTGTAAATGAACTTATGTCCAGTATGGAACAATGTGTTCGAAAGGAGTCGATCTAATGCAAAACGTTCAAAGAACCTACCTTCCCGCAGCCGGCAGCGACTGGGCCTTGCCGTTCTACGACCCATTCGTGAAGTTGCTAGGAGGGGATGGCGTGAGGAGAACGCTCCTCAAGCAAGCTGACCTTCGCCCTGGCCATCGCGTTCTCGACATTGGCTGCGGGACGGGGACCTTAGTCACGCTGATTAAGCGGGTCAATCCCGATGTCTCCGTCGTGGGACTGGATCCCGATCCGAAGGCACTGACGCGAGCCAGGGGGAAGGCAGCGCAAGCAGGAGTTTCCATCCAGTTCGACCTAGGCTTTTCAGATGAGTTGCCCTATTCCGAAGGGTCCTTCGATCGCGTGTTCTCTTCGTTCATGTTTCATCACGTCAGGGCAGACCAAAGGGAAAAGATGCTTCATGAAGTGTGGAGGGTTCTCAGCCCTATTGGCTCTCTTCACTTGCTTGATTTTGACTTTTCGGAGGGCCACCCGCAGGGAGTGCTGGCCCGCTGGCTTCATTCGAGTCACCGTCTGAAAGACAACTCCGGAAGCCCCATCCTCCAATTGATGAAAGTCGCTGGGTTCGCGAACTCGAAAAAGGTCGGGGGCGGTGCTTTTCTCTTTGGCCACCTCCGATTTTCTTACTACGAGGGATCTCGTGAAGAACCGACCACCAATTCATGACGAACGCTGACGACACGGCTATTTGAAGCCGCATGACTGCGCGCCACGAATGCAATACCGACCAGCACACCAATGGCGGCCGCGCCTAAGTGCCGCTCGTCCTGGCAGGACCTTATGGCGGCCCTTGCCGGTTTGGACCCTGGGAAGGCTGTAGCCGCCGAAGTCTCAGCACTATCATAGGATTCCTGTGCGGCGTTCCCAGTGTTCGCGATGAGGAATTCGCACCGTTTTCGCATCGGATGACGTTTTGACGATGGACAGGTGCGCCTTTTGGAAGGAGCCGGGTTGAGGGTGGAATTGTGGCCGTCGGCGTAAAACAGGCACTTCGCCGGTTTATCGCTAATCAGGATTCACGAAACTCTTGCTGCGGGAATTTGGTCAGGCGACGGTACATCGACAAAGAAAGGCTCTTTTTCAAGAACCCATGACCCTTTGCGCTGCTTCACGGTCAAGGTCACGCACGACCAATCGATCACGGATTGCAGCTGTTCTCTAAGTAAGGTGGACGCGGCCTCGACCGATAAACCGGCGACTCTTGCATCTCTGTGCCACGGCACACTGATCTCGCCATTCGCCCCAACCACAACCGTGGTGGACCATTCTGGATGTTGGTACACCGAAATCTGCAGAACATCGCCAGTGCCGATGTGATAGACGAGGTGCGATTTGGCCTTCTGTATTTCTTGTCCGCCCAGAACTCCACACCAGAGGAATGCGCATAGCAGCAAAACCATGCATCCGAAGAACCCAAATCGACAGGTCCTCGCTGCAAGCATCTGAACCTCCGACCCATTGCGATATGGCCCGATAATACACCTGAAAGCCCCGAAACTCCCGCAAATCGCAAATGTGGAGGCCAGGACTTCGGCGGTAAGCGTTAATCGGCCGCTAGTCGATTGGGAGGATAATTCGTTTCCCAACCTTTGGTTTCGCTACTACGAGGAGTACAATGGTGCTCAAATCGCGTCCTTATATTCCGTCTTGCTTGGGAGCTCAGCGATTATCACCCCAGCCGAACGCGAGGCAATGTTCGTCCGCTTCTCAGAAACCCGCGATCTCGTCCATCGCACCGCTTACGGACTCACGCCCCAGCAACTTCAATATCGCCCGGCCGCGAGCCGCTGGTCGGTAGCAGAAAACCTCGAGCACATCACGATCGTGGAGCAGAACATCCTTGCCGGCCTGGCAGGGACGCTTCAGAAGCCGCCCGCCCCCGAAAAGAAATCTGCTGTGACCGACGAACAGCTACTGGCAAATTTTGGTCGCGTAGTCCTGCCACTCACCGCCCCCGAACGCCTGCTCCCCACTTCGCGTTGGCCGCTCGCCAATCTTCTAAACGAATTCGACGCCGCCCGCCAGCGCACCATCGAATTCGCCACCACTGCGGCTGATACCAAGGAGTTGCGTCTCTATTTCATGCCGCATCCCTTCTTCGGCGAACTCGATTGCTACCAATGGTTCATCCTTGCCGCCGGCCACTCCGCGCGCCACTGCAATCAATGCGCCGCCATAAAGGAGTCCGCCGGCTTTCCCCGCTAGCGGCGTTCCTGTCCGGCTAGTTCGTATCATCGGAAATCAGGCTTGGCAGATGCCCGGAAGGGGTCGCCGGATGGATGTTGTGAAATCCGATTAGTAACGACGCGCCAACTCCCGATTAGTCCTAGTGCTGTATCGGAAGCGCGAAGAGCAAGGCGCGAGCATGAGCATGGTGTGTTGGCGCGCTTTCGATACAGCGACTTGAAGGAAGGCGTCTGCGACTGCGGCGGACGCGTGCGTTATGGCAATTCAATTGTGGGGAGGAGCGGTGCCGAGGTGTGCAAAGACTGTGCCGCGAAGCGCGAGCACATGACGCCATGCACCGATAACTTGGCTACCGCGAAAAGTAGCTCGAAGAGCGTGATGCCGTTAACTGCGAGAGCGGGTTGGAGGAAACGGCAAACCAAAATGCGACATAGATTTCCTTGCGTTGGGCTGTTCACGGGGGCGCGCTTTGAGCAGCAGGCGTTCGCTGGTCTCAGGCTTCTCAGGACCACCTTCGCTTGCTTGAGGCAGTCTGGCAAGTGTAATGTTGCGTTTGCAAGATGACTCAGTTTTTCAGAAACTTGCAGCGCTTCCCGATTCGTGGCGATCGGAAACACCGAAGTTATGGTTGGCGCGCCTGGAGACCGGTTGGGGCGAGCTGCCTTTGTTGTTTCGGCCAGTGGATGTTCGCGAGAGCCCTTGTGATACCTCCCAATAGATTAGGTCGAGGTAGAGCCGTCCTTCTCATTTTATGGATTTGCATTTGCTTGAATGGTTGTCGTTCAGGACAAAGCGATTTCAAACCTTCAATCGAGTTCACCAAAATTCCTGCGGCCGACGTGGGTGGTCCAGAGAAAATGGATATGATCGAAGGTCGCGTAAACGGAGTACGCGCAGGCCAGCAGATTGTCCTGTACGCGAAGGGGACCGACGGCCTTTGGTGGGTGCAGCCTTTCACAGAGCGCCCATTCACTAAAATACAGGCCGACTCAAAGTGGAAAACCACAATCCATCTAGGTTCGGACTACGCAGCTCTGCTCGTGGACCCAGGGTACACGCCACCGGACACTGCGGAGGTTCTGCCCTCCGTAGGCACCGGGATTGTGGCGTTCGCAGTTGTCAAAGGTAAAGGGCCTGCACCTCAACAATTGTCATTCAAGACCCTGCGCTTTAGTGGTTACGACTGGATGGCACGCAGCGCAGCGACCTTCCGTGGAGGCTCACCAAACTCGTTTGATTCCGCAAACGCTTGGACGGATGAAAACGGCGCTCTCCATCTGCGGATCGCTAAGAACCAAGACAAATGGACCTGCGCAGAGGTTAAGCTTACTCGCAGCCTGGGATACGGAACATACCTATTCACTGTTCGCGACGTTTCTCATCTGGAACCCTCTGCTGTTTTAACTCTTTTTACTTGGGACGATACCGGCACGGAGCAGAAGCGCAACGAACTGGATATTGAGATCAGCCGTTGGGGCTACCGTCGAAACGATAACGCTCAGTACGTTGTTCAACCGTACTATATCCCGACCAACGTCTTTCCATTTACCGTACCGAGTGGGGTTGCTACGTATTCGATTCGTTGGACGCCAGGAGAGGTAACGTTCTCAACTAACTTGGGATCCGGTAACACGGGCACACCTGTTGTGAGCAAACATGTATTCACTTCGGGGGTGCCTTCGGCAGGTGGGGACGCGGTGCACATAAACTTGTATGTTTTTGGCACGGGCGAGATCCCCCTCACGAAGGAAACAGAAGTTGTTGTTGAGAAGTTTGTGTATTTGCCATGAATCGCACACACAAATTGTGTCGATGGGTCCTGGCCCCACTGGCCTTGGTGTGGTTCTCTTCGACAGCGAGCGCACTCGATCCGAACCGCGTCATGTCGCAGTATGTCCGCGAGCAATGGACCACCGACAGAGGCATTCCGAGGGGACATGTCCTCGCGATTGCTCAGACGGGGGACGGTTACCTCTGGATAGGCACCGACAGCGGCCTCGTCCGTTTCGATGGATTCAGTTTCCACGCTGTCTCATTTTTTCCAATTGGATTGCCTTCCAATGCCCCCGTTCTAGGCTTGATCACGGATGCCGACGGAAGCCTGGTGGTGCGCCTGCCCGGAGCAGTTGTGCTCCTCAAGAGCGACGGGAAATTCGTGAGTCTTAGCTCAGAACTTGGCCTGCCAGTTTCTCACGTCACCGCAATCTGGAAGGAAGAGCACGGCCAAGTGCTTTTCTCCGATCTCGTAAGTGGGACAGTTCGTTTTCAGGATAAAAGGGCTGAGGTTCTTGCACTGCCAAGTCGTCTACCGGGGGCGCCCCTGGTGACCTCATTGGCGGAAACGCCCGACGGAAAAATTTGGATGGGCACGCTCGGGGCGGGTCTTTTCTACGTGACACAGCGCCAGGTCACAAAGGTCACCTTTGGACTACCGGAGAGAAAAATAAATTGCATGCTATCTGTGGCCAACAACGAGTTATGGGTCGGCACTGACAGAGGATTGTTCTATTGGAATGGAAAAGTACTAACGCGGGGCGGGTTACCAGCTCGCCTCGGCACCCTTCAGGTGTTGACGATGTTGCAAGATCGCGAGTCGAATGTTTGGGTTGGCACGGCGCGAGGCCTTCTGCGCATCAACGCTAAAGGCATCTCGTTCTCGGATGAGAGCTCTCTTGGCGGAAATGGCGCAGTCAACGCGCTGTTTGAAGACCGCGAAGGAAATCTCTGGGTAGGAGGCACAAACGGGCTGGAGCGTATCCGCGACAGCGCATTTGTGACTTACTCTCAGACGGCCGGGTTGCCATCAGAACGCAACGGGCCGGTTTACGCGGATACGGAAAACCGAATTTGGTCAGCCTCCACGGATGGGGGACTTTACTGGTTTAGAAATGGCCACGCGGAGACAGTCCAAGAAGCGGGCCTGGCAAGGGATGAGGTGTATGCGATTGCGGGCAAGAACGGTGACATTTGGGTTGGCCGACAGCGCGGAGGGCTAACCCGACTTAGACATTCCAACTCTGGAATAACATCGCAAACCTATACGACGCGAAGCGGGCTCGTTCAAAATAGCGTTTACGCAGTCTATGAAAGCCATGACGGTGCAGTGTGGGCCGGGACCCTAAGCGGGGGCGTCAGCCGATTTAAGGACGGACAATTCAGTGCTTATACAACCTCGAACGGTATTACTTCGAATACAGTCAATTCGATCTTGGAAACTGATAACGAAACGATGTGGTTTGCCACTTCAAACGGCATCAGCTCGTTGTCCAATGGGAAGTGGAAAAGTCTTACTGCGTCCGACGGCTTGCCTTCCAACAACGTGAACTGCCTATTTGAAGATTCGGCAGGCACTCTGTGGATTGGAACATCGGAAGGCCTTGCTCTTCTCAGCGGGGGACACGTTCAAATTCCTGACAGGCTCCCGGAATCGTTGCGCGGACAAATATTCGGTATGGCGGAAGACAAGAATGGATGGTTCTGGATCGCGACTGCAAATCATGTGCTGCGCGTGCGCCGTGACACGCTAATTACCGGGGAAGTCAGACAATCCGATCTCCGCGAATATGGAAGCGAAGACGGATTGCTTAGCAGCGAGGGAGTGAAACGAAACCAGTCGGTCGTTTCGGATCCGTCGGGGAGAATATGGTTCTCTCTGAGCCGCGGTCTGTCGGTTGCTGACCCCAGTCACCTCACAGAGAATTCGGCACCAGCAATACCACACGTTGAGGGGATTTCCGTTGATGGCAGTCCTTTGGACGCCAAAGACTCGATTCGTGTCTCTGCCTCTCAGAAAAGAATCACGTTCAGATACACCGGACTGAGTCTTGCGGCGCCGGAACGGATTCGCTTTCGATATTTTCTCGAAGGATTCGACCGCACATGGAGTGAGCCCATCGCAGAGCGCGAAGCCGTCTATACGAACCTGAACGCCGGACCATATCGCTTCCGCTTAATGGCATGCAACAGCGATGGACTCTGGAACGGGGCAGAGGCCTCACTGCAATTCGAAATCGAGCCAGTATTCTGGAAAACCCGGTGGTTCGTTATATCGTTTTTGGTCGCATTTCTTGTCTTGCTCTCCGGACTCTATCAAATCCGCCTTCGGCAATTGCACAGACAGTTCAACATAGGACTGGAAGCGCGCGTTGATGAGCGTATCCGCATTGCGCGAGAACTGCACGACACTCTGCTCCAGAGCTTACATGGGCTGATGTTTCAATTTCAGGCAGCCCGCAATATGTTGCCTCAGCGGACTGATGAAGCGATTCAGACGCTAGATGGTGCGATAACTGCGACGGAGCAGGCGATTGCCGAGGGCAGAGGTGCGATTCGCGACCTGCGCGTGGCGCCGGTTGGTCAGAGCGATTTAACGGAATTGCTGAGTACCACAGGTCAGGAGCTTGCAAACTCTCAGGATAAGGACCATCCCTCTCCGGCTTTCAAGTTGATTGTCGAGGGCGAGCGGCAGACCTTGCCGGCAGTTGTTCAGGACGAAGTCTACCGGATCGCCCGCGAGATCTTACGGAATGCTTTTCAGCACGCTCAGGCTGATCAGATTGAAACGGAGATTCGATATGATGATCACGCGCTTCGTTTACGTATTCGCGATGACGGAAAGGGAATCGATCCGAAAGTCTTGAACGAAGGCGGAAGCTCGGGCCATTGGGGCCTGCGCGGTATCCGCGAGCGCGCGCAGCGTATCGGGGCGCGACTGGATTTTTGGAGCGAGACAGGAGCTGGCACAGAAGTTGAGTTGATGGTTCCGGGCAAGATTGCTTACGAGAAGCTGCGTGATGACAGTCGCTTCACGCTATTCCGCAAGGCAGGAAGTCATGAGCAGCGCTCCTAACCTGATTCGAATCCTTGCCGTGGACGACCACGCTCTTCTCCGCAAAGGGATCGCAGCGCTCGTTAACGCGGAACCGGATATGAAATTGGTTGCGGAGGCGTCCAGCGGCCAGGAGGCCATCGAGAAGTTCCGACAGCACCGTCCGGATGTGACGTTAATGGATCTTCAGATGGCGGATTTGAATGGCGCCGAAGCAATTTCCCGAATTCAAAGCGAATTCCCTGACGCCCGCATCGTAGTGCTAACGACGTACACTGGAGATGCTCAAGTACTGAGGGCACTTCGGGCGGGTGCGCGCGGCTACATCTTGAAAGGGCACGTGCATCGAGAACTCCTGGAGACCATTCGGGCTGTCCATGCCGGACAGAAACGGATACCTCCCGACATCGCTGCGGAACTAGCTGAACACGCAGCGGATGACGCCTTGAGCCCGCGAGAAATCGATGTACTGCGGCTAATCGCTGCCGGCAACTCGAACAAGCTGATTGCCGATCAACTGTCGATCGGCGAAGCAACCGTCAAAAGCCATGTTACCAACATACTCTCCAAACTTGGCGCTAACGACCGAGCCCATGCGGTCACAATTGGGCTGAAGCGCGGAATCATCGAGCTATAGCCCCCCCAAAAGTAGGATTGCCTAGCCCGTCTTTTGGGCGTTTCCGCCGTCATTGCGACTACCTTAACGTACGCGTGGAGAGTTTTACGTGGAGGTGTTTCTGCAGCGCCTATTTTCGACGTTCGCCAACGGCTGGCCCGGCATAGGCCTCTTCCTGCAGCGGTTGCTAACCGCCGCGGCCCTGGTGTATTGCGGTGTTGCCCAATTTAGAGCGACATCGCAGTTTGCATCAAACGCCTCGCACGTGTCGCAAATAATCGGGGCTGGCGCGGGGATACTTCTCCTTGTCGGCTTGTGGACCCCCGTCGTCGGGGCAGTAGTTGCAGGCGTCGAGGTTTGGATTGCTTTCTCCGGCGCCGGCGATCCTTGGAAGGCTCTCATTTTGGCAACGCTCGGAGCTACTTTGGCAATGATTGGACCCGGTGCTTGGTCCATCGATGCCCGCCTTTTCGGTAGGAAACATATAGAAACTTGAATGCGGTAGAGTTTCTGTCCCCCTTTAGATGTAGCACTGGTTCTGACCAAGTATTGATCCTACAAGCCAACCATTGGGGGTTTTCTTCAGGGCCCAATTCAACCCACAATCCGCTGGAAAAGCATGGAGCTCTCGAATCTTTTTTTGGAGCGGAGCAGAGTCCGATTTAGCCCAGCA
>Ga0182039_10000165_pt1 | contig 34661 bp, 35 predicted proteins | sample sta12Can44000111_FD_125975 | JGI IMG/M metagenome (GOLD analysis project Ga0182039, IMG submission 125975) | Lab enrichment of tropical soil microbial communities from Luquillo Experimental Forest, Puerto Rico - statanox.12C.anox.44.000.111 | ecosystem: Environmental > Terrestrial > Soil >...
GCCCATTCCGGCTTGAACAGCAGGTCATAAGAATCGATGGGCGCATCGGGAGCGATGGCTTTGATGGCCTTGGTGTTCACCGCCAGACCATCGGTGCCGACGATCCAGGGCACGGCATAATCATTGCCCTTATCGAACTTGGCCAGGATGTTGAGGATCGCCGGGTCGAGATTGCCCCAGTTCTTCAGCTTGCTCTTGTCGATCTTCTGATAGAGCCCGGCCTTGATGTCGCGGGCCAGAAAGGGGATCAGGGTGGGAACGGCGATGTCGTAGCCGGAACTGCCGGCGGACAGCTTGGCCTCCAGCGTCTCGTTGGCGTCATACATGTCATAAGAGACATGGATGCCGGTCTCTTTCTCGAAATTCGGCACCACGTTCGGGCCGATATAGTCGGTCCAGTTATAGATGTTCAGCGCTTTGTCCTCGGCCCGCGCCGGAGCGGCGGCAAGCAGGGAGGCGGACAGAACAAGGGTGGCGACGGAGGCCCAGCGGCGATACGACATGGCAGTCCCTCTTTGTCATGTCCGAACGAAAGACCCAGCCCCCCTAGGCATCCATTCGGTGTCGTGTGCAGGTCAGATCCTGTCGCGCAGGGCGAACCACAGCATCGCCAGGACGTAGAGAGGGTAACGGAAACGCGTACCACCGGGAAAGGGCGGAGGCGCAATTTTCGCAAAAAGATCAAAGCGCCCCGCCTGCCCCGCCAGCGCCTCGGCCAGCAGCTTGCCGGCCAGGGACGATAGAATCACCCCTTCGCCGGAATAGCCGTGGGCGAAGTAACGGTTGCCCATGCGGCCGAAATGCGGCAATCGCGTCGGCGTCACCGACACCAATCCACCCCAGCCGTAGTCGGCCTTCACGCCCTTTAATTGCGGGAAGACGCGGGGCAGATGCCGCATCACCGTTGCGGCGATGTCCTTGGGGTGATGCGGCAGATAACGCTCGCCGCCGCTGAACAGCAGCCGCTTGTCGGCAGACAGGCGGAAGTAATGCAGCGAGAACAGGGTATCGGCCACCGCCCGGTCATGGGGGATCAGAGCATCGGCCCGTTCGCCTAAAGGCTCGGTGGCGGCGATATAGCTGCCCACCGGCATGATGCGCGAAGCCAAGGCCGGTTCCAGCCCGTCGATCAAAGCGTCGCAGGCGATCACCGCATGAGCGGCGGTGACGGTACCGGCGGCCGTGCGCACCACCACGCGGGCGCCATCCTCGATCTTGATGGCGGGAGACTGCTCGAACAGCCGCACGCCGGCCTGTTCGGCGGCACGCGCCAGACCCAGCGTGTAATTCAGGGGATGCAGATGCGCCCCCTTCTCGTCCAGATATCCGCCGCAATAAAGCGGCGAGTCCACCTCGGCCCGGATATCGGCGGCTTGCACCACCCGCACCGAGGGATAGTCGAAGACCTCGGCCAGCAGGTCAGCCTCTTCTTTCATCCAGTCCAGATCGGACGGCTTGACTGCCGCCGTCAGATGGCCGGTGGGCTTGAAATCGCAGGCGATGGCATGTTTGACGATCAGTTCTTCCATCAGCCGCCGCCCTTCGGCGGTGGCCTGGAACAGTTCCTTGGCCATCTCGCGGCCATAAGTCTCGACCAACTGCCCCGGCGACTGGCGCAGGCCGGTGATCATCTGCCCGCCATTGCGGCCCGAGGCGCCCCAGCCGATACGTCCAGCCTCCAGCAGCAGCACCGACATTCCGGCCTCGGCGGCATGCAGGGCGGCGGACAGGCCGGTACAGCCGCCGCCGATCACCACCAGATCAGCAGAACGCTCTCCATGCAGCTGCGGCCGCTCCGGTGAAGGAGCGGCCGACGCCACATAGTAGGAGTTCTGCACATTCAGAGTGGCGTTCGCCACCATGCCCTTAGACCTTCAGCAAAAGGTGATCACGCTCCCACGAACTGATGACTTCCTGATAGGCGTCCAGCTCGGCCTTCTTGATCAGGCTGAAGGCGTTGAAGAAGTTCGAGCCCAGCAGATTACGCGCCGCCGTGCAGTTGTCGAACATATCCAAAGCTTCTTCCAGGGTCTTGGGCAGAGTGCGCTTCTTGTTATAGGCGTTCGCCTCCATCACCGCAGTGGGCTCCAGCTTCTCGACCATGCCGATATAGCCGGCGATCAGCGAGGCGGCCATCGCCAGATAGGGATTCGAGTCGGCACCCGGCAGGCGGTTCTCGACGCGGCGGCCCTGGGGTTCGCAGATCGGCACGCGCAGGCCGCAAGAGCGGTTGTCATAGCCCCACTGCACATTGATCGGCGCGCTGTAGCTGGGACGCATGCGGCGGAACGAGTTGACGTTCGGCGCGAACAGCGGCGTCAGGCGCGGCAGCAGTTTCTGCAGGCCGCCGATGTAATGACGGAACAGCGGGCTGTCGCTGCCGTCCTTTTCGGCGAACAGGTTGCGGCCGGTCTTGATATCCACCACCGACTGGTGGATATGCATCGCCGAGCCCGGCTGATTGATCATCGGCTTGGCCATGAAGGTGGCATAGACGCCATGCTTCAGCGCCACCTGACGGATCAGGCGCTTGAACACCAGCACCTGGTCGGACAGCTTAACCGGGTCGCCATGCAGGAAGTTGATCTCCAGCTGGGCAGCACCGGCTTCATGGATCAGGGTGTCGATCTGAAGCTTGGCGATCTCGGCATAGTCATAGACCGTCTCGATCAGGTCTTCATATTCGGTGATGGCTTCCAGGCCGTAAGGCTGCGGCGAAGTTTCGGCGCGGCCCGAGCGGCCGGCGGGCGGCAGCAGCGGCAGGTCGGGATCGGTGTTCGGCTGGGTCAGATAGAATTCCAGCTCGGGGGCCACCACCGGCTTCCAACCACGCTCGGCGTAAAGCTCCATCACCTTCTGCAGCACATGGCGCGGCGAAATCTCGAAGGGCTTGCCGCTGCCTTGCAGGGCGTCGGCGATGACGAAGGCGGTGGGGGTCTTGTAGCCCGGCGCCACGCATAGGGTGTTGTAATCAGGCTTAAGGATCACATCGGGGTCGAGGATCGAGGTCAGGTTCTCGTCATCCTCGAAATAACCGCCGGTGACGGTGATGAGATAGACGCTGCTGGGAATCCGCAGCGAGTTTTCCTGAGTGGACTGAATGAACTTCGCAGCCGGCAGAACCTTGCCGCGGATGATCCCGTTCATATCGGACACAAGGCATTCCACCTCGCCGATATTGCGTTCCTTGATCCACGTTTCGAAGTCGGCAGACATGTTTTCCTCGTCTAATTTCTACGTCATGAATCTTCAGTCGGTAATAAGACTGTGATCGACGCTTGCGGCCCTGGCAATGGCTCTCACACATGAAATGTGATCACACACTGGACCTGTCCGCACTGCAGCCTTCCGCCCAAAATCGTGAGCAGTCAAAGCGCGGCATCAACTAAGATCACAGTTAGAATTGCTCATTCACCCCCCTGGCGTCAAGGGCGGCAAATCAGAGAAAGCAAGAGTACCGGCCAGTTTAGGGGCGTACGCAGGTGCAAAAACCCGACCGAGACCCGCAGGAACTCAGGCCAATCCGTGGCGTCCGATCAGCCCCATGCCATCTGCGATATCAGCCGAAATCGCCTTCACCAGCCCCTCGGCATCCCCGGCTTGGATGGCGGCCAGGGCGACTTCATGCTGGTCTTGCAGATTGCGGGTGCCGAAGCGGCCATAGACCACCCGCATATAGGGGCCGAATTGCAGCCACAGGGTCTCGATCAGCTGATTGAGGATCGATCGCCCGGGCGCTTGATAGATGGTGAAATGGAAGCGGAAATTGGCCTCCATATAGCCGTTCACATCGCCATTGCTGAGGGTGGCATCCAGACGGTCGTCGATGGCTTTGAGCTTGCGGAAGGTCTCGCCATCGATAGCCGGCAGGGCCAGCCGCGCCGCCTCGGGTTCCAGCAGCAGGCGGCAGCGCAGCAGATCGTCGAAGCGTTCCTCGGTCATGCCGGGCACGGTGATGCGCTTCTTCGAGCGGATTTCCACCGCCCCTTCCGCCGCCAACCGGCCCAGAGCCTCGCGCACCGGCATCGGGCTGACGCCCAACTCCTGGGCCAAGCCACGGGTAGACAGGCCGATGCCCGGCACGATCTTGCCGGTGATCAGCCGCCATCGCAGTTCGGCATAGACGGCGTCATGCAGCAGTTCGCCCCCCTCGCCCGCCGTGGCGGCTTCCTTGGAGCTGGGAACGGAATCGGACTTCAGGCTGGTCATGGTCGGGGCCTGCGGCTGCAATGGATTTCTGGGATCACTGTTCACAAGAGATCGCCCCTCTTGTCAACGAAAGATGCGGCATCGCAGCATATCGGAGGATGATTTTTTCACATTACGAGACGTCACCCCCGGACTTGATCCGGGGGTCCATTTCACAAACTGTTCGTGGATGGCCGGGTCAAGCCCGGCCATGACGATAAGGGGTATTACGCCTCGGCCTTGCGCAGGCTCATCATGATCGCCTGCTTGGGGCGCAGAGTGATCAGCGGCTCCGGCTCGACCTTCAGGCCGGGAACCAGTTCCAGGCGGAAGCGCTGGGCCGCCTTGGACAGCATCACCATCGCCTCCAGATAGGCGAAGCGGCTGCCGATGCAGACACGCGGCCCGCCGCCGAAGGGGAAGTAGGCGTAACGCGGAATGCTCTTGCCCCGTTCCCCCAGGAAGCGTTCGGGGTCAAAGCCTTCGGGCGCGTCCCACAGCTCGGGGTTCCGATGCATGGCATAGCAGCAGAGCATCACCGAGGTGCCCTTGGCCACCGGCACGCCGCCCAGCAGATCGTCGCCCACCGCATCGCGCGAGATGGTCCAGATCGGCGGATAGAGGCGCATGCTTTCGTCGAACACCGCCTTGGTATAATCCAGCCCCTGGAAATCGTGGAAACCGGCCCCGTCCGACAGGCTCTGCGCTTCCTCGCGCAGGCGGCGCTCGACCGGCGGATGCTTGGCCAGCAGATACCAGGTCCAGGCCAGCGCCACCGCCGTGGTTTCATGGCCCGAGAAGATCATGTTGTTGACCTGCTCCTGCAGCAGTTGCTCGCCCGCCGCCTTGTCTTCGGACTGGTCGGCCATGGCGATCAGGCGGGTCAACAGATCGCCCGGCCTGACGCCCGAGGCGCGGCGGTCGGCGATGATGCGTTTCACCATCTGTCCCAGCAGAGCCATGGCGTCGTGATAGTCGCGGTTCAGCTTGGTGGGGATGGCTTCCGGCACCGGGAACAGCGACCAGATGCGGCGGTCGGCATGGCGCAGCAGCACGGTCAGCGCGTCATAAACACCTTCCGGCTGATCCTCAAGCCTGACACCCAGGAAGCAGCGCAGGGTGGCGTCCAGGGTGTAGCGCATCATCTCGGCGGTGACGTCGAAGGTGACGTTGGCGGCCTGGAACTGCGCCCAGCGCTCGATCATCGTGTCGGCGGCATCCGACACTGCCTGCACATAGCCGACCATGCTGGGAGCCTCGAACGAAGCCTTGGCGCCCCGGCGCTGCTTCAGCCAGGATTCGCCCTCGGCCAGGAACATGCCCTTGCCCAGGATCGGACGCAGCGGGTCGTAGAAACGGCTCTTGCGGTAGTTCTGGAAATTGTCCTGCAGCACATGGCGCACCAGGGCCGGGTCATTGACCATCAGCACGGTGTTCAACCCCAGCTGATAGGGCACCAGAGCCCCATGGCGCTGCGAAATATCCAGGAAGAACCCCAGCGGGTCCTTGCGCAGTTGCGGGATCACCCCCACCACCGGCAGGCCGCGCGGGCCAGACAGAGAGGCGAGGCCATTGGCTTGCGAGGCTAGCATCGGGCGTACTCCTTCTCGGTGGCGCGTTCCAGATCCAGTTCAAGCTCTTCCGGCTCGGGCTCCAGCCCCAGGATCGAGCTTTTCATCTGCTCGCAGGGTTCGTCGGGGATCAGCAGGCCCTTCAGCGACGGCACTTCGTCGGTCAGGATCTTGCCGGCGGTCTCCAGGAACCGGGCGGTCATGGGAAAACCCGCCGTCATGGCCTCGGACCGCAGATAGGCGATGCAGGTCCACAGGGACTGCGGGGAAATCTTGTCGGATTGATCGAAGTTCATGATGGCGATCCTTAAGCCGCACGCCGAAGGGCGGCGAGATTGACCAGGACGGATTGGGTGATGTTGCCGGCTGTGCGGATGCTGGACAGCACCGCCTCGCTGATCTCGAAGCCGCCGGCCAGAGCGATGGTGTTGCCGATGCGCTTACGCGCCGTCTGCCAGCGGGGATCGCAGCCGATCTGCGGCAGCAGACGGGCGATGCGGATGTCATAGACCGTCACCACCTCGTCGATGCCCTGCATCAGGCAATATTCGACCAGCCCGCAGAACAGCTCGCGGGTGATGGTGCTGACCATGGTGCGGCCATCGGGATTATCGGGAGCCTCGACGGCGAAGCGGCTGGTTTCCCAGACATCGTCGTGACAGGGGGCCGCCTTGCCTTCCAGCAGATCGGCGAAGGTGTCGCGCAGCATGTTGGGGCCGGTGGTCGGCAGCAGTCGCCAGGTTCCAACCACCGTGCCGGTATCATCCAGCGCCAGAAAATAAGTGGGGGCCAGGGTGTCGTAGACGTCGAATTCCAGGCCGTTCTGGACATTCACGTCCCAGTCCATCCGCTCCTTGAAAACCCGGTAGCGGAGACGGTGCATCTCTTCCAGCTGCGGCCGGTACTGGCCGACGAGTTCCGGCGGAATAACCAAAATCATTGCATCCTCCTCGCTGAGTGACAGCGACAGAGGACACTTTTATGCAGTGACTATAAATACGGGAAAGCTACCGTATATCCAGAAATATAAGTAAAATATAAATACCTATATCACGGAATTATGATTCCAAGCGCGATTGACTTGACAACGGCGTGATGCTTGCTGAAAACACCGAATTTACGCATCGCACTTGCCAAATAATGATGAACAGTCTTCTCAGACAGATGCGTAATTTGAGAAACTTCCCAGGCGGTTTTCCCTCTGGATGTCCATAACAGACATTCACGCTCGCGCGGGCTAATCTTATAGATGCGATCCGCCCCTTCGCCATAAGCCAGCTTGGTGACGGTGTCATGGAAATAGAGCGCGGTCAGCAGCAATTCGTGGCGCATGACCTCGTAACGCTTGGCGAATTCCGCTTCGCGCCGCTCGTCGAAACAAACGCTCAAGGTGGCAAAGGCCGCCGACGGGCCATGCAGGGGAATGGTCACCCCCTGACGCAGGCCAAACTCGGTGGCTTCGTTCAGAATCAGCTTGGGTTTGTCATTGACCCGCTTATCGATCGTCTCGTCCCAAGTAAAAGGCTTGATCGAGGTAATTGCCATGGGGACGATGGGATCATGATTGACATAATCCATCTCGGTATAACGATCCGCCCATTCCCCCGGATAAGTCGTCAATACAAGGTGATTTTGCGCCCCGGACGGCGGCTTCAACGCAAGATAAGCGAAATTATTGAAGCCCATCTGCGACATTCTTTGATGCAGCAGCCCCTGAAGGTCACCGACATCTTTCGCATTCTGTAATGAGTTGACGAAATCTTCCAACATTCGAGCCACCCCAGAGGCCCCCTCGCACCTTTCGTTATTATAAATGGCACAATCTAATGTGCGCAAGAGAAGTCACTATAGATTTTCACGAAATGGATATACCGCCAGCCCGCCGCATCGCCCATGGAGAAAAATAAGCTTTTTCTCTCGCAATCGTTCAGTTTTTAACCATACAGGATAGAAATCCCCCACCCCATAGCCGGGATGACTTGATCACAAATCTATTAACTTCTTTTGCCAAAGAGTTTATCTTTGAACGATATTATAATAAATTATCCCCCATAGATTGATGGATGCATCATGCTGGATTTTTTAAAACAGTCGTTCTATAAACCATTTCAGCCACGCCCCGCATGAGACGACCAGAATGGCCAGACCCAGAGAATTCGACGAAGCCACGGTGCTGGAAGCCGCTATCCAATGTTTTTGGGACAAGGGCTTCGAAGGCAGCTCGATGCGGGATCTGGCGGATCGCATGCAGATGACGGGCGCCAGCATCTACAACGCTTTCGGCGACAAGAAAGCCTTGTTCCGCAAGGCCTTGGACCATTATGTCGATCACGGCTTCGATGACCGCGTCCGCCGGCTGGAGGGATTGCCCCCCAGGCAGGCATTGTCGGTGTTCTTTTACGAGATCATTGAACGCTCCCTGGCTGATCCCGCCTGCAAGGGCTGCATGGTGATCAACTCCACCATCGACGTCGCCCCCCACGATCCCCAGATGCAAGAAGCCGTGGGCGAGATTCTCGGACGAATGGAGCGTTATTTCGGCGACACCGTCCGCGCCGGTCAAGCCGACGGCAGCATATCCAAACGCCAATCGCCCGAGGATATGGCCCGCCTGCTGCTGGGCCTGCTGGCCGGTATCCGCGCCTTGGCGCGCGCGCGCCCCGAACGCGACCTGCTGGAAGGCATGGTGCGTCCGGTCTTAAGCCTTCTCGACGACCCCGCCATTGATGAAAGGGCAGATTGATGATCGAGCTTTACTATTGGCCCACCCCCAACGGCCACAAGATCACCTTGTTCCTCGAAGAAGCCGGGCTGGATTACGAAATCCATCCGGTGAATATCGGCGCCGGCGATCAGTTCAAGCCGGAATTCCTGGCCTTTTCGCCCAACAACCGCATGCCTGCGATCATCGACCGGGCTCCGGCGGATGGCGGCGAGGCCATTACCGTCTTTGAATCCGGCGCGATTCTGCAATATCTGGCCGAGAAGACCGGCCGCTTCCTGCCCGCCGATCTGCGCGGCCGCAAGACCGTGATGGAATGGCTGTTCTGGCAGATGGGCGGGCTGGGCCCGATGGCCGGACAGAACCATCATTTCGGCGTCTATGCACCCGAAAAGATCCCCTATGCCATCACCCGCTATGTGAATGAGACCAACCGTCTTTACGGCGTGCTGGACCGCCGGCTGGAAGGCCGCGCCTTCATTGCCGGCGATGATTACTCCATCGCCGACATGGCCTGTTACCCCTGGGTCCTGCTGTGGGAACGCCAGCAGCAGACCCTGTCGGACTTCAAGAATCTGGAACGCTGGCTGCACGCTATCGAAGCCCGTCCGGCCACGCAGCGGGCCTATGCCAAAGGCGAGCCCTATGCCGCCCGCCCGACGGTGAACGAAGACAGCAAGAAGATCCTGTTCGGCCAGACCGCCGCCAACACGGCGAAGAAGTAGGATCAGCCCGGCTCTCTGACCAGGCCGTAATAATCCTGGATCAGAGAGCCGTAGCTTTTGCCGATCTTCATCTCCGAGGTCGGCAAAGGATGATCGAGGCCGCGCAGCAACAGCCGGCGATTGATCTCCTCGGGCCGCGCCTCCAGTGCCATGACCTCGCCCCAGCCCAGACGGCGGATGCGTTCCGCCGGCGCTCCCAGGTCATAGGCCAGCGGATAAAGTCCGGCCTGCAAAGCCTCGGACAGGGCGTAGCAGAAGGTCTCGGGCCAGACCGACAGGAACAGCGCCAGATGGCAGCGGGCCACCTCCAACAGGGCCGGCAGGTCTTCATGGCGGTAAGCGCCGCTCAGTTCGACATTTGGCAGATTGGCGAGTGCTCGCGGATCGCAAACCTCGCCGATCACCACGAAGGTCAGCTTCAAGCCGTCGCGCAAGGCCGCCTTGGCGCAGGCCAGCAGTTGGGCAAAGCCCTTATGCGGACCGATGCTGCCGATCACTGCCACCCGCACCCGGTCCCCACCCGGCGGAGGCAGGGCGGGAACGGTCATTTCGGGTTCGGGATGCGGGCGCGTCATAATGGCGATATCGGGAAACCGACCCTGCAGGCGCGGCGTCATGTCGCTATTGGGCACGAAGACCCGCCTGGCGCCATTCAGAGCCGCCGCCGCCCGCCGCCGCCAACCGGCCACCGACCCCACCTTGTCGAAGATGGCTTGCAGATGCGGATGGCAGCCGAAGCGAGACAGGCATTCATCGCAGGCTTGCTCATCCCGAGGCCCGCCGCAGAAACGGTTCTCGCCATCCAGCAAGGTCACCCGCGGACAGGCCAGGGAATAGTCGTGCAAGGTGACGTCATAGGGAATGCCCAGCTCGGCCAGCCAATCCCACAGATGCCCGCCGAAGCCGATTTCCTGATGCACATGCAGCAGATCGGGCGCGATCCGGCGGATCTGTTCCGGCACGGCAGCCAGATCATCGAAGCGCTGGTCATAGGATCGGCGGCGATTGGTCAGGCGAAAGCCGGCATCGCCCGATCCGACCATCAGCCAGACATCGGCCCCATCGGCGGAGAGCAGGGCTTCCATCTCCAGGCAATGGCGCTCGACCCCGCCGCCCAGGCCATGCAGGATGAACAAAATCCGGGGATGCCCGGTCTCTTCCAGCGGCAGCGCGATGGGCGCCGGCATTCGCGCCGGAGGCCTGGGAGGGATGGAATAAATCTTCGGCCTCCGTCCCTCATAGCGCCCATGGCTAAGATAATGCCGCAGGGGATTGATCCTGGCCCGCGCCACGTCGGGATTGCTGCCCAGATAGAAGGCGCTGTCGAAGTCCGGCCCTGGATCACGCCCCTCGAACCCGCCATGCTGCAGATAATGCCGCCAGGGATCGCCGCCGCCAGCCAGCACATCCAGATTGCGGCGCAGATACGTATCCGCATCGAAGAAAGGATTGGGCGAGGCTCCCGCCGGGCGTCCGATCAGCAGGTAATGCGCCAAAGCCCGCCAGCGGACCATCGGCGCATCGGGGCGGCATTTGCGGTAATGCCCCGCATCGAACAGGCCGGGCCGCAGCATGATGGGCAGCAGCCGCGCGGCCTCGATCAGCCGACGCAGCCCGCTTCCGCCCGGCCAGGACTCGACCACCCAAGGACGCCTGGCCCCCAGGGCCAAACGATAGCTGTCTTCCTCCGCCTGACGCGCCAGATCCTGCATCCCATCCAGCAGTTGCGCTTGCAACTGGGCATTCTGATCCTGCAAACCTGCTTGCTCGCGCCGCAGGGAATGCAGCGTCTGGGCCTGACGCTCGGCCAATCGCCGCAGGTCCGCTAAAGCCCCATCCCGTTCGCCCCGCTCGCGCTGAAGGTCGGACAACGCCCCATCCCGCTCATGGCGCAAGGCATTTTGCGCGCTGATCAGTTCATCCCGCTGCCCCTGCAATTGCTCGCAGGCTTGGGAAAGCCGGTCTCGTTCCTGGCTCAGCGCCTCGCTTCGGCCAACCTGACGAGTACGATCCGATTGAGCTTCAGCCAACTGATCCTGCAAGGCTTGACTCTTCTGTTCCAGCTTGTGATGGGCCTCGGCCTCGCGGACGGCTTCCGCCCGTTGCTCGACCAACTGCCGGCCCAATTCCTCGAGCTTTTGTTCAAGCTCGGCTTCCCGCGCCGGATCGTGCCGATCCACCATGGGGCCGAACACCTCCAGCGCCGGAGCCAGCGCCTCGGTGATCTTGTCCAATTCCTCGGGTGACGGAGAAGTTTGTCCGCAGGCACGGCTGAACCAGTCCAGCACCAGATTAACCCAGCCGGGTTTTGCCTCGGCCGGATCGGGCTGATGATGGCGCAGATCGCTCGACCAATGTTCGCGGATTTCAGCGGCTGCCTGATCCGACAGATCGCTCGGCAAACCGGGAAGCCGCCCGGCCATCGCCTTAGCCGCCCGCACCGGATCGGCGATGAAGTCGTCATAGCGCACGAAAATCCGTGGCCAATCGCGAGTCGCCCGCTCGGCCAGCAGACTATGCACCAGCCACAGCGCCAGCGATTTCTCGCGGGAAAAGCCGTTGCGCACCCGCAGCGACAAGGCCACTGCCGCCGGGTCGCGCACCGGCAGCACCGCCACGGTGCGCAGCCCCATGCTGTCCAGCGCGCTTTTCCAGATCGGCAGCAGCCGGCAGAGGCGCGGGTCCTTGATGACGAAGCAAGGAGCCGAGCCGACCTGACGATGCAGGATGGCGACGATCTCGTCCCGGCAGGCCGCCGCCGCCGGGCTGACAAACCAATGCTCGGCAATCGGCAGCGGATCGTCCCAACGCGACCCCGCCTGAGCCAGAAAGCGGTCGTGATTTTCGATAACGCTGGCGGATTCCCAGAAGCCACGGGGATTTTCGATCGGCCCCGGCGGGATCAGATCAGCCGGCAGCGCTGCCCCCATCAAGCTGATGGTGCGGGTGATCGCCGAGGTTCCGGAACGATGCATCCCCACCACCAGAATGGCAGTGCGCTGGGAAAGAGGAGCCCCGTCTAAATGGGAGTTCTGGGTTTGCAAGGATAGAGGCCAGCTGTTTCAAAAACGGTAGATGGGGCCGAAATCGCCCTTTCGGCTATGGATGCCATTGAAGGCTTTGGCGCGCAACTGGTATCGTTGCGGAGTTTTTTTCAACAACTGATTGGGAAACGAGGTCTTGGCTCAGGGGGAAATGACGTTACGGGATGGCTCTCAACCCGGCCACCCCCGATTCCTGAATGAAAAGCTGAAGGCGATCGAATCGTTTCAGCGTTTCTGTTCCCAAGACGGCGAACCAAGCCACCCCCTTGAGGTGTTTTTCGAGATCAGCAACATCTGCAACATCAAATGCGCGATGTGCGGAGAGTTCTCTCTGCTGAACCCCAACCGGCAAAACATCATCAAGGCCACCAAACGCGGTTTCATCGAAACCGGCTCGATCATCGGTAGTTTCAACGAGTTGCTGAAACATGCGGTCCAGGTTCATTGCTTCGGCTATGGTGAGCCAACCCTGCACCCGGATTTCCAGGAGCTGGTCCGCAGCATCTCGCAATTCGAAGTCTTGATCGACTTCATCACCAACGGCGTGACCCTGGATGCCGACATGGCCGCCTTTCTGGTCGATACCGGCGTCTACAAGGTAACATTCAGCTTCTCAGGCCTGACCCCTGACGTCTACGAAGCCTTTTATCACGGCGCCAAATTTGATCAGGTAATGTCGAACATCCGCGGCCTCTCGGATGCCCGACAAAAGGCCGGCTCGAAATTTCCCATTATCGAGATCAATTCGCTGGCGCTACGCCAGCATGTCGACCAGTTCCCCAGCTTCGTGGCGATGATGGCCGAAGCCGGCGCCAACGTCATTCACCTCAAGGATCTGGGCGTCCATCCTCACTTGCCGCAGATACACGAGCATCTGTCGATCATGCGCCCGTGGGAGGAAGGCAAACGCATCGAAGAAGCCGTCTCGTTGGGACGCAAACTGGGCGTCGAAGTCTCGGCGGACCAGTTTGTCCGCCACGGCGTCTCCGATCAGGACCAATATGACGACAGGCTGGAACAGCTGAAGGCGGATGTGGCGGCAGGATTGCCCAATCAGGGATTTGGCCAGCATCCCATCGAAAAGTTCGCGCAGATTGCCGCGACCGTCACTCCGGCGGAAATCAAGACCACTCCCCGACAGCCGCTGACGGCGCTCAAGCCCGGCGAGAGCCGCGAAGTGGTGCGTGAACTCCTGCAGATCGGCCGCCCCGACATGGAAGAGGCCGAACCATTCTATTGCATGGAGCCATTCAAGACGCTCTATGTCACCCGCAATGGCGGAGTGAAACCTTGTTGTTTCTCGAAAACCAAGACCTTGCTGCTGGGAGACGTCGCCAGCAGCGATCCAGTCAGTATCTGGTCAGGAAGCGGCTACAGGGAAGTCAGACAAGGCATTCTGAACGGCGAATATCCCAAGGACCTTTGCGGTTTTTGTCTGAAGCATAAAATAGCGCCAGCGGACCATGGCGTTGGCGGACTGCTGCGAAACTATCTGGACTGGGTCCGAGATCGCTTCCGCCAAACTGACAAACAGGCGCTGACAACCCTTGCTGCCGCCATCAATGACATCGTCTCGTATCCCAGCGACAGAATTGTCGCCGCCCGCCGCCAGCGCGAGATCGTCCCTATTCTGCCCGCAAATCACAGCCCCTGGACCAATCTGCAAGGATGCCTCGATCAAACCGGAACCGACCTTCAGGGCTGGGTCTGGTGCCCGGACAGACCGCAGAAACGGCTGGAAATCATCGCCTGGAAACAGGAAGCCGCCATCGCCCGCAGCCGCGCCAATATCCTGCGCCAGGATTTGATCGGCGCCGGAAAAGGCGATGGCCGTTATGGCTTTCAGTTGCTGCTTCCCCTGACCGATCAGGAAGATGGCACGGAGATCACCCTCACGGTCGGCAGCTCTGGTTTCCTGCGACGGTTCCCACCTGAGCCCAGCTTAAACCTCCAATTCCATATCGATAGCCTCCAGACCGGCAGGACATGGTCGATCCAGGGCTGGGCCTTCGATCCTGCGGGCGATCTGCAGTCTCTGGATTTACAGATCGGCGCGGCTTCGCCCATCCCGGCGCGGCGGGGATTGCAGCGTCTTGACGTCGCCCAGCATCATGGCGGCTGGCCGTTTTCCAGCCGCTCGGGCTTCGTCGCCGGCGGCGCCTGGAAAAGCGGCGAGCTGCGGCTGATCGCCCGGCTGGCCGATGGCCGTCAGTTTTCGGAATTGCTGGGCCGCTTCGACGAGGATCACGGCTTTACCCCAGCCACGCCGCATTTCTCAGGCCGGGTCCTTCACAGCGCCCCACCGCCCGCGCTGGACTTCACCCATCTGGGCAATATCCTGCGCCTGCTTGCTCCCGCCCCCCGGCCCTTACCGAAGCTGGAAGTTCCCGTGCTGGTGGTGGTGCCGGTCTATGGCGGGCTGGTGCATCTCTCTCCCCTGTTCGCCTCGCTGCTGGCCGAGTCCGATCCCCTGCGGCGGGTGGTGGTGGTCGATGACGGCAACCGCGATCCGGCGGTGCTGGAAATTCTCGCCGGGCTGGAAGGCCGGAATGGCGTGACCGTAATCCGCCAGCCGGCCAATGCCGGTTTCGTCGAGGCCATCTGGGCCGGCTTCCGCCAGCGCCGCCCCGACGAGCATCTGGTAATCCTGAACACCGACACCATCCTGCCGCCGGGCTGGCTGGCGCGGCTGGTTCGTCCGTTCCAGGATGATCCCACCATCGCCTCGGCCACGCCCTTCAGCAATGCCGCCAGCATCTGCGGCTTCCCACATATGCCCGAGGACAATCCGATCCCCCTGCCCGAGGAAGCCTTGCGCATCGACCGGGCCTTGCGACGGATCGACCCGCAGGCGGTCAGGATCGAGATGCCCACCGGCGTCGGCTTCTGCATGGCCATGAGCCGCCAGGCCCTGGACCGCATCGGCTTCATCGAACGAGAAACCTTCGGCCCCGGCTATGGCGAGGAAAACGACTGGTGCCGCAAGGCGGTGGCCGCCGGCTTCCATCATCTGCTGCTGCCCGATCTCTATGTGCTGCATGCCCATGGCGGCTCGTTCCCGTCCGAGCAGAAACGCAAGCTGATCGAGCGCAATCTGGGCATCGTCAATCGCCGCTATCCCGACTATGCCGGCGCGGTGAGCGACTTCATCCAGGCCGATCTGCTGGCCCCCTTGCGCGGCTTCCTCGCCTTCCTGCTGGCCGTCGAAAAAGACCGCCGCCCGGTCCCGGTGATCGAGCGCGGGCAAGGCGTGGAACCGGGCCGACCAACCATCGTCATCGAGCCGGTGCCAGGACAGCTGGCCTGGAGCTATGAGTTCATCTGGCCGGAAGGCAATCTTCAGCTGGCCGGCGGCAATCTGGGCGAACTGACCGCTCTGGCGCGCCATCTGCCGTTACAGTCGCAAGAACCGCCCGAAGTCTTGAGCCGATTGAAGGAAAGCCTTCTCAGCTTTTGAACAGTGCATCCGCCCCGGCCCGGACCGATTGCTTCGCGGCAATGGCCTGGCGGGCGCGGGTGATTTCTGCCTCCAGCTCGGCGATATAGCCCCCCAGCTCCTCGACCGAGAGTGGAGCCAGGTCGCGAAGAGCGGCTTTCTTCTTAATGGGTTTCAGATCGTCGAAGTCCATGGCCGTCCCCTCTTGCCAGTAAGGCTTCAAGGTACCAAACTGCGGGCGCGAAATCGAACCGAAGGATTGGTCATGACCCTGCCCGCCTCCATGAAATGCATCGAAATCCCCAGCTATGGCGAAGCCGAGGTTCTGACCCTGGCCGAACGCCCGCTGCCCGTGCCGAAAGCCGGCGAGGTGCTGATCAAGGTGGCCGCCGCCGGCGTCAACCGTCCCGACGTCATCCAGCGCCAGGGCATGTATCCGCCGCCCCCTGGTGCCTCCGACATTCCCGGCCTGGAAGTGGCCGGCACGGTCGTCGCCTTGGGCGAAGGGGTGAAGCATCTTCAGCTCGGTCAGCCGGTCTGCGCCCTGCTCACCGGCGGCGGCTATGCCGAATATGCCACGGCTTACGAAGATGTCTGCCTGCCCATTCCCGCCCAGTACGACATGGCCCAGGCGGCGGCGGTGCCCGAGACCTTCTTCACCGTCTGGTACAATGTCTTCATGCGCTGCCATCTGGCGGCGGGCGAAAGCTTCCTGGTGCATGGCGGCACCAGCGGCATCGGCACCACCGCCATTCAGCTGGCCAAGCATTTCGGCGCCAAGGTCTTCGCCACCGCCGGCAGCCCCGACAAATGCCAGTCCTGCCGCGAGTTGGGGGCCGACCGCGCCATCGATTACCGCACGGAAGACTTCGCCGAGGTGATCGCCGCCGAAACCGGCAAGAAGGGCGTGGACGTCATTCTCGACATGGTGGGCGGCGACTATCTGGCCAAGAACATCAAGAGCCTGGCCGCCGATGGCCGTCATGCCTCGATCGCCTTCCTGAAGGGGCCCAAGGCCGAGGTGAACTTCCTGCCGGTCATGCTGAAGCGTCTGACCCTGACCGGCTCGACCCTGCGCCCGCAAGGGGTGGCGGTGAAAGCCGCCATCGCCGCCGAGCTGCGCGACAAGGTCTGGCCGCTGTTGGACCAGGGCAAGGTCAAGCCGATCATCCATGCCAGCTTCCCTCTGGCCCAGGCCGCCGAGGCCCATCGCCTGATGGAAGCCAGCACTCATGTAGGGAAAATCATCCTGACCCTGTGATCACTCATTTGCATCCCTGCCATGGGGGCGATTGACCGTGGGGTGAAGGCACGGCTATATATGTGCCGACGCTCCCGGTTCTTGCCGGGATGACCGATCCAGGTCGCAATAACGTCAAGATTAAGGACCTGAAAGGAGGACCTCAATGGCCTTGCCGCTCATGCCCAAGGCGACTGCCGTCTGGCTTGTCGAGAACACCACTCTGTCGTTCGAACAGATCGCCGAGTTCTGTGGCATGCACTCCCTCGAGGTCCAGGCCATCGCCGATGGCGAAGTGGCCGTGGGTATCGTCGGGCTCGACCCCGTGGCCAATGGCCAGGTGACCCGCGAGGAAATCGAACGCGCCGAGAAGGACGAGAATGCTCACCTGCGTCTGGCCGCCATGCCTGAAATGGCCCGCCAGAAGCAGAAGGGTGCGCGCTACACTCCCGTCTCGAAGCGCCAGGACAAGCCCGACGCCGTGGCTTGGATCCTGAAGCATCATCCGGAACTGACCGACGCTCAGATCAGCAAGCTGTTGGGCACCACCAAGGACACCATCCTGAAGGTGCGCGACAAGAGCCACTGGAACGCCGCCAACATCAAGCCGCGCAATCCGGTGACCCTGGGCCTGTGCTCCGAGCCGGACCTGGAAAAGGCCGTGATCGTCTCGCGCCCCCGCCATGGCCAGCCCGCGCCGGCTCCCGTGGTGCATTACGACGACAATCTGGACGAGGACGAGGCGTAATCTCGCCTTCCCTGCCCGGCTGAACAGAAAAAGGCGGAGCCCCATCGGGTTCCGCCTTTTCCTTACCCTGCCCCTCAAAACGCTTTTCACTCGGCCGCCGACTTCGGCCCTTCCCAATCCGCCGTCTCCAGCAGGATTTCCTTGAAGCGGTACAGAAGGTCCATGTCCAGTTGGCTGCTCATGTCGGTGGCCATGGTTTCCAGCGCCACATGCGGCGGCAGCGGACGCTTATAAGGACGCCTGCCGGTCAGTCCGCAGAACACGTCGATGATGCCGGCCATGCGAGCCAGCTGGTTGAGATTGTCGCCACCCAAACGGCGCGGATAGCCGGAACCGTTCATGCGTTCGTGATGAGCGCTGACAATGGTCGAAACCCCCTTGGGGATCGCCTTGGTCGTTGTCAGCACCTTTTCGGCGATGGCGACATGGTTGCGCACCGTGTCCCACTCGCTGGGCGACAGATTGCCTTGCTTGTTCAAGATGGTCTTGGGAATGGCCATCATGCCGAGATCGTGCAGCATGCCGCCGCTGGCCACCAGCACCTGTTGCTCGCGCGGCAAGCCGATGGCGCAGCCGAACAGCGACATCAAGGCCGAAAAGCGCAGGGAATGCACATAGGTCAGATTGTCGTGATCCTTGATCTGCTCCAACAGTGAACCGATTTCCTTGTTCTGCACCACCTCGACCACCGCACCACAGGATTCGGCGATCTCGTGGTAAGGCAGCGGGCGGCCGTTGGCCAGCTCGTCGGCGATGTTGTTGAAGGCGTTCAGGCTGCTTTCCAGCGCCTTGCGCTGCACGGCGGGAAGGTCCTGCCAGTTGCGCTCGATACGGCCGTTGATATGCTGCCCGATCATCCCCAGCAAGGCGCTGCGGCTGTAGGGTTTGACCAGCCAGTCCTTGATGCCCATTTCGCGCAGCATGTCGATGGTGCGGAAATCCTCGTTGTCGGCGATGAAGACCACCGGGATCTGGCAGAGGAACTGATCTTTCCGCAGATCCTTGACGAACAGAGCGCCGTTGCCGCCCACCTTCTGCCCCACCAGAATGACCTTGGGCGACGAGACGGAAATACCGGCCAGAGCGCTGGCCATGTTCTCATAGCAATTCACGGCATATTGCCCGGCCAATGCCTCGGCCACGGCGGCGCTGTGAGATACATTCGAATCCACGATGGCGATTACATGTCTCATCGACCCGCCTCATTTCTTCTCTTACAAAGAATAATGTCGGCATTCAGGATCGATTAAACAACTCACAGAAATATAAATAATCTTGTCTATGCTTTGTAAAGGGACTGCATCCAGCCGCAAAAGCAACAAGCCCGGGGATTTCTCCCCGGGCTTGCCACACTTTCCACGACCAGAGGCGGCGGTTTACTCCACCGGCTCGGTCCGGGCCGAGGCGTAACCGATGCGGGTCAGATCCTCTTCGATCTCCTCCAGAATGGCGGGATCGTCGATGGTCGCCGGCATCTTGAACTCCTGATGGTCGGCGATCTTCTGCATGGTGCCGCGCAGGATCTTGCCCGAGCGGGTCTTCGGCAGGCGCTTGACGATGGTCGCGGTCTTGAAGGCGGCGACGGGACCGATGCGCTCGCGCACCAGAGCCACCACTTCCTTCAGGATCTGCTCTTCCGGCTTCTTAACACCAGCCTTCAGCACCAGGAAGCCCAGCGGCAGCTGGCCCTTCATGGTGTCATGCACGCCGATCACAGCGCATTCGGCCACATCCGGGTGGCTGGCCAGCACTTCTTCCATGCCGCCGGTCGACAGGCGATGGCCGGCGACGTTGATGATGTCGTCGGTGCGGCTCATCACATAGACATAGCCGTCCTCGTCGATGAAGCCGGCATCGGCGGTCTTATAATAGCCCTTGAACTCCTCCATGTAGGAGTCCAGGAAGCGCTGATCGGCGTTCCACAGGGTCGGCAGGGTGCCCGGAGGCAGCGGCAGCTTGACCACCAGCGCGCCCACCTGACCGGCGGGAGCCTGATGATGGCCTTCGTCCAGCACCTGCACGTCCCAGCCGGGAACGGCCTTGGTGGGCGAGCCATGCTTGACCGGGAACTGATGCAGGCCCATGCAGTTGGCGGCAATCGCCCAGCCGGTTTCGGTCTGCCACCAGTGATCGACCACCGGAACCTGCAGCTTGTTTTCAGCCCACTGCAGGGTGTCGGGGTCGGAACGCTCGCCGGCCAGGAACAGAATGCGCAAAGAGCTGATGTCATACTGCTTCAGCAGCTCGCCGTCCGGATCGTCGCGCTTGATGGCGCGGAAAGCGGTCGGAGCGGTGAACAGGGTGCGCACCTTATGCTGCGAGATCACCCGCCAGAAAGCGCCGGCATCGGGCGTGCCCACCGGCTTGCCTTCATACATCAGCGTGGCGTTGCCGTTCAGTAGCGGGGCATAGACGATGTAGGAGTGACCGACCACCCAACCCACGTCGGAAGCGGCCCAGTACACTTCGCCCGGCTCGACGTTGTAGATGTTCTTCATCGACCACTTCAGCGCCACCATATGGCCGCCATTGTCGCGCACGACGCCCTTCGGCTGGCCGGTGGTGCCGGAGGTGTAGAGGATGTAGAGCGGATCGGTGGCAGCCACCGGCACGCAGTCGGCCGGCTTGGCCGAAGCGGTGGCCGAAGCCCAGTCGACGTCGCGGCCGGCGGTCATCTCGGCCACCACCTGCGGACGCTGCAGCACCACAGTATGGGCCGGCTTATGGTCCGACAGCTCGATGGCATGATCCAGCAGCGGCTTATAGGGGATGACCTTGTTCACCTCGATGCCGCAGGACGCCGACAGGATCACCTTCGGCTGGGCGTCGTTGATGCGGGTGGCCAGTTCGTTGGCGGCGAAACCGCCGAACACCACGGAATGGATGGCGCCGATGCGGGCGCAGGCCAGCATGGCGAAGGCGGCTTCCGGGATCATCGGCATATAAACGATGACGCGGTCGCCCTTGGTGACTCCCAGACCCAGCAGCACGCCGGCCAGACGGGACACTTCGTCCTTCAGCTGGGCGTAGGTATAGGTCTTGACGGTGTTGGTCACCGGGCTGTCATAGATGATGGCGGCCTGGTCGGCGCGGCCATTTTCAACATGGCGGTCTACGGCATTATAGCAGGTATTGCAGAGCGCGCCCGAGAACCAGCGGTAGAAGGGCGGGTTGCTGCTGTCCAGCACCTTATCCCAAGTCTTGTACCAGCTGATATCCTTAGCGGCGTCTCCCCAGAAGCCTTCCGGGTCCTGCAGGGACCGCTTGTGAGCCAGGTCGTAGGCGTTCGTCATGATCTTTTGTTTCCTCTTAGCCCCTTTGGACGACTCTGATGCGTCCTTTTGACGGGCGGATTTTGCAAGAAATTTTCGTCCATGGCTAGTCGCAAGTGAAAGCCCCGTAAAAAGCATGGGAATCCTGCCCTCCACCCCCTGGCGAAAGTGAAAGCGCCTATGTTAATGTCCGGCTGAATTGATACTCTTGCGCGAACCGAAAGCGAAAAGGTGCCATATGAAGAGAAGTTTTGCCGTCCTTCTGATTGCCGGCCTTGCCCTGGCTCCTCTGGCCGCCGCTCAGGCGACCGACGTCAAAGCCGCCAAGCCCGCCGCCGCCGCGACTACCGCCGCCCCGGCCCAGGATGCCGACGCCGCCAAGGCTCAGTGGCAGCAGAAGCGCGACAGTCTCAAGGACAAGCAAAAGGGTGAACGCGACGCCCTGAAGGCCAAGCAGAAGGACGCCCGCGACAAGCTGAAGGCTCAGCAGAAGGAAGAGCGCGCGGCTCTGAAGGCTAAGCAGAAGGATCAGTGGCAATCCTTAAAGAACGATCCCGCCTATAAGGCCAGCCACAAGAAGGCGTCGGAATAGAAAGAGAAGCCGTCGTAGATTTTGGAAGGGTCGCCTCTCTGCCCTCTCACCGTCATGCGCGGACTTGATCCGCGTATCCACGAAAAAGCTGCCGCCTCTTGCCTTCGTGGATGGCCGGGTCAAGCCCGGCCATGACGGCTTAGCTTGTTTTGCCAGAATTCCGGGAAGAGCCTTAAAAAAAACCGGGCCCGCTTCCGGTCCCCGTTGGGGGTAAGCCGGAAGCGCCCGATTGGATCAGAAAAGCCTTTGAAAACGCCGAGCCCGGCGGAAAGGCCCCTTATCTCGGGAAGAGGATCAGCGGCCCCTGCGGAAAAAACTGACGTTTGCGCACAGCGCAACCGGCAGATTTGTTTCCGCAATTCCATATGTTGGTGGGCCTCCTCATCCAGCCGCTTGGGAACCAAGCGTCTGGGGAGGACCACTAGCAATTCAGGCGCTGGATTTCGTCCTTGATCAGAAGTTTCCTGCGTTTCAATTCATTGATAGTGCCGAGGTCGGCGGTGGGATGACGCTTTTCGGCGTCTATCGCAGCCTCAAGAGCCGCATGCTTGGATTTCAGAGACTCGACACGATCGAGAACGCTCATCACAATCCTCCCATATGGGTTATACCCAAGACTCAGTGTAAGCACTGTTACCGGAATTTGTCAGCAGGGAAGTGATGACGGACAATCTCCCCCTCGTGGTGGGCATCAGCGGCGCTTCGGGCGTCATCTATGGCGTGCGCATGCTGATGGCGCTGAAAGCCCTGGGCGTGCCCAGCCATCTGATCATGAGCCGCTCGGCCGAGATCACCCTGGCCCACGAACTGCCGATGAAGGTCGCCGAGATTCACGCCCTGGCCGACGTGGTCCATGCCCCCGCCGACATCGCCGCCGCCCCGTCCTCGGGTTCGTTCCGCACGCGCGGCATGGTGATCGCGCCTTGCTCGGTGCGCTCCATGTCCGAGATCGCCACCGGCGTAACCTCCAGCCTTTTGACCCGCGCCGCCGACGTCGCCCTGAAGGAACGCCGCCGGCTGGTGCTGATGGTGCGCGAGACGCCGCTGCATACCGGGCATCTGCGGACCATGACCACTCTGTCGGAAATGGGCGCCATCCTCGCCCCGCCGGTGCCGGCCTTCTATACCAAGCCGGCAAGCCTGGAAGAGATGGTCGACCACTCCGTCGGCCGCGTGCTCGACCTGTTCGGGCTGGATGTGGGGACGATTAAGCGATGGGGGTGAGGCGACTTGTCATTTGGGGGCCTTAGCCCCCAAGCCCCCAACCGGGGCGATGCCCCGGAGCCCCCTTTGATTTTATGCGCTAAAGATTGGCCGGAAAGCGGGGGATTTCGCCATCTGCATCGGCCTTATCCCGAAGGAGCTGCAGCAGCGCCTTCTTCGATTCCGTCCGCCTGCCGCCGGGATTACGGGCGACATAATCCGTTCCCACAATACCGAGTTCGGCTTTGCGGGCTTCGAGATCAGCCACGACCTGGGCGTAGGTAAGCGTTTTCATAATCGCCTAGTTTTTGCTTCAAGAAACCGAGACCGTAACAGCCTGCCGTTTCTTCCTGAATTCTCTTATCAAGGTAGGCTTCATCCACTGCGGACGCAAGTCTCAGCAATTGAATAGCCTGCTCAAGCATGGCCCCATTAGAAGCCTCGTGGCTGGCATATTGCCCCATACGGTCTGCGATGGAATCCTCAACTCCGACGACCAGCAGGGAACCGGAGTGAAAGGCGACCATCACCAGCCTATCCTCTGGAACCAGACCATCAAACAAAGGACCGCTCACGACCTCTACGCCAACTCCAAGCTTAGGATGGTGTAGCCCCCGCAACAATGCGCCAACCCCTTGAGGGCGCATGAAGCCTTTGCTTTGAAGGATGGTTTCAAATAGCTGCTGGCGCTCCGTAATCATATCGAAATCACCCGACATGACAGCAGAGCCAGTCCAAAACTCAACAGCGGCACCGCCGACGAGAACAGGTCGCGAATGACCTTGCCGCGCCATTTCTTCAACGGCTTCGACAATCAACTCAAGCCCCTGAATAAACTCAGTGCGATGAGCCACGGCGCGTCCTTATCTCATGGGATCAAAGGGCCTTTCGGCCCTTTGCGGGTGCAGGGCGGCGCCCTGCCTTTTCCCCTAAGTTCCCCTATCCCTGAATCAGTGCGTTGAATGCCTTCACCGCCGCTTCCGGGCCTTCCGGATGCGACCACACCCCGCCGCAGACGGCCAGGAAGTCGGCTCCGGCTTCCACCAGCGGGCGGGCGTTGTTGACCGTGATGCCGCCGATGGCGACGCAGGGAACCTCGAACAGCTCGGCCCACCAGGACAGCAGTTCGGGCTCGGCCTGGGTCGGGGCTTCCTTGGTGGTGGTGGGGTAGAACGCACCGAAGGCGACATAATCGGCCCCGGCCTCGCCGGCTTCCATGGCCAGATGGCGAGAGTTGTGGCAGGTGACGCCGACAATCGCCTTGTCGCCCACAGCGGCGCGGGCCTTGCGATAGGGCATGTCGTCCTGGCCCACATGCACGCCGTCGCAGCCGGTTTCGAAGGCCAGATCGGGGCGGTCGTTCAGGATGAAGGCGACGCCACGACGCTGCACCTCGGGCCGCAGGAAGTCGATGGTGCGGCAGATGACGTCGTCGGGGACATCCTTCAGGCGCAGCTGCACGCAGGCGACATCGCCGGCATCGAGGGCGGCGGCCAGGGTCTTGGTGAAGGCGGGAATATCGGCGATGACGGGCGGCGTCACCAGATAGAGGCGGCAGTCGGAAGAAATGGCCGTGGTCCTTGATCAGGGATGGGTTGAACTGGCCGGCAGCATAGCATGAAGCTGGCCATCGGGCGAGGCGCGGTAGAGCTTGGCCCCGGTTTGGGCGGCGATCTCGGCGATCTTTTGCATCACCTCGTCAGGGGCGGTCAGGCTGATCGCCTCGGCCCCCAGCCGCAAGGCCCCCAGGGCATGGCCGGGAGCATCGCCGCAATCGAGCACCGCTTCCACCGCAACACCGGGCACGGCGGCGCGGGCGGCCTTGATCAGCGCCAGGAATGCCCCTGCCCCCAGACTGGCCGAGGCGAAGGGCTGTGAGCGCAGCCGCACCGGCCCGCCCTCGGTCAGGGCGGCGACGGCTTCGGCCAAGGTGGAAATGGTGACGTCGCGCATGAATACCGGCCCTAGGCGGCCCACACCAAAAGACGTCATCCCCGGGCTTGACCCGGGGATCCATCTTGCAGCGGGAAGGCTTTTCGTGGATGGCCGGATCAAGTCCGGCCATGACGGATCTTTTTATCCTGCGAAGAAGGTCTCGCCAAAGCAAAAGGGCGTCCGCTGCCGGACGCCCCTTTTCCTTCACGGCAAAGGCCGAAGCCTTTAGCCCACCAGCTCGACCGAGTAGTTCTCGATCACGGTGTTGGCCAGCAGGTTCTTGCACATCTGTTCGACGGCTTCCTTGGCCTTGGCGGGATCGGTCTCGGTCAGGTCCAGCTCGACATACTTGCCCTGGCGAACGTCGTTGACGCCGCCGAAGCCCAGGCTGGTCAGAGCATGCTGAACGGCCTTGCCCTGCGGATCGAGGACGCCGTTCTTCAGAGTGATATGAACTTTAGCCTTCACGGGTAAGCTCCCTGTTTATGGTACCGCCGCTGTCGCGGCGTAAGTCCCTCGCCGGAATTGAAAATATTTCATACCGGCGAGGGCTATTAATCCTTTTTACTGCACCATCTCGGGGCCCTTAAGGTCCCGCGGGCCGCCTTCCGGCAGGATGCCCAGACGACGAGCGACTTCCTGATAGGCCTCTTCGACACCGCCCAGATCGCGGCGGAAGCGGTCCTTGTCCATCTTCTCGCCCGAGGAGATGTCCCACAGACGGCAGTTGTCGGGGCTGATTTCATCGGCCAGCACGATCTGCATGTCGTCGCCGTTCCAGAGACGGCCGAACTCCAGCTTGAAGTCCACCAGACGGATGCCCACGCCCAGCAGCAAGCCGGTGAGGAAATCGTTGATGCGCAGCGACATGGCCATGATGTCGTCGAGGTCCTGAACGGTGGCCCAGCCGAAGGCGGTGATATGCTCTTCCGACACCATCGGGTCGTTCAGCTCGTCGGACTTGTAATAGAACTCGACCACCGAACGGGGCATGGTGGTGCCCTCGGGGATGCCAAAGCGGGTCGAGAGCGAACCGGCGGCGACGTTGCGGATCACCACTTCCAGCGGGATGATCTCGACTTCACGCACCAGCTGCTCGCGCATGTTCAGGCGGCGGACGAAGTGGGTCGGCACGCCGATCTCGCCCAGGCGGAGCATGAAATATTCCGAGATGCGGTTGTTCAACACACCCTTGCCGGTGATGGTGCCCTTCTTGCCGCCATTGAAAGCGGTGGCGTCGTCCTTGAAGTACTGCACCAGAGTGCCCGGCTCGGGGCCCTCGAACAGAACCTTAGCCTTGCCTTCGTAAATCTGCTTGCGTCTGGCCATAACTGTCATCCGGCGAAAAGAGGTGGCACGCCCTTGAAGCGTGGAGGAAGCGGTTTTACCGTCCCTTCAAATCCGAGGGCTCCATATAGCAGGGCGCACACTGTAGCACAACATCCGCCGCCTCCGAAGCGGTCATGGCGCCTCTGCTTTTCAAGCATGGACCGGCTGATAGGCGGCGGTCGAGGGCGGCCCCTCGGCGAACTGGAACACCGGCTTGATTCCTGAGCGGCTCATGGCGGGCAAGGCCAGCAGCGCCGAGCTGCGGGTGCCGAAGCCGTTGTCGAGCTGGAAACAGAGCCCGGCTTCGCGGTCCAGGACGCCGGCGGGGGCGCTGGTGCCCAGCAAGGCCTGCCAGCCGCTCCAGTCGCCGCTTTCGGGATCGGGGGCCGCCGCCTCTTGGAAGCGGGGCAGGAAATGCCGGATACGGGCGTCGGACCCCATATCGTTCAGCTCGAAGGCGGTCAGGATCGAAACACCGTCGGGAATCTCGAAGGCCTGCACCGAACGGCCGTCGTTGCGCAGCCAATAGGCGTCGCGGTTGTCGGCCACCACCATGTTGAAGGGACGATAGGCGGCGGCGTTCAGATGACGCAGCGCCTCGGCGGCATCCACCGCATCAGCATGATCCAGCGCCTCCAGCACCAGTTCGCCGCGCGAGCGCTTGCCCTCTTGCGGCCCCAGGGTGCCCATGCGGTTGAGGATGGCGGCCACCAACCCTTCGTCATTGCGACCCAGCCAAGAGCCGCCGGCCAGTTCATCCAGCCCGGCGATGACATTCGGACGGTCCTGCCAATGCCGGGCCGGAGGCCGCCAAGGGCGCCCCGCCATCTCGTCGCGATTGGCGCCGATGATCAAAGGCCAGGGGTGATTGGGTCTTTTCAATAGAACAACCGTGCACATCGTCACATTTCCGGTTCAACTTCACTTTTTCTAGGGCTATAACGGTTCCGGCCAGGAACCCGTTGCGGCCTCCTGAAGCTATAGATTCGACAAGAACGTTTAAAGGGGGACGCGCCGTCCATGAGCGCTTTCGATGAACGGGGAAAGGCCTTCGAGGCCAAGTATCATCTCGACGAGGAACTCGCCTTCAAGGTGAACGCCCGCCGCGACAAGCTTCTGGGGCTGTGGGCTGCCGAGCAGCTGGGCCTGACCGGCGACGAGGCCGAAGCCTATGCCCGCTCGCTGATCGATGCCGATCTGGCCGAGGGCGGCCATCAGGGTCTGATCAAGAAGCTGCATGCCGATCTGTCCACCAAGCATGCCGACATCTCCACCGAGCGGATCCAGATGAAGCTGGAAAAGTTCTATGGCGTCGCTTACCAGCAGATCGTCCATGACGTCGAAGACGGCAAGCTGAACATTTCGCCGGAATAAAGGCTTTCAGCACTTGCTGACGAAAAACCCTCCCGGAGATTTCCGGGAGGGTTTTCTTTTTTGCACTCAAGGCAAAGTGCGGATCAAGCCGCCTGGCTGTCGATCAGCTTGGTGGCGGCGGTTCCCTCGCCCTTGGTGATGGCGATGGTGCGGGGCTTCAGGGCCTCGGGGATTTCGCGCACCAGCTCGATATGCAAGAGGCCGTTCAGCAGGCTGGCGCCGGTGACCTTCACCGTATCGGCCAGCTCGAAGCGGCGCTCGAACGAGCGCCCGGCGATGCCGCGATGCAGGAACTGACCCGTGCTGGCCTCTTCCTTCTTGACGCGCCCCGACACCACCAGGCTTTGGCCCTTGGCGGTGATCTCCAGCTCGTCCTCGGCGAAACCGGCGACGGCCATGGTGATGCGGTAATTATCCTCGCCCAATTTTTCGATGTTGTAGGGCGGATAAGACAGAGACTGATCATCGATCCGCTGAGCGGCATCCAGCATGCGGGCCAGATGGTCGAAGCCGACGGTGGAACGGAACAGCGGAGACAAATCGAAACTACGCATGGCTTACATCCTCCTGATGAGCAATGTGTTTTCCAGCTTTGGAGGAGCGGCCCCGACGAGTGGCGACCGCATCCGATCAGTGATTTAAGTCGCCCCACAATGCTGTCAAGTCCCCCGCACGCCCCCACCCAAAGGCATCAACCAAAGGGCTTAATGCTTCGGCGGACGGGAATTGGCGCATTGAAATGCGCTAGCCTGATTGTCACGTAATCCTCATGGCGGTCCCACAAACAGGGAGGCGTGACGATGGCAGAACAGCCCGCGATGTTCACCCGGACCTATGACGAGACATTCGACATGATCGTCGAGGCCCGGAATTACATGCGCCACATGCTTCCCCGCGAACGGCGGAATGGTGACGATGGCGATGCCAGACTGCGCTTCAGCTGCGAGGCCCTGCGCGTCACCTCCCGTCTGACCCAGGTCATGGCCTGGCTGATGATGCAGCGGGCCGTCCATGACGGCGAAATGACCCAGGAAGAAGCCTTATGCGAACGCAACCGCCTGTCGGGCCAGGATGTCTGCCTCGGCGGCGAAGATGAACCGCCTCTGATGCCCCCCGGCCTTTGCAGCCTGTTGCAGCGCAGCCAGAAGCTTTATGAACGGGTGTCCAGGCTTGAGCGCATGGCGCTCAGCCGCCTGCCCTCGACCATGGAGATGCAAAGCCTGGGACTGCATTAGCAAATCCCCACCATTCCGACATGGACAGCCCCCGCGCTTATCCCGCACACTGGCGGGCTAGGGGTAAGCGGGGCGTCTTGTCTTGTCTTGCCGGCGTTTTTCTCGGGAAGTCTCCGATATGCAGCCATTTTCCAAGGACCATATGCGCCTGCTGCTGCAGGCCGAACTGTCGCGCCTGGACGAAGACAGCCAGTTGCATCCACCGCGCATCGTTCGCCCCCGTCTGGTCTTAGGTCTGGCCATCAATTACGCCAAACCCGATCTGGAGATTTTCGTCAATTCGCTGCGCGGTTCCGGCTATGTCGGCGACATCACTTTCCTGGTGGGCATCCTCGATCAGGAAACCCGGCGCTATTTGGAAAGCATGGGCGTGCAGCTGGTTTCCGTCTGGCAAACATTGTTCTCCCAGATGAATGTGCAGTTCGCCCGCCATTCCGCCTATTACGACTATCTGACCGATCTGGGACGCCAGGGCATCGCCTACGAGCGCATCTTCGTCACCGACGTCTCGGACGTCGCCTTCCAGAGCGACCCCTTCCAGGGTTTAGGCAATGCCGATATGGTTTGCTATATGGAGCATCCCTCCAAGACCATCGGCACTTGCGAATCCAACAGCTGGTGGGTCGGCGAAGGCTTTGGCCCGCAGGTTCTGGCCGAACTGGCCGACAAGCCGATTTCCTGTTCCGGCACCCTGCTGACCGGCATGATGGCTTTCAAAAGCTATCTCTTGAAGATGCTGCTGGTCTCGACTTACTTAAGCGAGCATATGATCGGCGCCCGCGGCATCGATCAAGGGGTTCACAACTACCTGATCCATAAGGGCGAGCTGAACAATATCCGTCTGGCCGAAAATGGCGACGGCGTCTTCACCATGTATTGGAGCATCGCCTATAGCGAAGTCTTCGTTCTTGATGGCGGCATCATCAGCGACACGCAAGGACATATCCCGCCGGTGCTGCATCAATATAACCGCAACGACGCCCTGACGGCGCTGCTGCGCGAGAAATGGAAAGACGTCAGCCCTTCTTTTTCGGCTTCCAGCTGACCTCGTAAAGCTCGATCGGGTCGCGGAAGCCTTTCAGGCTATGGGCGCCTAAGCCGGCGAAGTCGATCTTTTTCCCAGACGACAGTTCGCGCACCACATTGGTGCAGAACACCTGATCGGCGTCGGCCTTGGCGCAGACGCGGGCAGCCAATTGCACGGTGGTGCCGAACAGATCGTCTTCTTCTTCGATCGGCTCGCCGGCATTCATGCCGATGCGCAAATGCAAAGGCTGGTCGGGATGCTTGGCATTGTGGCTGGCCACCGCCTTCTGGATCGACGCCGCCGCTTCGACGCCATTGGCGGCGCTGACGAACGAGGCCATGATGCCGTCGCCGGTATGTTTGACCTCTTTGCCGGCGAACTGAGCCAGCGCGGCGCGCACAATCGTGTTATGGCGACGCACCACCGTCTGAGCAGCTTCGTCGCCCTGAGCCTGGGTCATATCGGTCGAGCCGACCATATCCGTGAACATCACCGTGATGATCTTGGGCGCCGCCTGCTGGCCTTGCGGCTTGTTCCAGCTTTCCAGGGCGATGCCCACCAGCTGGTCGGAGCTGTCCGAGCCGGCCAGGAAATTCTCCATCACCGAACGGCCTGCCTGGATCATCGCCACATAGCGGGGCTCGACCAGATAATCCTCGACCTTCTCGGTGAAGGCCTTGGCGGTTTCCGCCTTGGTGCCCATGGATTCGATGACGCTGGCCAACAGCTTGCGCTTTTCGCCGCCATCCAGATGCCGCATGGCCGCCAGAAGCTCGACGCCGCCGGCCAGCATCAGGTCGAGGCCGAACTTGTTATAGGCGTCCAGCTGCGGCCGTTTGGCGCGAATGGTGGACAAAAGCCCGGACAGGAACTGCATGGCCTGAGCCTTCATCGCCTCCAGCATCTCGGCATGCAGGGTGGCGGCATCCTTGACCGGCTCTTTCGGCAGCACATCCTCGGGCGACAGCTCTTCGGCTACCGGCAGATCGGGAATCGCCTCGAAACCGGATTCCAGCGGATCCTCGGCCGAGAAGTCCGGAGGCAGGCTGTCATCGGCAATCACCAGTTCGGCATCGTCGGGAAACAAGGGAGCCACATCCTCGACTGGCGGCGGCGACGGAGCAGCGATTTTGCGCGGCTTGACCGGGGCCGGACGCAAGAGCGACCGCTCGGGCTCGCGACGTTTGCTGCGCCCCCCGACGCCTTGCCAGTTGATCAGGGTCATGGCCAGCGGCACGGCAGTGATCAGGAACGACATCACGAAGGACGAGAACATCAGCAGCGAGATGGCGCTGTCGCTCATCTGCACGGAATATTCGGGATATTTTTCCAGCACCGCCGAGACGACCCCGGTCACCGTGCCGGCGATCACCAGCGCCACCGAGATGACGATGGTCAGCTTCAGCACCAACCCCATGGACTCGGCGGTCTTGGTGCGCTTGACGGTCGGCGAGATAACGGCGCTGCCAGCGGTTCCGACAGCCAGACCATCCCCGGGCATGGCTACACCCCCGCGCAGGCCGCCGCCAGGGCCCGGACGCGCCGGAGCCAGGGTCTTTCGGGCCGACGCATCGCGCAGGGACTTGTCGCTGATATAGACGACCTGTTCCTCGGCGGTGTTGTTGCCGGGATGATAGACCTCGCGCGTGACCTTGGCGGCAATGCCGACGGTGCGTTCGACCCGCTTGGCCTCTTCCACCGCCTCGTCTTTTTCCGAGCCGTGGAAGCGGGCATGAAGAACCCAGCGCTGGGCGTCCAGTGCATAGACTTCATAATGAGTGACAACCGCGCCTGCCATGGAACCTACGTCGAAATCCGAAAGCTGCCAAGATATGGGCCTGAAACGCCGAACGCGCCAGCCCTGAATAGGACATGGCGCGTTCTAAGCTTTACATCAAGCGTAACCGTCTGAACAGAGGCGCAAAGCCCCAAGACGGTCAGAAAACGTCTTAGACGTTCTCTTTCTTCAGACCGATACCGGCGAAGCGCTTGTTGAACTTGGCCAGCTGGCCTCCGGTGTCCATCAGACGATGAACGCCAGTCCAAGCCGGATGAGACTTGGGGTCAATGTCCAAACGCAGCACGTCACCCGGCTTGCCCATGGTCGAGCGGGTCTTGAACTCGGTGCCGTCGGTCATGACCACGGAAATTTCGTGATAATCGGGATGAATGTCCTGCTTCATAGCCGTGCTCCAAAACTGAAGGCGCGTATATAAACTAGCCGAGCCAAGGTTGCAAGCCCTGATCGACTCTTGACCCACTTGTGATGAAAGCCCAAATATCCCCGAGCTTTTCCAAGGAGCCATCCGCCTATCATGAGCAATGATCCCACCCGCTTCCACCATATTGCCGACGCCACCCTGACCCATATTCTCGATCGGGTCGACGAATTGGCCGGCGACGTGGTGGATGCCGACATTCAGGCGGAAATCCTGACCATCATTCTGGAAGACAGGCGCCAGTTCATCGTCAACAAGAACGCGCATCTGTCGCAGATCTGGCTCAGCTCGCCGATCAGCGGCGCCTGGCATTTCGAGCATGTCGAGGCCGGCGGGGCCTGGCTGTCCACCCGTGGCGGCGGCGAGAGCCTACTGCCCCTGCTGGCGGCCGAACTGTCGGCGTCCACCGGGATCGCCATCAGCTTGTAAGCCGACTTTTTTAAAAAGCCGTCACCCCCGGACTTGATCCGGGGTTGTCCGGTTTAATTTTGACCATTGGCTTGAAACGCACGGAAACGCAGGCCAATCAGCTATTGGTTTCGTCGACCGACACCGCGAAAGCCCCTCGCCCGAAATCGGGAGAGGGGTTTGGGGTGAGGGGATAAGGGAACGATGCCAACCAGTGCGTAGACCGCATTTTTCCCGTCATGCCCGTGCTTGACACGGGCATCCACGAACAAGCCTCTATCCAATTGTTTTCAATATATTTTATGCGGATAGACGTGAATGTCCGGATCAAGTCTGGCCATGACGAATATCGAATGACGGTCCACTTCCTAGGGCGGCTTTCCCTCACCCCCTAGCCCCCTCTCCCGATTTCGGGCGAGGGGGAATGCCGCCTGGTTACATTAAACCGGACAGCCGTGGACTTGATCCGGCCATGACGAAAAAACAGGCCGACTCCCCTCCCCTATTTCTGATCCATCCTGATCTCGATGCGCCGGTTCTTGGCGTAAGCATCAGGGCTATTGCCGGTATCGACCGGCTGGAACTCGCCGAAGCCGGCTGCCGCCAGATGGTCTTGCGGCAGCCCCTGCGAGGCCAGGAATTTGACCACCGACACCGCACGGGCGGTGGACAGCTCCCAGTTCGAGGCAAAACGGCTGCTCTTGATGGGCTGGCGGTCGGTGTGGCCGTCGATGCGCAAGACCCAGTTGATGTCGGGCGGAATTTGCTTGGTCAGCTCCACCAGACTCTTGGACAATACCGCCAGTTGCGCCTTGCCATTCTCGCCCAGTTCCGCCGAGCCGCTGGCGAACAGCAGTTCCGACTGGAAGACGAAGCGGTCGCCCTCGATACGCACACCAGGGCGGTCGCCCAGCAGCTTGCGCAGGCGGCCAAAGAATTCTGAACGGTAGCGCGCCAGTTCCTCGACCTTGCTGGCCAGGGCCGAGTTCAGGCGCTTGCCCAGATCGGCAATCTGCACCTTCTGATCGGCGGACAGGGCTTCCGAAGCTCCCAGCGCCTGGGAAATCTTCGCCAGCTCCTGCTTCATCGCCTCAAGCTGTTGATTCAGCAGCGCCGCCTGGGCGCGGGCGTCTTCGGAAATCTTATGTTCCAGAACGATCTGCCCCTGGGCCTGATCCGCCTTGGCCCCCAGTTCGGCGACCTTCTTCTCCAACTCAGCCTTCAGGGCGTTCAGGGCGTCGAGATCGTTCTGCAGCATGGCGACCTTGCCGGCCTCGACCTGCAAGCGGTCACGATCCGCGGTCATGGATTGCAGGGCGTCCTGCGACTTGCCCAGATTGACCTTCAGCTCGTCCGAGGCGGCTTTCTCGGTATCGAGTTGCACCGTCAGTTCGTTCAGCTGTTTCGACAGGGTCGAGATGGTCTTGTCGCGGCCCGACAGCACCTGGCCCAAATAGAATTGGGTCAGCACGAACACCAGCAGCACGAAGATGATGACCAGCAGCAGCGAGGCCAAGGCATCGACGAAGCCCGGCCAGATATTGATGCCGCCACGCCGGCGGCGTCCTGCCGAGGCGGCCATGGCCTAAGTCTCCCGATAGCCCGAAGGCGTCGGTTCCGGCTCACCCTCGGCCAGGGCGGCAATGGTGCGGGCCAGGAACTTGATCTCGCTGCGAATCTCGCGGACCATCTCGTCGCGCCCGACGCCCATCTCTTCCACCAGACGCGACAGCGCCAGATCGATATTGCGGATATGATTGCGGGTAGTGTCGTCGATGGCGGGAGCAGCCTTGGCTTCGGCCATGCGGGCCAGCAGCGGTTTCATTTCCAGCTGATTCTCGGCCAGCTTGAGCATCAGGCTCTGCTCGGTCTTCATGCTGTCCGCCAGGGTCGACAGCCGGTCGGTCAGCATGCGCATGTTGGTGTTGGCCGAAATCCGCCCTTCCTCGCCGCGGGCCATGGTCCGCTGCAGATTGTCGAGGCTGTCGGCGGTCTGTTCCAGCAGCGCCTGGATATAAGCCGGGATCGGCTGAGCCGAGCCGCCGCCCTCGCCCGCCTCTACCTGCGGCATGACATTGTTGCCGCCGATGCGGGTCTGGCTGGACAGCCATTCTTCCAGATCGTTATAGAAGGCGTTCTGCGCCTGCCCCGCCTGCAAATCCAGGAACCCCAGCACCAGCGAGCCCGACAGGCCGATCAGCGAGGTGGAAAAGGCGGTGCCCATGCCCTGCAAGGGCTCGTTCAAGCCATTCTTCAGGGCGGCGAAAGCACCTTGCACGTCATCGCCCGAGATGGTCAGGCTGCGGATCACCTCGCCCACCGAGCCGACCGTCTGCGACAGGCCCCAAAAGGTGCCCAGCAATCCTAAGAAGATCATCAGGCCGGTGAAGTAA
>Ga0182039_10000172_pt1 | contig 34211 bp, 28 predicted proteins | sample sta12Can44000111_FD_125975 | JGI IMG/M metagenome (GOLD analysis project Ga0182039, IMG submission 125975) | Lab enrichment of tropical soil microbial communities from Luquillo Experimental Forest, Puerto Rico - statanox.12C.anox.44.000.111 | ecosystem: Environmental > Terrestrial > Soil >...
AAGATCAACCCCATCGCCGACTGGGCGAACAAGGACGTGTGGAATTATCTGTTCGAGCACCAGGTCCCCTACAATCCGCTGCACGACCGCAACTACACCAGCATCGGTTGCACACATTGCACGCGCGCGATTCGTCCCGGCGAAGATCCCCGCGCCGGACGGTGGTCAGGATTCCAGAAGACCGAGTGCGGCCTGCACGCTCCGGAAAGTCCTGAAGCTCCTGCCCCGCTGATTCAGATCAGCTTTGGCGCTGATCCCGAGCCGAATTGTTGTTGAACCCCGGCCTCGCCTCAAACTAATAACCCCGTTTGCCTGATTCTGCTGCTCTCCTGAATCAATTTGCCCCTACCCCGTGGCAAACTGTTGTTTTGGGGGAAGGCAGGATGAACAATCTGGAGTTCACGCTCCTGGTAGCGCTGGGCTCGTTCATGGCGGGGTTCCTCGGCGCGCTCACTGGACTCGGAGGCGGCGTCGTGCTGGTGCCGCTGCTTGCTCTTGTTTTCAAGGTTGATATTCGCTACGCCGTGGGTGCCTCGCTGGTCTCTGTGATCGCGACTTCTTCGGGCGCCGCGGTTGCTTATCTCAAAGACGGGTTCTCCAATATCCGTATTGGCATGTTCCTGGAAGTCGCTACCACCATTGGTGCGTTGTTCGGGGCTTTCCTTGCAGCGCGGGTCTCGACCAGCTCCATCGGAGTTGTATTCGGGCTCATGCTTCTGTATTCGGCCTACAGTTCGAGCCGGACCCCCGTGGAAGTTCCGGAGGACAATCAGCCGGATCCGCTGGCCACGCGTTTGGGCATGAACGGTGTTTACCCGTCGCTCAGTGGCCCGAAGGCATACTTCGTCCATCGCGTTCCCGCGGGCTTCGGATTGATGTTCGGAGCGGGCGCTCTTTCGGGTTTGCTCGGGATCGGCTCCGGAGCGGTCAAGGTGCTGGCCATGGACCAGGCCATGGGCATTCCCTTCAAGGTTTCCACCACCACCAGTAATTTCATGATTGGCGTGACCGCCGCGGCCAGCGCGGGCGTGTACTTGCGCCGTGGTTACATCGACCCAGCCATCGCCATGCCCGTCATGTTAGGCGTGCTTGCCGGATCGCTGGCCGGCGCCCACGTCCTGGTACGCACCAAAACACAATTGCTGCGTTGGGTGTTCGGGGGCGTGATTGCAGCGCTTGGCGTGGAGATGCTCTACGGCGCGTTCACGGGGAAGCTCTAGCTCATGTTCCACAAGTCAGATTGGACCGACCAGAAAATCGAGGTCATCATCGCCAATCTGTTGCGGGTTGGGGTGACTGCCGCCGCGGCCATTGTCCTGCTGGGGGGCGTAGTCTTTCTTATACGACACTCAGGCGCTCCGGTTCGTTACGGCTCTTTCGCGGGAGAGCCCTCCAATCTCACCCACTGGAAGGGAATCCTGCGGGCTGCTTTTCATTTGCGCGCCCGTGGCATCATTCAGCTTGGCTTGCTGGTCCTGATTGCGACGCCAGTGGCGCGGGTTGCGTTCTCCGCCTTCGCGTTCGTCCTCGAGCGGGACTGGCTTTACGTTGCCATTTCCAGCATTGTCCTGTTAGTGCTCTTGTACAGCCTGCTCGGCTCAGCCCTCTGATCCGGCCAGCGGCAATGTGAAGAAGAGCACAGAGCCCCGACCGAGTTGGCTGACCACGCCGATGGTTCCCAGATGGGCTTCCACGATCGCCTTTGCGATGGCCAGGCCCATGCCCGTGCCTTGGACGGCCAAACGTTGGTTCCTTCCGCGATAGAACTTGTCGAAGATTAGGCCTTGCTCAAAATCGTCAATCCCGGGGCCTTGGTCGGCAATGCTGATCATCAGCGTCTTGTTCTTTTCTTCTGCGGTGATCTGGATGGGTGCTTCCGCGGGCGAATACTTGGCCGCGTTCTCCAGGATTTGCATGAGCACTTCGCGGATTCGATCTTCATCCATAAGGGCGAAGGGGAGGTCTTGCGGTACACCGACCGAGACGTGGTGCAGACCAAGTATTTTCTTTGAGCGCTCGACTGCCTCGGAGATCACTTCGCTGATGGAGTGAGGAGCGCGGTGCAGCTCCACCTGGTTGGCATCGAGTTGCGCCATCTCCGCGGCTTCCCCGACGAGGTGATCAAGCCGGTCGCTCTCTTCATTAATAACGGTGAGAAGTTCGTTCCGCTGGGCGGCATCAAGGGAGGGGCCCGAGAGCAGGGAGGTCACTGAAGCTTTAATCGCGGTCAGCGGCGTACGGAACTCGTGCGTGACGGAGTCCAGCAAGGCCGAGCGCAACTGCTCGCTCTCTCGTGCTGCCTCGGTGCGGCCGAGATTCTCAACGGCACGCACGCGTTCAATCGCGATTGCAATCAAGCTGCTCATGGCATCGAGCGTTGCGCCCGAGACGGAGCCGCCCAAAACGCCGAAGCTTCCCACGGTGCGCATTCCCAGGCGTATGGGCATGACGGCTACCGCTCGAGCCTGGTCCACCCGTGGCTCTCCCCGTCCGCTCACCATCTTCAGTTCAACTGCGTCCAGCCCGCTCGTCGCAGGCCCGGACCGGTACACTTCGGCGCGGTCGGGCAGAAAGATCGCTGCCGACTTGAGCTCAAAACCATCCACCATGTATTTGGGCAGCAGGTTGAGCAGTTCGAGCACGTTGTCGCTGGTGAGCAGCTTCTGGCTGAAGGCGTAGAGGCGTTCCACGTCGCGGCGCCGCTCGTTAGCATTGGCGGCTTCGCGCTGAGCTCGGGCTGAGAGCTGACTCGCCACTACAGCTGTTACCAGAAAGGCAAACAGGGCCACCCAGTTTTGCGGATCCGCGATCGTGAATGTCCCAATAGGCGGGAGGAAGTAGTAGTTGAATGCCAGCGTGGCGGCGACCGCGGTGAACACCGACGCTGCCAACCCCCAGAATGTGGAGACCACCAGGACCAAGAGCAGGAAAGTCAGTGCGACTGTGGTGGGATTGGCAACATGGATGGCCCGGAACCCGAAGACGATCATGAAGACACCCGCCACCGCTACGGCATAACGTGGCGCCGATTTGGCGAGCGCGCCTGGCACGCGCCGATTGTACCTGAGTTCGACAAATCGCCTTCTGTCCAGCACAATACTCGCGATGGCCAAGACCCCGGAACAATGGCTTGAAGAAGCACATCCAGAGCACAAGAGCGGCCTCTTCAAGCTTTTCCTTGGCTACGCACCCGGTGTCGGCAAGACCTACAACATGCTCAGCGAAGCGATTCGCCGGCACAGCCGCGGCGAAGACGTGGTCATCGGGGTGGTGGAAACTCACGGCCGCAAAGTGACGGCTGAACTGGCCGCGCAACTCGAGCAAGTGCCCCGAAAAAAGATCAATTACAAGGGCGCCATGTTCGAGGAGATGGACCTCGATGCGGTGCTGGCGCGCAAGCCTGCGGTAGCGATAGTGGACGAGCTGGCGCACACCAACATCGAAGGCAGCCGGCACCGGAAACGCTACGAAGACGTACTGGAACTCCTCGAAGCCGGTATCGATGTGCTATCGACGATGAATATCCAGCACCTGGAGAGTGTCACTCCCACCGTCCACAACATCACGGGTATTCAAGTGCGCGAAACCGTGCCGGACTGGGTGCTGGAGCGGGTCGACGAAGTGGTAATGGCGGACCTGACTCCCGAGGCCTTGCAGAACCGCATGCGCCGTGGCGACATCTACCCGATGGATCGGGTGGAACGAGCGCTGGGAAATTTTTTCCGCCCTGCCAATCTGATCGCCCTGCGCGAGCTGGCTCTGCGGCACGTTACCCACGCCGTGGACCGCAACCTGGAGAGCTACCTCAGCAGAGATGAGACTCACAGACACGTGGGAGTTCGAGAGCGGATCGCCGTGTGCATCAGCTCCAATCCGGCGGCGCAACATCTCATTGCGCGCGGGGCGCGCATGGCCCAAGCGCTCGACGGTGAGCTGTTTGTGGTCTACGTAGATATGGGGCAGGATACGGACGCGCGCGACCAGAAAAGCCTGCAGGCCAACGTACAGTTTGCCGAGAACGTTGGCGCCGCGGTGGTTCGGGTCACGGGCAAAAGTGTAGCCGCAGCTGTCAGCGGAGTCGTCCACGACAAACACATCACCCATGTGGTCTTCGGGCGTTCAGCTACCACTGGTTGGCGCCGCTATCTTTATTTATCTGCCATCCATCGCTTCCTGCGTGATTCGCCGGCGGTCGACGTTCATATCGTGACTCAGGAGCCATCCTAGCGCCTATGGCTGAAAACGCGCGCATCCTGGTTGTGGATGACGAGACGCAGATCACGCGAGTCCTGCGCACCGCCCTTTCCAGTCACAACTACGACATCCGGGTCGCGAACGATGGGGAAACCGCGCTGGAGATTATGAAGGACTGGACCCCTGACCTGGTGATTACCGACCTCTTCATGCCCCGCATGAACGGACTGGAGTTGACGCGCAGGCTGAGAAATCTCACCAGCGTTCCAATCCTTGTTCTCTCGGTGAGGGGAGAGGAGCGGATCAAAGTGGAGGCCCTGGATGCGGGCGCCGACGATTACGTGACCAAGCCGTTTGGGATGGAAGAACTGCTCGCCCGGGTGCGCGCTGGCTTGCGACGCCCCCGCGCAGGCTCGCAGGAGGAGGCATCAAGGATCGAAATCGGTGACTTCGTCATCGATCTGGCCGCACATCGGGTATTCGTCCGAGACAGGGAAGTTCGCCTCACCCCAAAGGAGTTCGACCTCCTGGTCTATCTGGCCCGCCATCCGGGAAAAGTGGTCACGCATCGTGCCTTGCTGGCGGCGATATGGGGCGGACAGAGTACCGAGCAGGTCGAGTATCTCCGCGTATTCGTAGGCCAGCTGCGCAAGAAACTGACTCCTGACGGCTCCTCGGTGCGATATATCGTGACCGAGCCTTGGGTCGGCTATCGCTTTGAGGCTAGCGAGACCTAGGTTCTTTCGGGAAGTCGGAATCGAATTCCCGGCAGGGACATCCAACCCCGCAGCGGGAAATCCGCTCCAAACAGTTGCGGCCCCCCGCGGTACCCGTGCCCATCCCTCACTTCCGCAAGGAGTCTATATGGCCAAGAAAGAAAGCGTTTCTACACGAAACCACCGAATCAGCCCCCAGCCACGCCTTCACCAGAGAGCCAATGAGATTCAGAAGTATGGAACGGTTGAACATTTGCTTCCGCTGGAGTTAGAAGAGCCGGTTCGTTTGGAAATGACCGAGCAACTCAACCAGTTGCTGGCCGACACCATCACGATTCGGGATCTTTACAAGAAGTCGCACTGGCAAGTCGCCGGTCCGACGTTCTATCAATTGCACCTTCTGTATGACAAGCATTACGAAGAGCAGAACGAGATTGTGGATAAGATCGCCGAGCGGATTCAACTGCTGGGCGGAGTCAGTCTGGCCATGGCCGCCGATATCGCCGAGACGACACAAATCGAGCGCCCTCCTCGCGGACGCGAAGAAGTTCCGGTGCAGATCTCCCGGCTACTCGATGCTCATCAGGTCATCATCGGGCAATGCCGCAAACTCGCTAAAAGGGCGCAGACCATTGGCGACGACGGAACCAACGACCTGGTGGTCAGTGATGTTTTGCGTGCCCATGAACTGCAGCAGTGGTTCTTGAATGAACACCTTACCAACGTCCCCCTGGTGGAAGCCGAGAACCCCGACGCCGCAGCGTAGGCTTGTTTCTTACAATCACTTGATGAAAAAGGCTCGTCTGCGAGATGGGCCTTTTGATTTCCCGCTCGTGTGAAGGATCTGGCTAGCTCTTTACTTCCTGCTTGTCATGATCGTAATACTCGTACGCCGACATCGGCTTGGCTCCGCCTTTTTTCCAGATGCGGTGGTCTGGCGGGATTTTTCCGAGCACGCGCGCCATCTCGCGCACATGTGACGCGACTGAGCCGCAGCAGGAGCCAATGTAGTTGATTCCAATTTCCCGGGCGCGGGCCGCGTACTCGCCCATCTCCTTGCGGGTGAGTTGCAGGCGATCGAGTTCGTAGGGGAACTGCGGAAGGCTCGTGAAATCGGGCTGATGGCTGGGAGTGTCAAACCCCACGGGCTGGCAAGCCAGGTAACCGGAAACGGCTTTCCGCATCTGTTCCATGGGCCCAAGCATGTGCTTGGGCGGGCGCAGACAATTCATACCCACGATGTCGGCCCCAGCGTCGAACAGCGCCTTTGCAGCATCGGCGGCATTCTTGCCCTCGGCTGTCTGGTCTTTGTTTTCGAAACAGATGGTCACCATCACGGGAAGCGCTGTTTTCTTGGCACACTCAACGGCCAGCAGCGCTTCCCCCAGCCAGGAGAACGTCTCCCCAATAATGAAGTCGACGCCCTCTTCGGTCTGCACGCGTAACTGTTGGTCGAAGGTTTCGCGCACCCGATCGGCCGCGGAGGGGCTACCCGGCTCGTACATCCACGTCAAGCTCAGGTTGCCGGCCACCAGGCAGCCGTCCGCAGCGACCTCCTTCGCGATGCGAACGGCCGAGCGGTTGATGTCCTCGACCCGGTCTTCGAGGCCGACAGTCGCCAACTTGTCGCGACTGGCGTAGAAGGTCAGCGCCTGAAGGACTTCTGCGCCCGCCTCGCGAAACTCGACATGCAGCTCACGCAGCGCGTCGGGATACACGATGGCAACTTCCGGGGTGAAGGGTCCGGGGCGCACCCAGCCACGCCTCTCGAGTTCCAGAAGATAACCACCATCACCCAGGACCGGACCCTGCTGCAAACGTTCCAGAATGCCTTTCTTCATGCCTGCGCGCTCCTTCGCGTCTCACGCCAGCCTTGCTTCAGGTCCCGCAGCGCTTGTTTTGCCGCATTGTGCCCCGGTGCCCCGGTCACGCCACCGCCTGGGTGCGCGCCGGCCCCACAGAGATACAGTCCATGGATCGGAGTTCGATACTTCGCCCAACCTGCCACCGGGCGCATGAAAAACATCTGCTCCAGCGTCAGGTCGCCGTGGAAAATGTTGCCTTCGGTCAGTCCGTAAGTGCGTTCCAGATCGAGCGGGGTCAGCACTTGTCTCGCGATGACCGAGTTAGCAACGTTCGGTGCGTGCTCGGCAATCTTGCGGAGCACCCGGTCTCCCAGTAATTCGCGGTTGTCGTCCCAATTCCCCTCGCGCAGTTGATAGGGGACGTATTGCACGAAGCACGTCATGATATGGGTGCCAACCGGCGCGAGCGAGTCGTCAGCATTGGAAGCAATCACGCAATCTACCCAGAGCTCTTGCGGAATTTCGCCGAACTTCGCGATGTCGTAGCAGCGCTCAGCAAACTCGAGCGACGGAACCATGGTGTAGAACGTCCGCTCGAGGGCTGTGTGGGTTGGGGGTGTCCCGGTAAAGCGGGGCTCTTCCGACAATGCCAGATTCACCTTGGCGCACGGACCTGCCATCTTGATTCCCCGGATCGCGTGCACGAAATCAGCAGGCAATTCTCGCGCGGGGATGAGTCCCAGAAATGTTCGCTTGGGGTCTGCGTTAGAGAACACCATGCGCGCGTGGATCTCGCGGCCATCCTCCAACACTACCCCGCGCAGGTCCCCATCGCGAACCTCGATCTGCGCGACCGGGCAGGAAGTCCGAATCTCTACGCCCAGTTTCTGACCCGCCGCCGCGAGCGCATTCGAGATCGCGCCCATTCCCCCCATGACGTGTCCGTAAAAGCCCTGCAACTCGTGCTCACCCCCGCTGAGCAGGTGAAAGAGCAGGCCGATCGCCGTTCCCGGCTGATACGGGCCCCCGTGTTTTCCATACACGTTGTTGGCCAGAAACAGAGTCTTGATCGTTTCCGACTCGTAGTTGCGATCGAGAAATTCTCCCAGGCTGCCGGTCAGAAACGAAATCAGCTCGGCGATTTCCTGGCTCGTGATTCCTTTGAAGCGCTTGCCGACCCTAAACAAATCACTCCATCCGGCAAAGGACTGTGTATCCAGATCCGGTGGCGGCGCCAGAAAAAATGGCTGAAGATAGCGAGCCAGTTTTTTCAGCTTGTCGTCGACACGCACAAACGTCTGGGCATCACGCGCCGAGTATTTGCGGAACTCCTCGACCGCGCGCCCGCGGCTCGCCCACCAAGGAACTATGCGCCCATCCGGAAACGCCACCTGGATCGCAGGGTCAGAGGGCACCATGCGTAAGCCGTAATCGGCGAGCTTCAAGTCGTGGATCACTTCGGGGCGAAGCATGCTGGCGATGTAGGATGTCGTCGACGCCTGGCAGCCCGGTGCGATCTCCTCGGTCACGCAGCAGCCGCCGACGATCTCACGCCGTTCAAGGACCAGGGTCTTCAGCCCAGCCTGCGCAAGGTAGGCTGCGGTGGTCAGCCCGTTATGTCCGCCGCCGACAATGATGGCGTCATAGCAAGAGTTGGCGAGTTGTGTCGCGGATTGACCCAAAGTCAAGACCCCAATTCAATGCGCAACACATTAGCGCAGAGGGCCTGAAAATTAAAATTGAATTAGGGTTCCTCTTCCGATATCTTTTTGTGACTTGAGGTCAATTTGATGAGCGGAATCGCAAGCAATCTGGTGAGTCCGCCTCGCTATCGCGCCCAGGTTCCTTCCCGCCCGCGCTCCGAGGCAAAACGTGCACGAATTATCGATGTGGCCATGCGGCACTTCGCCGAGCAGGGCTACCACGCCGCGCGAGTGGGGGATATCGCCGCCGAATTGGGCATCGCGAAGGGTTCTGTCTTTCAGCACTTCGGCAGCAAAGACGGGCTTTTCTTCGAGGTCTATAAGAAGGCAGTGCGTGCGTTCTCGGCGTATTTGGACGCCCCTGCCGATGTTCGGAGTCAGGGCTTTTTTCCCATCTTGCGGTATTGGCTGGCTCGAACAGAGCACATGCTGCACGAGGACTGGATCCCCTATCGCATCGCGCTGCTCGGCAACTACGGAACCGACCTCACACTAAAACGCGAGATCAATCGCTTCTTGCTGGCCGAGGATCCTTATGGAACGGTGGCTTTCGTGAGGTTCGGCGTGCAGCGCGGCGAGGTTCGCAAGGATCTGGACATCGAAATGATCGTTTCCATCCTGGATTGGACAATCGAGCGATTTCAGGATGCCTTGCTCACCGAAGAACTGGATCCCGGGCTCTTCCGCCGCCATGGAGAAATCGGCGAGCGCAAGGAAGCGCGCATCAATCAGTTCCTGGATGTGATCAGCCGGGCCATTGGGGCCTGATGCATTTAGCGCGGTTTCGATCAAGGGAGAAACGCGGATGACCGGACAGCTTTCGCTGGAGCAAATCCTGGCCAGCTACAACGATCGCGCTCCGCTCGCGGAGGCGTTTACGATTCCCGCCCCCTGGTACGTAGATTCGCGGATCGCCGAGCTCGAGGCGTCCACCGTTTTCCGCAAGACCTGGCAGATGATCGGACGTGCCGATCAGGTCGCCAATCTCGGGCAATTCGTAACCGCCACAGTCGCGGACGAGCCGATCGTTGCGGTCCGCGGGTCCGATGGCCAGCTGCGCGCCTTCTACAATGTATGCCGCCATCACGCGGCTAAGGTCGTGACGGAGCTTTGCGGGAGTGCCTCGATTCTGCATTGCCCGTACCACGGCTGGAACTACGGACTAGATGGTTCCCTGAAAGGCATGCCCGAGTTCGAAGGCGTGAAGAACTTCGAACGTCAGCAGAACGGCCTTGTCCCGGTGAAGGTAGAGACGTGGGAAGCGTTTGTGTTTGTGAATCTCGATCCTCAGGCCGAGCCGCTGCATGCTTTTCTTGGTCCCCTGGTCGAGCGCTGTGTGCCTCTCGGCCTATCCAAGGTGCACTATTTCGATAGGCGCGTTTATGACATAGCTTGCAACTGGAAGGTCTTTGTCGACAACTATCTCGACGGTGGCTATCACGTTCCTCATCTTCACAAAGGACTCAACAGCGTTCTCGACTACAAGCAGTACACGATCGAAACTGGAGATCGTTACTGCCTGCAGTCCAGCCCTATGGTTTCATCGGACGAGGATGCGGCGACGGGCGCGACGCGCAAGGGAGATCGTGCCTGGTACTTCTGGCAATATCCCAACCTGATGATTAATTGCTACGAAGGCTACATGGACACCAACCTGGTGATACCGCTCGACGTCGACCATTGCCGCGTGATTTTCGATTTCTACTTTGCGGACGTGGGTGAGTTGCGGCGCGAACACAACGCGCAAAGCGTGGCGGTCGGGGACCGGGTGCAGGCAGAAGATCTGGGCATCTGCGAGGACGTGCAGCGCGGGTTGAAATCTCGAGCTTACGGCGCTGGGCGTTTGTCGGTTCGGCGGGAAGCTGGCGAGCATCTTTTCCACCGCCTGCTTGCGGCAGACTTGAAAAGCGGCATGGGCCGCGCGGCCGCAGCTGACTAGCAGGTCGGGCTTCGACTTGCAGGAAGCCTATTGAAAATCGCGTGGGATCGTCTCTTCCCACGTCTTTGTCTTGATCAGTACTCCATCCTTACGCAGCTCGCGCGTGTACCGATAAAGGAAATTCCTGGCATCGGTGGTGAAAGTGAGGTGTCCACTCCACACTAGCACGCGATCCTTCAGCTTCAGGGTCGTCTCAGCCTCGCCTTCAATGATGTTGAATTCCGGGTGGGCGTCTTCAATCTCGTAGGTGAGTTTTTCCAGATCCGTTTCGTCTCCCCATGGATACTTCTCTTCGGCCTTCCCCTTCCACAGAACCGTCGTTTTCAGCCGTCCTTCATCGCGCGTCACCCGCCACTCGCCTGGCCACGGGAACCCGATGGACTGTATGTCCGGTCGATGTTCGGAGGGTTGCGGAGGCTGCACGCGCACTGGCGCTTGGCCGTGAACCGGAACCACTGGCAATTGCAACCGAGATCCGTTGTCACCTCCAAGTTGGAGGGAGGTCGTCATCTTGTAAGGCGTGGAAAGCACCATGGGCCAAAGCGCATTAGAAACCGATAGCCGGATGCGATGTCCCTTGGGGAAGACCCACGTCGTGAGATGCATTTCCACGTCGAGATCGTAGAAGTGGCCGGGCACGAGTGCCTTCGGATCGGTCATCGAGTCGCGTTGCGCTCCGCTCAGGCCTGCCCCGGTAATCTGCGTGACCTCACCATCAGGGGCTACATCGGACAATCGTGCAAACCAATCGGCCAGCGGGGCATCGACGGAAGCTTTCAGCAACGCATGCGGGCGTCCCATGATGGCCAGATCCTCAGGCAGAAGGTCTGAGTCGTACACCAGGCTGAAAGCGTCCACCGGTCGCTGGTCTGAGAGCAATTCGCCCCACCAGAACCCCGCCTCCACTCCAATCGAAGGAACGTACTTGAGCTGATGTGTGTCGGCTTCGGGCAAGGACTTCGCGAGCGAGTGATTCGGCTGGAGGTACAGAGTCGACTTGGTCTGATGATTCGGCGGCCAGCCGGCCTCCACACGCCATTCGCCCGGGACCTCTTCGAGGTTCGGGTTTGGTGGGAACCAATGGCGCATAAAAATCACCAGCTTCGGATCCTCGAGGACGCCGGTATCGCGGCCCTTTAGCCAGTAGTCCCACCAGCGCACGGAATCCTCGCGCCACTCGATTCGTGGTCCGAAGTCGGCGTCGTTGGGGAATGAGTGGTTCCAGGGCCCAACGAGTGCGCGCACCGGCGCCTTTACCTGCTCCAGCATCCGCGGAATGCTGTCGCGGTACCCGTCGGCGAGGCCTCCGATCAGAAAGCAAGGCACCTGAATCGTATGCAGCGGACGTACAGGACTTCGCCAAAAGGCCCCGTCACGTTGGTGCCGGAAGTATTCGAGCGACCAGGGTGCGGCATCGAAGCGCGGGCCGAACACCTTATCATCGAGTGTGTAGTCGGGAGCGCCGGTCATGCCGGGTGCCATGTCCATGTTCAACTCGAATTCATCCACGTGCATCAGGCCATCGATGTAGTGAATGTCATCGTGGAACAGTTCCTCGGTGGCATCGATCGCGATGATTGCTTTTAACTCCGGGGGTTTGCGCATGGCCATTTGCAAAGAGTTGAACCCGCCCCATGAGATCCCGTACATGCCGACCTTGCCGTTCGACCAGGGCTGCATCGCCAGCCAGTGAATCACTGCTTCGCCATCGATCTGCTCCTGTTCTGAGTACTCGCGGTCCGTAGGAGAACCCTCGCTCGCTCCGAAGCCCCGGATGTCTACCCTCGCCGCCACATATCCGCGCCGCGCGAAATACGCATTCTTCGGATAGTCGCCAGCCGCGGTGCTGTCGTCCTTACGGTAGGGAAGATAGTCGAGCAAGGCGGGAAACTTCTCTCCTGGCTTAGCTCCGTCAGGCATGTACAGCGTCGCGGCCAGCCGCACCCCGTCTTTCATGGGGATCCAGACGTTTTCCATGTGGACGCCGTAGGCCGGCGCCGACGGCGGTTCAGTGGCCAGCGCATGAGCGCCAAATACCGTCGCCATCAACATTAGGGAGAAAATGATTCGCACTGGTCCCCTTAAAAGGTGCGTCGCTGGTTGCTCGGAAGCAGGATCAGTGATCCTGTTCCTTGCGGACGGATTGCAGATCGATACCGAGTTGCTCTGCTTTCTTGTAAAGATGACTGCGTTCGAGATGCAAGGCGCGTGCCGCGGCAGCTACGTTAAACTGACTGCGCTTGAGTTCCGCCAGGATTACCTCGCGCTCAAAAACCTGGACGCGGTCTGCCAGTGCGCCAGTTCCTCCAGCCGCAGGTGCGGAGGTGGATGCAGTCGGCATGGCCAGACGAACCGTCTCCCGATCCACTTGCCCGTTCGCCGACAGCAGCATCAGGCGCTCGACCATATTTCGAAGTTCGCGAACATTTCCTGGCCAGGCATATTCCTGCAACGCCTTGATCGCCTCATCAGTAAAAGAAACAGTTTTCCACCCGTTCAGCGACGAAACCTGATTCGCAAAATGTGCAACGAGTCCCGGGATGTCCTCGCGGCGCTCCCGTAGCGGTGGCAACAGGAGTGGGAACACGTAGATCCGATGAAATAGATCCTGGCGGAATGTGGCTTTTTGCACTTGCTCCTCGAGGTCGCGATGAGTAGCTACGATTACGCGGACATCGACGCGCACCGGTTTCTCGCTGCCGACGCGTTCGATCTCGCCCTCCTCAAGGACGCGCAACAGCTTGGCCTGCATGTGTAATGGCATGTCGCCGATCTCGTCGAGGAATAGCGTGCCATGATCGGCCTGCTCAAATTTTCCTGTGTGGCGTCCACTTGCACCGGTGAACGATCCTTTCTCGTGCCCGAACAGCTCCGATTCGATCAGTTCGGCAGGCACCGCCGCACAGTTGATGGCGACGAAGGGACCCGCTGCCCGTGCGCTTCGCTCGTGCAGCGTTCGTGCCACCAGTTCTTTGCCGGTACCCGTCTCTCCGAGAATGCAGACGCGCGTTTCGCTGGCTGCCACGCGCTCGACCTGCTGCATCACCCGGCCCATCACCTCGCCCCGCCAAACGATCTCATGCTTGCCCAGGCGCTGCTTGAGTTGACGATTCTCGCTTTCCAGGCGCTGCAATCGCAGCGCGTTCTCGACTGTCAGCAGCAGCTTGTCAGTGGCAATCGGCTTTTCCAGAAAATCAAGGGCACCGAGCCGGGTGGCACGCACGGCCATTTCGATATGCGCCTGGCCTGACATCATGACCACCGGAGTACTTACGCCTTCGCGTTTCAATTCCTCCAGCAACGCCAGCCCGTCCTTACCCGGCATCACTACATCGGACAGGATCAGGTCGAGGCGCTGATTCTTTGCCAGATCCAGCGCCTTCGTCGCGTTGTCGCAGACGGTCGCTTCATGACCGGCGAGGCGAAAGGCGCGCGAGAGCGAAGCCAGAGTGTTGGCGTCGTCGTCGACAATCAAAAGCTGAGCCTTGCCTGCCACGCGCTATCGACCTCCAGTGACGGTTGCCGTGCCGTTCAGCATCGGGGCCCGCAGTTTATCCAGATTGCGCGGCAATTCCACCACAAAAGTCGTGCCCTTGCCCGGCTGGCTCTGCACGGAAATGGTTCCCCCATGATCGCTGATAACCGACTGTACGATCGCCAGACCGAGCCCCGTCCCATGTTGCTTCGTTGTGTAGTACGGTGTGAACAGGCGTTCGCACTCTTCCTTGGTCAGCCCTGCGCCGGTATCGGCAATTTCAAGGTAGACGCGGTCATCACGGTCGCGCGTACGCAGCCTGAGTGTGCCACCCTTGGACATCGCGTCCATTGCATTCAGCACCAGGTTCGTCAGCGCGCGATGCAACAGCTCGGGATCCCCAGCGACCGGCTCGCTGCTGGCCTCTAACTCAAGTCTGCAATCAATGTCGCTCGATTCGAATTGCGGCTGAAACAATCGCTGGATCCCCTGCGCCAGTTCGTTCACGATCACCGGCTGCAGTTGAGGTTCGGGCATCTTCGAGAATTCACTGAATCGCGAAATGATCCGTTTCAGGTTCTCAATCTCCGCCAGCAAAGTTGCCGAACTTTCGCGGAAGATCTCATCAAATATGGCAGGGCTCTGCTCGCGGGCACGCACCAGGTTTTCGACCGTCAACTGCAGGGGAAACAGCGGGTTCTTCAACTCGTGCGCAAGCCGCCTTGCCAGCTCCCGCCATGCGGCCACGCGTTCGCTTTGTACAAGTCGATCCTTCTGTTCTAGCAAGTCGCGGGTCATCTGATTGAAAGCATCGGCCAGGTCGCCTAATTCGTCCGCTGAACTGGCGTCCACGCGTGCTCGCAGATTTCCACCCGCGACCTCGCGCGCCGCTAGGGCCAGTTCCTCAACCGGGCGCGTGATGCGAGCTGCGATCCAGCTGCTCAGCAGAATCGCGATCAGGATTCCAACTCCACCCACGATCAGCGCCGCCGATTGAATATGCTGCTTCACTTCCACATACGGCCTTCGCGAACTGGCAATCACAAGAATTCCCAGGGTTTTGTCGTCGGCTCCCCCGAGCGGAATGGCGCGCACAACTTCGTCGTCTCTGGGATCGTCCGCCCAGTGCACGAGTTGAGCCTGCTCGTGGCCCCGCGATGCGGTTTGCTGAAGCAGAGGGGAGAGTTTCTCAAAACCTCCAGGCTCGGGGGAACTACTCGTCAGCAGTCGCGGGGCAGATCCGGACCCTGTTGTGCGGAAGAGCATCGTACGCATTCCAGCGGGCAGATCGAGCGAGGTGAGGAATCCCTTGTCGATACGCCTTCCTCCGACGACATATAGCGGCTTGTCCCCGGCTGTCGCCGACCGCACCGCAAACAGGCCCAGGGACGTCTGCCCCTCCGCATCGTCCTCTTCCTTAAGAAAGGCGGGCTTGTGCTCGAGTTGCGGAAGATTTGCCAAGGAATTATCTGGATAACCGAATCGCGCGGGAGCCTGCGCCGACGAAACGATCGCCCCGTGACTGTCCAGAAGCTCCAGGAAGTCGAGTTGCTGCGCCTCCGCCAGCCGAGCGGCCTCGTTCAGGTATCCGCTGGTCTCCGCTCCCCGGCCTACGCTGACCGCCATGCGGGTAGCAACGTCGCTGGCGGCAATCGTCTGCACGCGGAGCGCGACATCCTGTGCATAACGATCGAACTGGCGCTGAAATTGCGCCACCAGCGCTGCCGTCTGCGCATCGCTTGCCTGCTCGAACGCACGCCGAGTCACCGACGAAACCAGCCAAGCCACCGCTGCGACCGAGAAGAAAACGGTCAGCGCGAAAAGCAGCAGCAATTTGCGGCGGAAGATCAAGGCCTGCTCCCCATCCAGAGGTCCTCAAAATCGATCATGCCGTCCCGATGCTGGCCCCAGTTTTCGACAGCAGGGCTCAGCGCATACGTCCCAGGCAGATAGAACAGCGGAATCGTCTGCTGCTTTGCAAGCTCAGTGCTTTCGCTCTTGAAAAGATCGTCCACAGAATCGCCGCCACCCGCTGCATGGGTGATCTTCGCCTCCGGGACTCGAGCCTCGAGCGCGACCCACGGGTTCAAGGATGCCAGAATCGTTCGCTCCAGTCGCAGATCGGCGTTCGATGACGTGACCACGTCGATCGCCAGTCCCGCATCCTTCGCATTGAGCGCAATGCGCTCTGCGATCAGGCGGGCCAGCGGATCGTTGTTGTCATACCCAAGGGTCCAGGTCCGAACCGTTTTCACTTCAGCACGTAGTTGCCGCGCGTGCTCCAGGTCCTGCACCGCCGGAAAAACGAAGGCGTAACCGCTCAGCCAGTCGGGGAGAATCGCGCCACTCGCCTCCCCAGTCCCCTGCAACACTACATTGTGGATGGAATTGCGGTCGATGCTCAGCCCAAGAGCTTGGCGCAGCTTCGCTTCGTCCGGCGATTGTGGTTCACGGGTGAAATGGAGGGCCAACAAAACCAAGGGCAGGGAACTGACCACCCGGCGCCCTTCGCCTGCCACGCGTCGTGCCTGGTCGGGAGGCAACTCGACCAAATCCGCATTGCCGAGCTCGATGGTCATCAACTGATCGCGTCCACTCTTGCCCAGTTCGATGTCGATCCCATTCAAGAACGGCCGTCCGCCCCAGTAGTCCTCATTCGCTGCCACCGATAGCCTCTTCCCGGGTTGCCAATCGCGAATGTGAAAAGGCCCTGTGCCAATCAGGGTCCCTCCCTCGCTCCGCCGGGTGATCGCATTGCGAGCACGAGCGAGTTGCGCCGGGACATTCGGGTCCGAAGTATCCCGCTCAATTGTGATCGAATCGGACCCCGGCAACACCGCCCAGTCCGGGTTGGCGGCCCGAATCGATGCTGCCACGGCCTGGGCAGTCAGCGGAGACCCGTCATGAAACTTGACACCGCGGCGCAGCCGGAACTCCCAACGCTGATTCGAGGATAACGACTGCCACGAGACTGCCAGTGCAGGCTTCAGCCTGCCGTGGTCATCCACCGTGACCAGGGTATCGAACATGAGCCGGGTCAGGTTCCGCGTCGTGATCGAGTCTGGCTGCAGCTTGTCAGCGGGGTCCAACGACATCAGGGAGATGCTTGTGGCAGTCCTCAGCGTCGAGCCATACTGCGGCCGCGTCTCCGCCGGTGCCGTAACACCCATTGCGAAGCTAGTTAGTGCAAGCCAAAGCCAGCCGGAAAGCCTCATAGTTCCCCGTATCTGCATTCCGCGACACAGCAATCGCCGTTCCGCCTTTCGCCTCTGTCCACAGCGCCGTGATTCCGCCGCCAAACTCCAGGGGCGCGCTGACAGCGGCCGCCTCGCGGTCCACGACTTCATAGGCGCGGACTGCATCCGTCGAATCATCGCCCGCACGCGTCGCGAGCACCTGCCAACCCAAGCCGCAGGATGTCTTGATCGCGGCAACGTCGCTGCCCCAGCCCAGGTTTGCCGTCTGCTCGCTGACGCCATCGAGCAGATGGAGATTCCCGTCCACGCCGGCAAGCAGCCAGAGGGCATAGGCTGGACGCGGCAGAGGAACGGCGGAATAGAATTTCACCGTGGATGTCTGTTTCCCGATTCCCGGTGAAAGAACGCCAGTGAAGAAATTGCGCGTCGGCGCAAAGAAAGCTCCCAAGGGAAACTGAGTGGAGAGCGGCCAGGGATCGTCACTGTCACGGCATACCAGGCTGAGCGGAGCGCTGTTGGGCGTCTGACAAAAAACACCCGGCAGATAGATGTCCAGCAAGTGGTCCGGCCGGGGAATCAGTCTGCCGCGCATGTCCCGAGGCCAGCTTCGCGCGTGCATAATAGCGAGCGCCTGCTCCTGCCGCCAATGATTGTCGGCGAAACGGTAGAAGGCGATCTTCTCCGGATCGAGCACGGCAATCAACGTGGGCGCCGCAGACTCCTCCAGAACCGCGACATCCAGAATGCGCTCCTCCTGTGTCCACAGCGGGATCCGGCGGATGGTAAAAGTGGGCGCCGTATCGCGCTGAAATGCTCCTTCTGGACGTGGAGTGGAGACTATCGCGGTCGATGCCTCCGAACCCTGGCGGATTTCCGCGACCCAAACGTAGTTGCGCAGGCTTTCTGAGATTGTGACCTTGACTGCGGCGGTCGCCTGCTCGGCCGGTACAACGTGCACCCCTAGAGCTCCCAACTGTGCCCGTATGCTCAAGTTAATTTGGTCGACGCTCTTCTTGCTCAGGTCTGAGCGATTCGCCATCTCGAGCGAAACAGGCGCCGGCCCGCATGCCGCCGAGATTTTCCGCGCCAGTTCTTGCGCAGGTGCATCGGAATCAGAAGCGCGAGTGACGGAAGGAATGAGAAGCACCACGGCCAGCACCAGGCAAGCAAACCGAAGCGACTGACCTGGCCAGGATGAGCACATTTGCGCGATGCGCGAATTATAAACCGCATGCACTCGGGAGCCGGTCACTAACCATGTGCGGCTGCGGCTTCGCAACTGCTGGTGCACCTCTGGCAACATGGTCCCGGCCCCCGAGAGTCTTCAGTCTCAACCGCTACTTGTCTTGCGGGTCGTCCGCCGGCTCAGCCTGGCTTGCATGGTTCGTCATGTTCATGCTCCGCAGGACGTCGTTGGCAAAGAAGAATTTTCCGTCTGCTGGCACCATCATGATCTGCAGCTTGTCCGAGAGCCGTTCCGCGACGATCTTGTTGATCAACAGCGGATTCTGTTTCAGGATGGCTGCCTCGCTTTTCATGCGCTCCGCGTCAGCCGCGGCTGTGACCCGGATCCGGTTCGCCTCCGCATCGGCCAGCAAATTTCGCCGCTCCATCTCGGCCTTGCTGTCGATGACCTTGGCTTGGGCGGCAGCTTCAGCGTTCTTGATGGTCGACTCTTTCCGCGCTTCAGCCTCCAGCTTCGATTGCTGAATCTGCTTCTCCTTCAGAGGCAATGTGTATTGCATGGCGTCGGCCTCCGCCTTCGCCTGCAGCACGTGTACCTGCGCCTGGCCTTCTGCCTGTTTCACTTCCTGAACCTTGTTGGCTTCTGCCTGCAGCTCGGCGATTCGCACCTGCTTCTGCTGGATGTCGGTCTCCACGCCCATGCGATCATCCTCCTGCTCTCTGAGCAGCAGCGTCTCGAGTCCCTTGGCATACTCCGCGGGTAGCTGGATGTCCCGCAGCATGACCTCCTTCACCACGATACCGTCGGCTGCCAGTTTCTGCGAAATGATGCTCGCCGCCTTGGCACGCACTTCCTCACGCCGCGCCGCGAACACATCGCGCACGGTATAGTTCGGCACCAGTTCGCGCCACGCACTGGCGACTACGGGAGGCACGATCTCCCGCTCGATCGGCAAAGGCAGGTTCGCCTCGATGTAATCCAGTCGCTTGGGCTCGACACGATAGCGCACAGTAATCGCCAGCCCAAGCGTCAGGCCTTCCTTAGCCTGTACATTGAGGGGCTGCGCCTTGTTGTCGGAGTGCTTGCCATCTTCGACTGATCCGGTCGTGAACAACTGGTCGCGGGTATCGAAGAGTTCGACCTTTTCCAGCATGGGCGCAATAAAATGCACGCCGGGGTACAGTGTGCCGGCAAGTGTGCCCTGTACCTGGCTCACGCGAACGCCGGCCATGCCGCTAGGGACGATCACGATGCTTAGCGCCACCAGGAGAGGCGCCCAAGCCAGCATTGCTAGGGCAACACTGGTGCGCCAGCGAATCGGCTGCGGCGCCGGCAACGTTGTGCCCGCCGCTACTGCACGGCGGTAGGTCGCCAGCAGAAAGGCGTCGTAGATCAGAATTCCAGCTGCGGCCAGCATCATTCCAATCCCGCCGGCCATCAGTAAATACCTCAAGAACAACATGGGAATGCTCCTTCCTGGTCAGGACACCCTGACCGTATCCTTCAGCCCCTCTGGCCGCCCCTGACGCGAACCCCCCGCGCCACAAAGAACAAGCGGAAAACCTGTCCGAAAATGACCTCTTCAACCAGTAGCGCAATGGCAAGTGAAAAGACCATGCCTGCGATGACGGCGATAGCTGTGATTGCGAGTTGCATAACGCTCTCCTGACTGCGGAATTACTCCTGACCGCCGATCGTCTCGGAACTGGCGGAGTGTTGCTCTGCGACCTCGACCGTCGCGTTTGTGTCGGCTTCGACTTCGCCACCGAACAGACCTGAGACGACCTCATCTCGTTCCCCATGGATTTCGACCGCGTCGCCCACCTCGACCATCGCGAACAGTCGCACGATGTCGCGATTCCGCAAGCGAATGCAACCGTGCGAGGCGGCTTTGCCCACCGAAGCCGGCATGTTGGTTCCATGGATGCCATAGCCCTTGGCGTTCAGTCCGATCCAGCGCGGCCCAAGGGGATTGTTTTCGCCCGGCGGGATCACCTGGCCTGGGTGGTAGTAAGTTGGCTGCGCAAGGCGCTTCGCGATCTCAAACGAACCGGAGGGGCTGGGCGTCTGCTCGGCTCCAACAGCGACCGGGAATACTCGCAGCACGGCCCCGCCTTCCATCACGGCTAGCTTGCGGTCGGGCAGGCTCACCACGATCTGGCGTTTACTCCGGTGCGACGCGGGGGAGGGGTCCCGTTGCGCAAGGGCCGACGGGTCTACCAGCGCCAGAAGGGTTGGTATCAGCCAGCTCCACTTCCCGATTGCTCTGCCGCTTCTCTGAACCCAGGCCATCGTGTGCTCCTTGTGTTCCGCGTTCGCATTCATGCAATCGCAGGGCAGGAGCCAATGGCTATGTCATTGAAAAACAAGAGGGAAGGAAAGTTTCAGTAGAGGGAAACCGTGTCACCGCAGACGCTGCGTGTCGGGGCGAACACATCCTCGATGGACGCAGAGGTCAGGGATTCCGAGAGGTTCTCTCGGAGTCTCTGCGTTCTCGGTGGTGAGACTGGAAATGGCGAGGAACTTGAAAATCGCCCGGCCCGCCGCTGAGGCAGCGGCTTATGGGGTCTTAGAGAGGGGCCGGGCAGTTTCTGGGGTCAGTACATTACGTCTCGCCTATTGCCCTCGTTTGTACCCGCTTTGTGTCCAAGCGCGCTGTGATCTAGGTCACACATCGCAGTGACCCTTTACCCGTCGCTGCCGCCCGTGATGGTCATCACGGCAGCGCAGCGAACGGACTCACTAGCATGCAGTTGCTGGCAGGTGTGCCGAAAGACAGTCAGACCAAGGCGGGAATTCGGTAGCTGCCTTCGAGTGTTGTCACCGGGCGAACACTCGCGCGTGATTCGAGTCACCTTCAACCGTGACCCAGAACAAGGATTCGTGTGTTTTGCCACGGGCAGAAAACGTGCCGGTTCTTGCCTTTAGCCCTACGAATTCCTTATCCGATATAATGCGCGCCGGTTTTCGATAGGAGGACCCGTGAAACGAGCGCTGGTTGTTTTTCTGTCTGTGCTTTTCTTTGCCGCTGCGTGTGGGGTGGCAGGCAAGGCTTCGGCTCAGTCGGGATCCGTCCAAAGTTCGGCTCAGGCATCACTTTTGGAGGCGAAAATCCGCAAGGCTTGGGACGATTACCAAAAGCGTGACAAACAATCTTTCAGCGCAATCCTTGCCCCGGAGTTCGGCGAAGTTACGAACGACGCTGACGGCATTTTCGGCAAAGACACCGAACTCTCTGAAATGGACCAGTTCAATCTGGTCAAATATGAACTGAAGGATTTCCACCGGCGCAGCGCCGGCCACGATGCTGTTGTGATGACTTACACAGCTGAGTACAGCGGCACTTACGCCAACAGTCCAATCCAGATGAAAGCCATCTACGGCGAAGTGTGGGTCAAGGCAGGCAGCGACTGGAAACTGTTGTGGGTGCAGGAGACAAAGATCAAGTAGGCCGCGAGAAACGATCGAGACACGGCGGAGGGCAACCGGGGATCTACGCTTAGGTCGCCAGCGCCGAGGACCACATAACCCTTTTGCCCACACGCAGCACGTCTTCGAGCCACACAAATGACAGCGAGGTTCCAGCGACTAGAAAGAGGACGACGAATATTCTCGTTGCGATCGCTCGTTTACCACGATGGAGCGACGTGGACGACCTCAGACAAAAAGCCTCCTGCGTCTGCAAGTCTCATCGCACCATAAATCCAGTCGCGGCCAAAACTATGCCAATCGTGCCGAGGCACAAGCCCAGCAGCCAGAACACCCGTCGCCCGGAGAGCAAAGTAATGGACGTGATCACCAGCGCCACCTCCAGGAACACTTCGCCAAGTCAAAACGGTCCGCGCGCTTCAACTCAAGTTTGACGTCGTCCTCGAGCTTACGGGCCTCGGCTTCGCTTTCTTTCTGCTCGTCTTCGTAACGCTCGGCCTCATGCACATTGTCCTCGCGGATCTTGGCCAGCGCGTCAGCGTTCGCTGCTGGAACGATCGCGGTCAGATTGGCGAACAGCTTGTCCTCATGCCCGCGGCTGTTCTTAGCCTGGTAGTAAGCCCACTGGTCCGAGGCCCGCGACTGCTTCAACACGGCTTCTGTTGCGGCGCGATGGCCCAGCAGCGAGACTATGGCGACCAGCACCGCCAGAATCGCCATCGTGATCGACACCGGTGCAAGGCTGGGATCGTGCTTGGCGCGCTCGGCATGCTCCTGCAACTCGTTCAATTCATCAGAGCTCACGCGTTCACTCCTGATCGTGAAGGAGCATCATACGGATACCGCGCAATCGCAGCAAACAACAGGAGGCGGGGAACAGGTAACAGGTCACAGGGCTCTTTGAACCGCGCGTCCGAGGGTTGCCGGTGGCCGACTCCCCGGCGCCTCGCTTTTCCCAACGACCGTTCTTAGCCCGCCCTGGCTGAGCGAAGGAACGACCGACCAACGACTGCTGTAGCCGACGACCGACGGCCGAGGACCGACGCCCGACGACTGGCCTTATTCTCCCATCACCTTCACAATCACCCGCTTGTCACGCTGACCGTCGAACTCCGCGTAGAAGATCCGTTGCCAAGTGCCGAAATCGAGCTTTCCCGCTGTAATCGGCACGATGACTTCATGGTGAATCAGCAAAGCCTTGAGATGCGAGTCGCCATTGTCCTCACCCGTCTGGTGGTGTTTGTAATCTTCGCGAAACGGAGCCAGGCCCTCGAGCCATTGATCGATGTCCTCGATCAGCCCGCTTTCGTTGTCGTTCACGTAGATTCCGGCCGTGATATGCATCGCCGACACCAGGACCATGCCTTCTTTCACGCCGCTCTTCCTCACAGCGTCTTCGATCTGCGGCGTGATGTGAACGTAGGCGCGATGCGTGCGGGTATGAAACTTCAAGTATTCGGTATGAACCTTCATGAGTCTTCCCCGGCAAAAAGCGTGATAGCCTTACGAGTTTCGCAGATAATGCGAAAAGAAATCTCGCAAGGAGCCGGGTGGACAACTCGCAAAATGATCTGGCGGCACTACGGGCGATCGTGCTCGATCTCGCACGCCGTGTGGACCGATTGGAGCGCAAGTTGGGAGCCGATACCCCCACGCTTCCCGCGGATCCCGGTCAAGAACCGCCACAAGCTCGGCGAGCAGCCGCGTCCCAGCCGCCGCCGCAGCAACCCCAAGCCCACCCAGCCCCGCCGCCTCCCATGCCGCACATCCCTCCGAGGCCGGCTATTCCGGCGCGGGAAGAAGACATCGACCTCGAATCCCGCATCGGCTCGCACTGGCTGAACCGGATCGGCATCGCGGCCGTTCTCATCGGTGTCTCCTACTTCCTGAAGTACGCTTTCGACAACAACTGGATCGGTCCCGCCGGGCGGGTCGCCATCGGACTCGTTGCCGGTATTGCCGTAGTCGTCTGGAGCGAACGCTTCCGCCAGCATGGCTATCGCGTCTTTTCGTATTCCCTGAAGGCGGTGGGGATCGGCGTGTTGTATCTGTCCCTGTGGGCCGCGTTCCACGTCTATTCGCTCATCCCGAGCGGCGCGGCCTTCGTGACAATGTTGGCCGTCACTGCGTCGACAGCGACACTGGCCATCACGCAGGACGCAGAGATTCTCGCAGCCTTCGCGCTCACTGGCGGTTTCACCACGCCGCTGCTGCTTTCGACCGGGCAGAACAAAGAGCTCCAACTGTTCACCTACGTCGCCGGGCTCGACGTCGCTGCGGCCGTGATGGTCGCCGTCAAACCGTGGCGCCGTTTGCTTGCGCTGGCCTATATCGGCACGTTGGTGCTGTACATCGGGTGGTATTCCGAGTTCTACTCGCGCCCGCAACTGACGACGACCGTCGTGTTCGCCACGGTATTCTTCGCCATCTTCGCCGCCGCGCCGCTGGTGGCGCGGCCGCCTGACCGCGAGTCCTCCGTATTCGCAACGATCCCGCTGTTTCTGGCATTCGTGAACGCCGGCGTGTACTTCCTGCAGGTCTACGCGATGTTCGAGGAAGTCGACAAGCACACGATGGCCTGGTTCGCGCTCGCGCTGGCGGCCGCGTACATCCTCCTCAGCCGGCAGGCTCAGCAGCGCTATCCCGATCCCGAGAACGTCGAGCGCCTGCATTTCCTGCACCTCGCTCTGGCCGTCGGATTCATCACCATCGCCATCCCGATCCGGCTCGATGGACACTGGATCACGATCGGCTGGTTCGTCGAAGCGGCCGTGCTGCTCTGGTTAAGCGATCGCATTCGCACGACGTTCCTGAGCGTGTTTGCCGTCGGCGCACTCGTGCTCGGCGTCTTTCGCTTGCTGGCCTTCGACAACTTCGCTGCTACAACTCCGATCTTCAATGCCCGCATGGGAACCTACGCGGTCGCAATCGTCGTGCTGGGCGCGATGGCATGGCAAGGTCAGAAGCGGCAGGACGATCTTGGGCGACAGGCCGCGGCGATCGCCATCATTACGCTCAACGTACTCGCGCTGATTGCGTTCAGTCACGAAGTTTCGGACTACTACGCGCGCGCCATGGCGGAGGTCGTGCCCAAGTACACTCCGGGACATTACGTTCCCTACGACGCCTCAGCTTTGCGCACCATTCGACTGGAAGAAGGCTTCACCTACTCCGCGCTCTGGATGGCCTACGGCGCGATGCTGATGGTCGTCGGCTTCTGGCGGCGCTCGGCGCTGGTGCGGTGGCAAGCGCTGGTGCTGATTGCCGCGACCATTGTGAAGGTCTTCGTGTACGACGTGTCGCAGCTCGACCGCGGTTACCGCATCGTGAGCTTCATCGTGCTGGGCGTCTTGCTGCTGGCCATTTCGTTCGTTTACCAGCGGGACTGGCTGCAGCTTTCCGGCGCGGTCCAAAAGCCAGAAGGATCTTCGCAGGGCTCATGAATATTCGATTGGCGGCGATTCTCATTCTGTTTGCCTTTGCGGAACCCGTCGAACCCGAGCCGGCCATTCCTTACTTCAAGCAGGTGCGCGAAGTCTCCATCTCTGCACCGGATCGCCAGAACTACCTGGTTGTGGACCCGGCGATCTGGAGCCACGCCCGGGCCGATCTGGGAGACCTGCGCCTCTATGACGGCACGAACCAGGTGCCCTATCTGCTGACGTCGCGCAAGGCGTCGACCACGGCCCAGGAAGACGAGGCCAAGATCCTGAATCTGGCGCAGCGCGGCGATCACACAGAATTCGATCTCGACGTCGGCGCGGCAACCGAGTACAACCGGGTCCGGCTGGTCCTGAACAAGAAGGATTTCCTGATCACGGCCAGGGTTGCGGGTGGAAACGAACTGGCGTCGTCGGCCACGACTGCTTGGCCGAATCCTTCCACGCTGTTCGACTTTTCCCGCGAGAAGCTCGGCTCGAACTCCACAGTTTCGCTTCCAGAGTGGAGCTTCCGCTATCTGCACGTGCGCCTGTCGCGCGGGATCGTACCCAGCGACGTGGCGGGCGCATTCGTCGGATACGTCCTGGAGCGCAAAGCGTTCTGGACCGACGCAGGTTCGTGCCACCCGGCCTCCGAGGAGAAGCGGCAGACCGTGATCGCGTGTGACATCCCTGTGTCGGTACCGGTGGATCGAATCCTGTTTTTGGTTCCGGCCAGCCGTGCGAATTTCCGCCGGCCCGTCAGCATCACCGACGACAAGGGTGCGCAGGTGGCATCGAGCACCATTAGCCGCGTTCGCATGAATCGCGCGGGCACAAGCGTGGTCACCGACGACCTGGCGGTGAACGTCTTCGGGGATTTCAGTGGTCGGCTTACCGTCACCGTGGAAAACGGAGACGACCCGCCGATTCTCTTCGATCGGGCCCAGCCGCAGAGCCTGGAGCGGCGGGTCTACTTCGGCCCGCAGGGGAAGGCGAAGCTCAAGCTTTACTACGGAGATGAGAAGCTGACCTCGCCGGTGTACGACTACGCGAAATTCTTTCGCGAAGATCCCAACCCTGCGCTCGCGCAACTCTCGGCCGAGGCGGCGAACCCCGAGTACTCGGGCCGTCCTGATGACCGTCCGTGGTCAGATCGCCACAAAGGAGTGCTGTGGGTGGCGATGCTGGCCGCCGTGGCGGTACTGGCCTGGCTGGCGCTGCGTGGGCTGAAGGCACGGCCCGGCTAGATCGAAATTGCTCACTGTCTGCGCTCGACATGTCGGAGTGACAAGGGAGTTGGGGCTTTGCCGACGACCGACGACCGACGATTAGGTTCCTACCGCATCGACTCTTCGACTTCCGAGATCCAGTCGGGGCGTTTGAGGACTTCGCGGGGTTTGGGGCCGTAGGCGGCGCCTACGATGCCGTCGTGCTCCATCAGGTCGATGAGGTGGGCGGCGCGGCCGTAGCCGATGCGCAGGCGGCGCTGGAGCAGGGAAGTGGACGCTTTGCCGAATTCGACTACGAGGCGCACGGCGTCGTTGTAGAGGGGATCGTTCTCGAGTTCACCGTCGGGCACTTCGGCACCGGGCTCTCCGGGCGCGCGTTCTTCCTTGGGCGCTTCGGTGAACTTGTCTTCGTACTTCGCGGTGGCCTGCGATTTCCAGAATTCAACCACCGCAGCGATCTCTTTCTCTGTGACGAAAGGAGCGTGCAAGCGGTGAACGCGGGCTGAGCCGGACGGCAGGTAGAGCATGTCGCCGCGACCGAGCAGGGCTTCGGCTCCGTTGGAATCGAGAATGGTGCGCGAATCAACTTTCGTTGCGACGCGGAAGGAGATGCGGGCGGGGAAGTTGGCCTTGATGAGTCCGGTGATGACGTCGACCGAGGGGCGCTGGGTGGCGAGCACGAGGTGGATGCCCACAGCGCGAGCCATCTGCGCGAGGCGCGTGACGGATTCTTCCACGTTGCCGGCGTCGAGCATCATGAGGTCCGCCAACTCGTCGATGATGATGACGATGTATGGGATCGGGCCTTCTTCGGAGCCTTCGTCAAACAGGCTGGGCGTGCCGTCTTCCTCGAAAAGCTTGTTGTACTGGTCGATATTGCGGACGCCTTTTTCGGCGAGGAGCTTAAGGCGGCGCTCCATTTCGCGCACGGCGTTGCGCAGCGCGTTGGCGGCCAGCTTGGGCTCGGTGATGATCGGCGTGTAGAGGTGAGGAATGCCTTCGTAGTTGCCAAGCTCGAGGCGCTTGGGGTCGACCAGGATCAGGCGGACCTGTTCGGGCGTGGCCTTGTAGAGGATCGACATGATGAAGGCATTGATCGCGACCGACTTGCCCGTGCCGGTGGAGCCTGCGATCAGCAAGTGCGGCATGGTAGAGAGGTCGGCGACGGCGATGCGGCCGTTGATGTCCTTGCCCAGGCCGAGCGTGAGCTTGGATTTCGAGCCGATGAACTCGGTGGCCTCGATGTTTTCGCGCAGCCAGATGATTTCGCGCTCGCGGTTGGGCACCTGGATACCCACCGTGGACTTGCCCGCCATGCGCTCGACGAGGATGCTCTCGGCTTTCAGCGCGAGGCAGAGGTCTTCGGTAAGGTTCGTGATGCGGCTGTACTTGACGCCGGCCTCGGGCTTGAACTCGAAAGTCGTGACGACCGGGCCGGGATTGATCTGGGTGACCTGGCCGTGGACATCGAACTCCGAATATTTTTCGGTGAGCACCTGCGCGAGGATCTTCAGTTCGCCGGCATCGACCGACTGTTGCCCGTCGGGACGATGCAAAAGGCTGCTGGGCGGAAGCTTGAAGCCGCCAGCAATCTTGGGCATGGTCGTCTTGTGTTTGGGAGCGCTGTCGGCACGCTCGGTGACTTCGGGGACGAGGATGCCGGATTCGGCGCGGTGTGCGGATGTGCTGGTTTGGGCGGCAGGCGCGTTCTCGGTTTGTTCTTCGTCGGCCATGCGCTGGATGCCAGTGCGTGCGGGGGGTTGGGCGGTTGTAGTCGCCCGAGTTTCGACAGGCCGTTCATATCGCGCGTCATCAGGCGAGGCCGGAGTAGCGCGGCCCGGAACCAGTTGTGCAGTGATGACGGGCTTCGCGGCGCGGCGCTTCTCGAGTTCCTTCTGCATCTTGCGGCGGGCGCGTTCTTCCTGCCAGTCGCGGTAACGGTCGCGCAGGGCAAACGCAAAAGCAAAGCGGGTCGGAATCCAGACCTGCATGCTGGAGAAAGAGAAGGCGGTAGAGAGATAGAGCGCCACTGCGAGAACCGTCGCGCACACAATGTAGGCACCGGCGAGATTCAAGTAGTGGATGAGGAAGTCTGCGACCACCCTTCCCACCAGGCCTTCCATGGGGATCACGCCCAACCATCGTACGTGTTCGGGGAACAGGCCAAGAAAAGCCGGCACAAAAGCCATAAGCCAGACGGCACCCAGGCTCTTAGCAACGGGCGACTGCACTTTCCGCGAGCGGAACCAGCGGGCGCCGAGGACGGCGGGGAACACGGGCAAAAGAAAGGCTCCGATGCCAAAGGCTTGCAGGCAGAGGTCGGAGAGGACGGCTCCGACGATGCCGATCCAGTTGCGGGCGCCACGAGCCGTTGTCAACACCGAGGCGCTGTTGAATGACGGATCGAGCGCCGAATACGAGGCTAGCGCGAGGAAGAGGAGGAGCGCGGAAACGCACAACAGGAATCCGACCAACTCATTGAGCCGTCGGTTGTTCGTCGGATTGAAGAAGCGCGAATAAGTCTTCATTTCGGCGTATTCCGCACCTGTGCCCGAATTTCAGGCCAGACAGGCACTAGTGACCGAAGCGCGCCAGAGCCCTTTGATTATGCCAAGAAAGGGGCGTGGGGACAATGCGGGAATTGGGCGCGTATCGAGCAGGTTACAGGCCGTGGCAGGGGACAGGTCACGGGTGCAGACAAAGCTCGGTCCGTGATGAGAATTCTCTTTAAAGCCGAGGGCTCTGCGAGCAGACACGGAGTCCTTCGACTGCGCTCGGCTGGCGCCTCGCTTCGCTCAGGATGACAAGCTTTTTAACCCTGTGACCTGCCCGCCGTGACCTGTGACCCGATCTATGCGAGCCGCGCGGCAAAGGCGAGGACGGCCATGCCCAGGATGATGCGATAGATGGCGAAGGGGGCGAATCCGCGGCGGCGGACCCACGCCATGAACCAGGCCACGCTTCCGTAGGCCACCATGAACGAGACGATGAAGCCGATGGCTAACACAACCCACTGATCGGGAGTGATCTGCGAGACTCCGATGGGGTTTTCGCCTTTGCCGCGGAGGGATTTCAAGAGCGTGTAGCCGGTGGCGACGATCATGGTGGGCATGGAGAGGAAGAAGGAGAATTCGAGAGCCGAAGCGCGGGACATGCCGACGACTTGGCCTCCGGCGATGGTAGACATGGATCGGGAAGTGCCGGGGAAGACGGCGGAGAGAATTTGACAGGCGCCGATCCAGATAGACTGGCCGAGGCTCATGTCTTCCATGCGCCAGATGTGAATGGGGCTGCCCTTGGCGCCGGGGCCGGCCTTCTCCCACGGGGCTTTCATCGCGTCGACCACCCACATGACGATGCCGCCGAGCAGGAGGGCGGTTCCCATCACGTAGAGGCTTTCGAGGTTCTTGCCGATCACTTTAGTCAGTAGGAACGACGGGATGGCCGTTACGACGAAGGCGAGGGTCGTCAGGCCGAGAGGATGGGTCAGCGGATTTTTGTCACCCTGCTCGCCGCCGGGGTACGTCGACAGAAATTTGGCGATGCGGTCGCGGAAATAGACGGGCAGACAGAGGATGGCGCCGAGCTGGATGACGATGGAGTACATCTTCCAATACCCGTCGGAGAGGGAGACGTGCAGCAGGCTTTCGGCGATGCGCAGGTGGGCAGTGGAGCTCACAGGTAGAAATTCGGTGAGGCCTTCGACGATTCCGAGCAGGATGGATAACAGATAGGCGTTCAAGATTCCTCCGAAGATTCAGTATCCCAGAGATTGTTTGCGGGCGGATTACGAAGTTGGGTGCCTGATCAGGCGACGGGTCACAGGGGCCGCTGGCTGCTAGCTGTTAGAAGCCCATAGCGTTCCAGTGACCTGTCACCGGTTACCTGTGACCTGACCTAGTCCACCGCATTCCCGTACGTCGGAACGTCCTGCTGGACCAGGAACTGGAGGCGCTGGGCGCGGGCGGCGTAGTCGGATTGTGGGTATTGCTGAATGATTTTCTGGGTGAGAGCAATGGTCTTGGCCTTGGCTTCTTCAGCTTTCTTGCGCTCTTCGTCGGTTTTGTACATGTCGATGGTGGCGGCGCGGCGCTTGGCGGCGAGATACAGGGCCTCGGCGGCGGCGGGGGATTGCGGGCGGTCGTTGGCGTACTTTTCGTAGTGGTCAGCTTCTTTTTCGGGACACTTGGTAGTGCCCTGCCATTCGCCGCAGAGCTTGTTGTCGATGAGATGAAAGGCGGCGAGGTCGGCCCACTTGCTGCCGGGGAATTTCTTCATCACTTCGCGCATCCATTGTTCGTCCATGCCCTCGCGAAGGCCGGGATCGCGTTCTTTGGCCGAGGGGCGGGCCATGACGTCGGCGCGCTCAAGTTGCCACTTGATGTCGGCAGCGCGATAGAGGGCTTCGCCGGCGAGCGGCGAATTGGGGAATAAGTCGTAGACCCGGTAGTAGAGGCGGAGCGCGTCCTGATCGGCGCCGCGGCGGCCGTGGCGGCGGCTGGCTTCGTCTTCGGAGTCGGCGGCTTCGCCGAAGACGATCTTGTCGCCGTCGGCATTGGTGCTGCGCACGAAACCCTTGTCGAGGATCCAGCCGCTGACGGTTTTCTCGGGGCCGAGGAAGACCTCGACGTGGGCCCACGGCTGAGCCGAGTTCTCAAGGACGACCAGTTCGCGGCCGCGTTCGCTCTCGGCCATCTTGGTGGAGTTGGTGTCTGGCGAGAGATAGATCGTGGCGACCCGGACGAGAGTGCCGTGTTCGCCTGCGGCCCGGGCGGGAGCGGGATGGAATTGTAAGGCAAGCACGAGAAAGGCAAACCACGCAATCCGCGCCGGGGCGGAAGTTGTCATGAGTGAACCTCGAGACGATTGCAAATTGAGCGGAAATTGATTTTACAAGAAGGCGCGAGTCGGAGGCGGGGAGTGGTTTGCCGGTGGGATCGAGGGTAGCAGAGCAAACCTCAGGTGGCGATGGCACGAGTGAACTCCTGCCCCTCCCGGGCATCGGTGGCGAGGGCAAGATGCCCTCGCGACAGCCGGCGGACCTTTCGACGAGCGTAGGGCAGGCTGCCGGCGCTACGGTCGATTCCGGGAGCGCAGTTCCGAGAGCATCGTCGGCTCTATGTTTCCGCCGCTGATTACGGCGGCGTGGATGGTGGCCTTAGGGAGTTCGTTTGCGTGGAAGAGGAAGCCGGCGACGGCAACGGAACCGCTAGGCTCGGCGATGGTCTTCGGGCTGGCGGCGAGCTGGGCCATGGCGGCGTGAATTTCTTCCTCGGAGACGGTGATGATGTCGTCGACGTAGGCACGGACGTGTTCGAAGTTGAGTTCGCCGATGCTCTGGGTACGGAGGCCGTCGGCTTGCGTGCGCGTCACCTCCTCGGCGGTGAGCTGAACTAGCTTTCCGCTGCGGAAGCTGGCCTGGGCGTCGGCGGCCAGGGCCGGTTCTACACCGATGACTTTGATGGATGGATCGCTAAGCTTGATGGCGGCAGCGACGCCGCTGATCATGCCGCCTCCACCTACGGGCACGAGGACGACTTCGACTTGAGGCAGGTCCTCGAGGATCTCCAGACCCATGGTGCCTTGGCCGGCGATGATTTTCTCATCGTTGTACGGGGGGACGATGGCGTAGCCGTGCTGGGCGGCGAGTTCCTCGGCTTTGAGTTGCCGCTCCTTGCTGCTTGGGCCGACTTTAACGATCTCGGCGCCGAGGCCGGCCGTGGCTTCCAGTTTGATGGAAGGTGCATTGCCAGGCATGACGATGACCGCCTTGGTGTGCAAGGCACGGGCGGCGTAGGCAACTCCCTGGGCGTGATTCCCGCTGGAGTAAGCGATGACGCCGCGGGCGCGCTCTTCGCCGGAGAGAGAAGCGATCTTGTTGTAGGCTCCGCGCAGTTTGAAAGCACCGATGGGCTGCAGGTTTTCGAGTTTGAGGAACAGGCGGCGGCGGTCGACGGGGCCGGCGCGCAGCTGGGGAGCCTCGACTAAAGGCGTGTGAACGGTTACACCGCGGAGGCGCTGTTGGGCTTGCTGGATGTCTTGAAGGATGACGATGGTTCTTGCTCCTCGAGAAGCTTCAAGCTTCAGGCTATGAGCTGCGAGCGGGCAACAACTGGGTGGTGCCGGTTCTGTTTCTTCCCTCATCTGAAGACAATTCTGTTGGGCTCGAAGCCCGCAGCTCGCAGCTCACAGCTAGATTTCTAGGATCACCGGCATGATCAGGGGGCGCTTTTGTGTCTGCTTGGAAATGTAGCGCTTCAGATCGGCTCGGATTTTTTCCTTAATGACACCGTAGTCGGCTTTTTCTTCGTCGCTCGAGACGTCGAGTGTCTGCATGACGATCTGTTTGGCTCCGTCCATCAGGCCGTCTTCGCCCGGGTTGAATCCTCGGGTGACGATTTCGGGCGAAGTCTCAACCACCCCGGTCAACTTATTGATGGCGATGATGGGCAGAACGATTCCGTCTTCGCTGATGTGGCGACGGTCCTTGATGATGAGATCTTCGACCACGTCGGTGCGCGAGCCCGAGTCGATGCAGACGCGGCCGACGTTGACCTTGCCAATTTTGCGCGCACCCAGTTCATCGAACTCGAGGATGTCGCCGCTCTCGATGAGGATGACCTGGCCGACCGAGCCATGCATGGATCCGGCCATTTCGGCGTGGAGTTTGAGTTGGCGGTACTCGCCGTGGACGGGGATGAAGTAGCGCGGCTTGACCAGGTTGATGATGAGCTTGAGCTCTTCCTGGCTGGCGTGGCCGCTGACGTGCACCGGGGGGGACGAGCCGTCTTCGTAGATCACGTGGGCTTCGCGGCGGAACAGGTGATCGATCATGCGGTAGATCGCCTTTTCGTTGCCGGGAATGATGCGCGAGGAGAGCACGACCGTGTCGCCCTTTTCGATCTTGGCGTGCTTGTGATTGTCGACCGCGGCGCGCGACAGGGCCGACATCGGCTCGCCCTGGGTGCCACTGATGAGGACGCAGACCTTGTTCGGCGCGTGGTTCTTCATGTCGCCGGGGTGAACCAGCAGGCCTTCGGGAATTTCGATGTAGCCCAGATCTTCGGCGATCTCGGCCGAGCTGTTCATGGAGCGGCCGATGAAGGCGATTTTGCGGCCATGCTCCCAGGCGAGTTCGACCGCCAGCTTGATGCGGTGGATCGATGAGGAGAAACAAGAGATGAAGAGGCGGCGCTCGGTGCGGGCGAAGACTTCGTCGAACTTGCGGCGCACGGCACGCTCGCTGGGCGTGTATCCCTTGCGCTCGATGTTGGTGGAGTCCTGCAGCAGGGCGAGGACGCCTTCTTTTCCGTATTCGGCGAAGGCGTGAAGATCGAAAAGGCGATTGTCGGTGGGCGTGGGGTCGACTTTGAAATCGCCGGTGTGAATCACGACGCCGAGCGGGGTGTGCACGGCGAGCGCTACGCAATCGACCAGGCTGTGCGTGACCTGGATGGGATGGATAGTGAACGCGCCGATCTTGATGCGCTCCCCGGGACGGATTTCGCGCAGGTCGGCATCGTCGAGCAGGCCGTGTTCGTCGAGTTTGTCTTCGACGTAGGCGAGGGTGAATTCGGTGCCCCAGACGGGCACGTTGAGCTCCGACAGAATCCAGGGCAGCGCGCCGATGTGGTCTTCGTGGCCGTGGGTGAGTACTATTCCGCGAACGCGCTGGCGGTTTTCGGTGAGGTAGGTAATGTCGGGGACTACGATGTCGACCCCAAGCAGTTCTGCCTCGGGGAACATGAGGCCCGCGTCGATCACAACGATGTCGTCACCCCAGCGGAGGGCCATGCAGTTCATGCCGAACTCGCCCAGTCCGCCTAGAGGGACGATTTGCAGTTTTCCGGAAGGCATTGGAGGATGATGCTAGCACAGGTGTGTAGCGCGGGCGCCCTCGCCCGCGGGCTGTGAGG